>Ga0181518_10006088_pt1 | contig 10194 bp, 14 predicted proteins | sample PEATcosm2014_Bin_28_FD_119751 | JGI IMG/M metagenome (GOLD analysis project Ga0181518, IMG submission 119751) | Peatland microbial communities from MTU Mesocosm Facility, Houghton, MI, USA - PEATcosm2014_Bin01_60_metaG | ecosystem: Environmental > Terrestrial > Soil > Wetlands > Peat | place... | reverse complement strand
CTTGCCCGCCAGAGCAATTCATTGACGCGTTCAATCCGCGAAAGGCTGTAACCCTTACGTTTAAGGTAGTCGAGGATGGAACGATCAATAGTAATGGGCAAAACCATTATGTCCTGCTGAAGGCGCCTTCACGGGACGTCAAGACGATACTCCTTCACAAGGCTGCTAATACCTTGCAAGGGAGAGAACAAGTAATTCCCGCGCTCATAATTTCATCGTGCACTTTCAAGAATTCAGCCACAACCATGGCGCATAGACACGACGGCATAGTGTGATTCTATGGGGCAAAAGACGCAAAGTCAGTTTGAAAGCAAACATTCTCGTTATACGATCAAGTTATTTACCACTCGGTAATCTTGTCGCAAGAAAAGACTCAGGTCCCGTCGGAGGTGACGCGGGAACCGTGGGAATCGAACCTGGGAGAGGCGTTGAAAGAGAGCTGATAGGGCTGTTTCTGTGGCGCACCCATCGGGTATTGGCGTCCGGACTGCCATCATCACGTTCGAACTCGCATGAATATTCATGACGGCGACGATCTGCAAATTCAGGAATATGGTTCAAATTGGAAAAGTGGGCTGAATACCTCTTGCCAAACTATGCCCGGATCGCAAGTGGGTTTTCCACAACGAGTACCGACACAAAGCTCCAGGCAAGCCACCGATCCGCCCGTCTTGCAGGCTACGGTCTGAGAATAGCTAAGTCGAAACGTTATTTGCTGGCGTGGCGTGCGAAAGAATCCGCGAGATCGATTGGGGAGGTCATTCGCGTTTTCCAGCTTTGCCCCATAGAATGTCCTACCCTTTCCCTGGGCGGGACTCCCCCAATAGCCGGGCGGTATCAGGCGAACCTGGAGATCGCATCAACAAGGCCCGCACGTGTGCGGACAGCTCACCAAGTGAGAATGGCTTCGGCAGGTAATCGCTGGCCCCGAGATCCAGCCCTTTCATTCGGTCTTCTACCTCTGCCCAACCTGACATGATCAATACAGGGAGAGACGGCTTTTGGGTGCGTAAGTGATTCAGCACTTCGAATCCGTCAGCCTTGGGAAGCGCCAAATCCAGGATCACCAAGTCAAAGTCAGCCTCATCAACCAGGGTCTGGGCCTGCTCGCCGTCGTACGCCACATCCACGGCATAGTGGTCGGATTCCAGACCTCGCTTCACAAGGGTGGCCACCCGCATCTCATCCTCGACCAGAAGAATGCGCATTGTTCCTCCCGATTAGGCTGAGCGCTTTTCCAGAACTAGTCTGATCTCGCGCCTGCCCGCTCTCATTCTTTTTCACGTCCCCTTCGCTCATTGAAGAGTAATGCTATTTTGACGATAGGCGATCCATTAAACCTCATCAACCTGGTTTGCGTCAATCAGCTCGGGCTCGGAGACGCCATTGGCCGGAAGGCCGAAGACAGCCTTGCCGTGCATGACTAAGGGCTTACTCCCTGCCGCTCCTTCTTTGCTGGAGGAAGTTTCCGAGCGATCACTCAACAATCTATTCAGAAGCGGGATCCTCTCGCGGTTCGATTCCACCAGGTCCACGCCTTGCGCCGTTATGGTGAAATCTGAGTTGTCCGCGATGGTGATGTATTCTTTGCTTTTGAGATACCACATCGTGAAGTCCAAATAATCGCGAGGGAACCCCATGCGGCGTTCCACCTCGGCAAGCGGGACCTCGGGGGTGAAGGGCTTGATGCGGCGCTGAATGTAAAGCAGCGCCAGCACCGCCACCCGCCGGTTTAACTCGCCGTTGTTCTTATTCATAAAATCAACCGAGTCGGATAAAGGCACCGGTTCGGGCGCCTGCTGCTTCTTATAAGTCGCATCGTATTCGGCGCGGCGTTCTGGATCCGACAGTACGTCATAGGCTTGCTTCAACAGCACGAACTTTTCAGCATCCCCGGTCTCCGGGATGTCCGGATGGAAGCGGGCCGCCAGGAATCGATAAACGCGAGAGACTGTGTTCGGCTCGGCATTGGGGCTGATTTGGAGGAATTCGTAGTAATCCGGAAATGCCTTAGCGGCTTCTCCACGGAGGTGCAGACCAGCCGCAAACCTTCCGTTTCCGGCCGCCTTGCACCAACGTACGAGACCTTCCCGGTCCAGCGGTTGGCGACCGCCAGCCCGTTGGATGTCGCCGACAATCCCCACGAGCGATCCCTCTGCCAACTGGCTCTCGACGTCGACGCGCATACCTTCCTCGCTGAAATCGACGAGCCTGGCCGCCATCATGCTCCGGCTGGCCCCGAGGTGGCAAATGATTGTGAGGTCTCGCTGACCTGGGAATGACTTAGTTCGCGGGTGGCGACGGCATTGCGGATACGGGGCCATAGTGTACCTCCACGTCAGGGCGGGTCGTTGACTTGAGCCCTTCACTAAAACTACCGGTCTGGCGACGGTGGTAAACCATTCCCCTGGACACTTCAATAGAGATCTCCTCGCTCAGGGCCGAGGAAAGTGGGCAGCTCAGCAGTAGCTCGCACGGGGCGAACCGCTGCCGGTGCGGGGGTTGAGCCAAACGTCTTGCTATTACGACATCATCGCACAACGACCTACACCTTTAACTAGCTTAGGCGTAAGCACAATGGTACGGAAGTACCGAGTTGAGACTTCCAACCACACGAAGCAGGATGAAATGGCCACAGCATTGCCAATCCTGGATATCCAGGAGCCTGGCGTAGGTGAACGCTGGGCGGGAGTTGCGGCAACTTTAGGTGGCATGACATCCCTTGTTGCAACACGTGACTGACGGGGTAATCCGGCCGCCATGCGTCTTTCCGCAGCCTACTAATATGGTGGAACATCTTATTCCCGTGCGGTGTCTAGCATAACAAGCCCTTTACCACTCGTCGGGAGCCGCGGACGTGCTCCGCGAAATGAACGCTTTCATTGCAAGCCTCCCTTAATGGGCAAGGCAGTGAAAGGTGCCGCGCATCAAGGGGTATTTACTTGCCGATACGCACATTTTGATACCCACCAGGCCGCCCGCCGGGACGGAAGATAGAAGGAGATCTCACGAAATGGCCGGCTTACTCGAAGGTGACTACGGCGGCGCCGAAGAGCGGCGTGCGCGCGTAATAAAGATCATCGTAGTTTCGGTTTTAGCCCTGACGGTGATCGCCGGGACCTCATATTTCTTCCTCCACAACTATCGTCAGGAACAGCAGGTGAAGCAGTTCATGAAACTGCTCGAGGCCCGCGACTATCAGGGTTCGCACAACCTGTGGACGGGGTCCGACTCGGACCGCGCGGGATACCCCATGAGCGATTTCATGCGGGATTGGGGCCCTCCGGTGGATGTCAGCGGGTACGCCATCCTCGATTCCGAGAGCTGCGACAAAAGCGTCATCGTCGACGTGGATGCCGGACACGCCGGCGACCGCAAGGTGTGGGTGGACCGTGCCAGTCTGTCCATGAGTTTTCCGCCGAACGAGGCCGGGTGCGTGCAGACCCTCGTGGACGGACGGGGGCATCTGTTGTACCGCTACAAGCATAACAAGATTTACGAGTGGTTCCGCAACCTGAGATACCGGCTTCGCGGCCGGACGTACCAGAGGTAGATGCGCGCGCCATTCGGGTATCGCACTCTACGATAGAAGAAACGACGATGGGAGCTCATTGCCTCTGGCTCACACGCTCCCACAATGTAAGGCTTCGGAGTCATCATCAAGGACAAGGACGGCACCGTCATCTCCTAGCCTTGCCGCCACAACTGCGATTCGCGGTAGGATAATAACTGGAAGTTCGACGGCAACCATGTTGCAAAGCTGAAGTCGGCGAGATCACTCACAGGGTGACAGCATGATCGGTCGGCGTCTCTTGGTCGGAACGGGAAGGGCGATTACGCGCATGGGCGAGGCGCCGGCTTTCGCGGAGGGCCTGTACGAAATCGCTGAGAATACGTTCGCGTGGATGGTGCCGAACGGAAGCTGGGGGGAAACCAATCTCGGGCTTATCAACTGCGGCCGGCAGACGGTACTGGTCGATACGTGCTGGGATCTTCACTTCACGAGGGAGATACTTCAACATGCCGAATCGATACTGACGACGGCGCCGATCACGCGGGTCATTAACACTCATTCAGATGGCGACCATTGTTGGGGCAACCAGCTATTCTCCGATCGGATTATCACCGCGACACGGGCGTGCGTAGACCACATGACTCACCCCTCGCCCAGGCAGTTGTGGGCGATAAAAAGTAGTTCGAAACTGCTGCGATGTCTCCCCTTCGCGGGCCTGAATTCCTTGGGAAACTACATGGGGGGCATGCTGGCTCCCTATGAATTCCGCAAGCTCCACCTGAGGCCTGCGCAAGAGACTTTCAGCGGAGAAATGACCATTACAGTCGAGGGTGTTATCCTCCATTTGATCGAGACTGGCCCTGGCCATTCCCATGGCGACTGCATTGTCTGGGTGCCTGAGCGTCGGGTGGTCTTTGCCGGAGATATCCTATTCGTCGGTGTTACACCTGTGGCTTGGGCTGGCCCGGTAGAGAATATCCGGCGAGGCCTGAGGAGACTGCTTGAACTTAATCCAGAAGTCATCGTGCCCGGCCATGGACCATTAGCCCGTTATAGCGATATACAGGATCAAGTTGAATATTGGGACTGGCTCGAAACTAGCCTGGAACCCATGGCGCGCGGTGGTCTCAACCCTTTTGAAGCGGGCCGTCAGTGTGTACAAAGTGATGACTTCCGCCGTTCAGCATTCGCCCGTTGGCGCTGCCCGGAGAGGATGTTTACCTCGGCATGCACGCTTTACCGGCATTGGGGCGTCACGCCACGAACCCTGCCCGGCTCGCTGGGAGCGCTGGACCACTTCCGACAGCAGTCTTTGCTACGACGATAGCATGCAGGCTCGCGCAGAAATCGTCGGCTCGGAAACATGTCCTTTCCGAGACCGTCCCTGCCCCGAACCAGTCTAGTTCCGCTCTCCTAAGCCATGTTTCTGGCCGCAGAGTTTGCATTGTGTAGGCGGCTCGGTGTTGTCCACCAGGTGATGTACCGGCTTGACAGTTCTCAGATACGCGAACAGCGCCTTCAAGTCGTCGTCTGTCATGTTGCGAAAGGCCCGCCATGGCATGGACCAACTCAGCTTACGGGCGCGAACGGATCCATGCCGCATGACTTGAATAAACAGCGTTTCATCATAGTAACCGATGCCGGAGGCGTCCGGTGTGATGTTCGCGGAGAACACATCCGGGGCAAAAGCCATGGGCTTTCCGCCGGCCAGTTCCATGCCGCGGATAGGCTGGAATTTGGGATCCGCGGGCGTGTGGCAGTCGCTGCAGGTTGCCATTTGAGCAAGGTATTCGCCGCGCTCGGCCAGGTTGGAGATGCCGGGCTGCGGCACGGTTTTAGTCAAAGGTTGAGGAACGGCCTGGATGAGGCGGGTTAAGGGAAACGGGAGTCTAGTTGCAGGCAAGTCGTTGTGTGCAGCCGAGAGGTTGCGCATGAAAACTACTACCGAGGCCAGATCCTCGTCGGACATGTGGCGGAACTGTTCGTAGGGCATGAGCGGAACGAGTACGGTGCCATCCGCGGCGATACCCTCGCGAATGGCCCGCGCAATGGCATCGTCGCTCCACTTCCCGAGGCCGGTCTCGGAGTCCGACGTGATGTTAGGTGCGACGATGCGAACCCCACCCTGGTCATACAAAATCCTTCCAGCGCCTTCCGCGGAAACCAGCACAGGCGGGTTTGCTGCCAGGTCGTAACGGGAGTGGCAGTCCATGCAGAGCATGACGGCGTGGACCAGGTACTCGCCACGGCGGAGACGCTCCGGCGTAGCTCCGAATTTTCGTGAAGTGAGAGGGCGCTTCTTGGCGCCGATTATGGGCCGCCATCCCACGGTAAAGGTGATGGCGATCGCTGCGAGTATCAGCAGGGCGAGGAATGCAAAGCCGGAGATCTTTGCGATCCGCCATGCCCAGTTGCTCACCATGGGACAGGCCTCCCTAGACCCGGCAAACTATATCATTGTAGCCGTAAGGTCGCCTTCGTTCGGGGTGGAGCGGACACCTCGGCAATGCCTCGAGGGTTCGCCAAGCGCCGGATCGTAGCTTCTCCTCATGAAATTCAATGCCGTCCAATTGACAACACGCGTGGCGCCTACGGCACGAAAAGGAGGTCCTATGTTCATTGAGCTCATGCCACTTCTTGCCGGCCGCACTGCGCTCATCACGATGGACAAGCAGAAGACACCCGCGACTGCTGCGCCTGGGTCTGCCTCACCTGCACCGGTAGATCCTGCTGAGCTTGCGCCCTCCCAGGCATCTACCCGCACACTTGGACTCTTCCCGGCGTGCTAGTTCCCGCGATCACGTTGTCGGTGATAATCGGGCAGCGAATGATCATTATTTAGCGGGGCCGTTCTGAAGCAGTAGGCCGCCAACCATAAGCAACACCGCCGCCGAACCAATCATCTCGTTGCCGACAAACACACCTATGAAGGCCAGAGTCAAGACCGTTTCGACCAGAACGGCCACGCCGCAGAACAAGACGAGGATCTTGCGCAGCTTCGTTTCCGTAAAAGCAGCCAATAGAGCGACAATCGCAATGACGATCCAGTCCCATCCCACCAAAAGAAAAACGGCACGCAAAGGCTCCTGCAAACGCACATTCAAATTCGACGCAGCCAGCGCAGTCGAAAGTCTTGGGTAGGCAGCGAGCGAATGCAGCGCGGCGCTGGCGAACAGCACAATGCTGCCCATCGCAACTAGAATCCGAGCCGCCTTGTTCCGCCCTGTCATCCCAGGCTCCTTGCAGTTATACTAGCTTAGAGTGGCCACCCGCACCTTCATTATACTCGCAACAGGAGAAAGTGTGTCCAGGACCCTCCGATGGGGCCACGATCCTGCCCGGAAGGGCAATTCTGAGACTCATTCTCAAGAATTCGGGCACGGAATTTCACTAATTATGACAACCTACCATGGAGGTTTGGCACCGTGATGGAAAGCCGCCCGCTGTCCCGCCATGTCGAGTTTAATGGGGTTCGACTTCCCGACATTGACGAGAAGCTCGCGCCAGCGGAAATACGCACCCTTTACTCCCACCAGGACAGCGCCGATCGCGGGCAGTTCATTCTGAGTGAGCCGCTTAACGAGCGCAATCGAAGGGCAAGGCTGCGGCTTCGGACTGCGGCGGAGTTATTTCCTGAAATAGTGGACCCAACTCTCGACGATGACGGCCAGCCCAGCTGTAGCGCCACGGCTGCACTGGAAAGACAGGAACCGTTTATCAACTCAACCCTCGCCCAGCATGCTCTGGCTTTGCTGGAAAGGTTGTTTCGCAACGGGGAGATCGGCTATCATGACGGTTTCATCAATCTGCCAACGGGGGCGGCCTCCGCGATCAGGATCGGCCCGCGATACTGGAAACGCACCCGGGGCGTAGGCCAGCACTACTCGCGGAGACGCCAAGGCTGAGCTAGTTTAGAATCCCATAGTTCGGTACGGGCTCGCCAAGTCGTAGAAGGATAGCCAGGGACGAAGGATGACCAACAAGCCTACTTTCCCCCCCGCGAGTGGATTCAAGCACGCCCTCGAAACTCGTGTCGATGAATACTTCCGGCAGGCTGGGATCTCCAAGACCGGCAACCTGTGCATGCACCTGAAAGCGATGTTGATCCTCGCTTGGCTCGCCGGTTCATACTGCCTATTGGTTTTCCATGTCTCCAGGTGGCCCGGCGGCGTCCTGAGCGGACTATCTCTTGCCTTGGCCATGGCTGCGGTTGGGTTCAACATTCAGCATGACGGCAATCATGGAAGCTTTTCGAGCCACCCCTGGATGAACCGGTCGGCAGGGCTAACGCTTGATCTTCTCGGGGCCAGCTCTTACCTATGGATTTGGAAGCACAATTTCTGCCACCATACCTACACGAACATCCCCGATTCGGATGATGACATCGACTTAGCCCCGGTCGGGCGACTCTCATCGGAGATTCCACTGTGTTCTTACCATCGCTATCAGCATTATTACCTTTGGTTCTTCTATGCCTTGCTGGTGATCCAATGGCACTTTTACAACGACTACAAAAAGCTGTGGACGGGGAAGATTGGCCACAGGACATTTGAGCGGCCCCGCGGGTGGGACTTGGCAGCACTGGTTGCCGGGAAAATGATCTTCCTCAGCTTGGCGTTTATTCTCCCCTTCATGAGTCACCGGTGGTGGGTTGTACTGGCATTCTATCTCGGCGTGACGATGGTTACGGGCTTGGTGTTGAGCGTAGTGTTCCAGTTGGCCCACATCATCGAAGAGACTGAGCACCCGGCATCGTTGGAAGATATCCACGCCGAGTGGGTGATTCACCAGATTCGGACCACCGCCGATTTCGCACGCGAGAACCGGTTGCTCACTTGGTATCTCGGCGGATTGAACTTCCAGGTTATTCATCACCTTTTCCCGAGGATTTGCCATATTCACTATCCTCAGGTGGCTCGAGTCGTCACGCAGGTTTGCAACGAGTATCAGATCAACTACCAAGCACACCGTTCGATCCATGGCGCAATTCGCTCCCACTTTCGCTTCCTGCGGTCGATGGGGCGCCTGCAGCTTCAACAATGACGGCGATCCATGCTGCCACGCCGCCGGGGCACTGGAGCGGCAGGAGCCGTTCGCAAGCTCGACCCTCACCCAACAGGCCCAGGTCTTGCTGCCCGGCTGAGAGACGCAGTCCTCGACAGCTAACTCAGACCATGCTACTCTGACGGGGGTTTAAGCATGAAATGAGCTAACTACGGAGGAACCTTTGGATATCCAGGCTATCGTGAAAGAGTTGAAACGTGAACGCGACCGGCTGAACACAGCAATCGTAGCTTTAGAAGGAACAGACTTACCCCCTACTCCCCCGAAAGCATCCCCAACTGCCAATGTGCCTGCACCACGAGCTAAGAAGCGTCGCCACCTCACCCCGGAAGGCAGAAAGCGTATTTCGGATATGATGAAGAAGCGGTGGGCCGAGAGAAGAAAGAAGGCCTCCAAGGGCGCCAAATAAGCCTGCAACCTTCAGTCATCGCTCCCGTACGTGGATTCCTGTGGCTGGCCTTCGGCCTCTTGCTCCTAGCGGCTGCCTAGGAAGCGCAGTCTCTATCGTTGTTCCCTTTGTCAGGTACTTGTGAGCCGCACAGTTCGGACAAAGCTTCTGCGATGACGAACAAGTTCAAAGCTCCATAAAGCCCTATTTGGTTCCGTTTTGAAGGTGACGCCGAACGTTCGCAGCCCGTGGGCCCTTTTCACCCCGTTCCAACTCAAAGTCCACAGCCTCGCCTTCCTTCAAACCATCAAAGTCCATTTGCTGAAGACTATTGCGGTGAAAGAAAACCTCTTGCCCATCCGAGGAGCGAATGAACCCAAAGCCCCGATCCCGAACGACTCGTTTGATTGTGCCCTGCATAGACGCCTCGATTATGTTTGAAAACTCCCTGCCGGCTCAGTTAACGCCGAATCGAGGAAATGAGCCAGAGAAGCTTCCCCGCTCGACGACCACGGAAGTCCGCCGAACCAGAAGCCAAACCAGGCGCCACGGGATCAACGCAAGGCGAGTAAGTAAAGGACGCAATCACTCATCAAGGCCACGGCGATTCAAACTGGGGCACCCGGAAATACGAGTAATGCTTTATGGCTAATGTTTTCTTTGCAACGAAGCGTCAGCGGCTTCCGCGGCAGCCTTCAGTTCCAGGTTGGCTTGGATCAAGAGCTGCTTTGCTCTCTCCGCGTGACCTTTCATGTCAACTTTCTTGTCTGATATGGCAATGTCGATGGAGTGGCTTGCGTCCCGGATAAGGCGCTGCGCCTCACCCAGGTTGGGATGGGCACTTTTCTCGATGTTTACCACTGGCTCCTGCGCCAGGGTTAATCCACAGAACAGTACCGCGCTGAAAAGCGCGGTGGCCAGTCCGATTTTCCTCTTCATACTGCCTCCTTTTCAAGTCTACGGTCGGTTTCTGAGTACTTAATCCTCCTCGGCGATTGCGCAAGGGTGTTTTGTTGTCATTCCGCCTCCGGCTTGCCTCCATTCCGCAGCCGAGTCAATGGTGCTCGCCCGCCTTCCGCGCCGGCTTATCTAATCTTGAGCAGCGGGGCGCCCCAGCCGAATGCGTATCTACCTCAACGCACTAAAATCATTGCCCTGAGCTACTTATTCTACGTGAGGAGGGTTTCCGACGCAAGGTCTAGTAACCCGGAATTTCCGTTATGGGCTT
>Ga0181518_10006084_pt1 | contig 10196 bp, 10 predicted proteins | sample PEATcosm2014_Bin_28_FD_119751 | JGI IMG/M metagenome (GOLD analysis project Ga0181518, IMG submission 119751) | Peatland microbial communities from MTU Mesocosm Facility, Houghton, MI, USA - PEATcosm2014_Bin01_60_metaG | ecosystem: Environmental > Terrestrial > Soil > Wetlands > Peat | place... | reverse complement strand
TCGGCTTTGGCAATGATGGCGGGAACAACCTGCCGATCGTTGACAATTTCAACCTCGGGCCGAGCCTCGTGCGCGGTTTCGCGCCAAACGGCATCGGGCCGCGCGACACCTCGACCGGCTATTATGGCAACCAAGGCAACCCTCTAGGGGGCACCACCTATTTCGGCGGCAGCCTCGAAGTGCAATTCCCGATCTGGGGTCTGCCGCGAGATATCGGCCTCAAAGGCGCGCTCTTCACCGACGCCGGCAGCCTGTTCAACTATAGCGGCAAGACCAACTTCAGCTACAATGGCCAGTGCACGCCGAACGACACCTATCCGCTCTACACCCAGGGCACCTGCATCACCCTCGGCGGCGCCGCGATGACGATTCGCTCCTCAGTCGGCGCCTCGCTTATCTGGGCCTCGCCGCTCGGGCCGATCCGGTTCGACTTCGCCAAGGACATGACCAAGAGCAGCGCGGATCAGACCCAGTTCTTCCGCTTCACTGGCGGCACAACCTTCTGATGAGCCCGCGCGGCGCGAATCGGAATCGCGCCGCGGGATTTACCCCGCGCGGGGGCGCCGGATTGCGTGTCAGGCGGTCTGGAGCCTCAAAGCGCGCGCCTTCGCAATGCGATGAAGCGTGGGCGCGCGTCGGACGCGCGTTTCGTACTTGACGGTTCAGGATTGGCGGACTTGCCAGATTTGGCGAATGGCCCGATTTTCCGTTTGATGTCTGAACTGGCCTGCGCTGAATGAGCGATCCGATCTTCTTCTTGCGCGATATGCAACTCTCGCTCGCGGACCTCGTCGCCCTGACGGGGGCGAGGGCTCCAGACGGCGTCGATCTCTCGCCCTGCATCTATGGCGGCGCTCCCTTCGATGAAGCCGAGCCCGGCGATCTCGCCTATTTCGCGCATCCGGAGCGGCTTGATCTCCTTGAGTCGACCAACGCCACCGCCTGTTTCGTGGCCGAGCGCTTCGCGTCCCGGCTTCCAACGCGGACTACCGCGCTGGTGACGGAAAGCCCCTGGCGCGCGTTCGCCCTCGCCATCGCGCGGATGTATCCTTCCGCGCTGCGGCCGGGGTCGCTTTTCGCGGCGACGGGCGTCAACCCCGGCGCGACGATCCATCCCGAGGCTCGTCTTGAGCCTGGCGTCGTCATCGATCCGGGAGTTGTGATTGGGCCTCGCGCCGAAATCGGTTCGGGCTCCATCATTGGCGCCAATAGCGTGATCGGCCCCGGCGTCAGGATCGGGCGAGAGTGCGCGGTCGGTGGGCAGACGACGATCGTCAATGCGCTGATCGGCAACCGCGTTCTTCTGCATCCGGGCGTGCGCATCGGCCACGCGGGCCTTTGCGGCGGGGCCGACCCGCGGGACGAGGCGGCGTCAGCGCCGCACATCGGACGCGTCATCATCCAGGACGATGTCGAGATCGGGGCCAATTCGACTCTCGATCGGGGCTTTAGTCGCGACACCGTCATTGGGGAGGGGACCAGGATCGGAAATCTCGTTCAGATAGGCTGCGATGCGACGGTCGGGCGCAAGTGCAAGATCCTGTCGCAGGCTTGGATCGACCCGTCGATCCGTCTTGGGGATTTCGTCTGCGTCGAGGCGCGGGCGGGCGCCGGCGATTGACTTTTTCTCGCCCCTGATCTTGATCCGCTTCGTTAAAGGAGAAAGACAATCATGAAGGCTCGAAGATGAACGAGGCGGTGGCGACAATCGAATCATTCGATATTCTGCAATTGCTGAAATATTTGCCGCATCGCTATCCATTCCTGATGGTCGACCGGATCGTCGAGGCGAGAGGCGACTCGTTCGGCATCGGGATCAAGAACGTCAGCATCAACGAGCCGCAGTTTCAGGGCCATTTTCCGGGCCGCCCCGTCATGCCTGGCGTGCTTCTGATCGAGGGAATGGCGCAGACGGCGGGCGCCCTCTGCATCCGGGCACATTCCGCCGAACGGGCGATTCCGCTCGTCTATTTCATGAGCATCGACAAGGCGAAGTTTCGCAAGCCCGTGCTGCCTGGCGACCGGGTCGAATTCCATATGACGCGAACCAATCGCCGCCGCAATATGTGGTGGTTCTCCGGCAGGGCCCTTGTCGATGGCGCGCTCGTCTGCGAAGCCGACATCGGCGCCATGGTCGTCGAAGAGGCTGTGGCGTGATGCAAAAAAGAGGCGGCTCCTCGGAGCCGCCTGAGAGAAGGAAGGATTGCCAGTCAAATGATTAGGGGGCAAAGGCCGCCCAACCACAATCCACTATTATACTAGAAAAATATACTTATCAAGAGGTCCGCGCGGGCGCGCAGACCGGCTTCCCTTGCCGTCAATCCGCGCGGCGGCCATGATGGCGAGGCGGAATCGGTGAGGGGTGAGAAGAGATGGTCAAGGCTGTTCGCGTTCACGAGACAGGCGGCCCGGAGGCGATGCAGATCGAGGACCTCGAACTGCCGCCGCCGGGGCGCGGCGAGGTCCTCGTCCGCAATCACGCGATCGGGGTCAATTTCATCGACGTCTATTTTCGCAAGGGCCTCTACCCGGCGCCGCCGCCGTTCACCCCCGGCAATGAAGGCGCGGGCGAGGTGATCGAGGTCGGCAAGGGGGTCAAGGACTTCGAGGTTGGCGACCGGGTGGCCTACCTCGCGAGCCTTGGCGCCTACGCGCAGGAGAGGGTCGTTGCCGAGGACCGGCTGATCAAGCTGCCCAAGCGCTTTCCCTACGACGTCGCGGCGGCGATGCTGCTGAAGGGCCTCACCGCGCAATATCTGCTGCGCCAGACCCACAAGGTGAAGGCGGGCGATGTGATCCTCGTCCACGCGGCTGCAGGCGGCGTCGGGCTGATCCTCTGCCAATGGGCGAAGGCGCTCGGCGCCAATGTGATCGGGACCGTGGGCTCGCCGGAGAAGGCGAAGCTCGCCAAAAAGGCCGGCGCCAAGCATGTGATCCTCTATCGCGAGGAGGATTTCGCCGCCCGCGTCAGGGAGATCACCAGGGGCGCGCTCTGCGACGTCGTCTATGACGGCGTCGGCAAGGCGACCTTTCCGGCTTCGCTCGATTGCCTGAAGCCGCTTGGCCTCTTCGTCAGTTTCGGTTCGGCTTCCGGCCCGATCGAGGCGTTCGACATCGGGCTCCTGTCAGCCAAGGGTTCGCTGTTCGCGACGCGTCCGTCGCTGAACACCTATGCCGCCAAGCACAAGGATTTCGCCAAAATGGCGCGCGACCTGCTGCGCGTCGTCTCAAGCGGCGAGGTCACGATTCCGCTGCATGGAACTTATCCGCTGGAGGACGTCGTCAGTGTCCACCGCGCGCTCGAAGACCGCGAGACGACCGGTTCGATGGTGCTCATTCCGTGATGCCTGTTTCACGTGAAACAGATTTTTGACCGATTCGGGCCTCGAACCGGACGCCCTGAGGCCTGGATCTCACTTGCGCGCGGCGAGAGCGGTCCGATCGCTTTCTCCTCGCGATGCGCACGGGTTCCTATCGCCGCGAAAATGGGCGAAAATCGCCGCGGGAATCAAGTATGGAATGGCGCGACGAAGGCCTCATTATCGGGGTCAGGAAATATGGCGAGACAAGCGTCATCGTCGAGGCGATGACGCGCGCGCACGGCCGTCATCTCGGCCTCGTCAAAGGCGGCCGCTCGCGCCGCATGCAGCCTTTCCTGCAGGCGGGCAATAGCGCGGAACTCGTCTGGCGCGCCCGGCTCGACGAGCATCTTGGCGCATTCGCCATTGAGCCGACGCGGCTCCGCACCGCGCGCCTGATGGCGAGCGCAGAGGCGCTGCACGCCATCGGCCTCATCGGCGCGCTGCTGCGGGTGATCGCCGAGCGCGACCCGCATCCCGAGCTTTACGAGGCGGCGAATCTCATCGCTGACCACATCGAGGATGAGCGACTGCCGGCGCTGATGGTAAAGCTCGAGGTCGAAATTCTGAGCGAGGCGGGGTTCCGGCTCGATCTCTCGCGCTGCGCCGCGACCGGCGGCACGCGAGATCTTACCTATGTATCGCCGAAATCGGGCCGGGCTGTCTCCTCAGCGGCCGGCGCGCCCTATAGGGGCCGGCTGTTGCCGCTGCCGGCGTTCCTGCGCCATGAGGAATTGCGCGGGGACGCCTTGAACGAGGAGTTGGAACAGAAAAACCCGCCCCCTTGCGATATAAGGGACGGGTTCAGGCTGACAGAATTCTTTCTCAATCGCGATGTGTTCGCCCCGCGCGGGCAGAGGCTGCCGGAGGCGCGGAGCGCCTATCTCGCGGAGCTCGCCAAGCGCGCCGGCTGGGCTACTTGATCTTGGTTTCCTTGAACTCGACGTGCTTGCGCACGACCGGGTCGTATTTCTTGAACGACAGCTTCTCGGTCTTGGTCCGCGCGTTCTTCTTGGTGACGTAGAAATAGCCCGTGTCCGCCGTGGACAGAAGCTTGATCTTGAGCATAGCGGCCTTGGCCATTCTAGCAGTCCTTTAACGCGGCGAACGCCCTACGCCCGGGCCGAGGAGCCCGGGGGGCGAAGATGTTTGGAAGCCGGGACCATACGGATCGCGGCCCCGTTGTCAAGAAGCGGCGGAACAGGCTCGAAGCTGCTAAGCTGTCCCTTGCGAATCGCACGCCGCGCGGCCGTCCCGCCGCCCCGAAGATGAGCCGCCTTGGAACACGCCGCCGACTTTGCCGAGCTGGAAGCCGCCGCCGCCCATTGGATCCGCCTTGTCGGCGCCGCGATCGACGTCTTCGGCGTGATCGTCATCGTCCTCGGCATCTTGTGGGCGACGATCGGCCTCCTCGGCGGGTCGCAGGGCGACCGCTACCAAACTTATCGGAGCCGCATCGGCCGCACATTGCTGCTCGGCCTCGAAATCCTCGTCGCCGCCGACATCGTCAAGACCGTCGCGCTGGAGCCGACCTTCTCGAGCCTTGGAGTCCTCGCCGGCCTTGTCCTCGTGCGCACCTTCCTCAGCTGGACCTTGATGCTGGAGATCGAAGGCCGGTGGCCCTGGCGCGCCGCGGCGGCGCCGGACATCGAGACCCCTTCCCGTCAGGCATGAGGGCGCGCAAGGGGATCATCGCGCCGGGCGGCGCCCGAGCCTTGCCGCGACCACGCCAACATAAAGAGCGAGCAGCACGGCGATGGTGAAGAAGAAGCCGCGCGGCCCGAAGGCGTCCATGCCAAGGCCCATGATCGGCGGCCCGGAGAGCATCCCGATCGAATAGAGCATGACAAAAGCGGCGTTGGCGCCGGCAAGATCCGCGCCGGCGTAGCGTGAGCCGAGATAGCCGAGCGCGACGGCGTAGAGGCTGCCGACAATGCCGCCCCAAACAAGCAGCAGGGCGCCGAAGGCGACCCCGCCGCCCGCAACGGACAATCCCAGCGCGAGCGCGCCAAGAATGCTGATGAGCGCGATCAGCATCAGCAATTTGCCGCGCTCCATATGATCCGCGACAAAGCCCACCGGAAACTGGAACGCGACATTGCCGAGCGCGAACAGGGTGACGAAGGCGGCGCCCATCTCGGCGGTGAGCCCGGAGCGCAGGGCGTAGACGGGCAGCAGACCCATGCTCGCGGTCTCGATCGCGCCATGCAGCAGGCCGGCAAGGGTGGCGACCGGCGCGATCAGCATGAAGCCGAGGACGGAGACGGAGGAGGCCGCCTTGAGTTCTGGCGCGGCGCCGCTGCCAAGGATGATCGGGACGCCCGCCGCCGCGAAGAGCGCGATGGCGACAAGGAACCCGCTCGGGCCCGCGGTCCCGAGAGTGGTGAGAATGAGCGGACCAGCGGCGAAGCCCAAGGCGACGCTCGCGGCGTAAAAACCGAGTATGGAGCCGCGCCGATGCGGCGGGGCGACGGCGTTGATCCAATATTCGCTCAACACGAAAAGGACGGTGAGGCCGATGCCGAATATCGCCCGCAACGCGAGCCAGGCCCAGTAGTCGCCGGTCGCGGCCATGCCGGCGAGGCAGGCGACGCATAAGAGCAGCGCGGCGACCAGCAATGGCCGCACGCCCATCCGGCGCGCCAGCCGCGGAATGAAGCCAGCGCTGAGCAGGGTCGAGATTCCCGCCGCCGCCGTATTGAAGCCGATCGCGCGCGCGGAATAACCCTGCTCGCCAAGGCGCACAGCGATCAGCGTGATGGTCAGCGACAGGCCGACGCCAACGATCGACACGGTGGCGATGGCGCAGGCTATGGCGGCGAAAGGAAAGATTTTGCCGCCGCCGGAACGGTTAGGCCGGTTGAGCACGGCGATATTTCCAAATGAGATGAGTTCAAGGCATGGTCTATGAAAAGTCGCGGATTTTCCCGCACGGACCATGCGCTAAACCAGATATATAAGAGGCCGCCGCTTGTCGACCAAGCAACTCGCGCTCTATGACGTGCGCTCGTGCGGAGGGGGTGATTGCGCGGTCTCGAAACCATGCATGCGCAGGGCCCATTGATGGGCAATGAGGGCGCCCTTGACGCGCGGCAGGAACCACAGGGAAAGCATGGCGACGAGGGTCGGCCAAACCAGCGCGTGCAGCCAGATCGGCGCATCCGGCCAGAACGTCTCGACCAGCAGCATCAAGGAGCCGACGATATGGCCGACGATGAAAATCGTCGCATAGGGCGGCGCGTCGTCGGCGCGGTGATGGTGCAATTCCTCGCCACATTGCGGGCAGGCCGCGTTGACCTTGAGATAGCGGCCGAAAATCCGGCCCTCGCCGCAGGCGGGGCAGCGTCCCATGAAACCCCGGCGGATGGAGAGCCAGATATCGCGCTTTGGAGGCGCGCCCGCGTGTGGCGCGAAAACGGGCAAATTCAGCGCGGGGGCCGGCATGAGCGCGTCCTCACTCGATCGTTGCAGCATGCAATCGCCCTTTCTGGGATCAATTGATACGGCTTTTGAGGCCGCCGGGTAAGCTTCTGCCGATGAATGCGCGGTTTTGACGCGCGGGAGCGTCGCCGCGCCTTAGCTGGCGGCGTCTTGCGCGAGCGTCGCGAGGCCCTTTTCCAGCGCGGCCACGGCCTCGGCTACGGCGCCGCCGAGCCGGTGCCGGGCGGCGAGCCAGGCTGGATCATTATAGGTCAGCCAAACTTTTTCGTCGGCGTCCTGCCAGACCAGCGCCTTCAAGGGAAGGTCGATGCCGATCCGTTGGTTCGCCTGCATCAGGGGCGTTCCCGCGCGGGCGTTGCCGAAAATCAGCAAGAACGTCGGCCGCAGGGTCATCCCCGCTTCGACGGCGCCTGCGCCGTGATCGATCTTGGCGAAAAGCGTCACGCCCTTGGCTTGCAACGCCGCCTCGAACCGACTGATCGTATCGTCGACCGAATAAGAGCTCGGAACGGTGACCAATCCATCATCGAGCATTGCCTTCCTCCCACCTTGCTCCCGCGTCTCAGTTCACCATGCGGCGCCGCGGCGCCCGGGTTTCGGTCCAGGTTTCGACCCGGAGTTGGGGCCCGGCTTCTGCCTTGCAGTTCCCGTCCGCGCCTTCATGCTGGGCTTGGCGGGGCGCCCCTCGCCGAGAAGTTCGAAGCGCAGGGCGCCCGCCAGTGGCGCGGCCTCGACCAGCTTCACCGTCACCATGTCGCCGAGCCGGTGCATCTTGCCCGTGCGCGAGCCGATCAGCGCGTGCAAACTCTCGTCATGGCGGAAATAATCGTCGCCGAGCATGGAGGCCGGGATAAATCCGTCGGCGCCGGTGTCGCTCAAGCGGATGAATAGTCCGGCGCGGGTCGCCCCGGAAATGCGCCCCTCGAAGCTCGCGCCGATCTTGTCGGAAAGATGCGCGGCAATGAGCCTTTCGATTGTCTCGCGCTCGGCCGCCATGGCGCGCCGTTCGGCGGCGGAGATGCGGACCGCGATTTCCGGCAGCTCCGCGCGGGCCGCGGGCGGCAGGCCATCCTCGCCAAGCGCAAGCGCGGCGATCAGGGCGCGATGCACGATGAGATCGGCGTAGCGGCGGATCGGCGAGGTGAAATGCGCGTAGCGGCGCAGGTTAAGACCGAAATGGCCGTAGTTCTCGACCACATATTCGGCCTGCGCCTGCGTGCGCAGAACGATCTCATTGACGAGATGCTCGTTGTCCGTGTCCTTCACCTGGGCGAGGATGCCGTTGAACTGCTCGGGGCGCAGCACCTGGCCCTTGGCCAGCTTGATGCCGATCGAGGACAGGAATTCGGCGAGGTTATTCAGCTTTTCGAGCGTCGGCTCGTCATGCGCGCGATAGATCAGGGCCTGATGCTTGGCTTCGAGCGTCTCGGCCGCCGCGACATTGGCGAGGATCATGAACTCCTCGATCAGCCTGTGCGCATCGAGCCTTGAGGGAATGACGACGCGGTCGACGCCGCCCTTCTCGTCGAGGATGATCTTGCGTTCGGGGAGATCGAGGTCGAGCGGCCCGCGCGCGTCGCGCGCCCGCTTCAGTGCGTCGTAGGCGCCGTAGAGGGGCCGAAGAACCGGCTGGAGCAGGGGGGCCGTCGTCTCGTCCGGCGCGCCGTCGATGGCCGCCTGCGCCTGCGCATAGGCGAGCTTGGCGGCCGAGCGCATCATGACGCGATGGAACCCGTGGGAGAGCTTGCGCCCGTCCGCGGCGATGACCATGCGCACCGCGAGCGCCGGCCTATCCTCATGCGGGCGCAGCGAACAGAGATCGTTCGAGATGCGCTCCGGCAGCATCGGCACGACGCGGTCGGGGAAATAGACCGAATTGCCGCGATCGAGCGCTTCGCGATCAAGCGCCGATTCCGGCCGGACATAGGCGGCGACGTCGGCGATGGCGACGCGAAGAATGAAGCCGTCGGGATTGCCGGGGTCAGGGTCCGCTTCGGCATGGACGGCGTCATCATGGTCCTTGGCGTCTGCCGGGTCGATGGTGATGAGCGGGACCCTGCGCCAGTCCTCACGGCCCGCCATCGTCGCCGGCCGCGCGCGTTCCGCCTCGGCGATGGTCTCGGGGCTAAAGATATTCGGAATCTTGTGGGTGTGGATGGCGATCAGGCTCACCGCCTTCTCGCTGTCGAACGCCCCGAGCCGCTCGCGCACACGGGCGGACGGGAGGCCGAGCCGTCCCGTGCGCAGCATCTCGACGGCGACGAGATCGCCATCGCGGGCCTCGCCCTCCTGGCCGGGCAGCACGTCGAGTTCGCCGCGATTGACGTTTTTCTTGTCGATCGGCGCGACGCGCCCGCCCCCGGCGGAGTTCGCGCGGAAGATGCCGAGGATCTGCGAGCGGGCGCGCTCGAGCAGCTTCACGACCCGTCCGCTGTAGGCGGGCTCGCCCGCTTTGGCCTCAAGCAGCGGCTCGACCCGCAAAAGGGCGCGGTCGCCGACGCCCGGCGCTGGCGTTCCGGGCTTTTGCCTGCGCGGGATGGCGACGATGATCTTGGGCGCCGGCCCTTGCGATAAATCCCAGTCGACCGGCGCGGCTAGAAAGTCGCCATCACGGTCGCGGCTGAAGAAATCGGCGAGCACGGTCGCCGGCAGAAGGCCCGGCTTGTGCAGGGCTTTGCGGCGGCGCTCGATGGCGCCTTCGGCTTCGAGTTCTTTGAGCAGGCGTTTTAAGGCGATGCGGTCATCGCCCTTGATGTCGAAGGCGCGGGCGATTTCGCGCTTGCTGACTTTCGCCGGCGTTTTGCCGGCGGTGGAGGCTTCCCGCTCGCGGGCGATGAAGGCGACGATCTCTTCCCGCGTCGGCGCGGGGCGGGGGTCTTGCTGCGCGGTCCGCGCAGTTTGGTGGCCGGACTTTCTTGTCCCGGCGGCTTTGTTCACGCTTGTTTGGCCTTTTTCTGTTTCTCCGCCGCTGGTCTGGCGGCGGCTTTTTTGGCGCCCGCCGGCTTTCGCGCGGGGGCTGATTTTCGTTTCGCGGCGGTTTCGAACGGCGGATTGTCATCGTCCGCCGCCGCCTTTTTATTCGAGCCGGAGGGCTTGGGCATTGAGGCCTTCGGCGCGCTCTTTTTCGGCGCGGGGGCTTTCTTTCTCGCGCCGCCGGCGGCTTCCTTGTCCTCGATCAGGCGGATCGCCTCTTCGAGCGTGATGGTTTCCGGCGACGCGTTCGCTTTCAACGTCGCATTGGTCTTGCCGTGGTTGACGTAGGCGCCGAAGCGTCCCGCTCGCACGGTGATGGGGCCGCCTGAGGGATGTTCGCCAAGCAGGCGCCCCTGCGCGGAGCCGCCGCCGCCCGAGGCTTTCACCGCCAGCAAAGCCAGCGCCCCTTCGAGGTTTAATGTG
>Ga0181518_10006083_pt1 | contig 10196 bp, 9 predicted proteins | sample PEATcosm2014_Bin_28_FD_119751 | JGI IMG/M metagenome (GOLD analysis project Ga0181518, IMG submission 119751) | Peatland microbial communities from MTU Mesocosm Facility, Houghton, MI, USA - PEATcosm2014_Bin01_60_metaG | ecosystem: Environmental > Terrestrial > Soil > Wetlands > Peat | place... | reverse complement strand
GGGCCGCGTAGAAGCCCAGGTCAAGACTGGCGGCCGATTTCTGGAACCCCACAGGCTGGCAGGCCGCTGGCCGGGGTCAAGCTTCGAGGCAAATGCGGCGCCGACAAGCGCGCCGGGCTCTGAACCACCCCGGACCGCAGCCCGAACGCCGAGGCCACCGAGGCGGATGCCGCGCCCGTCAAACCAACACAGGGGCCCCAAGCCACTGGACCATAAGCTTGGCCCCTTGTACGAGGTCCGACGTGCTCGAACCGTCGTACCAGTATTGCTTGTGGTTGCAATTTGGGAGGACTGTGCAGCCTATGGCGTTGGACAGTTCGTCGGACAAGGCGACGGGATTGCCTTTGGCGCCCCAGTCCTGACCACACACCCCGTCGAGGTGAGCGCACCAGCTTTCTACCGGAATCTTGGCGCCAGCTACCGGCGCCGGGTAAGAGCTGGCCGGTATGCATCCGGTGGCGCCGAATCCTCGGGCAAGCCCCACGTCGGAGCCGTTAATCCAGCACGGGTCGCCGTACAGCTGCACACCCTTGATCATGGACCACTCTTTGTGGTGGTCCACCAGCCACTTGTTGATCACCCAGGCGCCCATCGAATAGCCGACCAGTACAATCTTGTCCTGGGATGGCTTGCAGCCCTGAGTCCAGGACTTCAGGGTTTCCTGCAGGTTGTTTTCCCCGTCCTGCACGGCGTCCGTGAGCGGCTTGCTGATGGACCTTTCCCTCAGGTCGTCGTAAAGGCTAATTTTCACGGACTCATAGGGAACGGGCTGGTACCCCACGGCGCCGCTGATGGCGTTCTGTGCATCGTCGAGGTCGCGTAGCAGAGTCGAATCCGCAAGAAACGGCTGTGCCCCGTCTGGACCCTCGCCCATCCCGTGCAGGCCGAAGAAGGCCGGGGCGGTGTCGCACGAATTAGCCGCCAACCGTACCGCCGCCGCTGCGGACGCTCCGGCGCCCACGAACGTAGACACGAGCAACGCCGCTAGGGCCACGCTGAACAACGCGGACCGATGCCTGATTACCATCATTGATGGACCCCCCATCATCGCACAGCCGATGCTCCGGTTCACAAAATATGTGTCCCATGTAAGTCCTAAGTAGAGTGTTGCGCAAGGCTTTCGCCTATTCGTATACCGTGTACGGACCGTTAACCCAAGCTTGCCGGGCAACCGTAACAGCAAAAGCGGCATGACACCGGCACTAGGCCGTATTTACCGCCATTGCCTACATTCGCGGCGTGTACCCCGCAGCGGAGGCGAATACGGGTCGGCTTAGCAACGCAACGAATCCGGTTGTTTCCGTGATCTTGTAAATTAGCAGCTCGGCGTGCTAAAGGAATTGAAATGCAGGGATCTGTCTCGCCTGATCATTTGCGGCGCGCCTACGTGAGGTCGGCCGGCAGAAGATTTATGGTAAACATTCACCCGCTGCCTTATCTCGGCTGATGCTGATGACGGTAGGTGATGGGGCGGCTGGCCGGTCTTCGTCGTGAGCCGGCGTGGCGTGTCGGCTTGCTTACTGCCGGCCGGCTCTGGATGATCATGGTTCGTGTCCGGTCTGCCCCCGCCTGCCCCGGGTTGCGATAGCTGCGCGGCCCGGGATGCTCAGATCGCTGCTCTGGGTGCAGAGGTCGCGGGCCTGCGGGCGCAGGCGGCGGAGGTGGCGGAGCTGCGGGAGCGGGTCGCCCGGCTTGAGCGTGCCCTATCCCGCAACAGCGGCAATTCCTCGATGCCGCCTTCCGGTGATGATGCCCCGGGCCGTAAGCCACCGCGTCAGCAGCGGCGGGCTGCCGAGCGCGCGGCGAAGCGCAAGCGCGGTAAGCAGCCGGGGGCGCCGGGTTCGGCGATGAGCTGGGCGGAACCCGATGAGACCCGCGATCATTACCCGCACGGGGCATGCGAGTGCGGCGCGGACCTGGCCGGTGCGCAGGACCTGGGGGTGGCCCGCTCATTCCAGCAGCTGGAGATCCCCGGGCCGTGCGCGCGGCGGATCCAGCATGACCTGCACTGCGGGTTGTGCGGCTGCGGTCGCGAGCGCGTGGCCTCCCGCCCGCCGGGGGTGCCGGACGCGGCGGTGTCCATCGGCCCGGACCTGCGCGCCCTGGCTGTCTACCTGGTCGTGTTCCAGCACGTGCCCATCGAGCGGTGCCGGGAGCTGATCGCCGACGTCACCGGCGCCCGGGTCTCAGCCGGGTTCATCCATTCCTGCCTGCGCACCGCTGCGGACCTGGCCGCTGACGTGATCAAGCTGATCCGGGCACTGATCACCGCCGCGCAGGTGGCCGGATTCGATGAGACCACGCTGCGGGCCGGACCCGCCGGGCAGAAGAAATACGTCCTCGGCGCGTTCACCGGGCAGTACTCGGTGCTGTTCCTGGGCGCCCGCACCCTGGCGTCCTTCCGCGACTTCGGCATCTTGCCGTCCTTCCGCGGCGTGGTGGTCTCCGACCGGTACCAGAACTACTTCCATGACAGCTGGGAACATACCGCCGGGAACCAGGCATGCCTGGCGCACATCCTGCGGGACTATCAGGACGCGGCCGAGACCTACCCGGACGCGATCTGGCCGGTGCAGGCGCAGCGGGCACTGCGCGGCCTGATCCGCGCCTGGCACGCCGCCTGCGACGACGACCTCGAAGCGATCCCCGCCGCCACGGCGGACCCGCTGATCCTGGAGTTCCGCCGCGCGGTGCGGGCCGGGCTGGCCAGCGTCCCCCGCATCCCCGGCCCGAAGCACTCCACCGCCCAGCACCCCGGCCGGGACCTGATGGAATTCTGCCGCGACCGGGAAAACGCCGTGCTGCGGTTCACCTGCGACACCCGCGTGTGGCCGACGAACGATCTGGCTTCACACTGCACCTCCTGGGTGCGTTCTGTAGTGCCGGGGTTTTCGCGGTGGTCAGGTCGTGTTGCTGGAGTTGTGTTGAGTATTGCGTGTGGCACTGACATTTTCCGGCAGCGGGCCGCCGAGGTCGGGGTGGTAGCTGCGTCCTGAGCGGTGGCTGTCGCCGAGGGCTTTGCCGGTGGCTTCGACCTGGGCGGGGCCGGGGCGGGCCTGGCCGGGGTGGTAGAGGCAGGTGCCGCGGTCGTCGGCGAGGTGCCCGGTGATGAGGCCGAGGCGGTACCAGCGCTTGATGCTGGAGGGGTGTGCGTGCAGCTGGCGGGCTGCCTCGTCGAGGGTGAGCATGCCGCTATCGCGGAGCCGTTGCCAGAGGCTGGGGATGTGGCGGGTGAAGCAGTGGGCGCGCACCCGGCCGGCGTCCCAGGGCTTGCTTTCCCCGCTGGTCAGGCCGCGCTGGTTGAGGATGCCCGCGACCTGGCTGTAGGTGTGGCCGCCGAGCAGCTGGTCGATCTGCTCGATCACTGGCTGGGGGGTTTTGCGCTGCTGCCAGGCGTTCAGCGGGATCGGCAGGTTCAGGGTGTGGTGCTGGCCGCCGGGCAGGCGGACGGCGGCGGTGATGGCGTGGTCGCCGCGGGTGAGGGTGACGTCGGTGATCAGCAGGCGGATCAGGCGTTTGCGTTCCCGCATCGGGGTGGCCGGGTCGTGCCATAGCGCGGGGAAATCGGCGGCTAGTGCCCGGATGCGGGCGCGCTGCTGGTCGTCCAGGACAGCGGTGCCGGACGTGGCGGTGGTGTAGTCGTCGTGGGCGGTGGCCAGCTCGCGCAGGCGGGCGTTCCAGTCGGCTTCGAGGGCGTCGGCGACCAGCCGGTTTCCGGGGTCGACTGCCAGGTAGCGGCGCCGGGCCTGGTCGGCGGCATGCTGCGCGCGCTGGACGTGGGCGGCGCGGAGGGCGTCGGCGTGCTCGGCTTGGGCGGCGAGCTCGTCGGTGACGGTGAGCGCGACCTCCAGGGCCAGCGGGGTGAGGGTGGCCAGCAGCAGGCCGGCGACGGCGGTGTCCAGGACGGTGCCGGGCAGGTGCTGGCAGATCGGCGCAGCGTTGCTGATGCCGTCGTTCTGGCAGACGTAATCGGGCACGATGGTGCTGTCGGCGCGGGTGTGGTAGCGCACCGTCATGCGCCGTCCGCATCTGCCGCAGATGATGAGGCCCTGGAGCAGGGCGGGTCCCTCGCGGGCTGGCCCGGCTGTGCGGTTGTCGCCGCGGGCGGCGGCGTTGGCGGCCAGGACCTGCAGGTTGGCCTGGTAGCGGGGCCAGGTGATATAGCCGGGGTGGTGGTCGGGGAGAAGGACGGTCCAGTCCTCGGCCGGCTTGATCAGCGTGTGGTGGTGGCCGTCCAGGTCGGTGGTGTGGCGGGCGCGGCCGTAGCAGTAGGCGCCGGCGTAGCAGGGGTTGTGCAGGATCTTCAGGACCTGGTCGTGGGTGAGCGTCTTGAAGTACAGCTCGCCTGCGCGTGGTCCGCCGCGGTGCCGGGCAGGGAAGGTCAGCTGTGCCTGGCGGAAGGCCCTGACCACGGCGAAGGCGGAGCCGGTGGCGGTGAAGGTGTCGAATAGCAGGCTGATCGCGCGGCGCACTCCGCCGTCGGGATCCAGGACCGTTTCGCCGCGGCTGTCGTAGGCCAGCCCGATCGGCAGCTGAAGTTGCAGCTCGCCGCGGCGGGCCTTGGCCAGGATCCCGCCGCGCAGCCGGGCCCGCAGGAAATGCAGTTCTGCCTCGCTGAGCTGGCCTTTCATTCCCAGGAGGAGGCGGTCGTTGAAGCTGGTCGGGTCATACAGCCCGTCCTCGTCCAGGATGAGGGTGTCGTTGTGGGCGCAGATCTGCAGCAGCCGGTGCCAGTCGGCGTTGTTGCGGGCCAGCCGCGAGCATTCCAGGCCGAGTATGATCCCGGCCCGGCCCAGGGACACCTCGGCGACCAGGTGCTGGAACCCTTCCCGGTCCGCGGAGGAGGCTCCCGAATGGCCCTGGTCGATGTCGATCACGTGGATCCGGCCGGCGGGCCAGCCGAGCGCGACGGCCCGGCCGCGCAGGTCGTACTGGCGCGCGGTGGACTCGGTGTTGTTGGCGACCTGGTAGAGGGTGGACTGGCGGATGTAGAGGTAGGCGTCGCGGCGGAGCCGGGCCGCGGTCACCTTGCCGCTGGTATCGGTACTCACGGGGGAACGACCTCCTGGCCGGGTAACGGGGCAGGACGGGCATGGGCGAGCGTCATCTGCGCCAGCACCGCGACGATCTCGCTGGTGGCATGAGGCGAGAGCGCGGGCAGCAGCGACGTGCAGGCCGGCGAGCTGGCATCACCTCCCTGGATGCTCGGAGCGGGCGTGGACGGGGTTGAGGTGGACAAGGACGCGCCGGCCTGCGATGCCGCTGCTGCGTTGCGGCCGGGTTCGGCCCCCGGCCCGGCCTGGGCGGGCAGGGAGGCCCACGCGGCCATCCAGGCGGCCATCCCCTGGGTGAGCAGCACGGCCAGGCCGTGCCGCCATCCGCCGCTCCCGGCGGCCGCGGCACTGCGCAGCTGCTCATAGCGCTGGGTGAATGCGCCGCGGTCATCACCGGCGATGTCCCCGTGGATGGAGCCGGACTGGTCGTGGATGGAGCCGGACTGGTCAGAGACTTTTGGGCGCGGCCCCGCGGGCCTGCTCGGCGCCCTGCTCGTCCTCGCGCCGGGCGGTGCGGCGGCGCTGCAGCGCCCGCTCGACCGAACGCGGATGGACGCTGACGCCGAAACGCTCCCGGACCGCGGCGGCCAGCTCCGCCGGCCGCAGGCCGGGATCGGCCTCCAGCAGGTCTTCCAGCAGGTCCACGACCTGGCCGGTGAGCTTGTGGCCGCCCTTGGGGCCAGGCTTGACCGGAACCAGGCCGGCCAGTCCCCGCTCGCGCATTGCCGTCCTGGCCGAGTACAGCGACTGGCGGGAGAACCCGAAGCCGGCGGCGGCCCGGCTCGCCGGTACGCCCGCCGCCTCGGCTTTGCGCACCATCTCGTACTTGACCTGCACCAGATCCGCCGGATCGAAGAACCCGCCCGGGCCGAACGCCGGATCGGTGACCTTTTCCGGGCGGGGATTCAGCGTCCTGGACGCCGCCAGCGCCTGCGTCTTGGCGTCGTCTCGCCTGACCATCGCGCCTCCCTGGCCACAACTGAGTCAAGACGACTATGCCGCATGAATCAGCAGAATCCTCTGCGCCGCGCCGCCGGGCACCCGGGAATCCACGCACAACGACAGTAATCGACTGAATTACCTGACAGATCCGGGAGATAGTAAGCCGGGACCGCGACGGAATCCTGTGGACACTCACGGCGTAATCCGCTTGGCATCATCCGGCACCGAGCCCGCACCCTGGCGCAGCTCCCCGATAAGCTCCGCGAGCTCCAGCAGATCCGCCGTGCGGAACGGCGACCGTCCCGCCGACACCACCACGAACGGATCCTCAGGCACCACGTCGGTCCACTCCGCCGGCAGGCACACCAGCTCCCCGGCGTCACCGAAGAAGCAGACCCGATCGGACTGCCAGCTCTTACGACGGTTCACGAACTCAAACGACCGGCCGGACAACGGATGGAACCGATGCGTCACCCGCACCCGATCCGGATGCTTCTCAGCACCCGCATCACGCGTAGTCGACAGCGGGATCGAACAACATCAGCGAGCGCGGCGTCCGCCCGCTGAAGACCCAGCAGAAGATCTCCGGGCGCCTCACCAGCGAACAGACCACCCAGGACAGGCTCGACATCCGCAGCTACATCGACACCGCCCGCAAGCACGGCCAGGACATCATGACCGTCCTGCGCAGCATCTTCACCGGCAGCCCCTGGCAGCCGCCCGCGCCAGCAGCCATCTCCCCATAAACCCGCCATCAACCCGAGCCGCCGAATATCACCCTGCGCCGACTGGGGTGAATGTTTACCTGGCGGCCGGGCAGCGAATCCCTGGAAGACTTCCTGAACGGCGAGTCCTGGGCCGGGAAGACGCTGGCGTTCGTGATGCCCTCGATCGACGGCAGGCATGTTACGTTGATCTTCACCTCACCGCTGGTGTGCCCATAAAGAGGGAGCATGATGAGAAAGCTCGTGGTTCTGGGAGGGGCCGCCGTGATAGTCGCGGCGGCGGCCTGCTCATCATCGACCTCGACAACCGCCGGGACCGAGGTCTTCCAGGGCAGGCAGGCGCTGACCCCAGCAGAGATGGCCAGTTCGACTTTTACTCCCACCTACCCGCTGGCATTCACCGGCCCGGTGGCCACCACCGCCACCTGGAGCCCGCCCGGCGGCAACGCCACCAAGATCACCACCACCTTCAAGACGAGCGCCGGGAACCTGGTGGTCAACGCCGACGTGCCGAACGTGAACAACCCGCCGACCACGGTGAACCCGACCACCTGCCTGTCCACGAGCACCATCACCGGGACCTACACGGTGGTCGGTGACAAGTCCACCGGCAAGTTCAAGGGCGGGACCGGCAGCGGCAAGATCGTTGACCTCTTCGTGGGGACCTTGCCAAAGCTCAGCAGCGGCAAGTGCAACGAGAGCCAGAGCGCCCAGCCGCTGCCCGGGGCGTACACCACGTTCCACGCCTCCGGGCCGCTCACGGTGACCTCGTGATGTTCGGTACGGGGACACCGGCCAGCCGCTGACGGCAAGCACCCCGGCAGCGAGAACCAGCACGGACCCTGCCCTTGCCGAAAACCTCATCCGTGCAGCTCATGCCGCGTGTTGGTACTCATGAAGCACTCCACCGAGCCGGTCGCGTCGTCGTATGGCAAGGCTGGCGATTTGGCCAGGAACCACCAGCGGCACGGGCAGTGGCTGGAGCGGGCGGGCGTTCGCGATGCCCTGATGCGGCCGGTGCCCGTTGTAGAACTGCTCGAACTCCCGGAGGGCATGCAGAAGGTGGGACTGGCTCCGGATCAGCGTGCGGTCCAGTAGCTCGCGCCGGCAGGTCTGCACCCACCGCTCCATGATCGAGTTCATCCTCGGCATCCGGACCCCGCTGAGTACAACGTCGATGCCCGCGTCAGCGAGGATGGCATCGAACAGGCCGGGGAACTTCCTGTCCCGGTCTCTGATCAAGAACCGTGCCCGGCAGCCGGCATCCTCCAGGTCCATCACGAGGTTCTTCGCTGCCTGCGCCGCCCAGGACGCCGTCGGGTGAGCGGTGGCGCCCAGGATCCTGATTCTTCGGCTGGCGTGCTCGATCACCGCGAACACGTGCAGCCGCGTCCCGGACAGGGTGACCGTCTCGAAGAAGTCACAGGCCAGCAGGGCCTCGGCCTGGGAGCGCAGGAAATCGGCCCATGTGGTGGAACTGCGCTCGGGCGCCGGGTCGATCCCGGCGTCGTGCAGGATCTCCCAGACGGTGGAAGCGGCGACCTTTACCCCGAGCACCAGCAGCTCGCCGTGCACCCGGCGTGTGCGTGCCGAGAATCCCATCCGCGGCTGTGAGCAGCGAAGTTGCGATGTCGGTGACCCGGCCGTGATGATCACTGATCATGTGCCTGCGGTTCGTCTTCCTCCTGATCACGAGGGTGATTACGTGGCTGCGGCTGTCCCGGTGTGAGGAGGCGTGGAAGACCTCGGAGATCTTGATCTTGCGCCACCAGCTCTCCGTAATGCAGCGGGGGCAGCCGCACCGCCTGAAGCTGAACTGGGCGGACCGGGCACTGCTCGCGACCCTGCTCAGCGTGATACCGAAAGCGCGGCGCCAGGGGCTGCGGCTACTGGTCACGCCGGAGACGATCCTGCGGTAGCACCGCGATATCGTCCGCCGCCGCTGGGCCGCTAGGTCCATGCGCGGCGAGACCGGCAGGCCGGCGACCCGACGAAATATCAGGGCACTCGTCCTCCGGCTGGCCAGAGAGAACCCCGGATGGGGTTACCGCAGGATCCACGGCGAACTGGCCGGCCTGGGGATCAAGGTCGCAGCGTCAACCGTATGGGAGATTCTCAAGATCAACGGCATAGACCCCGCCCGGCACCGGACCGGGCCGACCTGGCCGCAATTCCTGCGCTCCCAGGCCGACGCCATCCTCGCGAGCGACTTCTTCACGGTTGACCTGCTCGACGGCACCCAGGCCTACGTCCTGGCCGTGATAGAACACGCGACCCGGCGCATCCGGATCCTCGGCGTCACGCCGCATCCCACAGGAGAGTGGACCACCCAGCAGGCCCAGAACTTGCTCATGGACCTCGGTGAACAGGCTGATTGGGCAAGTTCATGATCCGCGACCGCGGATCGAACTTCACCGCCGCCTTCGACGCCGTCCTCGCCGACGTCGGCATCCGGACCGTGCGCTGCAACGTCCGGACACCTCGGATGAACGCGATCGCTGAACGCTGGATCGGGGGATGCCGCCGTGAGCTCTTGGACCGTACCCTCGTCTGGAACCAGGATCATCTGCGGCGGATCCTGCGCCAGTACGAGACCCATCACAATCTGCACCGGGCGCACCGCTCCCTGCACGCAGCCGCCCCTCTGAAACCACTGCCGCAACCTGTCGACCTCGACCAGTACCGCATACGAAAACGCGCTTGCCTCGGTGGCTTGATCAACGAATATCGCCTGTCGCAAGATGTGGATGAGGTTTTCGGGCACGCACAAGCACGCCCGCTCTCACGGGCGAAGCCCCAGCTTGGAAGATCGGTAGGACGGTCTGGCTTGTGATCAGCGAGAACGCCGGTCCTGGTTATCGACAGGCGAGCGCGCGTGAGTGACCGTGGCTGACCTCTGGTCGCCATCACGTGTGGCACGTGTGGCACGGTGGCCGGGTCCGCAATGTCAGCTTGGGAATTGGACCGATCGTGGCCGATGGCGTCGCTGACCAGGCAGGTCTGGCGACCTTTAGTAGCCGTGATTGACCGCTCGTCGCCCTGACTAATTGCACGCTAGTTGAACGGCGATCTTGCCTGACTTGTGGTGTTACCGACCGCTCGTCCCCTGTTTCGGAACATCACCAACTTGGAAGGTGCAGCCGACACATGGCGGACACTGGCGAGGGGCCCGCTAGGGTTGCTGTCCGGGTCGTCGGGTCAGCGCGGCGCTGGGGATCTTCCGTTCGGCGATGTCGCTGGCGAGGACGGAGAGCTTGCGGTTGTGGTCGCGCGCGTAGGTCCTCAGCAGAGTGAATGCGTCGTCCACGGTCATCCTCAGGTACTCGGCGAGCATTCCCTTGGCCTGCTCGATGACCACCCGGCTGTTCAGCGCCGCCTGGAGCTGCTCGGCCAGCAGGCTGCGCTCCCGCAGCGCCCGTTCCTGGATCAGCCCGATCGCGGCCATCTCCGCCATGGCCTGCGCTATGTCCATCTC
>Ga0181518_10006078_pt1 | contig 10203 bp, 5 predicted proteins | sample PEATcosm2014_Bin_28_FD_119751 | JGI IMG/M metagenome (GOLD analysis project Ga0181518, IMG submission 119751) | Peatland microbial communities from MTU Mesocosm Facility, Houghton, MI, USA - PEATcosm2014_Bin01_60_metaG | ecosystem: Environmental > Terrestrial > Soil > Wetlands > Peat | place... | reverse complement strand
CGCTACAAGGCCGCCTACGGCTTTTATCCGCCGGACAATCCGGGCTACCCCCTCGTGAATCAGCTTTACTTTGAATTGTTGGGAACAACGGTCATCACCAATAGCGGCGTTTTAACCTATCAGTCGCTCGACGACCCGACCATTCAACTGCCCCTGGCCAGTTTGAACAGCGTCTTTGGCTCCGGGGTGAGCGGTTTTATGAATTGCAGCAAGCCCGGTTCCGCCGAAGATGCGCCCCCGGCCCAAAGCTTTCTGACCGGTTTGAAATCCAGCGGGGTTGCCATCTACACCAACAACTTCCCCGCAAACAATTACCCAATCAAATTAATCATCACTGCCGTCGGCGGGCCGGACACTACTTATCTTCCGCTGGGCGCGGGCGCGATTGGCATCAATCCCTGGCGCTACAATTCCTCGAACCCGACCAACAATCCCGGCGCGTATGACCTGTGGGTTCAACTTGTCATCAGCGGGAAGACGAACCTCATCTGCAACTGGAACAAACAAGTGCAGTACAACAGCCCGTTGCCCTGAGTTTTATGTGCACTGCAACCCAATCCGGATTCAGCCGCGGCGAACGCCTCCTGGCCGTTGACTGGCAGGATTGCGGCTGGTGCCCGATCATTGCGGTGCAATCCAGGTGGGGCGAGGCTTCTGACGAGCCGTCGTCGCGTCACTTTGATGCACCAAGGCTGGCTCGCGGGGATCAGCCTTCGCCTGGCTGCGGCGCGACAGGCGCTCGCCCCACCGAAACTGCAAACCCCGCCGTCATCCGGGCTCCGCGAATGATTAAACCGTTGTCCATGCCGCCACTTTTTCCGCATCCCTCACGCTGTAACCCTTTATTTTTCAAAACCATGAAAAACATCTTTATGAAATGTGACAAGTGGCAGGTGACAAGTGACAAGAAAGACGACGCAATGCGCCAGACATATTCGTGTCACGTGTCACGTGTCACACCTGCCGCGCCGAAGCGGAGCGAAGGCGGGCGCCGCCCGCGTGCGGCTTTCACCCTGGTGGAACTCCTCACCGTCATCGCCATCATTGCCATTCTCGCGGCCATGCTGTTGCCGGCGCTGGCCAGGGTCAAGGTGCTCGCTCAGAAAAAACAGGCGCGCCTGGAAATTGACCAAATCGCGAATGCCATCTTAAAGTATGATTCGGACTACGGCCGGTTCCCGGTTTCGAGCGCCGCCCAAACGGCGGCGGGCACCAATGATTTCACTTACGGCGGCGTATTTCAAACGCCGGCCGGCCCGTTAACGGTTGGCACTCCCGTGAGCGGCAACATTTTGAGCAATTCCGAAGTCATCGCGATTTTGATGGACAACACCAGTCTCGCCAACGGTGTAAATACCAACCACATTCGAAATCCGCAGCAAACCATTTTCCTGAACGCCAAAGTATCGAACTACGACCCTGACCCGTTGAAGCACGATACGCCGGTGGGCGGCGTGGACGTGAACGGCGTTTATCGCGACCCGTGGGGCAACCCCTACGTCATCAGCCTGGACTTGAATTACAACGAGTATTGCAACGATTGGTTTTATCAGAAGCAAACCGTGTCTCAACAGAGCGGGCAGACCGGCTGGAACGGATTGGTTAATCCAGACTCGGGCGGCAGCTCCGACAATTTCCAATACCACGGCAAGGTCATGGTCTGGTCCGCCGGGCCGGATGGCATGATCGCGGTTAAGGATGGAGGGGGCAACAACGTCAACGCCATCAGTGGCGTCAACAAAGACAACGTGGTGAGCTGGCAGTAATATGCAACGTGACAAGTGGCAAGTGACGGGTGACAAGACCGCGGCGACAGCACGCGAAGCGTGTTCCTGTCACGTGTCACGTGTCACGTGTCACCCTTCAGGTTTTACGCTCATCGAGTTGCTGGTGGTGATTTCCATTCTCGGCATTCTTGCCGCGCTCACCGTGCCCGCGCTCAAAAATTTCGGCAAATCGGACGTCAACATCAGCGCCTCGCGGCAGTTGCTCGACGGCGTGGCGCGCGCGCGTCAACTGGCCGTCAGCCAGCGCACCACCGTCTATATGGTCTTCGTCCCGACGAATTTTTGGATGGTCTCGGCAACTTACCCCAATCCTCCCGGAACATTTCCCAACACCTGGTGGACCAGCCTGGCGTCCCCGCAGACCAATGCCGCCGTTAATCTGTGCAGCGAGCAAATGAGCGGCTACAACTTCGTCGCCTACGGCGCGATGGGCGATCAGCCGGGGCAGCATGCCTGGCATTATCTCGCGCCGTGGCAGACGCTGCCCGACGGCGCATTCATTGCGCTGCAAAAGTTTGCCGGCACCAACACCATCACGGATCCAATCACCGGCGCGTCCTATCCCATTGCCCAATTCCGTTACACCAACAACTTTCCATTTCCCACCGAAACGGCCGCCACCGGGGTCTGGCTGCCTTACCTTGCCTTCAATTATCTTGGCCAGTTGGTCTCGGAAGTGGATGCGTCCGGCAATTATAGTGACGCCTACATCCCGTTGGCGCACGGCAGCGTGCTGCCCGCGATTGACCCCAATACCAAGGCGCTGCAGTTTGGCAGTCCCGACGTTTTGGAAGCGCCGGCCGGCAACAGCACCAACATTTCCTACAACATCGTCCATATCAACTGGCTGACGGGCCGGGCGGTTTTGGAATATCACAAAATGGGGCCATGAAAATTTCAAGCACAGTGGCAGGTGACAAGTGGCAGGTGACACGAAAAAACAGGAAGGCAAATCCTGTCACTTGTCACTTGTCACTTGTCACGTCCTCCGCCTTCACCATGGTCGAGATTGCCATCTGCCTGGCGATCATCGGCGTGGCGCTCGTCGCCATCATCGGCGTGCTGCCCATCGGCATGCGCACCCAGCGCGACAACCGCGAGGAAACCATCATCAACCAGGATGCCACTGTATTCATGGAAGCCATCCGCAACGGTGCGTGCGGGCTGAACGATTTGACGAATTACGTCTATGCCATCACGAATTCCTGGACGCTATACAATGCCGGTGGCAGCATCAACAAAAGCGGAGTGAATGGTTACAACTATTCCGCTGCCTCAGCTACGCCGCCGTATCCTGCGGCCCCGTTTCCGATCAACAGCGGAACAAACATCATCGGGCTTTTGAGCACACCGGAATTCACCGATCTCAATTTTGCGCCCACGACGAACAATCTTTTCAACGGCGGTTACAGCAATCACGTCGTCGCCTATGTCCGTTCGTTGAGCGGGCCGGCGGTCGAAAAACCGCCGCAGAACAACGATATTGTGGTGGGCGATTCTTTTGGCTACCGCATCCTGTGCGTGAACGCGCCGGTGGCCAGGGACACAAACGCGCTGGCGCTGAGCCAGCCTTACGACAAACAACTTGCGGCCAGCCTGCGTGAGTTGCGGTTGACATTTCTCTGGCCGCAACTGCCCAACGGCAGCCTGGGCGCCAGCCGCCAGACCTTTCGCACGATGGTCGCCGGGCAATTGACGCAGATATTCACCAATGGCCAATGGCTGTATTTTTACCAGCCGCAATCCTTTACCAACGTCGTCAGCGCGCAGTGAAGATGAAATTACATATTGCCGATGCGCCGGGTAGGGCGGTCAGTCCTCTGACCGCCGCTCATTTGCAGGCTGGCGACGGCGCGCACGGAGTGACGCGCCCTACCGTCATATTCCGCAATCCGCACTCTGCACTCCGCATTCGTTCCGCATTTTCCCTCGTCGAGGTTCTGGTGGTGATCACGTTGTTGTCGCTCATCGTGCTGGCGTTGATGGCGGTGTTCAACAGCGCGCAGACGGCGTTTCGCGCCAGCGTCACGCAGACTGACGTGCTCGGCGGCGGCCGCGCCACGATGGACATGATGACCGCGGATTTGCGGCAGATGGCGCCGTCGCTGGGTTACAGCAACAGTCTCGTGCAGTTTCGTCCCACTTTTTTTTACTGCAACAGCAATAACCCGGTGAATTTTTACGCCGGCACCAACAAATATGGCCTCCAGCCGCTCGTGCAATCCCTGCCGGGCAGCGCCGCGCAGCGGACGAATGTGCTGGAAAACTTTTTCATCTTAAGCCGTGGCAACTTGAACGGCAGTCCGACCTGGTTCGGCACGGGCTACGTCGTCTGGCCCGGGGCCACCAACTCCCTTTACCCGCTTTACCGGTTTTATATGACGACGAACGTCGAGGCCTCGCCCAATCCGGCGGCCCTGTTCAACAGCTTTATGTCGGCAATCTTCAACAGCGCCTACACTGGCGGCTTTACCAACTCGAACTGGAGCCATTTGGTGGACGGCGTGGTGGATTTGCGTGTGCGGGCCTACGACCTGAACGGTGTCTGGATGACGAATGGCTACCCCTCGAGATACACCAATGTTGCAAAAAACGTCTTCTTTCTGCCGTCCACTTTGGGCGAGTGCGGCTTTTATATGTTCAGCAACACTCTGCCCGCGTCGGTCGAGATTGAACTGGGCGTGCTCGAAGACCGCACGCTCCAGCGCGCGGGATCGCTTGGTATCGCAGGGCAACCGCCCTCGCCGGCGGTCCCGATCCAATGGCAGTATTTGCAAAACCAGGCCGGCAAGGTCCATATTTTCCGGCAGCGCGTGACCCTTCCCAACGTTGATCCCTCGTCCTACCAATGAAGAACAAATTTACGATTTACGATTTACGATTTACGATTTGGAAAAAATCGGCGAATACTGCTGTTGCCGGTCGTCAATCGCCAATCGTCAATCGTCAATTCCTACGTGACCCTGGCAATCCGAACTCCGAACTCCGAACTCCGAATTCCCAATCGGGCATGGCCTTGGTCATCACGCTGATTCTGCTTTCGGTGACGCTCGTCATGGCCGTCGCCTTTCTGGCCATCAGCCGCCGCGAACGCAACGCCGTCACCACCGTCACCGACACGGCCAGCGCCCGGCTGGCCGCCGACGCCGCCCTCGCCAATGCCGAGGCGCAAATTGTCGCCAACATCTTTGCCACCACCAACGTCGCCGCCTACAACTTCGGCCTGCTCGTCTCCACCAATTACATCAACGGGCTGGGCTTTACAGCCAACAGCGCGAATCCCACCAACGTTAATTACACGTATTATCTCAACGGCTCTGCTCCGCTTTCAGCCAACGACCTGATTCAGAACATCGCCAATCTGTTTTATCTCCCGCGCGCGCCGGTTCTTATGAGCAACCTGGTCACGCACGTCGTGGAAAACCGTTTCTACCTCGACCTCAATCGTAATGGCGTGGACGACCCGAATGGCTGGGTGACGAATCTGGATAACAAAGGCAACGGCCTCGGGACCGTCAGTTTCCAGGTCGGCGACCCGGAATGGATTGGCGTGCTGGATCACCCGGACGCGCCGCACGGGCCGAACAACCGGTTTGTGTCGCGCTACGCCTTCATCGCCGTGCCCGCCGGCAACACCCTCGACCTCAACGCCGTTCACAATCAGGTTTTTGACGAGAATAATGCTCTCAATTCGACCGTTAACCCTCCGCTGAACGGAGATACTTATTTCCGCAACGAAGGGGTCGGCTCCTGGGAAATCAACCTGGCCGCGTTTCTGGCGGACTTGAATACCAACGAGTGGGGTAGAACCATTGATCCGCCCGGCGTTCCACCCAGTGCTCCCACTTACTACCAATACAACGAGCCTGCAAATTTTAACCAGGGTTTCGCCTTTGAAGACGCGCGTGCGCTGCTGGCTTATCGTTACGACAACAATTACAACTCGCTGGCCTCGGTGGACAGCTTATATGGTGGGCCTCCTCTGGGTTCCGGTTACAACGCATTCATCAACGACAATATTGACGGTTACTCGGATGGGCCATTGCTGACGACAACGGCGGGCATTAACGAAAGCATCCTTGCCAATCAGGACAAACCGCTGTTGCCTTGGGCGGGGGCGGACAACACGAACCAATTCTTCACGGCGGAGGAATTGTTCAACACCAACGAAACCGCCACTTTTGGCAGTGACTTGCTCAACGCCAACTCGAGCTTTTTTAGCGGGACCACCAATTCCACCTACGACCGCTACACGTTTTACCGGATGCTCGACGAGCTGGGTTCCGATTCCGCGCCGGAATCGGGCAAAATCAATCTCAATTACTCCAACGCCGTCGTTCAAACCGACCTCAACGGGATTGCCACCAGCATCGCCATCGTGCCCAACGCCGAAACCAATTTCGTGGGCTGGTCGCCGACCAATTTCTTCGCGGCGGCGGCCGACCGGATGCTGAGGCTTTATACGACGAACTGGTTCCAGTCAGATCCATCGAACTATCTCCTCACTTTCTACGGCATTGCCACCAATTATTTATACACTACCAACAGCACCGGCATCACTGTCACCAACGACCCTAATGGATTGGGTCTGACCAACATTCCCTTTTTTGGTGTGACCAACCAAATACCGGCGTTTGGCATTACAAACATTCCGGTTCTTGTGAACGGCCAATTTGCCTATTCACCCGCCGTCAATCGCCTGCTCCAGCTCGCCGCCAACATTTACGACACGGCTTATTATACCAGCAATTACACTACGCTCGGTGGATTGGCGTATTTGCCCAGCGTGTTCCGGCCTACCTTCTACGTGACGAACGAACTGAATTACAATGGAGTGCTCGTGAAGGATGTTTATATCCGCGGGTTCAGCGAAGTGACCAGTGCGTACGAAGCCGATCAGCCTTTATCGGTGCCATACGACTTGAGGAATACGTATATCCTCGCAAATCTTGTCGCGCCGGGAATTCACACCGGCCCTCCCGGCGTCAACGGGGCCATCAACGTGTTCGGCGTGCCGATGATTATCGGCGCCAAGAAGGGATTTCCCAACTTCAACCAGTTTTACATGGAGAGCGCCTTCCAGCTCACGCGCAAGCTGATGGTTACCCGGCAGAGCACCAACCTGCCGGCGCCACCGCCAAACCCGGCGAGTTCATTCTGGGGCTATAACGAGATGTTCAATGTAAGCCTCACCAACAGTTTCGCCATGGAATGCTGGAACTCCTACCGTTCCAATTACACCCGGCCAGTTGACATTTATGTGACCAATTTTCTGGTCATGATGATAACCAACGACGTGCCCGTGCCGAGCCCCAGTCGATACTTCAATTTCTCCACCAATTTGATCGCTGGCAGTTCACTATCTATCGGTTACGGAACCAACAACGTCCCTTGGCCGGGTTATACCAACATCTACCCTTATTACACTTTGTCGCGCGGTTCGTTCCAAATCCCGCTGGCGACCAACTTTGCTTTCCTGCCGGCTTCGACTTTCCGCTTCAACACGCCCGGGGACGTGGAAGACCCGGGCCATAGTGGCCCTTATTTGACCACCAACCTGAATTTGCCGTATGAGTTGAACGTCGCCGCCGCCGGCTATGGCCGGCTTCCGCAACCGCATTGGGGAGTGATGGTGACCAACAATCTGCAGGTCGCCATGGTGGACCACACCACCGGAAGATTGATTGATTATGTGCAGTTGAGCGGGCCGTACAGCGTGCGTGATTTGACGACGGAAGTCATGAACGGATACGACACGGTAAACGGAGGAAACAATACTGGATACAACGATTTATGGGACACGAACCTGATTAATGGCGTGCCCATTGGGTTTTTCGGCCAGTATTCCGTCTCCCAGGGCAACGGAACTCCAGTCTGGAACTCCACGTTATGGGGTTCGGACGAGCAGACGGCTTATGATCAGATGAATGCCTTTCGCGCTTTCACGATGGGACCCAACGCCATTCAGCTTACTTTTCCCGGCTATGTTCCCCACCCGGGTGAAATCGCCGCCGCCCTGATGACCAATGCCATCCAGATGGCATACACCCCCACCGCGACAGTCGTCCAGGACATCGCCTGGCAGGTGAATGATCCGCTGGTTCATTACATGGCCAGCGATTTGGTAAATCCCGCTACCAGCGTTTTCATAAATTCTCCCTCCACGTGGGATAATAATTATACGTATGCCGATAATTTCTCGACCCAACCCGGAAGCGGCTTCCAAAAATTCCTGAGTTGGCCGGGCAACCTGGGCAAGTTGAACCCGCGGTACCAGCCGTGGGGTGGCAATCCTTCGTCGGGCGCAGGCACCAACCTGCTGGCCATCAAAGACCCGCTGGTGACTTGCTCGGATGATTGGAATTTTCCCACGAACAAGCTCCCGACGGTTGGCTGGCTGGGCCGCGTCCACCGCGGCACGCCCTGGCAGACGGTTTATCTCAAGGCCTCGGACGTTTTGGCTTACCAGAACTATTTCAACGTTTATGGCAATAATGGCCCGAACCTTTGGGTTGACTGGACGGGCAACGTGAATCCGTTTGATGTCACGAACACCGCGCCGAAGAAGGATTGGCTGCTGTTCGACATTTTCACCACGGCGTTCAACGACAACGCCACGCACGGCACGCTTTCGGTCAACCAGCCGCATCTGGCGGCGTGGTCGGCCCTGTTCAGCGGAATCGCTGTGCCAACCTCGCTTACCAACAGGTATACGATCATCAATCCCGCCGGCCCCGCCGGGGCGCCGGTGCCTGCCGGTCCTCCACCTACGAATAATTCGCCGCTGTGTTTGGGTTATCTAGTGCAAAACGGCACCAATGGCATCAACGACGTTCGCGCAACGTTTCACAATCCCGATGGCGTGGTCGGCGCCTTCGAGCACGTCGGCTACATTCTCTCCGTGCCGGCGTTGACGGTGCAGTCGCCGTTCCTCACCGGGCTTAATCCCGAGACGCAAGTCAACGACGAAATGTATGAATGGCTGCCGCAGCAGGTGATGTCGCTGTTGCGCGAAGGCTCGCCGCGGTATGTGGTTTATTGCTACGGCCAGGCGCTGAGGCCGGCGCCCAATTCGCTGGTGACCAGCGGCGGAAGTTCATTCGGCATGTGCACGAATTATCAGGTGGTGGCGGAGAGCGCCGCGCGCGCGGTGGTGCGCGTGGACGGCGCGGGCACGCCCGCGCCGCACGTGGTGGTGGAAAGTTACAACCCGTTGCCACCGGACTGATTTATTTTGGTAGGGACGGCTGGCCCAGCCGTCCGGGCTGGCATCTCGGCGAGATGCCCCTACCTGAATGGTGAACAATAAAGGTTCGAAGATGAAATGTGAAACAATGTGGTAGGGACGGCTGGCCCAGCCGTCCGGGCACGAAACGGTCGCCCCGGCGGTGCGACCCTACCAGTTACCACCCGGACTGAGATGAAAACGAAGATAGAGAATAGAAGATGGAAGATGGCAAAGCGCGCAAATTCGTGGCTATCCTCCATTCTCCATTCTCCATCCTCGTTTGTCCGCCCTCGCTTTGTTGACGGTCGTATGACATATTAACCAGCCAATTTTATGCGTTCGCGCTCATTGATTTGGATTTCGTTGTGCCTGTTGCTCGCCGCAGGCGCGTGGCTTCTTTGGTTGCACAGCAATGGCAGGGACGGCTCGCCGAGCCGTCCGCACGCAGCGGTCGCCCCGGCGGTGCGCCCCCACCTTGCTTCCGGCCCGGCGGTCGCCCAGGCCCGGCCCTTCACCATCCTTTCCACCAACCCCGTTTCCCTTGCCGCCGCGCCGGTCCGAACCAATAAATTTGCCTGGCGGCTGTCCAACACGACCAGGACCATCGGCCAACTGGTGAACGACCGCCATGCGATCCTGCTGGCGAACGCGCTGATTGACACCAGCGCAAAGTTAAATCTCTCGATTCCGAAAAAATTGCAGGCGCCGGGCGAGCCGGGCGCTTACATCGTCCAGGCCAACGGGCCGATTGACAATGCCTTCCGGGCCATGCTGTCACAGTCGGGCGCGCAAATTGTTTCCTACATACCGAACAACGCCTACCTCGTGACACTTTCCGCCAGCGGCGCCAATGCGCTGGCGGCCGACGGACTTCAGGTGATTCCCTACGAGCCGTATTACAAGGTGTCGGCGTCGCTGATGCCGTGGATCGGCAAATCGCTGCCCGCCAACGCGACCTTGAACGTGGAGTTGTTTCCCGGCAATGAGCAGCCGGCGATTCAGGGAATTGAGGCCGCCGGCGGAAAAGTGTTGTCGCAGGAAGAATCTCAGAACGGCTGGATTGTGAACGTGCAGCCCCCGGCGGGTTGGACGGCCGTGCCGGCGTTGCCCGGCGTGCACATTGTCGAGCCATCCTACAAGCGTGTCCCGGCGAATGATTTGTCGCGGCAGACGGTGGGCGTGGCGATT
>Ga0181518_10006075_pt1 | contig 10206 bp, 8 predicted proteins | sample PEATcosm2014_Bin_28_FD_119751 | JGI IMG/M metagenome (GOLD analysis project Ga0181518, IMG submission 119751) | Peatland microbial communities from MTU Mesocosm Facility, Houghton, MI, USA - PEATcosm2014_Bin01_60_metaG | ecosystem: Environmental > Terrestrial > Soil > Wetlands > Peat | place... | reverse complement strand
TTCGACCCGCGAATATCAGCTTGATCAATCGTCGCTTATACCTGCCTCGGCTGCTGCTGACCCTGCCCTCGATCGAAACAGACGACCAGCGCATCTTGACCGGTCACTACATATCAATGTCCGGTTAGCCGGTGACTCAGGCGAAACCCGGAGGTTGGGAATTCCCTGGGTGTTCGCTGAGTGCATTGGCGGAGATCAAGCATCAACTGAGAGAGCTCGGCCTCAAATGACCATCGGCTCACCGTCCAACTGGGATTGGCCCGTCGGCTTTGGGCCGGAGGGTCAGGGAACGACCACGGTGATCTTCGCGTTGTGCACGATGCCGTTGGCCGTGCCGGTGACGAGCAAGGTGTAGATGCCGGAAGGCGTGCCGTTCACCGGCGGATTCGACCCTCCGCCCCCGCCCCCGCCGCCTGTGCTCCCGCTGCCTCCGCAACTGGCAAGGAGCGCCATGGTCAGCAGAATCGGCAGGCAAGCCATGCCGATCCAACGGCGCCTGCGCAGTGGGAGGACAAGCACGATGCAAAGCACCAGCGCCGATGCGCCAAACCAGCCGCTGCGTCCGCGGCCGGGCGCCGGAGAGAGCTTCGCGGTTGCGCCGGGAATTGTGGCTGTGACCGTCAGCGTTGCAGTCGCTGCTCCATTCAGCGTCAGCGCAGACGGGCTCACGCTGCAACTAAACTGTGTGGAGGAGGGCGTGCAGGCAAGGCTCACCGAGCCGTTGAAGCTGCTCAAAGGCGCCAGGTTTAAGCCGACAGTTCCATTGCTTCCGGCTTGCACGGTGATCTGCGGGGATTGCGGGGCGAGGGTGAAATCGCCGGCATTCATCTGGGTTGCAGTGAAGCTGACGATATTGCTGACCGATGGGCCGTTTGCGCCGTCGCCCCAGTACTTCGCTGTAAGCGTATTGGCACCGCTGTTCAGGAACCAGCTCGGGTTCACGTCAAAGGAAATCGTGCTTGTAGTCCCGGCTACCCCTGTTTGCCAAACCCAGAAAGTGAGGAAGACATCGTTGTTGTAGAAGTCGATCTCGCTTGTCGGAGAAGTTCCGCCGTTACCAGATCCGGTCACCGTGGCTGTAACGGTTGCGGTCTGTGTGCCGGAAAAGCTGGTTGGCGTAATACTAAGGGTCGTTGTGGAGACGGCGTAAGCCGGTAAGGTTTGAACATAGATCGGCCACAAATCCGCCAGGCCCTGAGACGCCCAGACAGAATCCCCACTATAGGCGGCCGTCAAGTTGTAGTAGCCATCGGCTCCTGCGGCAACGCTGGGAAAAGTGACCACGGCCGACGACTCCAGCCCATAGAGGCCACTGAACGGGGCAAGCGATGCGGTCTGCGAATAAGTTGGGCTATAGCACGCGGGGTAATCCACACCATATGTCCCCAGGCAAACCTGCACCGTGCCGGTCGGAGCCGGCGTGCCCAGCGGAACCTGCGAGGGGCTGACGCCTAGTGTGTACCCTCCCTGCGCGGTCACGCTTACCGTCAGGCTCGAGCCGGGACTCATGTAAAGGGCCGGTATTTCCTCGCCGGTGGGCCCAAGCATATAGGTATATGGCCCAATTATGCTTTGGTTGAGCACGACCGCTCCCTTGGTCACGCTGAAGGTGACCGCAGCCGCCGAGGAGGCCTTGAAACTGGCGTCGCCGGAGTAGCTGGCGCTGGCGGTGTGCGTGCCGACGGAAAGGGCCGGGGGCAGCCAACTGGCTATGCCCGTGCCATTGAGCGCAACCGTCGCGGTGGTGGAGTCGACGGTAAACGTGGCGCTGCCCGTGGCGTTGCCGTCGGTCTTGCCCGAAGCGGCGCTGACCCCGGTGGGCTGGATATTGAGCTGGAATGGGGCGTTGTACGCCACCGTACCCCCGGCGCCGACCGTCGAGGAACCGCTGGTCATGGAAAAGTTGATATTCGAGTTCTCCGGCGTGATCGTGAGCGCGACCGGCGACGAGGTGCTGCTCGCGAAGACCCCGTCCCCGCCGTAGCGGCCCGTCACTTGGTACTCGCCGCCGGGAAGATAGTTCACTCCGCTGGTGCTGCCGGTCCCATTGCTCAAGGTGATGAACAGTTGCGACTGGCCTGCGGGCAGGGCGGCATTCGTGAGAACAGCCACGTCGCCGGTAGGCGTTCCGGAGCCGGAAGACGGCGCGACTGACGTGGTTATGGTGACAGGTGAGCCGTGGGTCACGCTGGTGCTGGACAGCGAGAGCGTGGTTGCCGTGGGTCGAAATGTAATTGCGTTCCAGTCGTTCACCAGCACGCTGGCATCGACAGAGCCGAGGCCGCTGGCCTGATCGTAACCGAGGCCTGCCGGATATTGGGTTGTGCCGTAGTACCCGTTCGCTTCCTGAAAGCAGCTCTCAGTACCCCCCACGATACATGGAAAGCTGTTGCTGCCCACGGTGATGTCGTGAAACGCCGCCGGCTTCTGTTGCGCCAGCGGATAGAGCGTGAAATTGGCTTGCCCCTGGCGACCGTACTTCTGGTTGACCAGCGCCATGATTCCGGCCATCGCCGGTGCCGACGCCGACGTGCCCCCGACGAGCAAGACCTCGGCGTTGGCGCCTGACCCGGCCGCGCACTCGCCTTCATAGGCGCAGATGGCGTAGGCGCTGAGATTCGCCCCGTTGGACGCAAACAGCGAAACATCAGGTAGGTCGCGCGCGCCGTCCGAGGGCACGCCGGGGCCTGTTTGCCAGCTTGGCTTTGAGTAGGCGCTCAGGCAGTCGCCCGTTGAACTGGACACCGTAATACAACTGCTCGCGCCCCCGCCTCCGGCAGCGTACTCGTCCCGCTGAAATCCATCCGAGATCAGGTTCAGGCCGAAGGAATCGTCCCACGGCTGTTCCGGCAACGGAGCTTTCAACGAGCCGAGATTCGCGTCGTTCGTGGTGTTCCACAGCGTATTGGCGCTGGCTCCGCCAGTGGCGTAGTCGGAGTAGTAAAAGTCCGTTCCGCCCACGGCCACGTTCCACGGGGTCGATGCGAGTCCACTCACCGAGATGGTGAGAGCCACGGGGCTACAGACTGGTCCGCTGTCTCCCGCAGAGACAAGCACCGTTTGCCCCTGAGCCGCAGCCTGCTCCCACAACGCACCCCAGAACTCGTTTCCAGAGTTTCCCAAGTACTGTTCGCAATTGCCGAAACTGACGCTGAGAACCGAGGCCTGGTTGTCTTCGACGGCGCGCAGCGCCGCCAGTTCCAGGGGATCCACCAGCTCCCCGGCGCTGGCAATGTACAGATTCACCGTGGCCTTGGGAGCCACCGCGCCGCTCAGCTCAACGTCGAGATAGGCTTCTACATCCACCTGGTTCAAATTGCCTGGATCGTCTCCGTCGATGACCACCTGCGGCGTGTTTCCGCCAGTCCCGAATAGACTCTGATAGGCCTGCACCAGGCTGAGATCGATATTCGATTCGTTGATAATGCCGATGGTCTGGCCAGCGCCGTTTACGCCAGTCTGGTAGAGCGGAGCCAGGTCGTATTGGGTCTCAAAGTCCTCGGGCGCGACCGTGAACTCATAGGGGTTTGAAGTGCCATACTGGTTCGGCGACGTCCACTGCGGCGTAGTTGGTCTCGCGCCCCGCGCGTACTGGGCAACTCCCACGATCTGCACCTGCGGTTTGGCGCGGAAGTCGTTCATGGGCGAGACGCCCCTGATCAGCGGCGCGAACGCGGCGGGGATCTTCACTTCGCTCGCGTTTGCGTAATGCGTTTCGCCGTTGATGTTGTACTCGTGGATTTCTGTGCGGAAGGCATCGCGGACCGCGCCTGCCGTGCCGGAAAACTCGATGAATTGCCGGCTCTTCGAAGTCGTTGTGACGCGAAGTCCGTGCGAGGCGAGCCAGGCGGAGGCGGCTTCGAGGTCGGTATCGGCGGGGCCGAACTGCTGGCCGAATTGCTCCGGCGTGAGCCACTGGTGGTAGCTGGCCGAGCCGCGTGTGTGGGCGGCCTGCAGGAATTGCTGCAACGCGGCCTCGCGGTCCGGCGGACGGTTCAACAAAAGAAGCATTCGTCCCGCGGGAAAGGAATCGGGAACAGGCCCGCGGTCATTGGCGGATCGCGCCAACGGATGCACGCTGCCCTTCAGCGCGACCAGGCTGGACTCGTCGATCGGCTGAGTGACTAGCGGCGTGGCGGGGGCTTGGCCAGAGGCAGAGGCTGTGAGCACACTCCCTAGGATGAGTAATAGTGCTTTCCAATCCATCGCGGAACCTGCAGTCTTTCCCGCGTCGGGTCTATGAAATGCCCAAAGGCATTGTGGCAGGTATGATTCCGATACGAGAGGCTGACACGATTATACTCGCGCTGCCGTACAGCCCCGCCGATTCGATCGTCCCTCATAAGCGCCAGCATTAGTAGAAGTGCGGTTCCCCTTATAAAGGACTCACTCTGCGGGCATTTTGTGCGTTCCTGCCGGATTGTCGCCAAACCGGAAATAACCCATTTTTCGGGTAATGTCCGGTTAGCCGGTGATTCGACCGGAACTGGGTTGTCGGCTCGGTAAGTGCGTTGGCGATTTTTCGCCAATCATGCAAGGCCGAGTGCTTTTAGTCGATCACGATGTGCACGCACAAACCACCTCGCGAGCAGTGGCCGATACTCTTGTTGGATATCGAGGGGGAGCCGGAAGAAGTCCCCAACTGCGGTACCTCTGCACCGCGTAGCACCACAATGGCAGGGCCACTCCGTGCCGCCCGTGATATTGATGTTGTAGTCGCAAGTAATCTCCTCGCCCACCGCAATGTCGCGACGTGCCACGAGGAAGCAGCCGTCGCCCTCGTAGAGCACATAAGCATTGGGGTCGCAGCTGTGATTTACGTGCCGATCTGGAGGGCCGAGTAGAACGACCTTGCCATTGGGGTAATCGCAATGATCGGCTCGCTCGCCGAGTTCTTCCCGCAATGGTGAGGCGGGCGTGACCTCACGCACCACGTTGATCTGTCGGATGCGTTTCCCAGTACAGAACGATTGGGCTGCAAAGAGTCCCAACCCCTCAATTGAGGATGTCTTGACCTCAATGTCGCTCATCGGGTAACACCTGCTGGGCGATTCACAGCGCATAGCACTAAGAATCGTTCGCAGCCAGCATTGTAGGCTGGTTGGAATCATCGATACTAACAGGCCCACGCACGCATGATGAGAGGTCGTGGATGGCTCGTCGCCAACCCGTCCCCAACCCGAAAAATGAGTTATGGAAGGGTGGCCGGTCACCCGCCCGCGATGCAAAAGGGCTCCGTCAGAAGCGTACTGCCCTGCGGATCAGGCTGGAACAGTTCCGTAGCCCGCTGCGTATGATCTCGAAGAAGCAATAAACCATTATGGAGATGTTGGCCGAGATGAGCGATTCGAACGCTTGTGAAGAGAAGCAGTGCTATCGCTGGGGCGGGATTGCTGCGCTTCTTCTGGCGACTGGCTATGTGGCGATTATTCCGCTCTTCGCATGGGCGGGCGTGCCTCCGGCTACTGGTGAGGCCTGGTTCCGCTACCTGCCAGGCAAAACCACCGTGTGGTGGGTGATTATCTGGCTTTCGGTAGTCACCGATCTGCTTTATCTGCCGGTTGCCTGGGCGCTCTGGATCGCCTTGCGGAAGGCGAGAGCAAATCTGATGCTGGCGGCCTTAGTCTGCTTGCATCTGTTTGTAGCTCTCGATCTGGCAGTGACCTGGACGCATCACGCTTCTTTGCTGGCGCTCTTCCATAACTACTTGAGCGCCGCTGACGAAGCTCATCGGGCCGCCTGTCTGGCCGCGGCCGAATATGCCTCCTCAATTTACGAAACGCCGCTCCTGACCTTTTACATAATCGTGATTCCATCGGTGGGCGTGCTGCTGGCGAGCATCACGATGATAAAGGCAAAATTCGGGAAGGCAAGCGCCTGGACCGGTGTGATCACGGGGGTGTTCGGGTTACTGTCGTTGACCGGCTTCTTTCCGCTGGTGATGGCGAATGCGTTGGGCGTGACGCTTTGGTTCTTCCTCGTTGGTGCGCGGTTACTGCGGCTTGGCAGAGCTTGCACCGAAGGGAAAGAATAGTTTGCGCCGCAAAGGCCGCGATACGGCTTCAACCATGCGGATCGTCATTTTCTCAGCCCGAATGACACGCCCGAATCCTTTCTTGTTACTCATTTGGGATTCGCTGTCCGAAGCATAGCCGAAGCTCGGGGCGGTTGGTCGCCCACTCGGCAATTACTCATCGGTAAACAGATTACCGTTGGCAGGGGCTCCCTATGCGGCGCGACAGAGTAGCTGTGTACCGGGATGGGCCCCGGGGTGGCAGCATTCGTCCATTACCAGCCGATGACGCCTGGAGTGTGAAGTGGGTTGAGTTTCGGAATCGCTAACAAACAGCTATTGGTGGTTGGGACAGTGGTGCGAATTCGTGCCCTAAACTACGCTCGTCGGTAGGATCAGACTGCTTCTGCCTAGCTCGTTCCAGTTGTTGTAAGGCCGCGCGAATGTCCGCCCTGTCCACAATCGCGTAGCGCTTGAAGACGTTGGAAGTCTGCCACCCGGCGATCCGCATTATGATCTCCTCCGGAACGCCGGCTGCCCGCAGGTTGCGTGCCGCTGACCGGCGCAGGTCATGAAAGAGAAGGTCCGGCACACCGGCCGCAGTGCACAGGTTCTCCCAGCTCTTGCGGAAGTCACGTATTGGCTTAGCGCCACGTGTAAAGACGTAATCCTCCGGCCGCTTGCCTTCCACGCAGTGGCGGAGCAGCTGGAGCAGCGTGCCAGATTCGATGGTCACTTCACGTCCTTCCCGGTTCTTGGTCGTGCCCGGGTCAAGCCGGATGGTGCGGGCCACCAGATCCACCTGACCGACTCGGAGATTTAGCAACTCGCTTGCCCGCCAACCGAAGTTGTAGCCCGTTTCCAACAACGCCCGGAGCCACAGGTCCGGGCAATGGGCGACGAGTCTCGCGAACTGCTCGGGAGTGACAAAGCCCTGTCTCACGTTGTTCTCCTTCAAATGCGGGAAGTGTGGGACGCTTGGCACCCGCGGCGGGCTCGCTTGGTAGGCGAGCCGGAGCATGCGTTTCATGCACGCTAGCTCTCGATTGATCGTGGCATTGCTGGCATGCTCCTCGTGGCGTCTGTCAACGTAGCGCTCGAGTAGCCTGGAGTCGAGTTCCGTTGCCGGCAGCGAGCCTAAGAAGGGTTTGAGATGGAGGCGCCAGCGCGCCTTTACATCGTCCAGAGACCGAAGTTCATTGATTTGGTAGTTTCGAAACAGGTCGTCTGCGAGTTGTTCGATCCTGGGGCTATCGGCCGGGTTGGACTCAGCCTCGGCCAAGCGCTGGCGCAGGAAACAGGCAGCCTTTCTGGGGTCTGCGGTTCGAGTCGATTCCCGAATCGGCTTACCTGCACGGTAGTACTTGATCCAGAGGAAGGGACTGCGGGGCTTCGAGTAGATCGATCCCTCTCCTCGACGATGGTGGTATGGGTGTTCCATGGCGTTATCTCCTTTTTGTGATGGGTGGAATTGCTTGGGTTGGTGTTGGAGTGCGGAGTTTGGGCACACTACGGGCACACCGAGTGGCCGGACCCGCATCAAATGGGGGTTTGGAGGCGGCGCCCCGGACTAGCAATCCGCCGCGTTTTGGCGCGTCGAAACGGCCCAGTGCGAGCGCACGCGCAATTGGCAAGCAGAGTTTTCTGGGGTGAGTGCAAGCAGGGCGGTACGGATGGGGTGGTTCAGAGGTGGGAACGAAGTGCGGAGTTGTTGTGGCGGAGTTTTAGAGGGTTAAGGTCGGTGTTGCACCAGGGCGCTGCTCACTCAATGCTTGTGGAAGACGACATCGCGACCTATTCCTGAAAGCTCGTAGCAGAGGCCGCAGGTCTCGCAGTTTCCAGGGCACCGAATGGCATCCTCGGGCACGCGAGTTTCCGTACCGTCCTGCATCCAGGCCACGCGGTGGCCATGGGGATTCGAGAAGCTCATCCCCGGCCAGGCCGAAAACACGATGACTAAGTTGCTTGGCACCGCCTCGTGATCTTCGTACCGGTTGACGACATCGAAGTTTTTGGTGAAGGCCCAAAAATGGGTATGTGGATTGGCAGCGGCGATCCGGCACATGCCCCTGAGGTAGTCGGCGTTGAGGATGTCGCCGGCGACATGCCAGCGGAACAGCCGTGGCTTCGCCTGGGCGACCTGCGCCGCAATCTGCCCGAAATAGTCGTCAGGATGATGCTTGGCGAGCTGCTCATTCCGGCGCCACGCTGCGCGGGTGCCGGGATAAAGCCAATACGCCTTGTTTGCGTAGCATCCATCGCTTGCGCAAGGAACGCCCTTGGGACAGCATCTCCCGGGAGTTGTCGAAATGTTCATGACGCAGCCCAGTTTGCGATTTCCTTGGCTGATGCATACGAGTTGATGGTGTTTCATTGCTTTCCTCCCTTCGGTCGCGAGGACCAGGGAGGCAGCAGACCGCGCTCCCTGGTCGTGGTGGTTTGGGGTTGGCGGACTTCAAAGCAAAAGGGCGGCTTGCGCCGTCCTCGGGTGATCTGGCTTAGTTGTTGGGGTTGATCGACGTCGCGGGCGCGGCGTCGACATGGCTGTTCAGTACTGACAGCGAGTGGTTACGGATGCTCGATCGGAGCGCTTAGCTCGGGGGCAATGCGCTCGATCTCCTCCCACCGCACGACATGACAGCCGGCGTGGACCGTGCCGTCCGATTCGATACGGTCGACGACGTAGTTTCCGAGATGGATGGCGTGACCGTTGCGGACGTACTCCCGGCCCGATGCGCGTACCCCGCGCACGAAGGCCAGCCCGCGGATGGCATGCGCTCGAGGGAAGCGCGCGCCCAGCGAGGTCTCGACTTCGTCGCCGACCACGCGGAGCATCGGAGATACGCCCGAGATGTAACTCGCATGTGGATCCCCAGCGAGAAATTGCTGGATCTGTTCTGCCCGTTCTCGGCGCCGTACTTCTTCAGCGAGGCGCGCCGCCTCTTCACGGCGTTGCCGTTCCTCTGCCTCGTGCTCTCGAATCCAAGCTTCGAGCGCATCGAGTTCGTTGCTCTCAGGTAGAGCAACAGCGACGAGGTCGAAGAAGGCCAGATAGCCTCGCAACTGCTCTCGCAGCGCGAGGCACTCGCGCTCGAGCCAGTCGCGGTTGACGCGAGCGCGTTTCGCCTTGCCGAGCAATTCCGAGATGCGCCGAACGTAGCTTTCTACGTTGTCGGCGTGATCCGGTAGCTCGCTCCAACCGTTCCTTAGGTGTGGAACACGAAAGACGGGGACGTTCGGCGGTATGGCGCCTGCCACCGCCGAGCAATGCCCGGAGGTGGTGACGGAATGGTGATCGGTGGTGAACAGAACGGCTTTTTCGCCACGCACGTTGGTGACATGCCGGGCGATGGGAAAATGCGAGCCGTAACTGTAGATCGTCGGTCCCTCGAAGTAGAGACTGCCTGTTGAATTGCGCGCTTCGTCTTGCGACTGGTGCGCCCAAAGATGCGGAATTTCGTGATTCGGATAAACGTGACGCATGATTTTCTCCTGTGGCTGCATTGCGTGCAGCAAAACAAAAGGCCCGAAACCGATCGCCGGTTCCGGGCCTCTCTTGTTCTGACCGAGCTATTGCTCGGTCATTGAATGAAGTTCATGAGCAGACCTATGCAAAACAGTCTGCGTTTTGATCCTGACCGCGCAGTTCCCACACGCGAGTTCGGACCTTGACGGTTCGTGTACCGCGCGTTTCGTCCCCGAGGTAATGCGAGACTTCCAACCTTGCCCAATCGATGGCGCAAGACTGAAAGTCACCGTCATTAAGAAGGTGAAGCAATGCATCTCGCAGGCGCGTGATTTCCATCGAGCGAGGTACGATGCCCGGATAGGTGCGGATTCTGCTCGTACGAGGAACCCGGATGAGCTCAAGGTGAAATTCCTTGCTGCATTCAACCGCGGGCATCCAGATGGTGCCTGCGATCTCGCCGTAAAGTGTGATCTTGGTTCGCATTTGAATCTCCTTTCGGATGGTTGGTGAAATGTTGAGTGTGAGTCGGGACTGTTTCTGGCTGCAGAAACAGAAAAGGGCGGCATCAGCCGCCCTTCGTTACGATTCCGTGTTGAGTGTTGTTAGAGCATTTTAGGAAATAGTATAGACTGGTAATTGGCGACACTCCGCGGCGCAGAAGATATGGGGCGACCCTATGGGGATGATTTGCGTCGTAAGTTTCTATCTGCCTACGACGAAGGCG
>Ga0181518_10006073_pt1 | contig 10208 bp, 16 predicted proteins | sample PEATcosm2014_Bin_28_FD_119751 | JGI IMG/M metagenome (GOLD analysis project Ga0181518, IMG submission 119751) | Peatland microbial communities from MTU Mesocosm Facility, Houghton, MI, USA - PEATcosm2014_Bin01_60_metaG | ecosystem: Environmental > Terrestrial > Soil > Wetlands > Peat | place... | reverse complement strand
GTCATCACTGGGCTCGATTGATCGCGCGGCGTCAATCTTTGATCGTTTCTTAGATTTGGGTGGCAACTTCTTCGACACTGCGTACATCTATGGGCAGAATTACAAGCCTGGATGCTGTGAGCTGACACTGGGCACTTGGATGAGGAGCCGTGGGGTTCGAGGTGAGGTCGTGGTGCTCGGCAAAGGGGGGCATCCACCGAGCACTACTCCCGAAGCTATCGAGCTAGAACTCCACAGGACTCTAGATCGACTTCAGACCGACTTTCTCGACCTTTACATGCTCCACCGCGACTCACCGGCAATTCCAGTTTCCGAATTTGTGGACCAGATGTGTTCCTTTCTGAGAGCCGGCCTCATCCATGCGTATGGATTCTCGAACTGGACTCTTGAGCGCATCGAGCAGGCCCGTTACTACGCAGGATTGAAGGGCCAGCCTCTCCCGTCAGCACTGAGCAACCACTTAAGTCTCGCTGTCATGGAGAAGCCTATCTATCCGGGTTGTATATCTGTCTGTGATCGAGCTTCACGCTGTCACCTGGAGGCAGACCGTTACACACTCATTCCATGGTCCAGCCAGGGTCGGGGCGTCTTCACGTCCGTACACAATGCCGAGGAGTTTAAGAGAAGTGACCTCGCACATTGCTGGCTGAGTGATGGAAACGTTGAGCGTCTTCGGCGCGCGCAGCAGCTCGCGGAAGGTCGACATGTCATTCCGGTCAACATTGCATTGGCTTGGGTGCTACAGCAGCCTTTCCCAACATTCCCCATCATCGGTCCCAGAAGCGTTAGCGAATTAGAAAGTTCTCTTCGAGCTCTTGACGTCTCGCTGAGCATCGAAGAAATGGCCTGGCTGAATCTTGAAGATCGAGCGATTACCGCTACTCGGTCGAATGAACCGGTCGATTGCGCAATTTCCAACTCCAGCAGAGTGCCGACAGGCTCTTGATCTTTACAGAGATCTCCATCTTATGAAGATCCTTATTACTACGCAAGCTGCGGTTGGACACTTCCACACACTCGCCGGCATCGGTGCGCTACTCATGAGACTCGGCCATCAAGTGCGATTCAGTTTTTCCCCCGGATTTTGTCCGTTCATCAGGGCCGCGGGATTTGAGGTAGTGCCATCAGGAATGGACTGGTCAAGTGAGGACCTTTCAAGGACTTGGCCAGATTTTCGTGAGGTACCCAGACCTGCGCGGAATGCCTGGATAAATGAACATGTATGGGGCGATAGGCTTCCTCGCGCAATGATTCCTGACCTCCTTCGTATAGTTCAGAGATGGCCTCCGGACGTCATCGTGTCTGGCCGTGCGGAAATAGCAGGATCTACGGTGGGAGAGTTGCTTAACATCCCGTACGTCACCGCCAGCGCCGGGCGAGTCATCGCTTTATCGGAATTCTTGGCCCAGATACGGGCCGGGCGGGAGAAACTGCGAGCCGACCTCGCCCTTTTACCAGATCCACAAGGTGAGGCTCTTTATCGGTATCTATACCTCAACTTTATTCCAGACCTGTTCTTGCCGAGTGATCAGGATGCCCGCACAGTCCGCTTCCACATGCGCCCGATAACCTTCGATGACGTCGGAGAAGACCACGCCCCCCCTTGGCTTCTGAGCCTTCCCCCCCGGTCGTTGATTTACGTTACGTTCGGATCGAATCAGGGCCCGCTGTTGGGAAGCGTATTCAGTACTGTGATCAGCGGGGTCAGGGAGTTGGGTTTGAGCGTTGTCGTAACAGTCGGTCCTGCCGGAAATCCGGACAACCTGTGCCGACTATCGGCAAACGTCCATGTTGTCAGGTACATTCCGCAGCGGTTTGTGCTTGAGCGAGCGGCGCTAGTCGTCTGCCACGGGGGAATTAACACTGTGCTCGGTGCCTTGTCCCATGGAGTGCCACTGCTCTTAATCCCGACCGAGCAGTCCGATCAGTTGTGGAATGCGCTGCGATGCGAGTCACTTGGCGTGGGAACAAAGCTTGATGCGGATGGCCTTTCCATCGAGTCGGTTAGCCTGGCCGCCGAGACGATTCTCGGAAAGGAGCGCTACCAACGAGCCACGTCGAGTTTCAGGGAGAGCCTGGACAACCTCCTGCCACTCGAGCGCGGTGTCGAATTGATCCTTCGGGTGGCGCGCGATGGCGAACCCCAGTTTGCTCGGTGACCGCGAAGCTGCAGACTGTCCCGCGCCCCTCTTTCCACCTGCAGCAAGAACAGCGATACTGTTATCGATGGAGCCATACCTCTCAGAGTTAACCCAGGAAGACGCCGTGGTGCTGGAGGGCGGCAAGACACATAGCTCAGTGGTTAAGGTGGGATCAACTGTCCGTCGACCGACCGGTCCCTGGACCATCGGTGTTCACGCCTTGCTAAGACACCTCGAAGTACGCGGATGGCGCGGCGCTCCTCGAGTATTGGGGATCGATTCCCAAGGAAGGGAGGTTCTCACATATGTCACGGGCGAGGTGGTTTGGCCCCACCATATTGATCTCGTTGGAACCGACGATGCCCTTGCATCCGTTGGGAGGCACGTACGCACGTACCACGATGTCGCACAGGACTTCAATCCAAGGGGTTTCGCTTGGTCCAACAGAGGGTGCGATCCAAGCGGAGTGGCTGATGTTATGTGCCACAATGACCTCGCCGCTTGGAATCTCGTACTATCAATAGACGGTTGGGTATTTATCGACTGGGACCTTGCCGCTCCAGGACGACGCGCGTGGGACATCGCGTGGGCTCTTTTGAGCCTCGTGCCCTTTCGGCCTGATAGCGGCCTTGATGACGAATGCGTGGCACGCCGAATCCGCGTGTTCTGCGAGGGATATGGCATCGACGACGTTCCGCGTGATGTGGTGCATGTCGCGCGGGAGCGCTCAGCCCACGAAGCAGACCGAATCCGGACGCTTGGTGCGGCAGGCAAGCAGCCTTACGATCGCTTGCTTGCCGAGGGGCACTACGACGTGTGGTCGCTACTAGAAACTCATATCTCCCGCCGCGCCCAAGAGTGGACGGCCAAGGCTTTTGGAGTCTGCTAGGTCTCAATCGGTGTCTACTGAGAACATCACATTGACCAATGAATCCAACCATCGGCGGTCCGCATTGGCCGTGTAAGAGTCTCATACCTGGATGGCGGTTTTGAATGCGCTCCGTCTCCACATCGGAGAACTCGTACTCCCGAACGGGATCGAGAGCGCGGGGTTCCAGACCGTCCGCTCCGTTCCATTTACTATTTCGCGCTTCATTTCGATTGCCATCTCTTGTTCGGCATCGAGGGCGAGTTTGTCCTGCACCGCCCAGATCGCGCGGGTAGATCCACAAGTCCACATGCTGACGCGTAGGCTTACGCAATCGGCGGTTTGCCGTACTTCTGAAAGAGCCCGTTGATTGCTTCGGCCAAGAGTTCCTGTCCGGTCTTGTCGTGGTCGATGCCGATTTGCTTGAGCTGGCGCGACACCGCCCGGTCAAAGAATCCGCTGATGGCTTTCTTGCCCTGGCGGCTGGGTGCTTGCGTGCTCGCGGCAGCTTTCGACGGACTAGTTGACGGCTGGGGCTTGCGGGAATTCTCCTGCGATATTGCGACCTTATTGAGCGCACTGGCGAGGCTCGCTTTTGTCTTCATACTGAAACTCCCACATGTCTACATGTCCACTTGTATAGCTGCTTAATCTCCTCGGCCGCCCTGCCGTCCGGCTCGTATTCCGGCGCGGTGCGCCCGAGTGTCAGCGCATGGACATAGGCGGCGCGCTGTCCGATCCGTACCGGCACAATGGGGAGTTCATACATCTGCACCGCGATAGACGCCTCGTCTGCGAGGCTGCCGCGCGGTGGCACGGCGTTGAACACAATGCACGCAGGCTTGTTCGCAATCTTCACCAGATCCACGGTGCTGGCGATGGCGCGCAAATCGAGAATGGCGGGACGGCAAGGAATGATGACGAGGTCCGCCACTCGTGCGGCACCGAGTGCGGCGCTCTCGGAATGCGGGGCCGTATCGATGAACGCGAAGTATGCGCCATGTTCCTTTGCGGTCGCTAGGACTTGCGCAAGCCTCGAAGGTTGAGCCGAAACCACTGCGGGCTGCTGATCGGTGCGCAGATCCTTCCAACTTGTGGCGCTCGCCTGGGGGTCGAGATCAATGATCGCCGCCGTTCGCTGGTGCTGTTCAGCGGCAACGGCCAGGTGAACGGCAAGTGTGGTTTTTCCTGCCCCGCCCTTCTGGGAAATAATCGCGATGGTTTTCATCTACCGCGTACCTTAACGGTAGTTGCCCCGGATGTCTACTCGCAAGAGCGTCGGCATGTATACATGTCGGCAGGTGCATGGCGGATCGGTAGGGCAGGGAGCCGATGGTCAACCCCGTTTGCCTGTTTACGCGTTTCCAGCCCGGTCGTTCGTTACTTCTTCTTTGGCTTGTCGTCTTCCAGCAATACACAGGCGACGGCTAAAGGAAGAACTACCGGGGCGAACAGGATTCCTCCCAGAATCGCCAGTACGCCGACCGCTCCGGCAATCGGCGCAGTCGCAACATCCGCGGCGCTCGTTCGCCGTTCCCAGCCTTTTTCGTTTTCCATTGGGCACCTTCTGATGCGATCAGAGACGCTGTCTATTGAATGTGCGTTACGCGCCGGAGTGTATACATGTTGGATTGTCGGCACGTGGGCCCGCTCAGCGGCGACTCGATCCGATCTACAATCGGGTATTGTGCTCCGCCGCGTCTCAGTCGAGTTCTCACAACCGCGAACCCCTAACGTTCACGATGTGGCCCGGCTGATTGAAAAAACCGCCGATGCGTTCGGCTGCGAGGTTCACGTTCTGATGCGGAGCTGTCGCTCGGCTCGTCTGTTCGCGGATGGCGTGGAGGTCGAGGATGTGACAATGGAATGCCGCCGCATGGAAGTGGTCGCGGAGATGTGATTCCGATCCATAATGGATCGCATGACGCGACGAGAGCTTATGAAAACGGCGTCGGCCCTTGCGGTCATTCCGTTCCACGAGGAGTTTCCGCCCAGGGACGAATCGCTCGTGCTGCTCGTGGAAAAGAAGCGGTCCCTCATTTGGCGGACCTACCGCAACGGCAACGCGAAGGTCACCCAAGGGCTTGATTGCATCCCAATCGGCACGTGGCACTTCAAGAACGACCTCAAGATGGCGCGGATGAGGAACGGCTGGTGGTTGGGATCTGATGACGCGAATAGGGTGTTTGGATTGAGGGCAGATGAGTACGTGACGTTTCTCAGTGGGTTTGTCGAGGGGATCGACCGGAGCGTGCCATTACAGATGATACGCGGCAACGTGCCGTTTGCGCTTGAGCTTGAGAAACGGCTTGACCGGAAGGTGGTGCTGATATGACGCGACGCGAACTTGTTCAAGCTGGGCTCTTTGCCTTCTCTCTCCCGATATACGTGCGGCCGCCGCGGTGGCAGGGGATGCTGGTGCTATGGATGGGCGAGAAGGAATCGCTGATCTGGAACAGCCACCCCATACCGAGCGGCGTCACGGTTACGGAGGCGCTCGACCTGCCCATTGGGCTATGGCATTTCGAGAACGATGTTCGAGTTGTGAGGTGGGCTCCCCGCGAGGACGTATTGGCGGCGAGAGCCGACGAATGCGCCAAGTTCGTGTCCCGTTTTCTGGTGGGAGTGGACACGAGGATTCCTTTGAGACTGCGCGGGGGCAACGATTGGTTGGCATGTGCGCTTGAGGAGAGGTTGGGGCGTCAGGTGGTGTTGGTTTGAACAACAACGAGTTTCGCTGTTCAGAGTATCCCAAACGCTTGGCGGAGGAGTTTGTGCGCCTGATTACCGAAATGGCGGAGCGGTCGGCCACGGTGGGCACAATCGAATACGTCCTTGTGGAAGAGGAAAACTCATGATGTTAGAGGTCGTCTGCATCGGCGAGGATACAGTGCGCCACACGATCACCGTGCTGGGCTCATTTCAACTTGACAATTTGCCTGCGCGGATGGATGAGGAATGCGGTGGCCACCGAGTCAGTTTTGGCGTGCGTGGACTGGAAGAATGCCCATGCAGGACTGCTTGATTTCGATACGCTCGACGCGCGCTCAGATATGGTTCGGCGCATATCTCAAGTTTGAAGGCGTCGAGGAATCCGAGGAAGCGCACGTTGTTGAATGGCAGGAGCCAGGGGAAGCCATTCGCGGCATGATGGAAAGCTTCGACGTGGAAGTATTTGTTGTCAAACGCCCCGCGCCCAAGTGGCTAGTGCTGCCGTTCTGGCTCTCGGCAAGGCGCACGTTGCGCCGAGCCGTGTGGTTGTGGTGTTCGCGATACTGGTGATGGGGATGAGTTTACATGTATACATGCAGTCCTGTATGAGTGGCGAAGTGATCGAACGCGGCTGACAGACACGGCGGCGTGACATCCGGCCTCCGGCCGGGTTCACCCCGGCTCGAAAGAGGGCTCGCCTATCAGCAGTCTGCGTTTTGATCAACAATGGATGCATGGCAAAGCGCAGTCGTATGAAGGTGGAAACCAAGCTGAACCCGGCAATCGGTCCGGATTACGGTGCACGCCAGACGCGACGTGTCATCGCGGCGATCGAGTCCTACAGACCGACACAGGGGAATTCAGAGCTTCAGCGTGACGCCGAGGCGGTCAGGCGTATTTTGGAGGAAGCAGTGCGTCAAACTTCCAAAACAAGACTGCTGACAGAAACGTCGGTACGACATCCTGTAGCGCCGGGTTGTTTCCGGCTCGGTTGAGTCTTATCGCCTATAAGGCACAGGTGGTTCATTGGGGTACTTACGAGGCGGTTTCGGATGGAGCCTTTGCCGAAATGGTCGATTTCGTCATTGACTACGCTATGAGGGTGAGCGAAGTTCATTTCCCGAAAGGCGTGGCACAGTAGATTATTGCCTTTACCTGGCCGGCCCACCGCGCCTCATCACGACCGCGGCTGCGCGCTCCGCAGTGAGGCGGGCATAGGCTTCCCCGTTCTCGCGGGCTTTGCTGCTTTTCTGCATGAGCCTGGCGGCGGTGACGTGCGGATCGTGCCCCCAGTCGATTGCAAGCAAGCACCACGCAAAATCCGCGCGGCTCACATCGGCCCGGTCACCGTCGCGGGCGCGCGGCGCGCTTTCCAGGCAGCGCTCGTAGCTGGGCCATGCACGGGACGTTGCTCTCGACGGAAGGGAGGCAGGGGCAGGCCTGCCTGGATCGGGCGGGACAACCAAGCCCAGTTGCTCAAGCTGCTCGGCGTTCACGGTACGCCCCGGTGTGGCGTCCAGGATGGCGACGATCGGGAATTCCGGCTCGTACTTGCGCTTGAAATTGGCGGTGCCGGCCACGCGGGTAGCCCCTGATGCGGTGAGATCCGCGCCGGTGCCGCGCTTGAGCCGCCGGGGAAGGTCGGCGACGGCGGGCGGAGCTATCGCGACCCACGCCTGATGATTGCCCGGACTCGTAGCCAACACGAGAAAGGCCACCGGTGTTATGCGCTCCACGGCGGAGGCATCGAGGTCGTCAAGTTGGACCAGTTGTGCTATAGAGCTGTGGGGTCGCACGATGACGTTATTCTTGCGCTGTGCGGCGAACGTCACCAGGTGGGGCATGGATGTGCGGACCTGCTGCAGCGTCTGTCGCGGGCGAAATCCTCGTTTCTCGCCATCGATATTCGTATGGGTGATGTCGAAATCCGTAACGCCAACACTGGCGAATGTCTCCAGCATCCTCAAGGCGTCTTCCGCCCCCCGCCCGTGTTTCTCAGTCATGTCCTGTCCATTCAGTGGAATGTTTCGGTCGGGAGTAGGATGTGCAAAGTGAAAGGGAAGGTCAAGGAAGGTTATCCGTCCTTGGGAAGCGAAAGACCTGGTATGGGCTTGAGCTTCCAGAAGTAGATTGTGGCAGGCGGAGCGGAGTGGGGAGTAATTTGCGGGTCAGAGGTTATCCACAGCCTAAAGTTCAATTTCTCTTTAATTTCAATTTCAGGGGCTTAAAAAGAATTGCGAATCAAATGGTTGCCTGGTCGATCTCCTACCAAACGGGCGGATTTCTCCTACCAAACGGGCGGATGGTTCACTACCAAACGGGCGGAGGTCTCCTACCAAACGGGCGGAGGTCTCCTACCAAACGGGCGGCGTAGCGCTTGCGCACTGGCGGTTCACTACCAAACGGGCGGCACGTCGTCAATGCCGCCAAAACGCTTTGATTCTTCGTCTCAATTTCGGTATGCCGGGGACGTCTCCTACCAAACGGGCGGGTACGTCCACTATCACTACTTGACATGCGGTAGGCGTAGGCTATTGTCGGCTCCCATGAGCCTGACCGTTGATCAGAAAACCAATGGGCTTGGTTTTCCGAAGCCCGGAGAATTGATTGAAATGACCGGCACGCACGCGCTTGAAGCAAGCGACCGTGCCATTCTCAATTTGCTTTATCAGCACGCGCACGACAGCGGTCGGCTGCTCGATCCGAGTGCCGAATGGGAGATCCCGGTCGCCACGTTGCGCCAGGCGATTTCAAAACACGACAGCAGCGACCGGCTGCGCGACAGCCTGAACCGATTGATGTCGGTCAAGGTGAATGTCGTCTACGTGGCAGGCGAGAAAGTTGAGGGAGAGGGGCCGGAGCAACGTGTCGTTATCACCGGGCTGTTTGATTTCTTCGATGTATCGGCGAAAGAAATCGCAAAGCGCGCTACGCTGCGGTACGGACTGCCGCGCAAGCTTGCACCGATCCTGCAAACGTCGGGTCGCTGGGGCCGTATCAAGGCGGAGATCGTTTGCTCGATGACGAGCAAGTACGCCATAGCGCTCTACGAGATTCTTCAACTCCGCGCGAACCTTGAGCGGAGCGTCGAGACGTTCCCGATTGACCGCTTCCGTGAACTGATAGGCGTGCCGCCGGACACATACGCGCGGGCCGATAATTTCCACCGAAAGGTCATTGACCCGGCAGTCGTGGAAGTGAACGGCCTCTCCGATATGAGCGTTCAGATTGAGTTGGACCGGAAGCATTCTCGCGCGCCGATTCATGCCGTCAATATTGCATGGTGGAAGAAGTCGGGCGACGAGTTCCGCGCTGCGATGCAGGAACGCAACCGCAGCAAAGTAGGGCGCATGGCGCGGCTTAAGGGGATGGCTGAGGCCGTGACAACTCCGGAGCAGAGCGCGCTGTCGGGCGAAGGACCGGCTTAGGTATAGATTTGGTCCACTGAAGTTCGGTGAATCCGCGGTCAGCACGCTGCTTGGATATAATTGTTTCTAAGGGTAACAATTTCGGCTTGACCTCGACTGTTACTCATGGTAACAATTGACGGATGTACCGGGTCGTCACAACCAGATCGTTTGATAAGGCCCTGGCGAGGCTCCCGGTGAATTGGCAGAAACGTATTGTGGCAAAGATTAGGGAGGTTGCGGCGCGCCCGTATGCGCCGAACAACAACCTGACGAAGCTGCAGGGTCGCAACGGTTACCGGCTCCGTGTTGGCGACTGGCGCGTCATTTACGAACTGCACGATGATCGCCTTGTGATGCTGGTGCTGGAAGTGGGGCCGAGAGGAGGAATTTACTGATGCGCATCGAAAAGATCACCCGGCACGGCAAGGAGTTCGCCGTGCTTCCAATGGATGAATTGAAGAAGCTCATGGGCGATGCCGAGATGCTTGCGGACGTAAAAGCCTATGATGCGGTGAAGGCCAGGATTGAGCGCGGTGAGGAAGAACTGATACCGCTGGAAATCACCGAGCGCCGTCTTGCAGGGGAAAGCACGGTAAAAATCTGGCGTGAGCATCGCGGCCTTACCCAGGAAGAATTGGCGAAGGCTTCCAAAGTATCGCGCCCCATGATCGCGGCGATTGAGACCGGACACAAGCAGGGTGGAATCTCGACGCTGAAAAAACTGGCTGGGGCGCTCAAGCTCGATTTGGACCATCTTGCCTGAGGTGGTCTGGTGCCCGAAGGTCGGCGACGAATTCCGTGTAGCGGTGCAGGAGCGCAACCGCAGCAAGGTGGGCCCCATGGCACGCCTCGAAGGGCCGGTCTAGGCGGCTGATCCGGCCATTGCCGAACCAGAAGCCGCGCCGCAAACGGCTACACGTGGGCATCGACGGTGTAGTGGCCACGCCGTATCGTGGCAGAGCTGAGACAATAAGAATTGAGGCGCGCCGTATGACCATCACCCTTCGTCCCGAGGATGAACAACTGGTCGCTCAGGCGATTCAGACAGGCGCATACCAGAGTGCGGACGACGTGATC
>Ga0181518_10006066_pt1 | contig 10213 bp, 9 predicted proteins | sample PEATcosm2014_Bin_28_FD_119751 | JGI IMG/M metagenome (GOLD analysis project Ga0181518, IMG submission 119751) | Peatland microbial communities from MTU Mesocosm Facility, Houghton, MI, USA - PEATcosm2014_Bin01_60_metaG | ecosystem: Environmental > Terrestrial > Soil > Wetlands > Peat | place... | reverse complement strand
GCTCGACATCGCCGCCCGGGCCGTCACCGCCATCATCGGTCCCAGCGGCTGCGGCAAGTCCACTTTTTTGCGCGCGCTCAACCGGATGCACGAACTCGTGCCCGAAGCGCGGATGACCGGCAAAATTCGCCTGTTCGGCGACGACATTTACGCACTCGGTATTGAGCCGGTCATCGTCCGCCGCCGCGTCGGCATGGTGTTCCAGAAATCGAATCCGTTCCCGACCATGTCCATCACCGACAACGTCACCGTCGGCCTGCGTTTGAACGGCCTGCGCGACCGCAAGCTGCTCGCCGAACGCACGGAACAATCGTTGCGCATGGCCGCGCTTTGGGATGAGGTAAAAGACCGTTTGAACGCGCCGGCCATCAGCCTTTCGGGCGGCCAGCAGCAGCGCCTGTGTATCGCGCGCGCCTTGGCCGTGCAGCCGGAGGTGCTGCTCATGGACGAACCGGCCTCGGCACTCGACCCGCTGGCCACGTCAAAGATCGAGGACTTGATCCTGGAGTTGAAGAAGGATTACACAATTGTCATTGTCACGCACAACATGCAGCAGGCCGCGCGCATGTCGGATTTCACCGCGTTCCTTTATCTGGGCGAACTGGTGGAATTCGACGTGACCAAGAAGATTTTCACCAGCCCGGCGAAGAAACAAACGGAAGATTATGTGACCGGCCGGTTCGGTTGAAATTTCAATCCCGTTTGCAATTGATGGCGGTGGTGGCACAGTAAATCGAAATCCAGACGCTGGTTGAAGTCTGACGGTGGAACCAAATTAAAATTATGGAACATTTCGACATGGAGCTGGACGTGCTGAAGCAAAAGCTGTTGACGATGGCGAGCCACGCCGAGACGGCAGTGAACCAGGCGCTCCAGGCGCTCACCCAACGCGACCGCGCCCTCGCGCTGCGCGTGAAGGAAGACGACCGCATCATTGACCAGTTTGAAGTCGAGATTGACGAGATGGTTATTCAACTGCTCACCAAGGCGCCGCTCGCCAGCAATTTGCGTCTGGTCACCACGGCAATGAAAATCTCCCAGAACCTCGAACGCATCGGCGACGAAGCCACCAAAATCGCCAAACGCGCCCGCGACCTGTCGCAGGAACCCCCCGTGAAAATCGTCCTCGACCTGCCGCACATGGCCGGTCTCGCCCTTGACATGCTCAAGACCGCGCTCGACACGTTTGTGAACCAGGATCCCGCCGTCGCCCGTGCCTTGATTCCACGCGACAAGGAAGTGGACGCGCTCAACAAACAAATCCACGCTGCCCTCGTGCAGCACATGGTCGAAAACCCGGACACCATTGGCCGCTGCCTTCACCTGATGGTCGTGTCCAAAAGCCTTGAGCGCATCGCCGACCACGCGACCAACGTGGCCGAGGACGTCGTTTATCTCTGCGAAGCGCAGGACATCCGGCACACCGGCGTGAAATCCGGCGGAAAAGTTACACCGTAGAACCGCCGGCGCCTGGGATAACGAAGAGGGGAGCAAAGTCGGGAAGAAAATAACAATTATCAGGGGCTAGCTTCTGTTACAAAACTTTGTCGCATATGCGACAAAGTTTTGTCTAACCGTTGGAGGTCAATGGTTTGCCCTGGAGCATAAGATAAGTTCCCGCTTCCTTTTGGTGGGATTTGGAAGAATCCGGGCCGGCGCACTTGAACCGATCTCACCCTGAAGGGTGTACACCCAACGTTTGGTGTCCACGCGTTAGCGTGCATTCGATGCCGGCCCGCCTTCCGCAATGCCGTGGATGGTGAAATTCCGATGTTGGAAGACCCAACCCCCTTTCAAACAAACCACTTGACTCCCGTCATCATCGAGGCGATACTCATTTCGTCATTTGACGAAATAACAATTTATGCGCGAATTCATGGCCGTCACCAAGGCGCTGTCCGACCCCAGCCGCGTGCGGATTCTCCTGGCGCTCCGACACCGGGAATTGTGCGTCTGCCAGATCACGGAACTGTTCGGCTTCGCCCCGTCCACCATGTCCAAGCACCTCTCCATCCTCCATCACGCGGGCTTGATTCAGTCCCGCAAGACCGAACGCTGGGTTTATTACCGTCTGCCCGACCAGCCCGTGCCGGTGGCTGTTCGTGAAGCCTTGGACTGGGTCCGCAAATCGCTCGCCCAAACGGATGAGGCCAGGGCCGATGCCAAACGCCTGAATCAGATTTTGAAGATGGATTTGAAAACCATTTGCCGCCGCCAATGTCGCCGGCGGTGTTGAACCGAACTGGCGACTGGAAAGTCGCCAAAACCCGCAGGCTGGAAAGCCTGCGCTACACGTAGCGCGGACATTCTTGTCCGCGGGTTCCGGGGACTTTCCAGTCCCCGGTTCAGAACAGGCCGAGTTGCCACATGAAAAAATTATGAGTGAAATATCAACTGGAGAAAAGGAACAGGCCGTGCGCCGGATGGTGCGCGAAGGTTACGCCAAAATCGCCCAGGACACCTCCGCCGGCTGCGGCAGCCCGGGCGTCTCGTGCTGCGGTTCCGCGCCGCAGGACGCCGACAAGCTCGCGCGCGAACTCGGTTACTCGGTCGAGGAACTCAAGGCCCTCCCCGACGGTGCGAACATGGGACTTTCGTGCGGCAACCCCGCCGCGCTCGCCGCGTTGAAACCCGGTGAAGTCGTGCTCGATCTCGGCAGTGGCGGTGGCTTCGACGTATTCATCGCCGGCCGCAAAGTCGGCACCACGGGGCGTGCCATCGGCGTGGACATGACGCCGGAGATGCTGGGCAAGGCGCGGCGCAATACAGCGGGTTATCGCCAGCAGACCGGCTTGGACAACGTGGAATTTCGCCTCGGCGAAATCGAGTATCTGCCGGTGGCGGATAATAGCGTGGACGCGATCATCTCGAATTGCGTCATTAATCTTTCGCCGGCCAAACCGCAGGTCTGGCGGGAAATGGCGCGCGTGCTCAAACCGGGCGGTCGCGTGGCAGTGTCGGATATTGCGCTGCTCAAGCCGTTGCCGGCCGACGTGCTCAAAATGGTCGAGGCGCTCGTAGGTTGCGTCGCCGGCGCGGCGCTCGTGAGCGACACTGGACGCATGGCGCGCGAGGCCGGACTGACGGACATCGTTCTCAAAACCAAACCCAAATGCGTCGAGGCGATGACGGATTGGGAAGACCCGCTTTATCGGAAAATCGTCGAACACCTGCCGGCGGGAGCTAAACCGGCGGATTACATCACCAGCCTGGAAGTGCAGGCGCGGAAGCCGGGTGGCGATTGTTGCGGCAGCGACTGCTGCGGAGCATGAGTGACTTAACCTTCAGCCGGAAGCGCCTGGCGTTCTTCGAGCGCTACCTGACGCTCTGGGTTTTCCTGTGCATGGTCGCCGGCGTTCTGCTCGGCAACCTCGCGCCGGCATTTACCACTTCCTTGAGCAAATTTGAATTCAGCCGGGACTCACACGTCAACGTCGCCATCGCCGTGCTCATCTGGCTGATGATTTATCCGATGATGCTCAAGGTGGATTTCACCGCGCTGGGCGGCATTGCGCGCAAACCGAAAGGCCTCGCAGTGACGCTGTTCGTCAACTGGCTGGTGAAACCGTTCAGCATGGCATTCCTGGCCTGGCTGTTCATGCAACACCTCTTCGCCGCGTGGATTGAACCGGAGACAGCCAAAAATTACACCGCCGGCCTCATCATCCTCGCCGCCGCGCCCTGCACCGCGATGGTCTTCGTGTGGAGTTATCTCACCGATGGCGACCCGGTTTACACGCTCGTACAGGTGGCGGTAAACGACCTCATCATGCTCGTCGCCTTCGCGCCCATCGTGATGTTTCTGTGCGGCGTGGCCAACGTGGTCGTGCCATCGAAGGTGCTCATCACGTCGGTCGTGGTATTCATCGTGATTCCGTTGGCGGCGGGCTGGCTCACACGAACCGCACTGTTGAAATCGCATGGCAAGGATTGGTTTGAACAAAATTTTCTGCCGAAATTTCATCCCGTAACCATCGCGGCGTTGTTGCTGACGCTGGTGCTCATCTTCGCGTTTCAGGCGGAAAATCTCACCACCCGCTGGCTGGCGGTGCTGCTGCTGGCCGTGCCGATTGTCATCCAGGTCTATTTCAATTCGACACTCGCTTACCTGCTGATGCGGCGGTTGCGCGTGCCGCACAACGTCGCCTCGCCCGGCGCGCTCATCGGCGCGAGTAATTTCTTCGAGCTGGCGGTGGCGGTGGCCATCACTTTGTTCGGGCCCGGTTCCGGCGCGGCGCTGGCCACGGTTGTTGGCGTGCTTGTCGAAGTGCCGGTGATGCTTTCCGTTTGCCGCATTTGCAACCAGTCGCGGGGATGGTATCAGACGCGTGAAATGACCTGATGAAACATTCAACATCCAACATTCAACTCCCAATGAAGGGCGCGCGTCACTTGGATGTTGGGTCCCGCTTTGCGGGATTAAATGTTCGATGTTTTCCAATTCCATGAAGCCTATCATTCTCATCCTCTGCACCGGCAATTCATGCCGCAGCCAAATGGCCGAAGGATTTTTGCGCGCGGCGGCAGGCGAACTCGTGAATGTCAAAAGCGCCGGCTCGAATCCAACCGGCCAGGTTCATCCGCTGGCCATCAAGGTCATGGCCGAGGCGGGCATTGACATTTCCGGCCATCGCTCGAAGCACCTGAAGGAATTTTTGGATCAGCCGGTTCACACCGTCATCACCGTTTGCGGCAACGCGGAACAGGCGTGCCCGATTTTCCCCGGCCAGGCAAATCGCCATCACTGGCTGTTTGACGACCCGGCCAAAGCGACCGGCAATGAAGAAGAAATCCTCGCCTGCTTCCGCCGTGTCCGCGATGAGATACGGCGCGTGTTTGAGGCCTACGCGGCAGGGTTGAGGGATGCAAAGCCCACTCGGTAGGGCGGCGCTGCTGCGCCGCCTTGATAAACGAAAGGCGGCGGAGCACCGCCGCCCTACCATTACGAGTGCTTGAAAACTGTGCCGCCGGTTTGCGCTTCTAATCAAATCTCCAACCGACCAGCAATGGAAATCCGGCAAGAAACTGTTCGACCGTCAGACGTTTACCGCCTTCGCGCTGCAATTCAAAAATCCGCAGCGCGCGCTCGCCACAACCAACCACAATGCCGGTTTTGTCCGCCGACAAAATCTCGCCGTGCTTTTGCCCGAGGTGGGGACGCCGCGCTGCGGCGTCCGGACAGCGCAGCGCGCTGTCCCTACCAGAAACCTCTTCGATGACTTCCGCCTTCCAGATTTTTATCATCTTGGAAGGAAGCGCTTCGTCGCTTCCCTGACTTTTTGCAAATGAAGACGCTGACGAAGCAGTACCCTCCATCGCTTTTGACAAAAACGTGAACGCGCCGGGCCACGGTGTGAAGGCGCGCAGCCGGTTCCAGATGGTTTGTGCCGGCTGGTTCCAATCAATGCGGCCGTCTTCTTTTTTGATTTTTGCCGCGCGGCTCGCGCCTGCGGCGGGTTGCGGCACCGGCTGGATTTTCCCGGCAACATAATCAGGAATGGTCTGGACGAGCAGTTCCGCGCCGAGTTGCGCGAGCCGGTCGTGAAGCGTGGCCGAGTCGTCTTCGGAACGAATGGGCGTGCGGCGTTGCGAAACGATTGGGCCGGTGTCGAGGCCCGCATCCATTTTCATGATGGTGACGCCGGTTTCGGTGTCGCCGTTGGCAATGGCCCATTGAATCGGCGCCGCGCCGCGATATTTGGGCAGCAGCGACGGGTGGATGTTCAGACAACCGTGGCGCGGCAAATCCAGAATGGCGGGCGGCAAAATCTGTCCGTAAGCCACGACGATGATGAGGTCAGGCTGCAACGCGCGAAGTCCGGCGATGAATTTTTCGTCGCGGGCGCGTTCGGGTTGCAACACGGGCAGACCAAGCCGCAGCGCGAGCGATTTGACTGGTGATGGTTGCGGTTTGAGATCACGGCCTTTGGGCCGGTCGGGCTGCGTGACGACGGCGGCGATTTGAAATTGTGGATTGCCCGCCAACGCCTGGAGACTGGCGCAGGACAATTCCGCCGTGCCCAGGAAGATGATTCGCAACGCCGTCATGCGGACAGCGAAAGCGAAATTGCGCCCGGGCGAAAGGAAAATATTCGGAAGGCCGGCTTTGGCTCCCCCAGCCCACCCCCAATTTGCGCCCAAATTGAAACGTTCGGTTCCGCAAATGGCAGTCAGGCAGCTTAAGCCTAGGAGCGCCGGCGCTCCCGGGGAAAGAAACTATGCGATCAATATTGGACGGCCGCGCAAAATGTGGGCGAGAACCCTGGCCGACGTCTGGTCGGCGCCAATTTCACGCGGCTTTGGGTTTGAGTTGAACCTCCACGATTTCAGCGAACGGCACCGTGACTTCCTGTTTTGCCGCACCTTGGGCGACCTCCACATGCATTTCATTGGTGGCGATGCGCGTGATGCGCTCGACAACGAATAGCGCGCGCCCCGTTTTCACGGTCAGCATCAGATTTTTTTCAGATTCGCGCCGGATCATTGCGAAGAAACCGGAAAACTTCGTCTCAAAAAAACGGCGGTTGAACGTGAATTGTCCGCGCTGAAAAATCTGCGGCGCGCCGGGCTCCGCGGCCGGCGACTCCTTCTGCCATGAAGCCTCAACGATGTGAATTCCAGCCGCCACGGGCTGTGCGGCGCTCGGCACGGCAAAAGTGTGCGGAGCGGCTTCGGGTTGCGGCGCAGCCGTTTTGGAGGGTTCAACGCGCACGGGCATCGCGAGAAAAATAATCGGCCCCAAAATCGGCAGCACCACCGCCACGCCCATTACCAGCGCAATCGGCCGCGACCGCACCACGGCAATCTCATAGCCCGCGAAAATGTTCGCCGCGTAAATCAGCAACAATACTACCAACCCGACTGACGACGAAAACAGGGCGCCGAACAGGGATTGTTTCGGCGGCAATTCCAGGCGCGACACTTCATGGACCTTCACCTCCGTTTTTTTCGTCCGCTCCACCACCGGCGCAGTTTCAATGAACGGCTCGGCCAGCAGCCTGATTTTCGGGTTGTTCGCCAGTTGCTTGAGCGCGGCCTGGGAAAATTTCGTCCACGGCACACGATTGGAGTATTTGTCCACCTCCAGCCGGAAAACGACGCCGTTGTCGTTGTACGAAATCACGTCGCCGGTCACCGACGTGCCGTCGGTCAAAGGAAACGTGTCCGCGCCAACGGCGACAAACAGTCCGCAAAGCCAGAGACCCAAAATTGTCCAAAAGATTCTGCGCACGAAAAACTTTTAACAAATGCAAACGCGGCGCGAAAGAAAATTCAGCGCGCATTACCCAGGTCGTCAACCAAATCTGCGACGACCCAGTTTGCGCGGCTCGCTTGCAGCGCGTCCGCCGCCGCGCCGTGTTGCCAGACGGCAAAACGAATTAATATGCTGATGTCGGCCTGCAACGGCCGCTGCGCGAGCAAGCCCGCGAGGTAACCCGCCAGCACGTCGCCACTGCCGCCCTGCGCCAGATGCGGATTGCCGGACGGGTTCACAAAAATTTCTCCGTCGCTCCGGCCCACGAGCGTCTGGTGTCCTTTCAGCACGACCCAGCAATTGCCGTAACGCCGCGAGATTTCGCGCAACGCCTTCGGACGGTTCGCCTGGACTTGCTGCTTGGTCGTATTCAGCAACCGCGCCGCCTCACCGGGATGGGGGGTGAGGACACGAATGGCATTTCTGGCCGACGCCCCCAGGGGCAGCCAGTCCAGGGTGCTGGCATCCACAACGATCGGCAAAAGCGAGTCGCGCCAAATCCGCCGCGTGGTCGTCGGGGACATGACGTCAGCCAAACCGGGCGCCGCCAGACCGGGACCCACCAGAACTGCGCTTACCGTGTCGGGCAGCCTCAAATCCGGCGTCCACAAGTTCACCATTGCCGCCTGCAATTGTGCCGCCACCACATGATAAACGGATTCCTGGGTAAAAAGAGTGATCAGGCCGGGCTGTGCGCGTTGTGCGGCGCGCGCGGCCAAAACCGCCGCACCGTGAAAGCCAAAACTGCCCGCGATGATTCCTAAATGCCCAAACGTGCCCTTGTGACCGGCCACGGAACGGCGCGGGGGAAAATTTTGAAAATCGTCCGCCAACGTCCAATTCAGCCCGCTGGTGTGCGGACACGGAATCAGGCCGACGTCGTCCGCGACTTCGAGCCGGCCGACGAATGGCCAGGCGTTATGCGCGAGCAAACCGGTTTTGGGCGCGCCGATGGTCAATGTAACCGCCGCTTCAATCGCCACGCCCGGCGATGCGGGATCGCCGGTGTCGGCATTCAAGCCGGAGGGCACGTCCACCGCCAAAACGGGAATTCCCGACCGGTTGACAGTCTCGATGACTTTTCTCCAATCGTCGGCCAGCGGCCGGTCAAGCCCGATGCCGAACAAGCCGTCAAGGACCAGCGCCGGTTTTTGCCACAGCGCCCGCTCGAGTTGCGGCAGGTCGTTTTCGGGCGCGGCGATGTCGAGGGTTTCGACGCGGCGTTCGGTTAAAAATTCCCGCGTGGCGCGGGCGTCATCACCATTATGGCCTTTGCCGGCAAGAATCAAAATGGCGTCGCCGGGCCGCGTGAGTTGCAACGCGCGTTGCGCGATTTTTCCGCCAACGCGATGGATGACTTCGGCCTCGGTCTGGCCGGTTTCCCACGTGGCCCGTTCCCATTCGCGCATTTGGGCGATGCTGATGACCGGAAGTGGCATGGCGCGAGCGTAGCAAAATTTCAAGCGGGGGCGAAAGCGGAATCTGGTTCCTCTGCCTTTTCAATTAAAACAAGCGGTGGCCCCGCGGTCATTCATTTTCCAGTAAAAGATGAGGGAGAATGACGAATGACGAAACCATAATGACTAAAGAATGATGAAACTCAAATAACCCACGAATGCGAAGGCATTACGATTGGTTTCGGAATTGAGGCATTGGGATTTCTTTCGTCATTCGGGCTTCGTTATTAGTCATTGATTCCTGTGCTCCACAACGAGAACCCACCGAAAACATTGCAGAACAGGATTACTTTCGGATTTCGGGTTTCAAACCACGGGACTTACAATGATGCCTGACGCGGGGCATCGACCGTCACCCAATTGTCACAGGGTTGTCACGCAACCGAAATTGTGTGACGATGGCGCGCGTGATATGCAACCGAGGGTGAAGCCGCGAATTTTAGTGGTGGATGATGAACCGGAAGCGGTTGAACTCGTGGAGTTCAACCTCCGGCAGGCCGGCTATGCGGTGACGACGGCGGCGGACGGCGCGAAGGCGCTGAAAAAGGCGCGGTCACAAACACCGGACCTGGTCGTGCTCGACGTGATGCTGCCGGAGATGGACGGCTTTGAGATTTGCAAGACGCTGCGGCTCGACCCGGCCACCGCCAGGGTTCCCATTATCATGCTCACGGCCAAGGCCGCGGAGATTGACCGGGTGCTCGGCCTGGAACTGGGCGCGGACGATTACCTGACCAAGCCGTTCAGTCCGCGCGAACTTCTGCTCCGCATCAAAAAAATCCTTTCGCGGGGCGAGACCGGGGAAAAACCGCGCGACCAGATGCGGTTCGGGGACTTGCTGATTGACGTGCCGCGGCATCTGGCCAGCTGGAAGGACCGGCCGTTTGAATTGACGGCGACCGAGTTCAAGCTGCTCGCCACCCTCGCGCAACGCGCCGGTCGCGTGCAATCCCGAGACGCTTTGCTTCGGGACGTGTGGGAATACGACAGCCTCATTGATACGCGCACGGTGGACACGCACATGCGCCGTCTCCGCGAAAAGCTCGGTCCCGCATCAAAGCATCTGGACACCGTCCGCGGCGTCGGCTATCGCTTTGTGGAGTAGAAACCACGGATGGACACGGATTCAAAAGTGTTTGGAGTTCCGGCTTTAGCCGGTCTGATGGTTTATTTTTTGTCCGCCCGCCAGCTTGCCGTCTAAAGGCGGAGTTCCAAATTTATCCGTGTTCAATCTGTGTTCATCCGTGGTTGAAATTTTAAATTTTGTGTGGCCAGCCCTTTCAATTATTGCCCTTGCCGCCGCCATGGGAATTCACTTCTGGTGGCGGCATAAATTTCTCCGCCAGCAGCGGCAGGTGCAGGCCGAGATGGAGGAGCTTCAACGACGGCAGCAGCAAACGACGACTGACGCCAAGGCTCAGCAACAGGTTCTGTTCAACAGCATGTTGGAGGGTTTGCTTTTGCTCGACCGCAACCGCCGGATTTACCTCGCCAATCGCGC
>Ga0181518_10006063_pt1 | contig 10215 bp, 9 predicted proteins | sample PEATcosm2014_Bin_28_FD_119751 | JGI IMG/M metagenome (GOLD analysis project Ga0181518, IMG submission 119751) | Peatland microbial communities from MTU Mesocosm Facility, Houghton, MI, USA - PEATcosm2014_Bin01_60_metaG | ecosystem: Environmental > Terrestrial > Soil > Wetlands > Peat | place... | reverse complement strand
GTCGCTACTTTGTCTAAAATACTAGACAGTACAGAATATTAGACTTTTAGTTGAATGTCAAGTAAAATCGTCCGATGGCGCGTTCCACCCTAAATCACGAATTTCTTGCTGAAATCTCACATCAGCTGCGTGAGGGTCTCTGCAAGCGTGATCAACTCGCTCGAAGAGAAGGAAAGCGATATACGCGCATAGATGCGGCGAATGATTTGAACGTCTCTAGGTCTTCATTGCAGTTCTATTTGGCAGGAACCCATACGCCTTCTAGCGATGTTCTCCGGCGGGCGATGGAACTTTGGGGAATTGATCTTACATATCGTGGTCGCAAGCTCACAGTTCTAGATCTCCAATCGCCAACCAAAATGAATAGTCTCTCACCCACGAAACCTGTCCAACTTTTGCTATGGGACTCGATCAAAGGACTTGAGAATGACGCATTATCAGTTAAGGTTGAAAAGAAGGGTCCTCAATCAATTACTCTTCAGGTCGAAATTGGATTCAAAGCTGGGTAGCGGCTAGATATGATTATTAGGCATGCATATTAGTAACACGCCCATGAAGTCAGCGCGGTGATAGATCAAGGTACAAGATTTGGGTTGTTGCAAAATCCAGAGCGTTGACTCGCTATGCTCAGATCCGCATCGGCATCAGCACATACCGGTACTTGTACTCCGCGTCCGGATCTTCCGGCCGCATCTGTCCCGCCGACTGCGAGTCCTTGAACTCCAGCCGCACCTCGCCTTCATTCCCCAGCGCCCTCAAAAAGTCCAGAATGTACCCCGAGTTGAAGCCCACGGCGATGGGGTCGCTCGTGTAGGGTGTGTCGATGGTGTCTTCGCTCTCGCCGCTCTCGCTGGAGTTGGCGCTCAGCTTCAGCTCGTTGCTCTCCAGCCGCAGCCTGATCGCCCCCGACCGCTCCTCGGCAAACTGCGCCACCCGCTCGATGGCCGCGGCCAGCTCGCTCACCCGCACCACCGCAAACTTGGTATTGTCGCGCGGCATCACCGCCTCGAAGTTCGGGAACTGCCCGCTGAGCTTGCGCGTGCTCAACGTCCTGTGCCCCACGCGGAAGTAGAGCGTGTGTTCGTCGTCGGCGAACTCCACTTTTTCAGCCTCTGTAGCCGCCAGCAGTTGCTCCAGCTCGTGCAGCGCCTTGCGCGGAATCAGCACGCGCTTCTCGCCGCTGATGCCTTCCAGTGTCTCGTTGCCCTTCCCCACATAAGACAGTCGATGGCCGTCCGTCGCCACCATGGCCAGCGACTCGGCCTTGATCACCAGCAGCGCGCCGTTTAGCGTGTAGCGCGATTCTTCATTCGAGATAGCGAAGATTGTCCGATTGATCAGCGTCTTCAGCGCCACGGATGAAATTCCTGTCGCCTTGACGGATGGAAACTCCGGCACTTGCGGAAAGTTGGCGCGCGCCATGCCCACCATCTTGGTGTTCGAGCGCCCTGAGCGGATCTGCACCCAGTGGTTATCCAGCAGCTTGATGGAGATGTCTCCGTCAGGCAGCAGCTTCACGTAATCGTAGAGCTTGCGCGCGGGAATTGTGCAGGCGCCAGCCTTCTTCACCTTGGCCGCGGCGCTGGTGCGGATTGCCTGGTCGAGGTCGGTAGCCGTTATGTTCAGCCGGTCGCCCTCGGCCTCGATGAGAAAATTGGACAAAATCGGAATCGTTGTCTTGCGCTCCACCACGCTCTGTGTCGCGGTCAGCTCCTTCACCAGTTCCTGACGGCTTACGCTAATCTCCATCGCTGCCCCCGTTGCGGACGGCTTCTCGACCTCTGTTTCCGCTTTCGCCATGATTCCACCCTCGCTTTGCCCCTGGCGAAGAAAACCTCAACCAAGCAGAATCCGCGCTGGCCACACTCTACATCAACTTGCCGCCCGCCGGAAACAGCTTTCTTTTCTTCTTCTTGATTGTATGCACCTTTGTGTTCCTTGGCGCGTGGAAAACTAGGCTGCTTTTCTGCATTCCTGGCTACTTGGCGTTAAGGGGGGAATGTGGGGTCGATCCAGAGGAAGGCGAGATCACCCCGGAGGGAGGCGGGGGTTTCAACCCCCACTAAACCGACTGACTCAATCCGGGCTTTAGCCCCGGAGATAGTTGCGTGGTGCGCCATTCGCCGGCGGGTGAATAAACATAGGTGTATTAAAGAATAAAGACAGTAGTACCCGTAGTTCGGCAAGGAAAAGTGGAAAGCCTGCGAAATGGTTGCGTGATAGAGGTTTGGACTCAGGAGAGTTTTCTATAACCGGGCTGTGCAATTGAGGAGATAAGGAAAACCGGATGGTAGGCCGTTGTGGCGAGCCTGGTTTCCCACCACTCCCACAGGCAACTGAAATACGCCTGTGTAAAGGGGGTGGATTATGTGAAAAGCGTGTCTGAGGCCGCGTGGGGCAAGAGCTTGCAGCAGGCGTGCAATCCACAGAGGGGGTCGGCTTCTCGCGGTTTCCGAAAATGCGCGTAATGCCGGATTCCCAACGGTGCATGGCTCCAACATCGCTTCCCATTCCAGCACCCCATCGCACAAAGCCGCGCGTTTCTCTCCGTCCTGAGCAAGCCAAAGCCTTAAACTCACCGGATGAGGGTAGCGGGGATGAGCATCGACATAGGCCGCCTGGAGGATCAACTTCTTCAGATGTCGGCCGAGGGCACGCCCGGCCGGGAGTTTTGCGAGGCTATCTCTGAGCTGGCGCAAACCGGGCGTTTTGCCCAGTTGCGCGAGGTTCTTCCCGGCATCGTCTACGACGAATTGTGGGCGCGCTACCAACAGGACTCGGAGGCCTTCGTCGCCGGTTGGCGGCTCCTGGCACAGGAGATGCGTCAGGGCTTTGTCCAGCACGCGCGCCAGCGGCTCACCTCGCTCACCAAGCTGCAATATGCCGGCATCGATGGCCCTACTCCGGCATGGCAGGAGATTCAGCGCGCCCTCGACGGCCAGCAGAACGATCTGCTCCGCACCGCCTTTGCCCTGGAGCTGCTGGAGCTGGTTGAGCCCGCCGTGCAACGCGCCACGCATCTGCGCGAGTGCGTTGTTGCCGCGCCCAGTTCTGAGGAGGCCGATCGCTACCTCGACGAAGCCACCCGCTGCTATTTCTTCGGCCTCTTCACCGCCTGCGCCGTCATGTGCCGCTCGGTTCTCGAGGAGGCCATCAAGCAGAAACTGCCCTCTGCGCTGACCGGCCAGATTCGCACCCGCTATCGCAACACCGCCACTCTCGGCAATCTGTTGCATGAAGTCAACAACAATCTCCAGATGACCGGCTTCGATCCCGACTTTCCCCGCGTGGCCAACCTAGTCAACGACATAGGCCGCAAAGCTGTCCATCAGGGCCTTCTCTCCGAGGACGAGGCCCGCGCCTGCCTGCAAAACGCCCGCGCCGCCCTGCAACTCCTCCTGCGGCAGTGATGCAACGCATGGCGCCAACCCTTGCTTGAATCTCACTTCTTACAATCGATCCCCGCCGCACACCCGCACTTTCCGCAAATCGATCTTTTCCATCCTTGTCGATGGCGTTAAGATGGTTCAGATCATCTGTAGGCCTTGTCACGTTGCCTATAAATCCCAGGAGTAAGCTCATGAGAAAAACCTCGCGCAGTGCAACATTTATCTTCGCCTTCGCGCTCGTGGCCATCGGCGCGCTTCGCGCCCAGCAGCCCGTCCCGCCCCCGCCCAGGCCAGCCGATAGCGGCCCATCCATCGAAAAAACCATGCAGTTCATCCAGGAAAATGCCGCCGAGGGCAAGCTCGCCTACACGGCATTCGTCACCGACGCCTCGCAGCAGGGCGTGGAGTGGAGGAACAAGTTCACGGTGGAGACAAGCAACCTGGTGGCCGATCCCACCGCCTGCCGCATCACCTATCACTGGCGCGCCGAGGAGAACGGCAAACCCATCGACGACGCGGATTACTCCCTGGCGCTCAAGGACGTGAAGGAGATTGTTGTCCTCTCCCAGGACCAGAACCAGAATCAGGTGGACAACCGCAACGGCCATCCAGACTGGAACTCGCGAATCTCGCCTACGCTCTTCACGCTGATCGCCAAGCGTCCCAAAGGTCTGGTCAATGTCTTTCTCTTTTCCGACGAAGAGATGGCCAACCGTGTGGCCAAAGCCATGGTTCATGCCGTTGAGCTTTGCGGCGGCGGAAAGGACGCCTTCTAGGGAAACTCTGCTTAAGACGATGTTTGAAAGGGCACGACTTCGCTTGGATCCCCGTCGACAGGTCTTCGTCGATGGGGTGGTTTACAGCTTGCGAAAAATGCAAAGGTTGGAGCAAGAAGCGTCAGGGCACGACTTTAGTCGTGCCGTAAATGCAACAAAAGAAAACGGGCTTTAGCCCCTGAGGGAATGTTAAAGCGCAACAAAGATTTGTTAAGAGCTTCACAGGAGGATAATTCCTCTGAGACAGTGGAAAGGATCCATCTAAATGAGACACACCACGATCTTCGCCAAAGGCGCAGCGCTTATTGGTCCAGCCCACAGCGATGAAACTCTGTGCCCCATCCATCCCGCTCCTGAGCGTAGTCGAAGGATCTGCATTTATTCAAATGCGGAATGGGTGGGAAACCACGGTCTCCTTTTTATGGGTTGGATCAGTATTCTCCTGCTCGCCCTGTATATGACTGCCCCTCACGCCCGCGCCCAGAATCAGACCCCCGCCAATGCGCCGGCGCCTCCGCCAATTGTTGACACAGTTGATGTATGGCATGATCCGGCGACCGGGCTGATGTGGACGAGAAATGACGATCGTGGCAGAGGGATAGATTGGAGCCAGGCCAAAAGTTATTGCAGCAATCTCCGCCTGGGTGGCTATGCGGACTGGCGGCTGCCGGAAATCCAGGAGTTAAGTTCGATCTACGATCCGGGATCCACCGGCTATTATCATGGCTTGGGAATGAAAATCGCTTACCACATCATGGGGAATATCCAACTCTCCAGCTATTCGGCCATCTGGAGCAATACGGTGGGAAAATCCTCCGATGAAGCTTGGTATTACGCCTTCGACCGGCGTATGCAGCTTTCGTACAAAATGAAACATACTATGGGCTTGCATGCCCTCTGCGTGCGCCGTCCCGGGCAATAAAAGGAACACGATGAGACTCCAAACGATGAAAAGAAAATTGACTTCTCTCTTGCTCCTGGCGTTCCTGGTCATATCTGCTTTTCAAGCCCGCGCGCAAAATCAGACCCCCGCCAATGTTCCATCCGTCGGCTGGACCGACCCCGACACTGGCCTGACCTGGACAAAGGCGGACAATGGATCGGACATAAATTGGAACCAGGCCATCGCCTATTGCTCCAATCTGCGCCTGGGCGGATACTCCGACTGGCGTCTGCCCACCATCGACGAGTTGCAGGGCATCTACGACCCCAGCATCGATGTCCCCGGTCAGTGGACAGATGGAGATGCGGTCATTTGGCACGTGAAGGGCAACCTGAAACTCTTCAGTGGGCCATGGAGCAGCACTCAGGATTCGGCTTCTGGAGAGGCTTGGGTCTTATTATTCAACCACGGGAAACGGCTCTCATTGCAAGTCAGCCATAAAGAAGGCGATCGCGCCCTCTGCGTCCGCCGCTAGAAAAAATTCCCCAGCGACTGCCCAATGCCTCATCCACTCGCGCGGATAAGACATTGGGTCATCGCCGGAAATATTTCCTCGCTAGTTATGCCTTTTAAAGCTCCTGGCAGAATAATTCTTTCTGTTTCCGCGGCAGAAACAGTACGGCAGCCCGGCCTTTCCTCCTCTTGCGGACATAACTCCGGGCTGCCATATGTTGAATTAATACTGCGTATTCGTGTTATGTGTTACCGGGTTGTTCACGTTTATGCAAATGCAATCGCATTCAAAAGCCACGGCAGCGCAGCTTGTGCCTGGGGGGCATTTCATGTTGCAGTGCTCGCCGCCAACACACTTTTTCAACTTGATACTCCAAATTTGTCCGTTGGAGCAGGTTGGCGTTGTTGACGAAGGTATTGCCAGGCACTGATGAACATTGCTGCTGGTGTCCATGTAGAAGCCGGCGGGACAACTGTAATAGTACGCCATCGCATATGCGGTGACGCCCTTATTTACATTCAGGTCGTGGCCATTGGCCGACGCTCCGATTCCGGGAATCCACTGATCGAAGTACAGATTTGAAGGCGTATTTCCCGGATATGTCAACGGATCCATATCGGCATTGATCCTCACCGCGCTTTTCCCCGTGGAAACCGTGCCTAACTGATTGCCCGACTTGGTTAGACCCGCATCAGGCGTTGTCGATGGAGGAACGTATACCTCCACAAACGAATCATCCGCCAGCGCCCCTGCCGTTTCGTTGTACTCGTCGATATTCGCTGTTCCGCATACCTGATTAGGCGGGCATGGGGGGCCACCCTCCGGATAATAGTATGAGCTCTCAGTTATATGAGGATTGGGAGCGTTGGACAGAGGCACAGTCACGGTAGTCGGTAAATTGGGTACAGTCGGTAAAACAGTGATGCCGGCATCCGCTCCGCCCGTAATGGTGGTAGAAGCCAGCACGTAAGTTAGACCGTCGAATTGAATTGGAGAACTCGGGGAGATGGGAAGGCTGACGTTTGTTCCGGGAGCGAGCGTCTGCGTAAATGTTTTGTTGTAACAGCTTACATATTGTCCGTTGGGGTTGGTGCGTGGCTGGCGTGTGGTGCTGGTGCCGGGTTTATAGCACCAGTATTGAATTGTCTGCGCCTTAGCGCTCGGCAGATCCGGCAGAACACAAAGTGCTGTCGCGCCGGCGAGTAGTGCCAGAATAGCTCGAAATTTCATCATGTCCTCCTTGGTCCTGCTTCCGCGCGGCTGGACTCGCCGTGCGGGTTGGGGGGAGCCGGAACGCAAACCTCGCTTCGGGAGTTCAGTTCAGGGGAATTTTTGCGCTGGTTGATTCCCTGCCGAAGTGCGAGCAGATCGTTGCGACAGAATCCCGTTTTTGATTTGCCTGAATTGTAGTGAATCCTGGCCGGTTTACGCATCAATAATTTTCAAAATGATTTATCCACATCCGATCATTCCAGCCATTGCTCATCCACACATCCCGCCCGCCCTCTATACTTATCTTTCATGTCCTACTCCGCGGCCATCGATCAACTCAACGCCATCACGCCGGAGCTGTACACCCGCCCCGGTCAGACGCGGCGAAAATTCTCCCTCGACGAGTTCCGCACCCTCCTCTCCGCCCTCGGCAATCCGCATCAACGCTTTCGCTCCGTGCTCATCGCCGGGACCAACGGCAAAGGCTCCACGGCAGCCACCCTGGCCTCCATCCTCACCGCCTCCGGAGCGCGCGCCGGCCTCTACACCTCGCCGCATCTCCAGCGCGTCAACGAGCGCATCCGCATCGGCAACTCAGAAATCTCCGACGACGGCTTCGCCCGCCTCTACTTCCGCGTGCACGACGTCGCGCAACAGCTCGTGCAGCAGGGCCGCCTCCCCCAGCACCCCAGCTTCTTTGAGATCCTCACCGCGCTGGCCTTCCTCTACTTCGCCGAATCCAATATCGATCTCGCCGTCCTCGAAGTCGGCATGGGAGGCCGTCTCGACGCCACCAACGTCGTCGATCCGCTCCTCTCCATCATCACCGACATCTCGCTTGACCACACCGAATGGCTGGGCACGACCCTGGCCGCTATCGCGCGCGAGAAGGCCGGCATTCTCCGCCAGGGAGGCACGCTCATCAGGTTTACGCAACTCAACGCCGCCGAAGATGTGCTGGCAGAGATTGTGAAAGAGCTTGGCGTGCGCCGGGTCTGCGCGATTGACTATCTGCCCTCACTGGTAGCCGGAAGCGCCGGCCATGAGTACATAGTTGAAGTGAATGGCGCGAAGATTGAAATCAACACGCCCCTGCCGGGTGGCCACCAGCGGCGCAACATTGCCGTGGCCATCGCCGCCGCCGTCGAGCTTGCCTGCGAGCACGGTTTTCATATCACGCCATTTCAGATCGGTCAGGGCATTCGCAACACCGTGTGGCCCGGTCGTCTCGAGCGCCTCTCGTCACGTGGCGTCGATTGGATTCTCGACGTGGCCCACAACCCCGCCGGCGCCTGGGCGGTAAGATACGGTCTGTCCGACGTGCCCGGTGGCCGGGCAGCACGGACTCTCATCTTCAGTTGTCTGCGCGACAAGCCCATCGCCGAGATGGCGCAGGTTCTCTTTCCCCTCTTTGAGCAGGTCATCTTCGCGCCCATCCACGCCGCCCGCGCCGCCGCCATGGAAGATCTGGTGGCTGCTGCGCAACTGACTGAGAAGCCGTTCCTCGTTGCCGAATCGGTCGCCGGCGCTCTGCGGCTCGCGGGCGAGCATATTGGCGGCAGCCCAGTCGTCGTCTGCGGTTCCGTTTACCTCGTCGGAGAGGCGCGCTCCCTGCTGCTGGACAATAAGACCGAATCAGAAGGGCGTACAGCATGAAACAGCGCCTCAAAAAGCTGCGGCAGCGTTTCAAAAAGCGCCCCGCTCAGCGACCTCTCGAGCGTCCCAATCCCCTCCCCCGGTTCTATCGCTGGCGCACCAACCTCATTCAGGCGCCGCTCTTCGTGCTCATCACGGCGCTCTGCGGCAGTCTTTCGTTTCTCGTTTCATTCGTCGATAAAAAAGGCAACGCGCAGCATCGCATCGCCCGCTTCTGGGCAAGGGCATGCGTTTGGAACTCCGGCTCAAAGCTGAAGGTCGTAGGCGCGCAGAATCTGCTCCCCAATCGCGCCGCCGTCTACACCTCCAACCACACCTCCTACTTGGACGTGCCTGTGCTCTTTACCGCCCTGCCCTTCCAATTTCGCATTCTGGCGTGGAATGCCTTGTGGCCCATTCCATTTATCGGTTGGTACCTGAATCGCTCCGGCCAGTTGCCCATCGATACCCGCAACCCCCGCGCCTCCATCTCCAGCATGGCTGCAGCCGCCAAAGTCCTCCGCTCCGGCATGTCCGTTTTCCTCTTTCCCGAGGGCGGCCGCACCTCCGACGGCGGATTGCGCCCATTCCATCCCGGCGCGGCCTACCTGGCCATTCGCGCCCAGGTTCCGCTGGTGCCAATGGCCCTCAGCGGAGTCTACGAGCTCATGCCCATTCACACCCATCACTATTATCCCGGCAAGCTGACGGTGAGCATCGGCCAGCCAATCGAAACCGCGGGCATGACTATGCGGCAAGTCGATGAGCTCACCACCCGCCTCCACGCCGCCATAGACGCCCTGCGCAAGCCGCAAGCCTGAAAGCCCCATGCCCGTCCCCGTTCGTCCCCTATCCCTCCTGCCGCCCTTGTGGTTACACTGTTTCCTGCCATGTGCGTCCACATCGCCATTCCCGAGCCCACAGGCATCGATCCTGAATACAACCAGCGCTCCTTGCCCGCCTATCTTTCCGCCCTCCGTTCCGCTGGAGCAGCGCCCATCATCGTTCCTCTCCACGAGCATCAGGACCGTGTAGCCCGCCTGCTCGCCGGGGTCCAGGGTGTGCTTCTGCCCGGCAGCAAATTCGACATCGACCCGCAACGCTACGGCGAGGCCGCGGCCCCTGAGTGCAGTCCGTCCGACCCTGCCCGCGCCGCCGTCGACGAGCTTTTGCTCCAGGACACCTTCAGCCTCCACAAGCCCATACTGGCCATCTGCGGCGGCATGCAGACTCTCAACGTCTGGCTCAATGGTTCGCTGTTGCAGGACCTCAACACATCCGTCAATCACCGCCCCGGCCGCGATGTTGCCGAGGCTCATCCACTCCGCATTGCCCCCGGCTCGCGGCTCGCCGGCCTGAGTTCCGCAGCCCAGCCCATGGTCAACTCCTCTCACCACCAGGCAATCAAAGTTGTCGGCGACGGCCTTCGGGTAACAGCCGTCTCTCCACTCGACAATGTCATCGAAGCCGTCGAGCTGGACTCGCCCCTGCACTTTGTTCTCGGTGTCCAGTGGCATCCCGAGCGGACGTACACCCAGAACGCCTTCTCCCGCGCCATCTTCGCCGCCTTCGTGCAAGCCGCCGTAGTATGGCAACCGCGCCACATTGAAGACTCGAAAGTGCCGGTGTGAACCGGAACAATGTGTGCCCCATCCATTTCGCGCATTTTGCGAAATGGGTGGGATGCCACCATCCGCCCTCATCATCAAGTGCGAGATAATTTGCAAATCCGTGACCGAATCCCTAAATCCCGCCGCAGCCCGCCTCAACGACCTCCTCGCCGAATCCGGCCAGCCCCCGCTCGAC
>Ga0181518_10006062_pt1 | contig 10215 bp, 10 predicted proteins | sample PEATcosm2014_Bin_28_FD_119751 | JGI IMG/M metagenome (GOLD analysis project Ga0181518, IMG submission 119751) | Peatland microbial communities from MTU Mesocosm Facility, Houghton, MI, USA - PEATcosm2014_Bin01_60_metaG | ecosystem: Environmental > Terrestrial > Soil > Wetlands > Peat | place... | reverse complement strand
TGGGGTTCGACCAGAGCGAGCCCACGCTGCGTCTTGGGCAAGCATCCGGACCAATGGCGGTTTCCCTGAACAATTACCTCCCTTGGTTGCGGCCGCGGCACTATCGGACAGCGGTGCTGGTACGTAAGCTGGTGATGACCTACCGGGGACCTGCGTCAACCACCTATGGGTACGCGGACCCTCCGCAATATGCCATCTCCAACGCCGTGGAGATTGAAGTAACGGCCGCAACAGAAGCGTGGGTGAAGCAGACCATCGCGAACAGCGCGGCGACTTTGAGCGGCCCGGAGGCCAACAAACCCGAGGCTTACGAAAAGCGGAAGGCTGCCGCGGAACAACTGCGGTTTCTGGACGTGCCCGACTCATGGAGCGCGTCCCTGGCGCTCTTGCCCACGGAGGAGAACATCCTGGTGCAAGGACTGGCGGCGACGCGCGAGCCTGCGCGAGTTTGTGAGTTGATGCAAGAGGCGGTACCAACGCCGATGCAGGCTGTGTCGTCCTATTATCTGCGTGGCATGGCCCAAACGTGTGCGCGCGCGAACCTGCCTGCCGCTCCGCCTTATGCACCTCCGAAGCCGGGTGAGAAGCCGCCGGAACCCACTGCGGAACAAACGCAGTATTGGCGAAAGCACCAGGAGTATGAGCAAGGCGTCATCGAGAAGGCCAACGCCGGCCTGGCCGCGAGCATTGTTCGAAAACAGGGCGAGGCGAAAGCCATCGCTTTCCAAACGCTGATGGAACGGGTGCAACAGGTTCACGCGAACGGGAAGGGAAAGCCATTGCCCGCATGGCTTCCGGCGGTGACGGGGGAATTCACGAAATCGTACGCCAAGATCGAGGGCTTCCGGCAGCGCCAGTTGCTGGGACTATATGCGGGCACGTTACGGTCGCGGGACATGATCCCGCTGCTGGAATCGGCGATGGATGCCTGGAAGCCGGGCGACTACTATGAGGCCTCGCACGAGGCGCTGCAGAACCTGAATGCCATCGACCCGGCGGGCGCGCAGGCGCGGATTGTGGGGGAATTGGCGAAGGAGCGGACGTGGCTGGATTCGCCGGAACTCGAAATGCTGCCGGCGAGCGTGGCGGGGTTCACGGACGAGGCGTTGATCGAGGCGCTGGCCGCCGCACAGCGCGCCGGCGGTTGGAACGTGGGACTGCGGATGACGGCGCTGGCGAAATATGCCAGCCCCCAAGCGCTGCCGCGCATCAAAGCCATCTACGAATCGCAAAAGGACCGGTGCCAGCCGGAACTGATGGCGTACTTCGTGCGCGTCGAGCCGGCATACGCCGACGGAGTGTTCCACAGCCACCCGTGGGACATACGCATAGCGCCGCCACGTTGCACGGCGCAGTATTTCCAGCGCACGCCGCCAATCGCCATGGGGCCGGGGCTGGAACGGTATATGACGGCGTACCTGGTGCAAGGCGACGTGCCACTGAAAAAGATCGCGGCGCAGCAATTGGGGCGGTACGGGTCGCCCGCGGCGGTGGGAGCGCTGTGGGAGGCCTTCCGCTATTTTCACGACTACTGGAAAGGGAAGCCGGCGGAGCTGACTCAGGATAGCGAAGAGGAAGTCGGACTGCGGAACGCGATCGCGCGAGGAACGCATTGGCTGGCGACGGAGGCCGACCTGCGGACCATCGAGTCTCTGTGTATTTCGGAGCGGTGCGTGGACGAGACCGAGCAGGATCTCGACGCCTGGCGACCGCCCCTGAAGATCGAGGTGAGTGGCTGGCCGGGGGTTGGAACTCGAGGACAGGTGGCGCAATACCACGGGATTGAATCGATAGAGGCGCTGGAGGAGAAGCTAGGCCAGTTTCCGAAGGGGACTCAGTTCGTATTGATGGCCGATGGCGACGGAGTCGATGGGGCTGCTACGGTCCGGCTGCGGAACTACGCCGCGGCCCACGGTCTGACGGTGGTTTCGCGGTGACGCGGCGGTCAGGAGCGGGTCCAGGGGGACCCGCGCAGACCAGGGGGTCTGCCCCACTAATTCGCTTGCTTAATCCTCAGCGCGGTCACTTGCCGGACCCACCTGGCGGCTCGCTTCTCGCCCGGCGCCACCAATTGAAACGGGCCGTCCTTGTCGGAGAGCGGCTTGCCGTCGCGCTTCGTCACCAGGTAGACGGATTTATCCATGAACCCGGGGTCCAGCTCCGCCCAGGCGTACACGGCACGGTAGCCGTCCCTGGCTTCCACCAGCATGTAGTACGACGCGGCCGTGCTATGGAATTTCTCGCCCGCCGGCAGAGCGACCTTGGCCAGGACGTCCGCCAGCAGGACGCCTTCAAATGTGGCCGGGGTTTCATGATCGGTGGTCTTCACGGTTTGTTGCGGCAGTTTAGAGAGGTCCGAAGCGGAAAGAGTGACACTCTTTCCGTCCACGCCCTGAACAACCAACGTCGCGGGAACCTGACACAGCGCTGCCGAAACCAGAAGGGTGAAGACGACGCTCAGCTTGATAAGGCTCATATCTACCGATTGTCCGATGCCTCGCGATTGGGCGCAAGGTGTTGGGCAAGTCTGATCAGAAGGTGTAGCTGACGCCGAACAGAGGAGTGAATTGCTCAAAGATTCCGCGCGCCGTATTGTGCGGAGCGGGGACGATCTGCTGCCTGGGGAAGGTGGTGAGATAATCCCGGAACTCCGCCCGCAGGAGCATATGAGGGATGAGGCGGAACTTCAGGCCGCCGCCGACGCTGAAGACGACCTTCCACACATCATTTGCCGTGAGGCTGGCGATTTGCGGAATGGGCTGCGGAAACGGTTCCGGACCGGCGATGACATATTCCTTCGCGCCGGAACCGCCGGCGAGAAACGGGCGCCAACGATGTTCGCGCGTCCTGAAATGGAACAGCAAGTCGCAGGTCAGCGAGTCAGAATTGCCCTGGATATCGGATTTCACGCCGGGCGCCTGAAGGAATGGGTGGCCGTCGTGATAAAGGTATTGAAACTCCGCGGAGACGAAATTTGAAAACTCATCTCCCAGAAAAATGCCGGCTGCGAAGCGGTTTCGAATGCCTGCCTGGGCTGTTCCGGAATCCGAAAAGATGGTGCCGTCCCGGTAGAATCCGTACCCGATGTTTGCCCCAATTTCGTACTGCTGCGCGAAAGCGGCGCCAGCAAGGAGAATCACGATTGCATACTTCATTCCGGTATTCCACTTCCGCCTTCATCATAGCGGACCCGCAATCCACGGAACGCACCGGGCGGACGATTGGGTGTATGCTGGATGTCCGCTCGGGATGTCAAAACGCAAATCCTGGTTTCGAAGGCACGGAGAGGCTGGGCGACCGGCCGGGGAACGGCTGAAGAAGCACTCGTTCTGGCATTCCCTGATCGCCGTGCTGGCGGGGAATGCCATCTATTTCAGCGTGGAGCGGTTCCTGCCGCCGCGCGCGCAACACGGACTTTACCAGATTGATTGGGGATTAGCCGTAGATTTCTGGATCTGCCTGGTGTGTTACGGGTTGCTGCGGCTGATTCGTTGAGACTTTCTTCAGCGTGGCGGGCGGACACTGGCGAATTAGTTTGATGGTAGATCATTTTGCAATCGCCATTACTTCCTGTTTTGCTCATATCAAAGAAGTTAATACACTCCGCCTTGACACTCGCCGCGAAACATGCTGGCATATAGTTCAGGCATAATACTAAAGCCTAGCCTGGGAGTTGCCCATGGCCCAATCCGTCGCCACTACCGCGTGGACCAAGCGTCCCCTCCGCCATTTCCTTGAGGACACGCAGGCCTTCGTGACAATTGCCGAGCTGGCGACTTCCCGCGGCCTGATTACCAATCTCAACGGCAGTAAGATCCTGAAACTGGCGCGATCGCTGGCGGAACATCCCCGCTTCCATGCCCTCAGCATCACCGACAATCCGGGCGGCCATGCCATGCTGAGCGCGGATACCATGGGGACCGATCTGCTGTACCGAGGCCAGGAGGTGATCATTCACCTGTCCTGTAAAGACTGGAACCGCAACGCCCTGGAGAGCCGCTGCTGGAAGCTGGCCAGCGAAGGCTTTCGTAACGTCCTGGCCCTCTCGGGAGACTACCCCGTGACCGGCTACCATGGCCAGGCATCTCCGGTTTTCGATATCGACTCGGTGGGGTTGCTGAAGCTGCTCTCCGAGATTCAGGGCGGCGACTTTTCCCCGGTGCGGTGGTGTCGAATTATAAGCGGCTGGAACGCGAGGTCATGCCGCAGTACTTCAAGCTCGCCAGGAAGATTCAGTCCGGCGCTCGCTTCATCGTCAATCAGATCGGTTACGACGCCCGCAAAATGGACGAGTTGCTCCAATACATGGCCTTGCACGGCCTGGACGTTCCAGTGATGGCCAATGTTTTCGTGCTCAGCGCAACCGCCGCGCGCTACTTCCACGCGGGAAGAATTCCGGGCGTCACCGTCACCGACGATCTGCTTCGACTGGTGGAAAAGCGTGCCGCTTCTCCCGACCGCGGCCGCGCTTTTTTCCTCGAGTTTGCCGCAAAACAATGTGCGGTCGCTCGCGGACTCGGATATCGCGGCATGTACCTGGGAGGCCACCTGCATTTGGAAGACTACGAAAGAATCTTCGGCATGCTGGATGCCTTCGGGCCCGACGATTGGCGGGAATTCGCGCGCGAGATCGGTTTCGGCCAACCTGGCGAGTTCTATTATTTCGAACCAGATCCGAAGACCGGCTTGTGTTCCAGCCAAATCAACCGCGAATACCTGAAGTCGAAGCAGCAGCCTCCGGCCGCTCCCCTGGCGTACGCGGCCAACCGGCAGATCCATCGTCTGGCTTTCCAAGAAGGCAGCGCCGGCTTCCGCGCCGGGCAGGCCCTCTATCGAATCGTCGAGCGTGCTCCTAAACTGGCGCGTGTTCTCCATGGCGCCGAGCAGGCTCTGAAAATGATCGCGTTCGACTGCCGCGATTGCGGCGATTGTTCGCTGCCGGAAGTGGCTTACCTGTGCCCCGAATCGCAATGCGCCAAGAACCAGCGCAATGGGCCGTGCGGCGGCACGCACCAGGGCTTCTGCGAGGCGGGCGACAAGGAATGCATCTGGGCGCGTGCCTACGACCGCCTCAAAGTTTATGGAGAAGAGGAGCGCATGCTGGAGGGGCCGGTGGTGTACAAGAATGGCGCGCTCCAGGGAACCAGCGCCTGGGCCAACGCCTTTCTGGGCCGCGATCATCGCGGCAAGACTCCGAGTTCACCATGAATCCCCGAGGCCTCGATCGGCCGTTCTACGTCATCGGCGAGAACATCCACACCACGCGCTCCGTCCTGCGCGAGGGACGCCTGGTGGTGACATCCCCCAGCGGAGAGGAAGCCGTCCGCTATACGACCACCGCCGGGGAGACGCGCTATCTCCCCATTCCGGAAGAATTCAAGAGCCGCCAGGACTATCAGGAAGGGAAGGTCAAGCACGTCATGATAGCGGTGCGCGCGGGCATGTGCGGTGTTGAGTCCGGTGCCGGCGAAGCCACGACCTATCTGCGAACCCTCGCCGAAAAGCAGGTGAGAGCCGGCGCCGATTTCCTGGATCTCAACGTCGACGAACTGTCGTGGAACCGGGACGAGCAAAAGGCGGCGATGGACTGGCTGGTGCGCGCGCTGGAGCCCCTGTCACCAGTGCCGCTTTCGATCGACTCCTCCAACCAGGAGATTCTGTTGACGGGCATCCAGGCTTGCCAGGGTAGAGCGGGAAAGCCATTGCTCAACTCCGCCTCTCTGGAGCGGATTGACGCGCTGGATATCGCCAGGCATTATGATCTCCCCGTGGTGGTGACATCGGCCGGCGCGAGCGGCATGCCCCGGAACGCCGAAGACCGCGTCAAGCACACATCGCAGATGGTTGACGCAGCGCTAGCCAAAGGCATCCCCCTGGAGCGCATGTACGTCGATGCATTGGTGTTTCCCATCTCAGTAGACAGCCAGTTTGTGATTCAATGCCTGGACGCGTTCCGGCAACTGCGCGCGAAATATGGAGAGAGGATCCATCTGACGGGCGGCCTCAGCAACGTCTCTTTCGGCATGCCATGCCGGAAGTTGATCAACGAAGTCTTCATCAACCTGGCCGTTGAGGCGGGAGCCGACAGCGGGATTGTGGACCCGGTGGCCAGCAACCTGAACCGCATCTTCCTGGCCGACAAACGGTCCCAGCCATACCAGCTTGCGCTGGAGATGTTGTTGGGCCGCGACCCCGGGTGCGTGAACTATCTGGAGGCTTACCGCGAAGGGGAGTTGGAGCTGGCGGTAGTGTGAGAGGCACCCGTTCATTCGTCGCGGTGCACGTCGGCGAAGGAGAAGGCGGGGATACAAACGGTGACGTAGTCGGCGCCGGCGGGTTCGGGAGTGGAGTAACGGACCCACTCGCCGGGCTGGGTGTCGACACCCTGGCCGGGTAGCACGTCGAAGGCCCCGTCGGAGTGCTCGACGTGGAGCAGGCCGGCGAGCACCAGGCGATATTCGCGGTAGTCGGCGTATTGTCCGAGGCCCACCCATCCCGGGGGCGACGGCACGCGGGTGATGGAGAGCCCGGCCTCGCCGGTATTGACCAGACCGACGAACTCTTCGGCGACCTTGGTGATGTTACCGACGCAGGGAATGGTGGTGGGAGAGGCGATCAACTTGGGCATGGCTTCCTCCTACAAGACTGCTTGTAGTGCTTCTGGTTAAGGCTTCAAAAGAGAGTGAACAGGCATGATATCACCCGAGCACGAGGGAAACTCCGCCGTGCTGCTTGCTGGCCGGCCTCACGGTAACTTCAACGTCCTGGCCGAGGGCGGTCAGAGAGTCCATGAGCCGCTCGACGGAGAAGTTACCGGACCGCCCACGCATCAGACCGGAAACATGCGGCTGCCGGATGCCCAGAATCGCGCCGGCCTTTGCCTGTGTGAGTCCTCGATCCTTGATCGGCCGGTAAATTTGGACAGTGAGGCGGGCCTTGAGTTGCTCCCGTTCAGGGTTCGGAAAGCCGAGGTCGGCAAAAACGTTGCCGCTACCCTCTTTGAGCCGGATTGTGTCGTTCTTCTTCATCTCAGTGTTGTCGGCGATTTCATGAATGTTTGTAGACCTGACCACAGGTACCAACGGTGAGGATACAGATCACTTTGGCTTCGCGATCCACGGTGAACAGGATGCGCCAACCACCAACGCGGGACTTTCGGATTCCGGGCCGGTCAGCAAGCGGCGCAGACAGGCGCGGATCGAAGGGGTCAACAGCAAGTTGCACAAAGCAAGCGCGAACACGCTGTTCGGTCGGCCTGTCAAGGCGATCAAGAATCTTTTCGGCTTCGTGGGCGACGCTGACCCGGAAATTCACAAGCCGGGTTCGCGCTCGTATTGGGCGAGAGGCTTCACCCGACCCGACGCGAGATCGGCAATCCCACGATCCAGGGAGGTGAGCGCCTCAGGGTCGAGTGGCGGCCCGTCCTCATCAGCGGCGTTGCGGAGGTCCTGGAGCCACGCGCGCGCGAGTTCCGCTTGATCCTCCGGCAACTCATCCACGAGTTGGTGCAGCGCTTCGCGTGTCGTCATGCGTGGACCTCGATCCCTTTCATCATAACCCCGACGTACCTGAGAAACTGCCACTCGGCGCGAGCGCGGGCTTGTGCCCCTGCCGTCTGTTACTCCTCCCACCGAATCCAGGGCAGTTCATATGGTAAGAGAGCGTCTTCGTGGAACGGCACCACGCGGACCGCAAAGCCGCTGCTTCCGCTCTGCCCGCACTCCACCTCTCCCTCGTAGAGGTGTTCGGTGCCCCAGGATTGGCGTAGCGCCAGATCCACGTGCGAGCCCTTGCCGATCTGGCCACCGGCGGTGAGCGAGCCATAGTAAGCCTGCACGCGAACGTCGCCGGGAGAGAGGCTGCCCAACGAGACCCGCGCGGCGACCTTCACCTTTGAGCCCACCAGGAACTCGCGGCTGCCCCCGTTCACGTCCACTTGGGTGACGCGCACCTCGGATCCATGAACGTAGAGCCGTTTCCGCCAGTCCATCAGGGACCGCACCCGGCCGGTGTCGCCGGCCAGGCGGATGAGCCGGCCGGCAGCCGGGAGATAGAAGCGCTCGGCGTATTCGGCCACCATCCGGGTGGTGCTGAAGACGGGCGAAAGCTTCTTCATCGAGGCCTTCATCTTGGCCAGCCAGCCGCGCGGAATGCCGGCGGCGTCGCGATCGTAGAAGAGCGGCACCACATCGTTTTCCAGGATGTGATAGAGCGCCTCCGACTCCACCTGGTCCTGATATTCCGGGTTGTCGTACTCCTCGCCGTTGCCGATCGCCCAGCCCACTTCCCGGTCGTAGGCCTCGTCCCACCATCCGTCCAGAATCGAGAGGTTCAGGCCGCCGTTGGCCAGCAGTTTCATGCCGCTGGTGCCGCTGGCCTCGTTGGGCCGCCGCGGCGTATTCAACCACACGTCCGCGCCCTGCACCAGGTACCGCGCCACCGAAATGTCGTAGTCTTCCAGGAACACCACGCTGCGCCTGACCTGCGCGTCCCGCGCGAACCGGATGATTTGCCGGATCAGTTCCTTGCCTTCCGTATCGTGGGGGTGCGCCTTGCCGGCCAGCAGGATCTGCACGGGGCGTTTCGAATCGGTGAGAATGCGTTTCAGCCGGTCCATATCGCGGAGCAGCAGGGTGGCCCGCTTGTAGGTGGCGAAGCGGCGCGCGAACCCGATGGTCAGGGCGTCGGGGGAGAGGACCCCGCCGGCAACCGTGATGTCGGCGTCGGTGCCGCCTCTCTGCCTGACCTGGGAGGCCAGCCGCGAGCGCGCGTAGTGGACCAGGCGTTCGCGCCGGATCTCGTGCACCCGCCACAATTCCTGATCCGGAATGCGGTCGATGCGCTGCCAGAGAACCGTATCGGCGGGTTTTTCGCCCCATTGCGGCCCAAGGTAACGGTTGAGCAGGGCGCTCATCTCCATCGAGATCCAGGAACGCGTGTGGATCCCGTTGGTCACCGAGCCAATCGGCACCTCTTCCAGAGGATAGCCGGCCCACATGGGTTGCGCCATCTTGCGCGTCACCACCCCGTGCAGCCTGGCGACGCCATTGGTGTAGGAACTGTGACGCGCGGCCAGGTATGCCATGTTGAACGGCTCGCCCGGATCCGAAGGAACCTGTCTTCCGTAAGCCAGAAACTGTTCGATGCCGAGGCCGAGGCTGCGCGCGTATTCGCGAAAATATTTATCCACCAAAGGGGGATCGAAGCGGTCGAAGCCCGCCGCCACCGGCGTATGGGTGGTGAATATACTGCCCGCCGCGGCCACCTCGCGCGCCTCGTGGTAGGAGAAGCCAAACTCCTCCATGATCATCCTGGTTCGTTCCGGCCCCAGAAACGCCGAGTGTCCTTCGTTCATGTGGCACACGATTGGCCTGATACCGAGCGCGTGAAGCGCCCGCATGCCGCCGATCCCCAACACGATCTCCTGCTGGATACGAAGCTCGCGGTCGCCTCCGTACAGCGCTCCGGTCACCCGCCGGTCGTCGGCGGTGTTCTCCGCAACGTTGGTGTCGAGCAGATACAGCGGCACCCTGCCCACTTGCGCTTTCCAGATCTGCGCCGCGAGGCGCCGTCCGGGAAAATCGACCTGCACCGCGAGTTGCTTCCCCGGCCCATCTTCCACCGGTTGGATGGGCAGTTTGTGGAAGTCGTTAATCGGATAGGTCTCCTGCTGCCATCCATCGGCGTTGAGGTACTGATGGAAGTAGCCGCCCTGGTAGAGCAGGCCGATGCCGGCCAGAGGCAGGCCGAGGTCGCTGGCCGACTTGAGGTGATCCCCGGCCAGGATGCCCAGGCCGCCGGCGTAATTCGGAATGCACTCCGTCAGTCCGAACTCCGCCGAAAAATAGGCGATGCGGATTCCCATGGCTTCCGGGTGCGCCGCGGCGAACCAGCCGGCGCCGGCAAGGTACTCGTCCAGATTGGCGGACGCCCGGTCCAGTTGCGCCAGGAAAGCCTCATCGCCGCAGAGTTCGTCGAGCCGCCTCTGGTCGATGCGGCCGAGAATCAGGCGCGGGTTGTGCCCGGTCTCTTCCCACAGGTCGGGGTCCAGCGTGCGGAAGAGTTCGATGGTGGGGTGATGCCAGGACCATCGCAGATTCAGGGACAGCTTGTTCAGGCACTGCAGGCGGGCCGGCAAACGGGGGATGACATGATAGGCGTGAACGCGGGGCATGGTCGGGGCCTTTACTTTCCTCTACAGCTTATCGGCTGTTG
>Ga0181518_10006061_pt1 | contig 10216 bp, 12 predicted proteins | sample PEATcosm2014_Bin_28_FD_119751 | JGI IMG/M metagenome (GOLD analysis project Ga0181518, IMG submission 119751) | Peatland microbial communities from MTU Mesocosm Facility, Houghton, MI, USA - PEATcosm2014_Bin01_60_metaG | ecosystem: Environmental > Terrestrial > Soil > Wetlands > Peat | place... | reverse complement strand
TTCCCGGTCAGTTGTCACGGAGACGCAAATCGGTACCGATCGGATTGAAGGAACAGATGACGAAGCCCCAAGCGCGTAACAAGCTTAGGGCGATGATTCAGGAGTTGGGCGTCAATACCGCAGCTCATCTCGAACGTTCTCTCAAACCAGTTCAGACTCTTCGGGAATATGCGGACTGGTGGGAGAAGAATATTCAAGTCATGCATCAACCGTCATCTCGAAATTCAGGCCACTACATCATCCAGAAACATCTTCTTCCGAGGTTCGGTGATATGCCTGTCGATTCGATTACTTCAACGATCGTTCAGGAGTGGATCGCCGAACTGCAGGAAGGAGGAAAGCTAAAGCCGAAGTCGATCAAAAACGTGTGGAAAGTGTTGAGATTGATTCTTGGCAAGCAGCGAGTGAAAGACTGGACAATCCGTTTACCAAAGAACCCGATGAAGGAGCAGCGGTGGTTCACCGTCGAAGAGATGGAGCGAATCATCGATGCAGCCTGGGGCCAGTACAAGATCGTGTTTCAGCTGGCCAGGGCTACCGGGATGCGTTCCGGTGAACTCTTCGGCTTGCGAGTGGAAGATCTGGATCTGGATAGGGCTATTGTTCACGTCCGGCGGAGCGCTTGGAAGCATCTCGAAGTAACACCCAAGACTGACGCCGGCTTCAGAAAAGTGGACATAGACGCTAAAACGGTCAAGATGCTTAAAGACCATCTTGGCGATCGGAAAACAGGTCTGGTTTTCCCCTCCAGGAACAACACTCATCTGGTGAACCGGAATATCAACGTCGACGTCCTTCGCGTCATCTGCAAACGCCTTGGGATTCCACATGGAGGAATGCATGCATTCCGTCATGGAAGGATTTCAGAGCTGCAGATGAAGGGTGTTCCGGGAGACCTAATTCTCAAGTGGGTTGGTCACGTGAATCTGAAGATCACGGGTGGTTATACTCACTTCGACGAGGACTTCCGGAAGAAGACGATCGAGAGGGTTTCAGCAGCAGGGTCAATCTGAGAGGATGGACCCTTGGACCCTTCTTGATCACTCGCAAATATCACGTTATGCTGTCTTTAGCAGGATCATCTAGTGGGCGTGTAGCTCAGCTGGGAGAGCACCTGCTTTGCAAGCAGGGGGTCAGGGGTTCGAATCCCCTCACGTCCACCAAATTTCGCAGGTCCGACCCGGACACATGGGTAACACTTCGTACCTAAGACATAGGTAACACTTTTGGGCCGAAGGGATTTTCGAGCGGTTCTAACACCCGAGTCTCCAGATCGAAGTATCCTAGATCGTAATCCATAAAACTCACAAGCCAGATATCGTCGTGCACTTCTTTGATGCCGACGGCCTGACCAGCAAAGACCTGGCTGAAATTGATCTTTTTGCGGCCTAGACAGATTCTGCCGCAATGGGTAACCACGATGGTTTTGTCGTGGAACGGGTAGTCGATGTCGGGCAGTCCGGTGTAGGCGCGGTTGGAGGGTTGATAGACTTCGGCCGGGCACTTCATGTCCAAGGCTTCATGAGGACGTTCGTTGTTGAAGACTTCGATGAACTTGTCGAACCTGGCCTGCTGCTGCAGGAAGTTTACAGCGGCCGGTTTGGTGGCTTCCTTTTTCAACGTGAGATGCATGCGTTCGTGGCGGCCGTTTTGTTGCGGATGGCCGGGTTGGATGCGTTCAATACCGATGCCCAGGCGCAGCCACCAGACGGCGAGTTTGCTCAGGTTGAACAACGCGTGGGCGGAAGCGAAGGGCACGCCGTTATCACTGCGAATGTTGGCGGGCAGGCCGCGTTCCCGAAAAAGCCGCTCAAATACAGTAAATGCGTAGCTTTCTTTGGTGGAAGAAAGCGCCTCGCAGGTCAGCAGAAAACGGCTGGCGTGGTCGGTCACCGTCAGCGGATAGCAGTAGTGCTGATTGCCGAGCAGGAACTCCCCTTTGTAATCGGTGCACCACAGTTCGTTGGGTCGTTGCCCAGGTGAGAGAGTTGTGCCTTGCGCACGACGACGCCGGCGACCGCGACGCTCGACCAGGCCGTGGCGATCCAGCACTGCATGGATAGTGCTCTTCGCAGGAATCGAATGCCGGAAAACCGGCGCAACAGTCGTTCCTTGATTTTTCGCGCACCCCAGCTGGGGTGCTCACGCTTCACGTTCAGGATGTAGTTCTCCACCTGAAAGGGAAGTTGATTCGCATAGCGGTAGGGTCGTCGGCTCCTGTCCGTCAGCCCTTGGATCCCACATTCCTGGTAGCGATCGAAGATCTTGTAGCCGGTCTTACGGGAAATTCCAAAGTCCCTGCAAAGTTCGGCCATCGCCTCGCCGGCTAGCCGGCGAGACACAAACTGCAGTCTTTCATCCATTACCGAACACTCCTTCCAAGGCATCACTCCCTCCCCATTACAGGGGGAAAGTGTCACCTATGTGTCCGGTACAATGTGTCACCTATGTCTCAGGCCGCTCACCATTTTCTATCAATTTGTTATCTGCCCTTCGTTGGAAGGACTCTGAATCTGCGTTCCGAGCAGGGGCCCAGAATTGTGTCAACCTAGGTGTGGCATCGCCTCCATCTCCGCGGCGTCTGAGGCATGGACATATCGGGAAGACATCCTGATGCCGTTGTGCTCGGCGATTTTTTATTGGGCGGGTTTTTGCAGCGCGGTTCCGAGAACTCTGCCAGGACCTGGTTCTTGAACAAACACAATAATGCGAATGTTTTTCGCTTCGGTGCCGGGCTTGAGCTTCAATTGCACTTCCTGATCGAAGTCCTTGCCCTTCGCCAGCTTGCCAACCTTGGTGAGTTCCTGGAGAACAGCCACATGCGTAAGGTGGTGTCCGGCGTTTTCCCCGGCTGAGACTTGAGACTCGGCGTGGTCAAGGGCGATGGCCACAAAGATGTCCGCGTTACGCTTTGCGGAATCACCGTTGACTGCGATGTGCGCATGAAGTACAGCCGGCGTGGTGGGATCGACCTTTACGGAGTTAATTTGGACTGAAACTTTTGGCGCGGCCAGATCCTTCTGAAAGACCTGGCGAGCCTGCTCTGGGTCCCCTGCTTTCAATTCAAGGCTGCCGTCAATTATGAACTGCGGAGTATAAGCAGTGTTGAGTCCGAGAGAATGGACATAGCCACTCTGTCGATCAGTAATGAGAGCGGAGGAGTACGGATCTTTCCAGCCATCATGGTTCCAATAGTCCACATGCTCACTGAGGACGATTAAATGCACACCGGGGATGGGCTGTGAAGCGTCCATTCGCTCCAAGAGGGCATCGGCAGGAGGGCAACTCGAACAACCCTCGGAAGTGAACAATTCAACGAGGATGGGAGCCGCGGGAGTATTCTGCGTGCCGGTAGCTTGCGCGTAAGGCCCGCGTGCTGCCCATGCGAGAATGATCAGTAACACAAGCATCTGCATGGGGCTGTTGGTACGAAACCGGTCCCGGCCTGCTCCTCGACTGCGAAATAGCGCTCGTATTGAAGGCATGTGCATGACTCCCCGGCTCCCTATTGTAAAGCATCCGCAAGCCGTTCCGCAGAACACGGGTGTAGAGTACTCGATAGAATTACATTTTTTTGCAGGCCTACATTGCAAACAGAAGGGCAGGGCTTCGAATCATTCACGTCCAGCAAGTATCTTGCCGCTCAATAATTGTCGGCTGAATCAACAATAGCGGGATCTTGGACTTTGCTCGCATCGATCGCCATCTAGAAATTCGGGCGGTCCGGTGTTTCTCACGGATGGCAGGGAAAATTCAGCTGGGAATTTCCGGCTTCTCGAGTTCCGTCACAATTTCGGTTGCTGTCTCTTTTTCCGCGCGCTTTGCTAGTTTCTTCTGGGCGCGCCGTTCAGCCTTCTCGCGCTGCTTTTCCTGCCGTTTCATTTCCTTTTGACGTTTCTGGAATGTGATGGCCATAAAACCTCCTTGAAATTGCGTGTTGCTGAGGCAATTTCGGAAAAATTGTTGTGCGGGCTACCAGCGAGGTTCGCGTGGCTGCCTGGCCGACTCGCGGTAATCCTCATTTGAAAATCCACTCCGGCCTCCGCCACCGCCGCTGCTTCTCGGCGGCCTCGAGGCATCCTTCGGGCGGGCTTCATTCACCTTCAGATTGCGCCCGCCAATCGCCTTGCCATCCAAGCCAGCAATTGCTTTTGCGGCCTCTTCGTCATTGGGCATTTCGACGAACGCAAAGCCGCGCGCACGCCCCGTCTCCCGATCTTTCACCAAGTTGACGCGCGTCACTTGTCCAAACGGCTTAAATAGATCGCTTAGCTCGCTTTCCGTCATCTGAAAACTCATGTTGCCCACAAACAAACTCTTCATTGCTCTTCTCCTTAATTTGCCGTGCAACCCCAGGTCCCAGCTTCATCCCTCGTTCATCACTTGATTCGGATACCTTTAGTACGCGCCTTGCACAAAAATTTGGAATCTTCCTGAACGAGAAGGGTGCCGCAGCTTGCGCAGCGCCTTGGCCTCAATCTGTCTGATGCGCTCTCGGGTCACAGCGAAGACTTGTCCCACTTCTTCCAGCGTGTGCTGGCTTCCATCGTCCAGGCCAAAGCGCAAGCGGATAATGCGTTCCTCGCGCGGCGTCAGAGTCCGCAGTATCGAAGCAATCTGATCCCGCAGATTCAGGTGGATGGCGGCATCGGAGGGCGACAGCACAGCCTTATCCTCGATGAAATCGCCCAGATGCGAATCGCCCTCTTCCCCGATGGGCGTCTCGAACGACATCGGCAACTGCGCGATCTTCTTGGTTTTGCGCACGGCGTCTACGGGAATATCCAGGCGTTTGGCGATTTCCTCGGACGTGGGCTCGCGCCCCAACTCCTGCACCAACTGCTGACTGGTGCGCGCCTGTTTGTTGATGGTCTCGATCATGTGCACGGGCACGCGGATTGTGCGCGCCTGGTCCGCAATCGCCCGCGTGATGGCCTGACGAATCCACCATGTGGCATAGGTAGAAAACTTGTACCCACGGCGCCACTCGAACTTGTCGGTCCCCCGCATAAGCCCGATATTGCCCTCCTGGATCAAGTCCAGAAATTGCAAGCCGCGGTTGGTGTATTTCTTGGCGATGGAAACGACCAGGCGCAGGTTTGCTTCGGTCAATTCCTTCTTGGCTTGTTCAGCTTCGGCCTCGCCAAGCTGGATTTGCGTGAGTGCGCGCTTCAGTCCATTCAGAGTAACTTCGCTCGACACCTCGATTTCTTTTAGTCGCGCGCGGCAGGAACGCAGTTCCCTGCGCGCTTCCATCGATGCATCGCCGTGAGATGCCCTGACGCGGCGATCCAACCTGGCAGCCTCGCGCTCCAAAGTATGCAAGTGTTCGACAGCGTGGCGCAATATTCCAATCAGGCGCTTTTTCTCGCGCTCCTTGAACTCCACCGAGCGGACAAGCAGCGAAATTGCAATTCTGGTGCGCAACACGCGGCGCTTGGCCCGCAAGTATGCGCGTTTGTTAGACACGGCCGTGTTTTCCAGTTTGCCGGCCTGCTTCTGCGCCAAAGCATGCAGGTTTTCGATTTTGTCGATAATGCGAAGCGTTTGCCGCGTTTTTTCTTCGACTTTTTCCGCGGTGAGCTCTTCTTCGTCGATCTGGACGATATCCTTGATGGACCTGTGCCCGCTACGCAAATCCGCGCCCACGGCGATCAGATCCTTCACCACGATCGCTGAGCGCGAAACGGTTTTGAGTACACGCGTATTCCCGCGTTCCAACCGCTTCGCGATCACCACTTCACTTTCGCGCGTCAGCAGCGGCACGACGCCCATCTCGCGAAGATACACGCGCACGGGATCGCTGGTCTTCTCGCCTTGAGAAGCTATTTGCTCGACTTCGTTATCTTCGCGCCGCGATTCCTCGTCCTGCCCTGGTACTCCGGCGTGCTCCGCCGCATCAGGGGCGGGCACCGCGGCTTTCGCGTCGGAGACATCTTCGAAAAAGCTGATGCCTTCGCCCTCGAACACGGAGAAGAGTGTGTCAATCTGTTCGGGTGAAAACTCCTCGGAGGCGAGGATGTCATTCACCTGGTCATAGAGCAGGTAGCCCTGTTCCTTGCCCAATTTGACAAGGTTCTGGACTGTTTCTGGTTGTTCTTGAACTTCTCGCGACAATGGTTGCTCCTGTCGACCCACTGCCAGAATTGGCCCGGTTTCCGTGCTTCTATTACAGCCAGCATACGGAGACACCTGGGCATGGCTTGATGCACGGCGAAGGTGATGCACGGATCGCAGCTTGGACTGCCTCAAGCTGCTTCATGTGGACAGGACCCCGGTGGTCCTGATGCCCCCGTTTATGGCGCGGTTTCTAATTGTTAGATGTGCGCACTACTAGTATACACGAATGGCCTCGACTCCGAGGCCATTCGATTCGCGCGCTTAGCTCTGCATTTGTACTTGCAGAATCTCGCCGGGGAGAGCAATCATCGTCGGCCTTTGCGCGGATTGCTGACGAGGAAGCTCTTCCCGCCTGCGATCCCGGTTATCGGTTGCTAGGCCCTCCAGAGCGATCCGCTCCATCTTGATGCCAAGGGCACGTTCCAGTTGATAAAGATCGGAGCGCTGGTCGTTCCCAAAAAGAGTGGAGGCCAGACCATGTTTGCCGGCGCGCCCGGTGCGTCCCACCCGGTGGATGAAATTCTCTGCGACCTCGGGCAAGTCGTAGTTGATCACGTGGGCGATCTGCTCAACGTGGATGCCGCGCGCCGCGAGGTCTGTGGCTACCAGCACGCGGTAGCGTCCTTGCTGGAATCCGGTTAGCGCTGCCGTGCGTTGCGATTGCGAGCGATCTCCATGGATCGTTGCCGCCGCGATGCCTTCGCGCTGCAGCCCCTTGGCGATCTTCTCGGTACCCCGTTTGGTGCGAGAGAATACCAGACACCGGCCGCTCTCTTGAATCAGCAGGCGGCGCAGGAGTTCCAGCTTTCCATTCGCAGCAACTTCATAAGCGTGCAGCCTGACGTTTTCGGCGGGCTTCAGCGTAGAGCCCAGTGCAATGCGAACCGCATTCTTCGTGTAGTCCTTCACCAGACGCGCCATATCCCCTTCCATGGTTGCCGAAAAGCACATCGTCTGCCGCTCTCTCGGAAGCGCCGCTGCAATCCTCCGGATCGCGGGAAGAAACCCCATGTCCAGCATGCGGTCGGCTTCGTCCAATACGAGCATTTGCAGATTGCGGAAGTCCATCAGGTTACGGTCCATATAATCTTCCAGCCGCCCGGGAGTCGCCACAATTACGTTGGCTCCATTGCGAATGGCCCTCAGTTGCTGAGCTTCGGCCAACCCTCCCACCACCAAAGCCGCCGCTGTCAGTTGCCTGCCACGCAGCGCGTTGTATTGGTCCAGGACCTGCATCGCCAATTCGCGTGTGGGCACGAGCACCAGTGCCACAATGCCCGGCTTGTTCCGATGCAGCAGCCTTTCTATTACGGGGATAAGAAACGCCAGGGTCTTGCCCGTCCCGGTCTGTGCCGTTGCCAACACATCCTTGCCTTCCAGTGCGGGAGGAATCGCCGCGGCTTGCACCGGTGTAGGCACCGAAAAGCCGCTGGACGAAATTCGCTCCTTCAGGTAAGGAGAAATCGATAGTTCTGAAAAATTTTGCATTTTACTTTCTCACTGGCATCCATGGTTGCAGGGCTTTCCCTTAAAGTCAGGAAGGCACGGCGACGTGGTTCGCCAGACTTATTTTGAATTACGCTGAAAACGAACGGAGGAAACGTAGGGCGGGAATCTCAGATCACAGTACAAACCAGAGGGACCGCACAACACAGCCGCGGTATTAAGCGCACTAGAAGAGTAACACATCCTGGAAAAATGCGTTAGACGAACTTGCCGATTCTAAAAAAAATGTGCGCGAAGGTAACCGGGCTGAAACCTAGTTGAGCACTCATGGGCAACCTAGTTCAGCTTAGGCCGGCTTCTCTCTCCTGAGCTTGCCAGGATGTTTTCTGTTCCTGGTCCACCGCCGGATGGCACTTTTCCTGGATTCCATCCGCAGAAGTCTCTGAATGTCACTGGCATCCCGTTGCTTATGCATGGCCGGGCCACTGTTCTCCAGAAAATGCAGCGGGTCGCGAAGGCTCTGCAGTTCGCGATAGTAGTAAAGAGCACTTGGTCTTTTTTGTCGGAACCTTATATTCTTCAGAAATTCCACTTCTTCGCCGGTGGCATCCCCGCTGAGCGCCGCATTGCCCAAGAACTCCTGGAAGCCGGGCTCCTCTTCGGAAGAAGGCACGCCTCCTGTCTCAACGAACTGAAACTTCATGAACTCCGTTGCCACGAATCCCTTGTTCAACTCTATTTCCATTCCAAAGGTCTTCAGGTCGATGTCCCAGGAATCAATCATGGGCTCCAGGAATGCCGCGCAGTGGTCGATGGAGATGTTGAATACGTCCGTATCCAGGAAGTCCAGCGTAATGGCGCGCATCTCTTCATGCGATTGGCGGCGAAGTTTGGCGGCATTGCGGGGCCAATTTTCGGTTCCCAATTCTTCGCGGGCGATGCCCTGCGTCACATCCAGCAGCGTCTGCGTTACCAGCCGCTCCAATTCGCCAAACGCCTGATTCTCGAAAATCTCGCGCACTTCCATCCGTTTTGACGGTTTACATTTCCGAATAATCAGCTCGCGCACTTCCTTGAAAAGCGGCGCCGGCGGATCAGCCAATTTCTTTTTCAATTCCTCGCGGCGTTGCGCCTCCACCATCGCGGAGAGCTGCCCCTTGGGCAGCTTCAAAAAGGCGGTCATCTTCTCGTACAAGTCCGTGCGATCCGCTGCGGGGGGTGCCTTTTTTCGCGTCAGCAGTTGGGAGATATAGGATTCTGTGACCTGAGCGGCGGCGGCGAGGTCGCGCTGCTCCAGGCCAAGTTCCTTGAGCCTTTGTTGAATCACAAAACAAACGTCCACAAGCGCGCTCCTGTTTCGTTTAACAGCTATGGTAAAGTATATCGCATCCGATCCCGAGTAACTTGACAAAAGTAGTAAACTAGCGCACTCTGGAAGTGCGATCAAGGCTGCTTTCAGGTCTTCCAGACCCGTCCACCTTCCTGAACCTCTCCCTTGGTCTTGTAACCCAGGAGAGTTCCATGTTTGCACGTAAAGTGTCTATGCACTTGAAAGCGGATCGCGCCGGGGAATTCATCAAGAAAATGGAAAGCGAAGTTATCCCCCTGCTTCGTCTCCAGCACGGTTTCCTCGATGAAATCTCGCTTATCTCGCAAAGCGGTAAGGAAGTTTATGCCTACAGTTTTTGGGAAAACAGCAGCGACGCCGAAAAATACGACAAGAACACCTTCGCCCAGGTGACCAACCTGCTAGCCGGTATCATTGACGGAACCCTGCGTATCCACACCTACACGGTCGCGAATTCTACTTTTCACAAAATGGCTGCTGCCGTTACTTCTTGAGTTCCACAGACTCCCTTCGGTTGCCGTGGTTTCTGGCTTCGGCCCCCCGCTTTTTCCAATCAGGGTTAGCGCCAGGTCCTGGCCAACTCTTCTTCCTCTGTTCTCGGCAAAGGAGCTTGTGATGCAATTACTGGTTTGGATCTTTGTGGGGCTGGCGGCCGGGTGGTTTGCCGCGAAAAGCTTTGAAGGCAGGGGTTACGGCCACTCGATGGATCTCACCATGGGTGTTGCAGGTGCAGTTTTGGGCGGGGTTCTGATCCGCTCAGTAGGCTTTTCAGGCTATCGCAGCATATTCGTTTCGAGCTTTATCGCCATCGTTTGCGCCGCTCTTTTGACTATCATTGCGGGCCTGCTAATCGGCAGGACCGTGCGCACGAGGGTCCTCTAGTTGCTCCCCGTGGCTCAAGCGAACGAAACGGGCATTATCCTCATCAGGGACGGAGCGCTCTTACCTCCCAACTTCCTTGTTGAGAGCGAGAATTTCTTGCCGGGCTGGCGAATTTTGAAACACTTGGATGGCTACACCTTCAATCGCAAGATTCGAGAGGCCAATTGGAGTTTTGTGCGACTCACGGGAGAGTACAAAGCCAAGGCCGTGGGCCGAGCGTATCCCGGAATCCTGCGCAAGGCTGTCCTGCGCATTCTGGCCGGACTGCGTGGCCGCAAATTCAATTCCCTGGAAGTCAATGTTGTGGTCCTGAAGCATTTTGTCGGTTTGGCCTTTCTCACGATTACGGCCAACCGGCGGCATATTCAAGACCGGCTCAAGGTTTCTGCTTAGGGGATTCCTTGCGTTTGCAAGTTCCAG
>Ga0181518_10006048_pt1 | contig 10229 bp, 8 predicted proteins | sample PEATcosm2014_Bin_28_FD_119751 | JGI IMG/M metagenome (GOLD analysis project Ga0181518, IMG submission 119751) | Peatland microbial communities from MTU Mesocosm Facility, Houghton, MI, USA - PEATcosm2014_Bin01_60_metaG | ecosystem: Environmental > Terrestrial > Soil > Wetlands > Peat | place... | reverse complement strand
CTTCGTCGCCGCGCGCGCGACCTCGACCAGCGGCATCTTGGACTGCCGTCGGCCGGTCGGTCCCGATCCGCGCGCGCTCCCGCCGCCGGGCGCCCCCTCATCGCTGCCAGCCTCTGGCCCGGCACCCCCGGGCTCAGTACGCCCGGGCTCAGTACGCCCGGGCTCAGCACCGCCGGCCCCACCGGCCGCGGCACTCTTACCCGCGGCGCTCTTGGCCGGGGCGTTTCGCGCCGTGCGCCGCTTGGATGGCTGGACGCGGGGTTCCTCGCCGGACTGCCGGACAAAATGCGGAGGCCACGGCGCATCCGGAAGTCCTGCGGCCTCGTCCCGTTCGGCCAGGCCGAGCAGCCCTTCGAGGGACCCCACAGCCGAATCCATGCCGGCCGACGGGTCGCCCATCTCGGCGAAACGGCCCGGAACGGTGTCGATCGTGAAGGCGGCGGGGTCACACCCGGCGACCTCGTCCCAGCGCAGCGGCGTCGACACCCGGGCGTCCGGGAGCGGGCGGATCGAGTACGCCGACGCGACGGTCCGGTCCTTGGCGTTCTGGTTGTAGTCGACGAAGACGCCGTGCCGTTCCTCCTTCCACCACTTGCTCGTCGCGATATCGGGGGCGCGGCGCTCGACTTCCCGGGCGAGTGCCACGGCCGCGCGGCGGACGTCGGCGAAAGGCCAGCGCGGTTCGATCCGGGCGTAAACATGGAAGCCGCGGGAGCCCGACGTCTTGGGCCAGCCGGTCAGCCCGAAGTCCTCCAGGACCGACTTGGCCACCATCGCGACGTCCATGATCTGCGGCCATTCGACGCCCGGCACGGGGTCCAGGTCGACCCGCAGTTCGTCGGGATGATCGAGGTCCCCGGCGCGCACGGGGTGCGGGTTGAGGTCGATACAGCCCAGGTTGACGACCCAGATCAGCGGCGCCGCGTTACGGACCACGACCTCGCTGGCCGTCCGGCCCGACGGGAAGCGCAGTTCCACCGTCTCGATCCAGTCGGGCCGGCTCTCCGGCGCCCGCTTCTGGAAGAAGGGCTCGCCCTCGGCGCCGTTCACGAACCGCTTCAGCGCCATCGGCCGCCCGTCGACGCCGCGCACCGCGCCGTCCGCGACCGCGAGGTAGTAACGGATGAGATCTAGCTTGGTGTGGCCGGTGCGCGGGAAGAAGACCTTGTCCGGATTGCTGACCGTCACTTCCCGGCCCGCCGCCTCAACCACCGTTTTAGCCCCCGGCATGTGGCTACTTTACGTGAGCCAGCCGCGGTTCGTCGCCCCTGCTCAATGGCCCGGGGGAGCCGGCGCAGGCCAGGAACGCGGTCGCCGGATTCTGAGAGAATGCAGGCGTGCGTACTCACGTGGCCCTGCTGCGCGGCATCAACGTCGGCGGCAAGAACAAAGTCCCGATGACCGATCTGCGCGAACTCATGACCTCGCTCGGGTATACCGACGTCGCGACGTACATCCAGAGCGGCAACGTCGTGTTCACCAGCCAGGACACCGACAGCGGGAAACTGGCCGACCTGCTGGACGAAAAGATCGCCGAGCGTTTCGGCGTGCCCGGCCAGGTGGTCGTGGTGTCGCGCGACGAGCTGGCCCAGGTGATCGCGGACAACCCGTATCCGGACGAGTCCAACCCCAAAGCCCTGCACGCGGTGTTCCGCAAGTCGGACCTGACCGCCGACGATCTCGACCGGGTCGAAAAGGCCAGGCAGCGGGCCAGCGATAAGGGCTGCCACGACGAGGTCACGGTGGCTGCGCGCACCCTGTTCCTGCATGCCCCGGACGGGATCGGGCGCAGCGAGCTGGCCATCCAGCTGTCCCGGACCAGCTCCATGAAGGCCGGCACCGCCCGTAACTGGACGACCGTGACCAAGCTGATGGCGATGCTCGACGAGTGACCGGCCGGCCCCGCTGACGGCCCCGATGATGCCGAACGGACGTATCTGCCCGCACATCCTGGCGATTCGGCCGGCCTGGGAGGCGAGCCAGGGCTTAGGTGCGGCGTTTGCGGCGGCGTGCGGGGCGCGCCGGGCGGGTCGGGGTCGTGTCACCGAGCTTGACCTCACCGGACGGCATGCCGTGCCGCAGGTAGTAGTCCAGGATCTTCTCGATTACCTGGCTCAGCGAGTTGCCCTCCCGGATCGCCTTGCTCTGCGCTGCGGACCGGAGCGCCTGATCGATCTTGACCGTGAGGTGGGGACGCCGGCCACTCGCCAGGGCCGGCCGACGCCGGGGGAACGCCGAGGGCGGGGGCATGTCCGGTACCTGGGACCGCAGCGGAGGCGGGACCGCCTGGCGGATCCGGGCCTGCACCGCCTGGCGGCTGATCCCCAGCGCGACGGCCAGCGGGCGCAGCGGCCAGCCGACGTCGTGCAGCCTCGCCAGCGCGGCCGACAGCATGTCGCTGTGCCCGGAAGCGCGCAGGTCACAGAGATAAGCGGCGACCTGATCGGGCAGGACCAGGTCACTCACGCTCGCCACCACGGTAGTCCCAGCCGCCGGAACCGCAGCTGTCCCCGGCTCCGCGACCCCCGACGCGACCTCAGCGCCCGCCGGGACCCCAGCGGTCGCCCTGACCCTGGCCTCGGCCTGGAGCTCGGCGTCAGCCTTTGGCTCAGCGGTCGCCGCGAGCTCCGTCCCCGTAGCTACCTCAGTCCCCGCAGGAACCTCAGCCGCTGCCGGGGCCTCAGGCATCGCAGGCACCTCAGGCGACTCAGACGGTTGAATAACCTCAGAAAGCGCAGGCGCCGCATCGGTATCCCGGTCCAGTTCGAGCGGGCCTGATCCGGATAGCCACGCGCTCCGCTGGACGTACAGATGGAGGCCGCGGATCACAACTTCGGACATGGTCCGGCCCTCGCCCGCCAGCCTCGCCTTCAGGCGCTGCCGGAGGTCCCCGTCGAGGCGGAAGGTCAGCAGCCGACGGGATCGGCTCGGGGTCTCAGTTCCCATGACGGCGCCCTCCTTCCTGGCCGGGCGCCCTCATTTTATGAGGAAATATTCTCCCCGCAGAGGGGTGCCCGTTACCTGGCCGTCTCGCGCCCGGCACTGGCCGCCCCGGTCAGCTCGGTCAGCGCCCGGGTGTCGGCCTGGAGGAGCTCGAGGTATTGTTCTGTCTCCGCGGCGCGGTGCCTGCGGTCCCAGCCGAGCAGGCCGCCCATGATGTCCGTCACCGGCCCGACGGCCTCGGCCCCGCACGCCCCCGACTCGATGAACAGCCGAACGCGCCTGACCAGGACATCCTCCACGTGCAGGGCCCCCTCGTGGGTGACCGCGTAGGCCACCTCCGCGCCGAGATAGGGATGGCCGGCGGCTACCGGCTGGGCCAGCGCCGGATCGTCCCGGATCAGCTCCAGGACCTCCTCCGACAGCGTCCCGTACCGGTCCAGGAGGTGCTCGACCGCCGCGCGCGGCACCCCGTAGTCCTCGGCCAATCGTTCCGCTTCGGCCGCTGCGGCGGCGAGGCCGTTCGCCCCGAGCAGCGGCAACTGGTCGGTGACCGAGGCGGGCACCCACTTGCCGAAGTCGGCCAGCGCCGCGTCGATCACGTCGCGGGCCATCACCCGGTAGGTCGTAAACTTGCCGCCGGCGATGCTGGTCAGGCCGGGAACGGGCGTATCGACCACGTGCTCGCGGGATAGCTTGGTCGTGGGCGTGCTGTCGCTGGCCGCGATCAGCGGCCGCAGTCCCGCGTAGACGCCGATGACGTCCGAGCGGGTGAGCGGGCGGGCCAGAATGCGGTTGGCGTGTTCCAGGATGTAGTCGATGTCCTCGCCGGTGGCGGCGGGCTCGGCCCGGTCGCCGGTCCAGTCGGTGTCCGTGGTCCCGACGATCCAGCGCTGTCCCCACGGGATGATGAACAGGACGCTCTTCTCGGTCCGCAGGATGATCCCGGTGTCCGACCGGATCGCCTCGTACGGCACCACGATGTGCACGCCCTTGGACATCCGCACCCTGTATCCGGCCTGGATGCCGCTGAGCTCGTGCACCAGATCGGTCCACACCCCGGCGCATACGACGACCCGCCGGGCCGAGACGTCGACGTCGCGCCCGGACTCCTCGTCGTGCACACGTGCACCGGTCACCCTTGCTCCGTCCGGGCTCCGCAGCAGCTCACGCGCGCTCACCTGGGTGGCGATCAGGGCGCCGTGCGCAGCGGCGGTCCGCGCGACGGTCAGCGTATACCTTGCGTCGTCCGCCTGCGCGTCGTAGTACAGCAGCGCCCCGGCCAGGCCGGACGGCTTGAGGGCCGGCGCGAGCCGCAGGGCCCCGCGCACGCTCAGGTGCCTGTGGTGCGGGACCGGCCGTTTGGTCCCCTCCAGGGCGTCATACAGCACCAGGCCGGCCCCCACGTAGGGGCGCTCGACCACCTTGCGGTGCAGCGGGAAGAGGAATGAGACCGGCTTGACCAGGTGCGGTGCCAGCTTGGCGACGAGCAGGTCGCGCTCCCTGAGCGCTTCCCAGACGAGCTTGAAGTCGAACTGCTCCAGGTACCGTAGGCCCCCGTGGATGAGCTTGCTCGAGCGGCTCGAGGTGCCCGAGGCGAGGTCGCGCGCCTCGACCAGTGCGACCCGGAGCCCGCGGGACGCGGCGTCCAGCGCGGCGCCCGCGCCGGTCACGCCACCGCCGATCACCAGGACGTCGAACTCCGTGCGGGCCAGACGATCCAGGACCGGGGCGCGGTCACGGGCGTCGAGCCTGCCGTTGTTGGCCATGAGGCGCTTCCTTCTTCCTAATTACCAAAGACGTACTTTTGGAATGGACATATCGCACTGGCCTTGCTGTCAGTGTATGTACATCGTCAACGTACGTGCATCGTCAACCTTTGATCGGGGCCCACTGAGGAAATTCGCCCACAAAACCGCGCACATCGGCGCATAAACGGCCGCGTACGGGAGATGCGGATTGTCACCGCGGGCTCACCTGGAACGACGAGCAGCGCGAGGAGGGGTAGCCGGCTGGCGGAAGGCCGTCCAGCGCGCGCTGGACCGGGTCGACGTCGGCTCTAGGGGCCCTTGGTGGACAGGATCTCGGCCAGGTTGAAGTTGACCGGCTCCTCCAGCTGGGTGTAGGTGCACGAGGCGGGCTCCCGGTCCGGACGCCACCGGACGAACTGGGTGGTGTGCCGGAAGCGTGGGCCCTCCATGTGGTCGTAGCGGACCTCGACCACCCGCTCGGGCCGCAGCGGGACGAAGGACAGGTCTTTACCCGCGTTCCACCGGCTGGTTTCCGCCTTGCGCGGCGTCCGGCTGCCCTCCTCCTGCCGGGCCCAGCTCCACGGATGATCGTCGAAGCTCGTGACCAGCGGCTGCAGCTCGGCCATCAGCTCCCGGCGCCGGGCCATCGGGAACGAGCCGATCACGCCCACGCTGGCCAGGCTGCCCGCAGGGGTGAACAGGCCGAGCAGGAGCGATCCGACCGCGTCCGGCCCGCTCTTGTGGACGCGGTATCCGGCCACCACGCAGTCCGCGGTGCGCTCGTGCTTGATCTTGAACATCACCCGCTTGTCCGCGACGTAGGGCCCCTGCAGTGGCTTGGCGACCAGCCCGTCGAGCCCGGCCCCCTCGAATTGACTGAACCAGCCCGTGGCGGTGTCCCGGTCCCTGGTGGCCGGGGTCAGGTGCACCGACGTGCCCGCCCCGGCCAGCGCCTGCTCGAGCGCGGCGCGGCGCGCGGCGAACGGCTGGCCGGTCAGGTCCTCGTCTCCCAGAGCCAGCAGGTCGAAGGCGACGAAATGGGCGGGGGTCTGCTCAGCCAGCAGCTTGATCCGGGACTCGGCGGGGTGGATGCGCTGCAGCAGAGCCTCGAAGTCCAGCCGGCGTCCCGTGCTGTCCGGGATGACGATCTCGCCGTCGACGACGCTCCGCTCCGGGAGTTCGGCCTTGAGGGCGGCCATCAGTTCCGGGAAGTAACGGGTCATCGGCCGCTCGTTCCGGCTGCCGATCTCGACCTCGTTCCCGTCGCGGAACACGACCGCGCGGAAGCCGTCCCACTTGGGCTCGAAACTGAACGGCCCGTCGGGTATCTCCCCGACGGCCTTGGCCAGCATCGGCGCGATCGGCGGGTTCACCGGTAGATCCATGTCCTCATCTTCCACCAGCCGCCACCCCGGACCCGGGCCGGCTCGCGGCAGGTCAGTTCGGACCAGCCGCTACCCCGGACCCGGGCCGGCTCGCGGCAGGTCCGTTCGGCGGTCGCGGCCGAGGAGCAACTGCCCAGCACGGGGTGGGAAACCGGGGTGGCCCGCGGGCGGGAACTGGGCCTGCCAGGGCGTGCGCGATCGCGCCAGCGGGCATGCCGGGATGAGAGGTTGAGCGGAGAGGAGAGGCGGATGGGGAGTGGGGTACGGCGGATCGTTCCGCTGACGCTGGGCTGGGAGGACCTGCCGCTGAGCGTGTCGATCCACGGCGCATCCTCCGTCGGCATGCTCCGCGAGCCGGTGCCGGGGGTGCTGCTGCTGTGCGACGGCGGCTGGCTGCTGCTCGACACCGGCTTCAACATCGCCCTGATCAAAGATCCGGCCCTGCGCCGCCGCTACCACGGCGACCCGCTCATCCAGCCCGTCCTGCCCGGTCCCGGCGAGCCGATCGAAGAGGCGCTCGCCGGGACCGGGATCGGCCTGGACGATGTCCGCGCCGTGGCCGTCAGTCATCTGCACAACGACCACGCCGGCGGCCTGAAGCTGTTCGCCGGGCGGGTCCCCGTGCACGTCCAGTGCACCGAGCTGTCCTTCGGGATGAGCGGCACTGCGGCGCCGGAACAGCACGGGATCTTCCGGGTCGACTACGACGATCCGCGGATCGACTGGCGGCAGGCGGACGGCGACGCGGAGATCGCGCCCGGCGTCACGGCCGTGCTGACCGCCGGGCACACCCCGGGCCACCAGAGCTTCGTGGTCGACCTGGACGCCTCGGTCGGCGGTGGGGGCATCGTCTTCGCGTTCGACGCCGCCGATCTGACCCAGAACATTGACGACGAACTGGCGGCCGGCGGCTTTATCGACGTGGAGCCCGAGGAGACCGTCGCCCAGATCCGCAAGCTCAAGCGCCTCGCCGCCGAGCGGGGCTACCGGCTGGTCCCCGGTCACGACCCGGTCGCCTGGCCGGCCCTCACCCGCGAGCTGACGACCCGCTGGCCCGCCGCCGTCTCCCGGTAGTCGTCCAGTGGCCCCGTTCCGCTGTCGGGCCAGCCGCCCGCCGGTCCGTTCCGCTGTCGGGTTAGCCCGCCCGCCGGTCCGTTCCGCTGTCGGGTTAGCCGCCCGCTGACCTGCGCTGATGCGGCCACCCCAGGGACACCTGTGGCATCCGCGATGCCACTTCGAAGCGAGCCCGTGATGCTAGTGTGACCTAAGTTAACCCAGTTGCCTTTTTTAATCTTGTGATTCAAATGCCCTATTTGAGATGTGATTTACCTAACAGTGATCGGCGAAATAACGGCTTATTTGCCGATTTGCCAGACTTGCCGACGGTGTTGTGGTCATGCTGCTCCGGATATCTAGTTAGGGGAGAAACCGTGACAATCCGACATAAGATAGGCACCATCGCCGGATCGATGGCAGTACTTCTGGCCGCGTTCCCAGCACTGGCTAACTCACCTGCCAATGCCAAGACACTGTCATTCAACCAGGCAGCATCTACCTATGTGGAAACGTTTATCGGACAGGTCCCATACCGTTATGGCGGCAGTTCTCCCGGCTCCGGATTCGACTGCAGCGGCCTGACGCAGTACGTCTACCGGCACTACGGCAACTCGATCCCCCGCACCGCCGACGCGCAGTTCCGGTCCTTCCGCCGTGAGAGCCGCAGCGGGGCGTGGGGCGGGGACCTCGTGTTCTTCCACGACAATTCAGACCCCAATAGCTACGTGTACCACGTCGGTGTTTATGAGGGCGGCGGGCTCCTGGTCTCGGCCGTCGGCGCGGGATCCGGTATCCGCATGCAGACCATCTGGTCGTCGGACGTGACGTTCGGGACGATCACTCACTAGCCCCTCGCTGCCGAACGGACCTGGGTCGGGGCCGTCCCCCAGGCGGGGAGGCAGAGTCGCCGGCGCAGGGTCAGCGCGTCACCCCCCTTCCCCCTGTCGGGGCGTTTCCCGGTGTCGGGCCCTTTCGCGGTGTCCGGGCGTTTCCCGGCGTCGGGGCGTTTCCCTACGTCCGGGCTCTTGCCTGTGTCGGGTCGTTTGCCTGTGTCGGGTCGTTTGCCGGTGTCGGGCCGTTTGCCGGTGTCCGGCCGCTTCCCGGTGTCGGGCCGCTTCCCGGTGTCGGGGCGTTTCCCTACGTCCGGGCTCTTGCCTGTGTCGGGCCGTTTCCCGGTGTCCGGCCTCGTCCCAACGTCTGGGCCCCGGCCATAATCCGGGCGCTGCCCCGTGTCGGGTCTCCGGCCCGTGTGGGGACTCTTGCCCACGTCGGGCCCCCGCCCCGTGTCCGGCCCTTTCCCCGTGTCCGGACGCTTTCCAGTGTCGGGACCCTTCCCAACCTCGGGCCCTTGCCCTGTGTCCGCATCCCGGGCTCCCCCCGTCTCCCGGTCGTCTTCCGTCTCGGGTGCTCCCGCTTCATATGAGGCGTTTAGAGTCTCGCTGCGTCCCAGGGCGGCTATCTTCCGGGCCGCGTTCACGTCCCGGTCGTGCACGGTCCCGCACGCCGAGCACGTCCACTCGCGGACGTGCAGCGGCTTGGGACCGTCCTTGACCCCGCAGGCCGAGCACACCTGGCTGTACGACTCGAACCGGCCGATCCGGGCGAACGTGCGCCCGTGCTTACGCGCCTTGTACTCCAGCATCCCGGTGAACGCCGGCCAGCCCGCGTCGTGCACCGACTTGGCCAGCCGGGCCCGGCCGAGCCCGGCCGTTCCTGCTCATGCGGCGAAATCAGCATGCCGGAACCCTAACCCGGCGATATTAAGCGCGTGTAACTAACCATCTCGCGGGGTTTCGCTGCAGATCTTGCCGCAGATCTTAAGAATGTCTAACGAAGCCCCGTGTTGCTGGCAGGCAGCCGGGCCGCCTGCGCACGATAACCACGGGCATACGGGCGAGAAGGCGATCGGCGAAGGGAGCTTTCGAGGCCGTGAAGCACCAGGTGATCCGAAGGGGCGGCACGGTGGCCGCCCGGCGGCGAAAGGCCAGGAACTGGCTATGGCTCCTGGCGGCGGCCGGCTGCGTCGTTTTCGCGATGGTGGCCTCCCTGACCAGGCCGTCCAGCCCCGCACGGGCCGTCCGGGTGGCCGACGAAACGGGTGCGGTGTCGCCCGGCGGCGGGATCCGCGGTGGTCCCGGCGGCCTGATGACCGTCGGCCCTCGCGGCTCCCTGAGCGCCGGTCCAGGGTCGCCGGCCAGCCAGGGCGGCCAGGGCACGGACGGCAGCCAGGGCGGCCAGGGCACGGACGGCAGCCAGGGCGGCGCCGCCAACGCGGCCGCCACCAGCGAGAACTGGTCCGGTTACGCGGCGGCGGGCACGCCCGGCACGCCCGGCACGTTCACCAGCGTATCGTCCTCCTGGACCGAGCCTGCCGTGACCTGCAGCGCGCAACAGGCGTTCTCTAGCTTCTGGGTCGGTCTCGACGGCGACGGCACGCAGTCCGTCGAGCAGACCGGCACCGAGGCGGACTGCAACAACGGCGCGGCCAGCTACCAGGGCTGGTTCGAAATGTTCCCCAACGCGCCGGTCTTCTATGACAGCCCGGTCGCGCCCGGGGACACGATGAGCGCGTCGGTCGTCGCGAACGGCGGCGGCGCGTTCACGCTGACCCTGAGCGACCAGACGCAGGGCTGGACCCAGACCACGGACCAGACCTCGACGACCGCTCAGCTCGGCTCGGCGGAGATCATCGCCGAGGCGCCAAGCGACACGAACAGCGCGTTGCCGCTGTCCAACTTCGGCACGGTGAACTTCGCTGACGCGATGATCAATAACGCGGCGCTGACCGGCGCCGGCCCCACGGAGCTGACCATGGTCTCGGCGGCCGGGGCGACCGAAGCCACGCCCTCGGCCATCACCAACGGCGACGACTTCTCGGTCATCTGGGACAGCACCGGCACCGCGTCCAGCCCGGCTGCCACGTCGCCCCCGGCGCCAGCCCGGCCCGGACCCTGACCAGCACCAGCGGGAGCGATGACCATGAGCCGGGCGCAAGCCCCGTCGTTCAGGACGGGGTCTAGCCCGGAGGCTGGGGTAACCTGTAGTCGCGTGCAAGCGTCTACCGCCGGGCTGGCGGGAAGTTAGGTCTGTGGAGGGG
>Ga0181518_10006042_pt1 | contig 10235 bp, 5 predicted proteins | sample PEATcosm2014_Bin_28_FD_119751 | JGI IMG/M metagenome (GOLD analysis project Ga0181518, IMG submission 119751) | Peatland microbial communities from MTU Mesocosm Facility, Houghton, MI, USA - PEATcosm2014_Bin01_60_metaG | ecosystem: Environmental > Terrestrial > Soil > Wetlands > Peat | place... | reverse complement strand
TGATCGCCAACACGCGAGACTACAAGAAACCGTTTGGGCGCATCGTGGAAAACGTGGAGGCGCACTATGAAGTGAGTTATCGCCCCACTTCGGACAAGTACGACGGGAGCCTGCGCAAGATCGAAGTGAAATTGGTGGGGAAAGCCGCCGATCTCCACGCGGAGAGCCGGACGGGCTATTTTGCCATGCCGGACCTGAAAGGATCGCCGGCGCTGCAGCCATCTGAGGTTCTGGGCCTGAGTGTGCTGAACGCGACGCCGGAGCCGCACGCCTTCGATTTCCACACGGCCGGTTTCCATTTTAAGAATGAAGGCGCGGGCTCGCGCAGCACGCTGTACTTCGAGTTGCCGGCCGGGGTTCTGAAGGCGGCGCCGGGAGCGAACCAGACGCATGTACTGCACCCCTCGCTGCTGGCGCTAGTGAAGGATTCGACGGGGCAGGTGGTGGACAAGTACAGCGTCGATCAGCCCTACTATATTCCCGACGACAAACTACAGGCCGCGCTGGCGCTGCCGATCGAGTACACCCATCCGGTGAGCCTGCCTGCCGGCCATTACACGGTTGACACGGCGGTGCTGGATCGCGAATCGGGGCGGGCGAGCACCGGAGTTGCGCAGTTCGACAGCCCGGAGATGAAGGGAGTCGGCTTGAGCAGCATCATGGTGATTCAACGCATGGAATCCGCCGAAAAGCCCGACCCGGCCGATCCGCTGGTGTTCATGGGCAAACGCCTGGTTCCGATGCTGGACAAGACCCTGCAAGCGGACAAACCCTACATGCTGTACTTCGCGGTCTACCCGGATAAGTCGAACACCGAGCAGCCCGCAGCCCAAATCGAGATTTCCGTCGGCGGCAAGGTAGTGGGAACTGTACCCGCAAAGCTCATTGAGGATGGGGGCGTTTGGAGGGCACTGGCGGGAGCGCCGTCGAAGCCTGGCAGTTACCAGTTTAAGGTCACCGCGTCGCAGGGCAGCTTACCGTCGGCGACGCAAACGCTGGAGTATACGGCGGCGAAGTAACCGGCGGCAAAGACCGCCGGCGCTACGGCGTCTCACGAAGGTGCAGAAACTCCCGCGGCAGGCCACAATAAGCGATGGCATGCCCCACTTCTTACTGCGGCAACGCGATCGGGATGGTCAGCGAGCCAGCCAGGCTGGTGGCGCCATCGGCAACGATGAAGCGCATGACTTTGGTTCCGGGGATGACGGGGTATTCATTGGAAACCGGGAAACCGTCCTTCAGATAGGCGTCGTGCTGCTCCTTGGTAAGTTGGGGATTGATGGCGAACATCCCGGGATCGCCCAAAGGCCCGGACGCGCCGCGCTGGGAAAGCAGGAAGGTCAACTGGGCGCTATACTTGCCACTGCTTTCGTGCAGCGCCAGGTCGGACATCGCAACCTTAAGATCCACCTTGATGGTATTCGGGGTCTTACCGGGCGAGATCGCGGCGCGCAAACCGATGTCGGATACGTCGGAAGGGCTTTGGAAGGCGGTGCGCAACGCGTCCATCTGCCGGTCCTGGGCTGAACGCGTATCCGGCAGCGCGTAGTAGCGAGTCTTGGCTATCAATTTGACGTCCTTGCGATCGCAGGTAATCTTGACCACGTGGAATTTGTTGTCCCAATTGGCCGAGGACGGATCGTAGGCGAGCACATATCCCGCGCTGGCGCTCTCGTTCAACTGCTGGATGATCTGGCGGATCTCCCCCTTGCCGTAGGTCAGGCTGCCGCCGGTCAATTGAGCCATGGCTTCCATATCCACGGTCTTGTTCGTATCCAAGTCCGTGTAGGTGAGCAGATTGACCACCGTCCCGGTTGCGTCCAGGGTGACACTCAGATGTTCCGCGTAAAGCCCGCAGCCGACCCAGATGCCGGTGCAGGGGTTCTTGGTATTCTCCTTGTAGGTCCAGGGCACGCCACCGAGAATCCAGATCAGGTCGCGGCGGCCGGGGAAATTCATCAACTGCTTGCCGAGCGTCTCCAGCGCGAAGTAGGTCTTCTTGGTGACGACTTCGTCGGCCATACCCATCGGTCTGGCTTTCATGCCCTTGATCTCTTTCGTCAGCAGGGGCTCGACGTCCTGGTTCCACGTCTTGTTGGGCGCGGCTCCGGGCGCGTTCGGAAAGGGGTGGATCGGATCGAGCTCGCCGGCCGATGTCAGCACATAGAAATAGATGGAACTGGCGTCCTCGATCTGTTTGAGGGAGGGAACGATTTGGCGCACAGCGTACAACCACTCGCTACGGAGGTGGTTCAAGCAATCGAACAGAATCACGGTGGTATGCGGCGGCGGCGACGGCCGGTTGGTGAACAGGCTGGGATCCACGGCGGTCGTCGGCCCAAAGCCGCCCGCGCGGAACAGGGCGATCGTCTCCGGCTTGCCTTCGTCCACGATATGAAAATCGTTGGCCGTCAGATCGCCGACCGGTTTGCCCTGCTGGTCGACAGCCGTCACGTTCAGGCGCACCAGCTTCACCGGCTCCTGAGCCGGCGCGCTGAGGATCCAGGCGCTCGCCGCCAGACCACAACCGAGTGTTCTCAAAACTGCCCTCATAATTCTTCCTTTCTCTTGCGGCGCACCCCGCTTCGCGATTCGGGTCCGATCGCGGACGTCCTTCGAAACTTTCGCGAGGACAGCGGATTTCGGACTATAGCGCCCGTATTACTCTGAAACCCAGTACTCCATAATCGCGCGGATTGCATGGGCGCGTCAAAGCGGGGGCATGGCGCAAGGGCGCGAGATGGAAAGGGAGCGCTCCGGAGGAAAACAGATGGCCAGCTAAGGGACGCTGCCGGCAAAGTCCGAAAAAACGTTTGGGGGCCACGGATGAACACAGATGAACACGGATAGGCCAGTTCTTTTGGAGCCCGCGCGTTTCGAAATCGCGGGATAATGGAAAATGGCAACCGGCCGGCCGCCGGCGCGGCCCTCGCCGCGGGCAGCGGCGCAAACCTCTTCCTCCACTCGCACCGCCGCGGTGATGTTCGCCGGCTTCTGCGCGTTCGTAACGCTGTACGCGCCGCAGCCGCTGCTGCCCATGCTGGCGCGCGGGTTTCACGCCTCGGCCGGAGCGGTGAGCCTGGTGCTGACCGCCTCCACCGCGGCGGTGGCTCTGGCTGCGCCCTTTGCCGGCGCAGTGGCGGATCGCTTTGGGCGCAAGCGTGTGATCGTCCTTTCGGCGCTTCTGCTCTCCGTTCCCACGGCTGGCGCGGCGGCCTCCGGCAGCCTGGCGCAGATGCTGGCCTGGCGTTTCTGGCAGGGCGTTTTCACGCCCGGCATCTTCGCCGTCACCATCGCCTACGTCAACGACGAATGGGAGCAAGGGGTGGGCGCGGCCATGTCCTCCTACGTAGCCGGGACGGTGCTGGGCGGCTTCAGCGGCAGAATGCTTTCGGCCCTGGTGGCGGCACATTCCTCCTGGCGCTGGTCGTTTGTCGCACTGGCGGCGCTCGATGCGCTGTGCGCCGCGGCAATGTGGGTCTGGCTGCCGGCGGATCGCCATTTTGCGCGCTCCCGGCATGCGGCTTCCGCACCGCGCGCGATGCTGGGCCATCTTCGCAATCCGCCGCTGGCGGCTACTTACGCGGTCGGCTTCTGCGTCCTGTTCACCCTCATCGCCACCTTCACCTACGTGAATTTCTATTTGGCCGCACCGCCCTTCCGCCTGGGCACCACCGCGTTGGGACTGATCTTCGTGGTCTACCTGATCGGCGCCGTGGTGACGCCGGTGGCCGGCCGCGCCATCGACCGCATCGGGCACCGCTTCACCCTGGTGGCCGCTTTCCTCGGAGGCGTGGGCGGCATTTCGCTCACCCTGGTGCCGCATTTGCCAGCCGTGTTGCTGGGCCTGGCGCTGACTTCGACCGGCGTCTTCATCGCCCAGTCCGCCGCTTCCAGCTATGTCGGCAGGCTGGCCGAGGGCGCGCGCGGCGCCGCCGTCGGGCTCTACGTCATGTTCTACTACACCGGCGGCAGCTTCGGCGCGGCCGTCCCGGGCAGCTTTTGGAGCCGCGGCGGATGGCCGGCCACGGTGGCGCTCATTGCCGCCGTGCAGGTACTTACGATTGCGCTCTGCCTGTTGTTTTGGAAGCCCGCCGCGGCGGGGCCGGACAAGTCCTACGCCGCCGGCCAGATTGGATAGGATGCGCACGGAATCATGCAGGCGGCGAGCGGACCGTCGGGACTGCGCGGCGCGCCGATGCCGCTTTGGGTGTAGGTCCATCAGCTATACTGAGGCTGTCGTGAAACCTCGGGAAGCGGCCGATGCCGAATCGCCGGGGCATCGGCGCAAGGGACATGCAAAACAGGATGGAGAAGAAGCGGGTACTTGTTTTTATCGTCGCTTATGATGCGGAGCGAACCATAGAACAGGTGCTGCGGCGCATTCCATCCGCATTGCTGGTGCACGACACGGAGGTTCTGATCATAGACGATTCTTCCCAGGATCGGACCTTTGAGAAGGCGAGCGGGTGCAAGGACTTGCCGTTTCCCGTAACCGTACTCCACAATCCGGTGGGCCAAGGCTATGGTGGGAACCAGAAAATTGGATTTCACTATGCGATCCAGCGAAACTTCGATGTTGTCGCGCTGGTCCACGGCGATGGCAAATATGAACCTGAAGTTCTGCCGCGATTACTGCTGCCTCTGCTGGACGGCGAAGCCGACGCTGTGTTTGGGTCCCGGATGATGCACCGCTTCGACGCGCTCAAAGGCGGCATGCCACTGTACAAGTACGTAGGGAACAAGATTCTCACCGCGATCCAGAACCGTCTGCTCGGCACGGCTTATTCGGAGTTTCACTCGGGTTACCGGTTGTACTCGGTGGAGGCGTTGAGGCGCCTGCCCTTCGACCGGAATACGAATGATTTTCACTTCGACACGGAGATCGCCATTCAACTGGTCCGTGCCAGGCTTCGCGTCAATGAACAACCTATTCCTACTTACTACGGCGATGAAATTCGCCATGTCAACGGGTTGAAGTACGCTTTCAACGTGACGAAAGCAACGTGGCTCGCGTGGGCGCAGGACCTCGGCATTCTCTATCAGCGGAAATTCGATCTTACACCGCCTTGCGAGCTCGCGAATTATCAGCCGAAACTTACTTACGTCAGCCCTCACACGCTTGCGCTACAGAGGGTTCGCGCCGGCGCTTCGGTGGTGGATATCGGCTGTGCTTCGGGCTACATGAGCCGTGAGCTCGCCAAGAAGGGCTGTCAGATCACGGGCGTCGATCGGTACGCCCCGCCCGGCGACGCGCCGCTGGATGATTTCATCCAGCACGACTTGAACACTGCGGGATTCCCCGTGGACTTGGGATTGTTCGAATACGTCCTGCTGCTGGACGTCATCGAGCATCTCCAGTCCCCGGAGTCCTTTGTCGACGCGCTGCGGGCATGCCGGAAACAGGCCGTGGAGACGCGGGTGATTGTGAGCACGGGGAATATCGCGTTTCTTGCCACCCGCCTCCTGCTGCTCGCGGGGGCGTTCCATTATGGCCGCCGGGGTATTCTCGACCTCACGCATACCCGGCTTTTTACATTCGCGACCTTTCGCGAGTTGTTCGAACAAGCGGGGTACGCGATCGAGGAAGTGCGCGGCGTTCCCGCACCGTATCCGTTGGCATTGGGCGATAATGCCGTGTCACGGCTTCTTCTGTGGATCAATGGCCTGCTGATTCGAATTTCAAAATCGATGTTTTCCTATCAGATATTCATGGTGGTGCGGCCGCTTCCCTCGTGCGAATGGTTGTTGCAGCGGGCCATCGAGTCCAGCCATGAGAGAGCCTCACGGGTGTGAGAGAGGAATGGGGCCAGCGTCACTGACTGTTAGGCGCGGCCAATCGAGTGAAGCGAAACACCCGGAAACTCTTGTCGAGGGCGAGGGGTTCCCATCCCGCGGGATCTGCCTTCTGGAGGATCAGCAAGCGTTCTTCCTGCGTTGGGAGGTACCAAGTGTCGTCAAGAACAACTAAGTATTGAACCCCGTACTTGCGAGCCACGCCGAGGATCACGCCCGGCCGGGCGGTAGGCGGAAAGGCAACCACGTGCCGTCCGGTCATGGCGTAGAGAATCCAAGGGTTGAAAGACATGACCACGGCATCCTTCGGCGTGTGCTGATTCAGCCATCGCGCCGCCTCAGCCGTCGGGTAATGGAGCATCGCAGGTTCGGTAATCGTCAGGTTGGATCGGGCATTGGCGGCCTGGGTCAGCATTCCCGGTACACACAGCACGATGATGGCGCCCCAGCCGCACGCCTTCCAGACTGGTGGCGGCAGAATCGTTCGAAATGCCACCGGCCGCAGGCGTGGTTTTAGTCCAAGCCATAGCGTGAAAACCGCGGAGACAGTCCAAAACGCGGCAGCAAAACGCGGCTGGATCCCGACATCGTGGTTTACTATCCAGCCATAGAGTGACATCGGCAACAGCACCGCGGAGCCCGCCGCTAACGCCCGGAATACGGCGGTGGGAGACGTTTGAAATACTTCGAGACACTTGCGCCAGCCGCGGCGAAGATAAATGAAACAAAGCGGCAGGGCGGGGAACAGATATCTTGGGCCGACGTCATAAGGCCACAACAGGAGAATGGAGACGTATACAGGGAAATAACACTCGCACAAGCCGATCTCGCGCCGCCTGAGCGATTCCAGCAACCCTACCAACACCAGAAATGCCGGTACGGCAACCAGCGGCGAATAAGTAACTGGGTTCACCCAGCGGCCGGCCATGAAGAACTCCGTGACATGGGCGGCCTCGTCTCCAAGGCGCCACACCGGGCGCTTTGCTATGTCCCAGAAACCGGCTTGTCCGAGATCCGGCCGGTGGGGATCGATTCTCTTGAAATCATCGCTGTAATCGTAGGTGTTCTCTCCCGGTGCGGGCTGCACGTAATTCGCCTTCGTCCAGGCGAACCAGGCCCCTTGTTCTAGCAATCCGCACAACAGAATAACCATCAAGGCGGCCCGCGGCGGCTTTCCGGAGCGGAACCAGGACACCACGATCCAGACGCATAGGCCAAGCAATAGCGACACCCCGATTGTCCGCATTGCGAGAGCTGCGAGAAACGATGCGCCGAATAGGGCGCTCCAAGTTCGGACCCGTGGGGGAGTGGTGGCCTCCGTTAATCGGTCGAATGCTAGCAGGGCGGCCAGGCTGAAAAGGCAGTAAGCAATGTCAGAACCGATCCTGCGAGTCGCATGTTCAAAGGCGAACGGCGATGAAGCGACGAGCAGGACATAGATCAGAGCCCAGGATCTCGAACCGTGCCGCCGGATCAACCAGTAACTGAGAAGTAATACGAGTCCGCTTCCGGCCGCTATCGCCAACATGAACACGGGATAGCTGTCGGCGGGCTGATGGCCATAAGCGCGAGATAAGAGGAGCAGGACAGCGGGAAACCCAGGCGGATAATTGACATGATTGACAAAGTTGTACTCGTAGTGCATATGGCCCAACGATGCGGCCAAGCCCGTATAGCACGACGCGTCTTCACCGATCTCCGGAATGCGCTGATAGGAGACCATCCAGAATACGGTGATTGCCGAAATCAGGGCATATGCCAGCAGGTCGATGCGGCGATCCCTGCTGGTGAGCGTTTCCAGACTCATCAGACCTCACGCTTACACCGGATCCAGAGGACCGGAAAGCGGCATGGTACGGGGACGTTCGAGGCAATGGTCACGAGCTATACGCAAAGTATAACATCCGAAGGGCGCAGCTCAGCCCAAGCCCTTAGAGCGGAAAGGCCGGAACGTCTCAGTAAGTGGTGGCCGGGCTTCCCGCCTCGCCTGATCTGCCGCGGTGGTGGACCGCGGGTGCGCCGCACCGTGCGAAAATCGAACCGTGAACCTTCGACCCGCCGAGGAAACTCCGGAGCTGCGCATCGTCAATGTTGACGGCCTCGATCTGGCTCTTTGGGAGTGGCCGGGCGCGGATCCGCCGCTGGTTTTCACCCACGCCACCGGGTTTCATGGCCGGTTGTGGGACTACATCATACGCCGTCTGCCCGGGCGGCGTTGCCTGGCGGTGGAAACGCGCGGACACGGCCGTAGCGCGCGGCCCGATCCGCCCTATCGCTGGCGCTACCTCGGCCGCGACCTGGCCGGCATCTTATGCAGCCTCGGCGTGCGCGGCGCTTGCGGCGTCGGCCATTCCTCGGGCGGCCACTCCATGGTGCAGGCCGCGGCGCTCGAGCCGGGAGCATTCGCCGCCATGCTACTGATCGATCCCACCATTTTCCCCGCGATCCGCTACGGTGGCGCGCCGCTCGATTTCGCCTTCACCCTGCGCCGCAAGAACGTCTGGCGCTCGCCCGAGGAGATGATCGAGCGCTTCTCGAAGCGCCCTCCGTTCGTCACCTGGCTGCCGGAGATTCTGCGCGACTATTGCCGGTTCGGGCTGCTGCCCAGCGGCGATCATATGGAACTGGCCTGTCCGCCGGCCGCCGAAGCTTCCATCTACCAGGAATCCATCGCCCCGGAATCGAACATTTACGCCGAGGTCGCCCAGATCAGCGCGCCGGTCACCATTCTGCGTGCCGGAATTGCGCGCCAGCCAGGCCAGCTCGACCTGGCCGCTTCGCCGACCGCCGCCGGCCTGGCCGCCCGTTTCGCGCGCGGCCGCGATGTCGTGCTGGAAGGCGCTTCCCACTTCATCCCCATGGAGTTTCCGGACCGGGTAATCGAAGAAGTGCGCGCGATGATCGACGCGGTTCGGAGGTAGGACGGACGATCGGTTTTTGTCGTCTGTTGGGATGGGCCGCCGACCCGCGAAATACCATAAAAACTCGGTAACGCTGGCGGTCTTTGCCGCCGGTGATTTGCCTGGATTCCGGAACCTCGAGGCGGTTTTTCGACCCTGTCAGGTGTCGCGCGTTCGCGCGGAGAGACAGACCACGAAAGGCGATGGTCTGTCCCACTCACAAAACCTGCGAGAATTCGCTTCCGCCGGCCACTACATCCAAGGTGGTATGCGAGCCGCAATTCTAATGGCGGCGTGCGCTCTGGCAACGGCGCAGACGCCCGACCCGGCCTACGAACCGCTCGCGCGCGCCTACGCCGCATTGCAGGCGCACGATTATGACACCGCCGTGGCCGGCTTCACCCGCGCCATCGAGCTTGCGCCGCAGCGCGCCTCCATCCGCAAAGACCTGGCCTACACCTATCTCAAGATCGGCGAAAACGATTTAGCGCGCGACCAGTTTCGTGCGGCGATGACGATGAATGCGGCCGACGTCCAGGTGGCCATGGAGTACGCCTTCCTTTGCTATGAGAGCAAGCGGGAAGCCGAGGCGCGGCGCATCTTCGACCGTATCCGCCAAACCGGCAACGCGGAGGCGGAGCGGGCGTTTCAGAATATCGACCGGCCGCTCGACGCAGGCATCGAGCGTTGGAAGAGCGCGCTGGCCGCGGGTCCGGACAATTTCAGCGCGCACTTCGAGCTCGCCACGCTGGCCGAACAGCGCGACGAGCTGCCGCTGGCGGCCGAACATTTCGAGAAGGCCTGGCGCTTGCTTCCCGACCGGCGCACCGTGCTGGTGGACCTGGGCCGCGTGTGGAAAGCCATCGGCCGCACCGACGACGCCATGGCCGCGCTGCTGGCCGCTTCCCGCGGCGGCGAGCCGCGTGCCGCCGAGCAGGCGCGCGAGCTGCTGCCCGACCGCTACCCCTTCGTCGCCGAATTCCGCGGCGCGCTCGCGCTCGATCCCCGCAATGTCGAACTGCGCCGCGAGCTCGCCTATCTGCTGCTGCGCATGGAGCGCGCGCCCGAGGCCGAACAGGAGTTCCGCACGCTTACCGAAACCGCGCCGGATGACATGCTCGCCGCCACCCAGCTCGGCTTCCTGCTCCACGCACGGGGCGACGACGCGGCGGCCCAGCCGTTGTTCGATCGCGTGCTGGCCGGCCCGGACGAGGATCTCGCCAACCGCGTGCGCGCCGTGCTGCACATGCCGCAGGTGCTCAGCCGCCGCCCGCAGCAACCGCCCGATTCCATCGACGCCAAAGTCATGGCCGAGCGCAGCATCAGGGCCGGCTATATGAAGGACGCGCTCAAATACCTGCAAGTGGCCCACGAAGACGACCCCGGCGACTTCGAGGCCATGCTCAAGCTCGGCTGGACCTACAACATCCTGCATCAGGACCCAACCGCGGCCCGCTGGTTCGACCTGGCCCGCCGCAGCCCCGACCCGAAGATCGCCGCCGAGGGCCGCCAGGCGTGGCGCAACCTGAGCGGCGTGTT
>Ga0181518_10006041_pt1 | contig 10237 bp, 10 predicted proteins | sample PEATcosm2014_Bin_28_FD_119751 | JGI IMG/M metagenome (GOLD analysis project Ga0181518, IMG submission 119751) | Peatland microbial communities from MTU Mesocosm Facility, Houghton, MI, USA - PEATcosm2014_Bin01_60_metaG | ecosystem: Environmental > Terrestrial > Soil > Wetlands > Peat | place... | reverse complement strand
TTCGACACCGCCCAGCAGGAGCGCGGGCGCGATTGCCTCGAACAGCTCACCGCGCGCGACCCGGGTTTCGCGCTCGGCTTCAGCTACCTCGCGGCGATCGATTTGCGGGAATATCTCTACGATTTCGGCACACGCCCCGGCGACACGCCGCCGCTCGATCGCGGGCTCACCGCGGCGCGGCGCGGCGTCGAACTGAATCCGGAATCGGCGCGCGCCTACGAGATGCTGTTCGTCATTCAATTCGCCCGCCGCGACCTGGCTGCCGCATTCGATGCCGCCAACAAGGCGATCGCGCTCAACCGCTACGACATGCGCCTGTTGGGCTCCTACGGCGCGCGCCTAATCTCCAGCGGCGACATCGATAAGGGCCTGGCCGTGCTGAAGCAGTCCGGCGATGACGGCACGGTGCGGCCGCCGTTCGAGGAGTTTTTTGTCTTCCTCGGCGAATATCTGCGCGGCGACATCACCAGCGCGGTCTTCCATGCCGACCAGATCACCAATGATTCCTTCCAGCTCGGCCTGATCGCGCGCGCGCTTGCCGCTGCAGCGAGAGGTGAGAGTGATGCCGCCACGCGGGCGCTCTCCCGGCTGGTTGCGCTCAACCCGGCATGGCGCGACGACACCCGCGCCACGCTGGCGCGATTCTTCTATGCGCCGGCGATCGTCGATCGGTTGGCCAGCGACCTTGCGGCGGCGGGTCTTTCCGGACGGACTTGAACGCCGCGCGGGGCGGCGGTGTCAAATCCTTCCCCTGTCTAACTATTTGATTTTAAATGTCCATTGATCCGAGCGCGGCGCGTTTAACAGCAAGTTGCTTCCGCGGCTTCGACCGCGCCCTTAAGGCACCCGCTTACCGCCGGGACGCCGATGCCCGCTCCGGCTTAATTCACAGCGCCAATTTGGCTTTATCGGGATTGGACGAGGCTTTATGCCCCTTGCCCTCGCTGAATATCTTCGTCACCTGGCGACGCGATGCAGCCGCATGTCGCGCGACTGCACCGATCCGGTGATCAGCAAGGAACTGGTGATCATCAGCGTCGAACTGGTCGAGAAGGCGGAAGCTTTCGAGGCCGAAAACGCCATACCGCACGCGGACGATCCGCATGCGGCGGAGATCACGACGCGCGAAGACAACGACGAGAAGTAGCCTTTCGAAGACGGCTTAGGACGCCTGACGCAGCTTTGACGGTGCGCGACCGCTGCGCAGTCCATCGAGGATGGCGTTGGCCCGCGCCATGGAGAATTCGCGCGACTTGGCGTCGAAGGCTTGCCCCGAGCCGCGCATCATGTAGCCGTGCAGCACGCCCGGGAAGATGTGCACCTCGACGTTCTTCATGCGCGCCGGGATGGGGCGATAGGCGTCCAGCACCTCGGCCGGCGCCCGGCTGTCGCGGTCGCCCCAGATGATGCAGACCGGCTCGCGCACGCCGTCGAGCTCTCCCACGTAATCGAGGAACTGGGTGCCGTGGCAGGAAATGCCGGCGGCATAGCCGAGTCGCTTCGGCCCGAGGATGGCGTAGGGGCCGCCGTAGCAGAAACCCATCACCGCGGCCTGGCCGTTGAACTGCGGCAGCGTGCGCAGATAGGCGAGCATGTCGACGAGATCGCGCTCGCCGGTCTTGATCTTCTCGAGCCGCGGCTGCGAGCGCTGCTGGGTCCGGCCGTCGTCATGGGACAGCGGCCCCGGCAGCGTGCGCCAGAACAGGTCGGGCGCCGCGGCGATGACGCCTTTCGCGGCAAATTCGTCGGCGATCGAGCGGATATCCGTATCGACCCCGTGCACGGCGGACGCCAGCACGATGGCCGGCATGGGCGCTTCGGCTTTCGGCACGACCAGATAGCAATCGAATTCGCCGCCTTCGCTGGAGCGGATTTTTACGGTCTGTCCTGACATGACGTCCTCCCTAATCGTGAAAGTCGCTCGGCTTGAGCTCGATCGGCGTGCCGTGCGGCGTGCGTTCGCAGGCGTGCTCCCAGGCGTGGCGCGTGCGCGCGAGTTGCTGTGCGTTGGTGACGCCTTTTTCGGCGACGATGCGTTCCAGCGTCGCGAGCCAATGGTGATAATAAGTCTCGCCGGTGTCGGGATCGCCGGCGGCTTGCGCCTTCTTGATCTCGTCGCCGAGCGTCGCCGCCCATTCCTTCCAAGTGAACAGGCCGCGCGCGTTGAGCGACAGCGCCAGTGCAAACGCTTCCGCTTGCCAGGGTTCGCGGAAGACGGGGCCATCGTCGTTGCGCGGAATGTTGGCGACCGACTGCGTCGCGCGTAGCGTGGCGGCGTCGGCGGTCATGCCGGCTCCAGATACGGCTCGAACGCCTCGATCGAAACCTTGAGCGACGGGTCGGAAGTCTCGCCCCACAATTCGCGGCCGTCGAACAGCACGGTGTAGAGCCATTGCGGATCGTCGCCTTTGCCGAGCGCGGCGGTGTCGGGAAAGACGTGACAACCGCGGATCGCCTCGACGACGCCGACTTTTTCGCGGGCGTAGCGCGGCAGGCGCGTATGCGTCTGCGGATGGATGTTCTTGGTGCGCACGCGGTCGCCGGCCTTGAAGCGGGCAGGGGATTTGGCCGGGCGGCTGAACGAGCCGCGCGACAAAGTGTTCGGCACGTCGGCGGCGGTGAGTTTGCGTTTAAGGGGCTTGCCGGGACGCAGCGCGTGGCCGGCCTTGATCTCGTCGGCGCCGGCCAGCCCGAGCTCGACGATCAGGTTTTCAAGCCTGATTTCCCATTTTCTGTAATAGGAGCTGGTCAGATAAACGTCCGGCGGCAGCTTCTCGATGCCGTAGCGGGTCTGGTCGATGGTCCAGATGCCGGTGTAGCCCATGGCGCGGTTGAGCGCGAGCGTGCGGCCTTCCCACGGCGCGTGAAACACCGGCTCGTTCGGCTCGGGCTCCACTTTGCCGAAGCCGTGCATGCCGCCCATGTCGTGGATGCCGTCCATGATCAAACCTCTTTCGCGCTTTTCGGCAGGCCGGTGCCGATCATGCAATCGCGCGTCACCAGGCTTGCGAGCTTTTCCTCGCTCCAGCCTTCGGTGCCGGCGGGCCGCATCGGCAGCACGATGAAGCGCGTCTCGGCGGTGGAATCCCAGACGCGGATGTCGGTGCCGGCCGGCAACGTCACGCCGAAATCCGCGAGCACGCCGCGCGGATCGTTGACCGCCCGCGAGCGATACGGCGCCGATTTGTACCAGACCGGCGGCAGGCCGAGCACTTCCCACGGATAGCAGGAGCACAATGTGCAGACGATCATGTTGTGCAGTTTCGGCGTGTTCTCGACCGCGATGAGATGGTCGCCGACCCGGTTCATCAGGCCGAGCGAAGCCACCGCCTTGCTACCGTCTTCGAGCAGCGCGCGCCTGAAGGCCGGATCGCTCCAGGCCTTGGCGACGACGCGCGCGCCGTTGTGTGGGCCGACCTTGGTCTCGTAGGCCTCGATGATGACGTCGAGCGCGGCCGGGTCGATATAGCCTTTCTCGGCCAGCACGGTCTCGAGCGCGCGCACGCGCAGCTGCATCTCGGAGAGCTCCGAGCCGTGCTCGTGATGATCGTCATGATGCTGGTCATGATCTTGCGCCATGGCGTGCTTTCCTTCCCTGGGCCTTGTGGGGCCCATTATAGTATGCGGGGGAGCCATGAGAAATACGGCCGAACGCATCGCCGACAGCATCGATCGCGCCATTGCGGCCATCGGCCGAGCCGCGACCTGGTGCTGTCTCTATATCGTGCTGGCCGAGTTCGCCGTGGTGGTGATGCGCTATGCGCTCGGCGTGGGCTCGATCCGCCTGCAGGAATCGGTGCTCTATGCCCACGCCGCGCTGTTCATGCTCTCCGCCGCGTGGACGCTCCAAATCGACGGCCACGTGCGGGTCGATGTCTTCTATGCCCAGGCGAGCCGGCGCCGGCGGGCCGTCATCGACCTCGTCGGCGCCTTGATCTTTCTCTTTCCGTTCGCGATCGCGGTTGCGGCGCTGTCGATGCCTTACGTCGAACGCTCCTGGGCCATCCTTGAAGGCTCGCGCGAGACCAGTGGCTTACCGTTCGTCTATCTGCTCAAGGCGCTCATCCCGCTGTTCGCGCTATTGATAGGCCTGCAAGGCATCGCCCAGGCGATCCGCGCCGCGCTTGTGCTGGTCGAGCCGCGCGCACGATGAGCGAATTTCTCATCGTCGCGATGGTGGTGGCGGTCTGTGCGCTGCTGCTCGTGGGTTATCCCGTGGCGCTGACGCTGGCCGGCGTGTCGCTCGGCTTCGCCGGGATCGGCGCGGTGTCGGGCGTGATGAATCTCGCGCTACTCGGCGCGCTGCCGGCGCGCATTTTCGGCGTCATGGGCAACGACGTGTTGCTCGCCATCCCGCTGTTCATTTTCATGGGCGTGATGCTGGAGCGCTCGCGCATCGCCGAGGATTTACTGGAGACCATGGGCCGGCTGTTCGGCGCGCTGCCCGGCGGCCTCGGCTTCTCGGTGATCATGGTCGGCGTGTTGCTCGCCGCCGCCAAGGGTGTCGTCGGGGCCACCACGGTGACTATGGGCTTGATTGTGCTGCCCACCATGCTGCGCCACGGCTACGACAAGGCGCTCGCAGCGGGAACTGTGGCGGCGACCGCGACCTTGGCGCAGATTTTTCCGCCGGCGACCGTGCTGGTGCTGCTCGGCGACCAGCTCAGCAATTCGTATCAGGCCGCGCAATTGGAAGAGGGCAATTTCGCGCCGCAGACGGTGTCGGTCGCCGACCTGTTCGCCGGCGCCATCATCCCCGGCCTCGTGCTGGTGCTGCTCTATCTGCTCTATCTGATCGGCGTCGCGATCTTCTTTCCGCAAAAGTCGCCGGCGATTGCGCCCGATCCCGCTGCGCCGCACGGTCTCGCGCTGATTCGCCGGCTGATCGCGGTCCTGATCGCGCCGATTGCGCTGATCCTCGCCGTGCTTGGCTCTATCCTCGGCGGCGTGGCGACGCCGACGGAGGCGGCATCGGTCGGTGCGGTCGGAGCGATCCTGCTGGCCGCGCTGCGATCCGGCGCTACCGGCCTGCTGATGCCGGTGATGCTGCGAACGACGCAAATCACCAGCATGATTTTTCTGATCCTGATCGGCGCGACCTTGTTCAGCCTGGTATTCCGCGGCCTCGGCGGCGACGTTATGGTGGAGCGTGCGCTGACCAACCTGCCGGGCGGCGTCGCCGGCGCGACGCTCGCGGTCATGGCGGCGCTGTTTTTGCTCGGCTTCGTCATGGACGCGTTCGAGATCATCTTTGTCGTGGTGCCGATCGTGGCGCCGGTGCTGCTCAAAATGCCGGGCGTCGATCCGGTCTGGCTCGGCGTCATGATGGCGGTGAACCTGCAGACCTCCTACATGCACCCGCCGCTCGGCCCGACCTTGTTCTACCTGCGCGGCGTCGCACCGCCGGAGGTGACCACCCGGCACATTTATCTCGGCATCATTCCCTATGTGCTGATCCAGCTGACGATGCTGGTGGCGCTGTGGTTTCTGCCGGCGCTGGCGACTTGGCTGCCGCACAAGCTGTATGGGTCGTGATCTTACAGATCGTCCAGCCCATATTCCGCCCAGCGCGCCTCGACCCGTGCCGCGTCGTCGGGATGCGGCTTGACCGTCGGCGGAAAACGCTCGTTGTTCCAGCGCGCCTGGCGCGGGTGTTTCCATGAGCGGGTGGCGTCGATCAGCATGCGGTTCCACAATCCGGTGCCGAGCTGTTCGACGTTGCGGTCTTCCAAGGGCGTCGACGGATCGATCGGCGAGCCGAAAATCCCGGGAAAGATCACGACGCCGCCTTCGCCGGCATTGACCCTATGCGCATAGGCCCACTCGACCTGCTCATCGGCGGCCGGATCGATATCCTCTTCGACCACGATGACGTGCTTGTAGCGATATTGCGCGGCGGCATTGCCCCACAGCGCCGCCGCGATCTGCTTGGGCTGGCCCTGGTAGTGCTTCTTGATCTGGATGCGGATATTGACGCCGTTGGTGATCGGCGGCGCGTAGACGTCGAGGATGCCGGGAATGCCGGCGCCGTTCAAAATGTTCCAGGCGATGGCGGCGCGCTGCACCGAGGACATCACGCTGTTCTCGCTGTAGGAGCCGGGCAGCGTGCCTTCCAGCGAGCCGCAGAAGATCGGGTCGCGCCGGTGGGTGATGCAGGTCACCTTCATGGTCGGCCGCGGCGTTGGCAGGTCGGAGACGTAGCCGGTATATTCGCCGAACGGTCCTTCTGACTCATACGTGGCCGGGTCATCACTAATTACGCCTTCGATGACGATCTCGGCGCTGGCCGGCACTTCGAGATCGACGGTCTCGCAGCGAATGAGCTGCGCCGGCTCGCCGCGATAGCCGCCCATCACGTCGTATTCGCAGACGCCCGACGGCAGCGGCGAGCCCGAGAGAAAAGACATGATCGGATCCCAGCCGATCACGCAGGCGACCGGCATCGGCTTGCCGCGCGCCGCCCATTTGACGAAATGCGCGCCCCAGTGCTGGCCGCCTTTGACCAGGAGGAACGGCGCGGTGTCCTTGTGCCCAATCATGCCGCGATACATGCCGACATTCATCACGCCGGTGTCGGGATCCTTGGTGACGATCGAGGAGAAGGTGTGGATGTAGCGGCCGCCTTCGAGATAGTGCCATTTCGGCACCGGAAATTCGGTCTGGTCGATATCCTTGCCGCGCACGACGACCTCCTTCACCGGCCCGCTGTCGACGAGCACCGGCGCGATGGTCTCGCGGTTTTTCTTCATCACGTATTGCACCAGGTCGCGATTGGTGGCGTCGTGGGGAAAGCCGAGCGCCAGCGCCAGCCGCGATCTAGAGCCGAGCCCGCTGGCGAACAGTTTGGTGCAGCGGCCGTTACCGTAGCCCTTGATGTTCTCGAACAGCACCGCCGGGCCTTTTTTCTCCAGCACGCGGCGTGTCACCGCGCCGATCTCGCGGTCCCAATCGACCTCGGCCTTGATGCGGCGAAGCTCGCCATGCTGCTCGAGCTGCGCCAGCCATTGCCGCATATCCAAAAAGCCCATTCCGCACTCACTTTCGCATCTGCCGCCGCGGGACATCGCCAAGCTTGATAACCGCATTAATTCCCGCAATTCTCAACCTGGCAATGGGCCAGTCGGAGCCCGATGCCGGGAGCGACCATGAGCGAAATCTTCGATCTGCACGGCAGGGTCGCGCTGGTGACCGGCGCCTCGAGCGGCCTCGGCGTGCGCTTTGCCGAATGCCTGGCGGAAAACGGCGCCGCGGTGGTGCTGGTGGCGCGCCGCGCCGATCGGCTTGCGGACCTGAAGGCGCGGATCGAAAAATCCGGCGGCCGCGCGCTTGCCGTCGAGGCTGACGTGCGCGACCGCGCGGCCATGGCGGCGGCCTTCGATGCCGCGGAGAAAAAATTCGGCACCGTCACCATCCTGGTCAACAATGCCGGGGTGGCGCACGCCGGCCGCGCCGTCGACATGCCGGAAGAGGAATGGCGGCGCATCCTCTCGACCAATCTCGACGCGGTGTTCTATTGCGCCCAGGAAGCGGCGCGGCGGATGCTTGCGGCCGGCTCGGGCGGCGCCATCGTCAATATCGCTTCGGTGCTCGGCCTCGGCGTCGCCAAGGGCGTCATCGCCTATGCCACCGCCAAGGCCGGCGTGATCCAGATGACAAAAGCGCTGGCGCTAGAGCTCGCGTTCAAAGGCATCCGCGTCAACGCCATCGCGCCGGGCTGGATCGTCACCGAGCTCAACCGCGATTATCTGATGAGCGAGAAGGGCCAGGCGCTCAAGCGCGAGATCCCGATCGGCCGCTTCGGCGAAGAACGCGATCTCGACGGCCCGCTGCTTTTGCTGGTCTCCGACGCCGGCCGTTTCGTCACCGGCGCGACCATCGTCGCCGACGGCGGCCAGGTGGTGGCGCTGCGCGGTTAGGCGCTGCCGCAGTCAGCTCGTCGGCTTGGCAATCTGCACGGTTACCGGCAACGAGGGGACCGCATTGGCGACGACGACGAGCGTGTAGGTTCCGGCCGTGAGTCCGTTGCCGGATACGTCCACTTGGCAAGACACCGGACCTTGCACGGCGACACCGAGCGAAGAGAAGTTAAACGTGCGCAAATAAGCCACTTCCTTGCTCACGGTGTTTGTGATCCGCACCAGCGGGAAGTTGGTCGCCATTTGCGCGTCGTCGCCGTAGCTGTTCGCTTGCGATAAGCCGTTCAAATAGTTTCCAACGATCGTATAACTCTTGCCAAGTGTGAGCGTCGCGGGAAAATCCGCTGAGCCGAAATTAGCGATTGTTGGTGGCGTCACCGTCGCTGCGGGCGTGCGTTCGTCGTCACTTGGCTGATAAAGCCCCAACGTCGTGCCGTTCGAGCTGTAGAGCACTTGTCCGTTGGGGAGGAGCAATAGCCGCGCCTTCCACGTCCAGTCTTGGCTCATATCTTTCTGAGTTTTCGGATCTATCGGACGGGAGACCGGCAGAAGCGCCTTTTGCGCAGGGTCATAGAGATAAAAGTTTGTAGGAAAATTGAAGAAGCTGCCGACTTGGCCCTGACCATTCAGCTCGATAGACTTTTTTTGATTATTGTCTACGTCCCACGAAGGCTGAAGATCGCCAGCGCAGCATAGGACTTGCCCACCGGGCAGCAACACAGCGGGCGCATCGGCGGAACCCTGTCGGCGTGACGTCAAAATCCAGTCACACCGATTGCCGAAGTCATCGGTGTAAGTACCGTTTGTGGTATCGGCAGGAAAGCTCGGACCCGGGGTCCAACTGTGGGTACCCGGTGTGTAAATCGCAGTGTATCCGGTAGCGCCGATCGCGAATAATGTCCCATCCGGCAGCAGCACTGCAGGCCCGATCTCCGAGACATTCACCGCCTGCGGCTGTGGCGGATTGCCGCTCGGCGTATAGGCACAGTAGACCGTTCCGACGACGAGCGGCTGTATAGTGCTGCCGGCGGGCACCCATCGGTCGGAACTGGGCGCATAGCGTTCTGAAGGATACAATGTTTGATTGTTCGGCGACGGCGCCACTTCGACAGTCAGGACGCTGCCATCCGGCAATAATGTCCAGGTCTCTTCATTGGTAACGCTGTCTTTGGTCACTGGCCTAGTGCCATAAGCCGTCCCCGCCACCGTCCACGCATCTTTATCCTTGGCCGGATCCCAAATGACCGTTTCTGCCGACGCCAATGAGCCGAACAGCACGCGGCCGTCCGCCAAACCACAACTGGCTATGTCGCCACGGATGTAGTCGAGGTTCGCGGGCTTATTCAGCGGCGACCAGGCCTCGGCGACGGGATCGAATATCTCACCAAGCGGCGAATCTTCGCTGGACGGGACCCACTGCGTGTTGGGGTTGTCAAAATCATCGCTATATTCGCCACCAACAACATAGACCCTTCCGTCGGCAGTGATTCCGGAGGCGAAGTCTTCCCGCTGGTTGTACATCCAAAAGGGTCCGGTCCAGTGCCCGTTGGCGTAATCGCCGGCGCTGTTTGGCGTCAGCCGCATCCAAACGCTGCCATCAACGCCGCGATACGAGTCCAACAACTGATGTATGAGCACCGAGCCGTCGGTAAGCAGAAGCATCGTATCGGCGACGAAATTCGCCGAACCGATTTTGGGTGTGTTGAATGTCGTCCACGTGCCAGCCATCGTTACCCCCACAAGCGGATGTCTTCGTTTCAAATACGGCCAAGTGCGCCGCTGAATGTTATAAGAAAACCTGCAACTATACAATTTAAAAGTGTACAGTGCGCAGCGACCGATTGGCCGATCCCGCTTGCGTTCAAGATCTCGGTGGTCGCCTTCACCAGCGCGACCATCATCGCCGACGGCGGCCAGGTGGTGGCGTTGCGCGGCTAGTCATCGATGCCCGTTCAAATCGAAATCTGCCGGCCGATTTCTACGACCTGCTGGCTCGGCAAGCGGAAATAGTCGGTGACGTGCGCCGAGTTCCTGCCCATGGCGGCGAATATTGCCTCTTGCCAGCGCGGCAGCGCCGCGCCTTGGCGGCGGTGCACGATGTGTTCGTGACCGACATAATAGGTCACGTCGTCGAGGAGGATTTTGCAGCCGCGCTGCTGCGCCTCTTTCAGCAAGAGCGGAATATCCGGCCGTTGCACGAAGCCGAAATGCGCGGTCACGCGCCAGAAATTTTCGCCCTCCTGCTCGATCGACATGCGCTCCGGCCAATTCACCCGCGGCCGTGACTCGGTCATTACGCGCAGCACCAGCACGAACTCATG
>Ga0181518_10006036_pt1 | contig 10243 bp, 11 predicted proteins | sample PEATcosm2014_Bin_28_FD_119751 | JGI IMG/M metagenome (GOLD analysis project Ga0181518, IMG submission 119751) | Peatland microbial communities from MTU Mesocosm Facility, Houghton, MI, USA - PEATcosm2014_Bin01_60_metaG | ecosystem: Environmental > Terrestrial > Soil > Wetlands > Peat | place... | reverse complement strand
GTTCAGCGCGGCGGCGGCCGGAGCGGACGCGATTCCGCCGCATGATATACTCCTCTTTCAACCCTTTTTCCCTTGGGCCCGTAGCTCAGTTGGTTAGAGCGCTACCTTGACACGGTAGAGGTCTGGCGTTCGAGTCGCCACGGGCCCACCACTCGTTTCAAACACTTACGTGAGATTATCGTCAGGTCCTCTCTGCGTGAGGTCCAATCGAGGTCCAAACTTTGTGGCGGTTCATGGTAGCCGTGGTATCCATCGGACAGAGGTGCCTACCGCCCCAAGGCATTGATTTGGAATCGTTTGGTACCCATGGGAGCCATGGTAGGCATTTTTCGCTTGTTGTTGTTGTAGTACGACAACATTGATTTGCCCTATCATGCACACCATCCCTCGCGGCCTGAGTGCGTGTATTGTCTGTTGACGACTGAAATCCGCAACTGGTATTGAGAGGGTGGACGCTGCGACTCCAGTCGCCAGAACACTTCAATGCAGGCGATGGCAAATCACATCGAGCACTGGCCACTGAAACGGCTTGTGCCGAATCCAAGGAACCCGCGAACGCACTCGGACGCGCAGATCGCGCAAATCGCGGGCAGTATCCTCGCTTTCGGCTTCAACTCGCCGATACTGATCGACTCCAGGAGCAACATCATCGCTGGGCATGGCAGGTACCTGGCCGCCCTCAAGCTGGGCCTGGACACGGTGCCGGTGATCGCCTTGGACCACCTCAGCGAGATCGAGAAGCGCGCCTACATCCTGGCCGACAACAAGCTGTCGGAACTCGGCGGCTACGACGACGAGGTACTCCGGCGCGAGTTGGCGGAACTCCGCGACGCCGAGATTGACCTTGGTGGGCTGGGCTTCAGCGACGACGAGTTGCGCGTGCTGCTGGCGGATGCCGAAGTCCCAGATGCCGATGCCGGCGCTCAGGAAGAGGAAATCCCTGAGGCGCCAGCGGAGCCGGTCACTCGGCCGGCCGATATTTGGTGCATCGGCAAGCACCGCCTGATCTGCGGCGACTGCCGCGACCGCGACGTGGTGATGCGCCTGTTCGAGGGCACGCAGGCGAACTTGGCCTTCACCTCGCCGCCTTACGCTACCCAGCGCGAATACGACGCTACCAGCGGCTTCACGCCCGTGCCGCCGGAAGAGTACGTTGGCTGGTTCCGGGGGGTCGCTGCGAACATCGCGGCGGTCCTCGCGCCGGATGGTTCGTACTTCCTGAACATTAAACCGCATGCCGACGACGGCGAGCGGAATCTTTACGTGATGGACTTGGTGCTGGCACACAAGCGGCAGTGGGGCTGGCGTTTCGTCGATGAATTCTGTTGGCGCAAGACCGACAACGGCGTTCCTGGCGGTTGGGGAAACAGATTCAAGAATGCTTTCGAGCCGGTGTACCATTTCTGCCGCCAGCCACAGATCAAGTTTCGCCCCACGGCCGTGGGCCATGTCTCGGAGGACTGCTTCGACTATTCGCCGAGCAATCCGAAATCACGATCCGGGAGCGGGCTGCTAGGCTGCGGGGAAGTGCGTGAGGAAGGACGCTTTGCCGGCATTGCGCGGCCCAGCAACGTCATCGAGGTGAAGTCCGAGAGCAGCCAGGGATCCCACTCCGCACCGTTTCCGCGCGGGCTCGCCGAGTTCTTCGTGAAGGCCTTCAGTGACGCAGGCGACCTGGTGTACGACTGCTTCGTCGGCAGCGCGACCACGATTGCTGCGGCTCACGTGCTGGACCGTCTGGGATTTGGCTGCGAGATTTCGCCGGCCTACTGCGATGTGTCCCTCCGCCGCTTGATGGCGCTCACCGGGGAAGCGGCAGTGCTTCAGGAGACGCGCCAGACGTTCGCCGACGTTGCCCAGGCTCGTGGCGTGCGGGTGGAGCAAGTCTCGAATCCCAAGCAACGGGACGCGCGCCGGATCCGGCACAACGGACCGGCCCCGTTCTACGCCAGCCGGAAGAAAGCGAGTTGAGGCATGGAGATCCGAATCAACATCCAAGTGGAGCGATGGCCCGTCAGCCGACTGATTCCGCGCGTCACCAATCCCCGGACGCATACGCCCGAGCAGATCGCGCAGGTCGCGGCTTCCATGCGGGAGTTCGGCTGGACCAACCCGATCCTGGTGGGCGCCGACAACGACGTTATCGCCGGCCATGCACGTCTACTGGCGGCTCGCCAGCTCGGTGTGGCCGAAGTGCCTGTCATCCAACTCGGACATCTTACAGAAGCCCAACGCCGCGCTCTGGTGATCGCGGACAACCAGCTTGCGCTCAACGCTGGCTGGAGCGAAGAGAGTTTGCGCATCGAGTTGGCCGCGCTCCAGGAAGCCGACTTCGATTTGAGCATCGTCGGCTTCGATGATGAGGAACTGGCGCGCCTCTTGGCTGCGGAAGAGGCAACCACGGGGCTGACCGACGAAGACTGCGTGCCCGAGGTCCCCGAGGTGCCCATCAGCGTTGCGGGCGATCGGTGGCGCCTCGGGCCACACTCTCTCTTGGTGGGCGACGCCACGAATGCGGAGGATGTCGCCCGGCTTATGAACGGCAATAGCGCCGACCTGGTCTTCACGGACCCGCCCTACAACGTGGACTACGAGGGCTACACCGCGGACCGGCTCACCATCCAAGGCGACCGGATGACTGAAGAGCAGTTCTGCGAGTTCCTGGCGACCACCTTCGGGAACTATCGCAAGATCGTGAAGCCCGGCGCCTCGCTGTACGTCTGCCATCCATCGTCCTGGCAGCGCGAGTTTCAGAACGCGCTGGAGGCCACCGGCTTCGAGGTCCGTTGCCAGATTATCTGGGCCAAGAACACCTTCGCCTGGGGATTTGGCAGGTACAAATTCAAACACGAGCCGCTGTTTTATTGCCACGTCGCCGGGCAAAGCGATGCATGGTACGGCGACAAATCGCAGTCCACACTATGGGAAGAGAACAAGCCGGCGGCGAATCGTCTGCATCCTACGATGAAGCCCGTCGAACTGATCGAACGCGCGTTGCTGAATAGCAGCAAGGCCGGCGACCTGGTCGCGGACTTTTTCGGAGGATCTGGCAGCACGTTAATTGCCTGCGAGCGTCGCAACCGCAAAGCCCGCCTGATGGAGATTGACCCGCGCTACGCCGATGTCATTTGCCGGCGCTACCAGGAGTATGTTGGCAAGCCGGCCGCGCTCGAAGGCGACGGGCGTAACTTCGATGAGATCGCCCAGCAACGCCGGAAGGAGGCCGCATGAATCGACCGCTGCCGCGCGAAGATTGCCGCGGTGGAGGCCCAGATTCGGGCGGGGCATCCAGATCTGGAAGGGCTGTGCCTGGCGCTTGCGGACTGGGCCGAGGAGTTGCGGCTGTTGCGGGCGAGCCAGGGGTGGGCCCCCGCTGCGCCAGGAGCATGATGAACAGCATCCGAAGAAGGATTAAAGAGCTGGAAGCCCGATTCGCTTCCCAGGATGATCACCGGCTGTTGGCCGCACTCTGCCGTGCCATCCGAGGTGATCAGGAGGCACGGGCTGTGCTGGAGCGCCTGTGCGCAACGTGCCAGGGCTCGCCAGGCATGGTTAACCTAGCGGAGGTCTTTCTAATGGGTCCTGTGGAGACCGCGGGCCTGGGGCTAGCGGGAGGGGAGGAATTGGAGGCTTGACCCACCAGTGTGCAGGACTTGAAGTGGCGTTCCTGGGGGCGGCCATGGCGCGGCGGTTTGGCAGGGCATGCCCGGTTTGCCTTGGTCCTGAGCGGCGCGACGTGGGGCGTCGGGGCGCCACGACTGGCCAACGCGTAGGCAGAAGCAGAAAAGCCCGCCGCGGCAGTGCCCGGCGGGCTAGGAAGGGGTCGGAGAGCGATGCTACTTGACGATGCTGTAAACGCGGGTGCCATCTTCGCGCTTGGCGGAATTCACCGTGAGCCCCATCTTCTTCCCGATGGTACCGGACAAGAACCCGCGGACACTATGACGCTGCCAGGACGTGGCCTCCATCAGTTCGGCCAAGGTGGCGCCCTTGGCCCGATGAATCAAAGCCAGGACTGTGGCGGTTTTGCTGCCCTCGCGGACGCCCTCAGCTTTAGGAGCGGTGGCTTTCTTGGCCGATTTTGCGGCCTTCTTCGGCTTGGCGGCGGCCTTGGCCTTGGGCTTGCCGCCCTTGGCGCTTTTCTGGCCCTTGGGCGCGCCCGGCTTTTTGCTGGCACCCTTCTTCGAGGAAGCCTTCTCCGGCGCGACGTTGGCGCCCAGTTCCGCCACGGCGGCGGCTGTGTCGCTGGTTTCTGCGTTCTCGGTGGTCATTTTCGTCTAGTCTCCTTTTGCGGTAATCACCGCGTTCTTCACATCGATCACTCCTATCCACTTGAAAAGCAAGGCAATTGTGCAGTAAATCGACGATGGCGAAGGCCTGGCGATGGGCGGACGGGCGCGTCGCAGATGGCGTCAGGTGGCGTCAGATGAAGGGTCACGGCACAAAATTCGCACGGAAGATGGAGGCGGCCATTGCGGCTCTGCTCTCCCATCGCACTCTCGAAGAGGCGGCGCGCGCCGTCGGTGTATCGCCCAACGCTCTCCTGAGGTGGCAGCAGGATCCGGAGTTCGACGCGGCATTTCGCAAGGCCCGCCGCGCCGCATACGGGCAAACCACAGCGCGCTTGCACCAGGCGTCAAGCGCGGCGGTTTCCGCCGTGCTGAAAATCATGGTGGATGGGAGCGCGCCGGCGTCCACGCGGCTGCGCGCCGCGGATATCGTGTTGGCGCACACGGCTAAGGCTATCGAGATCGAAGATATCGAGGCGCGCGTGGCTGAACTGGAGCGCTCGCTGGGAGAATCGCCAGCACAGCGAGGCCAATGAGGTGCACCGACTGTCTCGTCGACTAAAGATGATCGAGCGGCGTCTGCCCGGCCCGTCGCAGCCAATCAAAACGATCGTGCCAGAGTGGCTGGTCGAGGAGTTGCGGGCGCAGGGGATCCCGGTCTCGGCCGATGGCATGCCCGACTTGAGTCGCGTTAACGTGGACCGAGAGGGCAACGTCTCGCGCGAATGTTGACGGCGATATGTGGCTATAATGCTTGCCAAAGTCGGACCGTGACGCCCCACCGCGATGGCCTCAACATTCTCCGAGTGACCGACGATCCGCTCGGAGCCTGCTAGACTCCACTTCCGCGCTAGGGCGTTTCCCGTCAAGTTGACGTCAGAGGACTTCACGAGAGCAGCGGTGCGTTTCTGCCGCAAGACTGCGACTGATCCCCCTGGTTGAGGATTGGCGGCTGCCGCCTCAAGGCCGCGCGAGTCGCGAGGCCATACACCGCATGGAGACACGTGTGTCTTTTGATATACTTCGTGCTAAACTCCGCTGAGGACGGTGATTCATGGGCCTCAGGTTCGACCTAAGAGTAGCGAATTGGTTGGCACATGTTCTCGATGAACGCGCACCTATTCCGAAATTGGGGCACGAGTCGGAAGAACGCGAGGCCCTTAATTTCTTTTTGCGCGGGTTAGAACAAGAAGATCGTTTCTACTCGTCTCCATGGAGCCGCCGCCATTTCTCGGATCTCGTGCACAGGGCACGGAATGCACTGCAAGCCGACGGGCTTCCAGTTCAGAGGGTGTTAGCAGACTTGCGCGAGTTTTTGAGTGATCGCCCATGGACTGCGCTTCTAATTCCCGCAGGGACCAATACGGAAGTCGACCGCGCACTCTGTTCGCGCGAGTTGTTGAGAGAGTTGGTTGGAGTTCGACCGGATGACCCTGGGCTGATATTGCAGATGGACGCCCCACCAGAGAGGATCTTCGCACTCACTGACGTGTTTCCAGCGTTTAGAGCGGCGCTTGCGGCATCCACGGAATGGCCCGGCATCCTTTTGTGGACGCGTGGGGGAGACTCTGTTTTTTTGGCCGTGTCCGGCGATTCGAGATCAGAGTTTCATCGTCAAACGCATTGGGTTTTCTCTCACCTTAGCACTAGCGTTGGGGTCGACTTGGGCCTTCTGAAGGAACAGTACTGCCGCGAGTTCCGACGAAATCTGAACCGGGCCGACTCTTGCGTGACCGTGTTACACCTCAGCGACATCCATTTGGGATGTCGGGAGGCTGGATTGCGCCTGCCGCGTGTGCAGGACCTGTTGTCCAACTTGATTTCGGACTTGGGCGAGTTCGGTGAATCGGTAATCCCGCTTGTTAGCGGAGATCTGATGGATTCACCCGACGAGGACAATCTTGATCGCGTTCGATCCTTCCTATCTGTTCTCGGAACCTTGGGAACCGAAAAGCCGGTGGTTCTCCTCGGCAATCACGACGTTAGGAAAGGCGGCATCCTGTCGGAGGATCTGCGGATGGCCATGCAGATCGAAACACGATCCAACCTTGTTCGGTGGTTCGAACAGTATCGCCTAGGCGTTGCTTGCTTCGACTCGGTTCGAGACGGCCGCCTTGCTCGCGGCTCAATCGGCGAACGGCAGTTTCTGGACATGGGTTCGGCTTTGGATGCGAAGTGCAGAGGGGACCACGACTATCTTGTCATTGCAGCCCTTCATCATCACCCGATCTCCGTCAAGGTCCCCGACTGGTATGCCCGCCCGTTCTATGAGCGCATTCTCGGCAGCGCGTTTGAGAAGACAGATGAACTCGAAGACGCCAACGCGTTTGTCGAGTTTGCAGAAGCACGCCAAGTGGCTGCTATTCTACACGGACACAAACACATACCTAGGCTCGACGCAACACCTGGCGGCATTCCCGTCATAGGCTGCGGAAGCAGCGTCGGGAAAGTAAATACCGTGGACCGGCGTCCTTTCATGTCCATCAACTTATTGACCATTAACCGTTCTACAGGTAAGCTGTCCGCGCGATTGTTGGCGGAGCGTATTGCCGGCGGCGGTCTGAGCGAATATCGGTCGCACGAGATCATTTTCAGCCCACAACCGGCGCGACACTATCAAGTGCCTGTCTAGCATGGCCATCTCGTTGATCTGATGGCAATCTTGAAGCTGAACACTTCGTTCGGTCGGGGCACCCCGCTCGCGTCAGTTGCAGCACCTCGGCGATTCACTTGACTGTATCGTCACTGTGCGCGCTCCTCCGGCCGGATGACGGGCTATTCGGAATCAGCGCGGCGGGCCGGTTTGCCTGCGGAGTTGGCTACCGATATTGGTACATATTGTTCCGGAGCCAGCCAGAGCCTCGCTCCGGCCAATCCACGAGTAGCGCGTTTTATGCCCTTGTGAGGCCGATAACTTGACGCTTGGGGCGACCGGCAGTAGGTGATCACCGATCAGGCGGCAGTCGGAGGCATTTCCGCGAGACGGCAAACCAGCCAACTGCGAGTTCCGACAGAATCGAGAAGTAGGAATTCCAGAGGAGCGCATAACCTAGATAGAGATTCGCCTAGCTGTGATCTCCTACCGTCCTGGGCCAATGATATGCCCATCATCAGCATTGGTGCCCCGCCAGATGTGAGCGGCGTTCTGGGACAGCGCGACGGCAGTGAACAGGCAGTTCAGGGCGTCAACGACATCGTCAAAGAGCTTTCCTGCGAGCAAGTCCACCTTGGCCTCGTCGAGCAAACGGGGATCGGTGAGCAACGTTGCTGCGGCGTTGAGTATCCACCGGTGCACGCTTGCTGCTGGGAGACCAATCGCGGGGCTGAACCCTGCTAGGTTATGGTGGACTGCCGCCGCCAAGACGTACCAGGGCTGAGAACGAGTTTTGAGATTCTTGCTCTTATACTGACAGGCCTGATCCGGCGTGATATCGCCATAGTGCTGGAGGCACCCGAGGGCCCAAATTGCTTCCGAGGGAAAACATTCGATGAGTAGGCGGTCTGGCATGCCCGGCGCGTCCGGGTCGTACAGACGGAATCCACATTTGGAAGTGAGTCCCCCAACGAGGGCAGTGACTCGCGGGCAAAGGGGCGCGCCGGGTTGGATGTGGCAGACCTGCCGCCATGCAGCTGGCCCGGCCGCCATCGCCGCCGCGAGGGCGTTTTCGGGCTGGCGCCGTGCCAGCGCGCCGCCGGTTGCAAGTTTGGAACGGGGCGGGAGGGATCTTGCCGCTGCGATCAACGGTGCATCGACCGCCAACACAACCTTGGACGCTGGGCGCTGCTCAATGACCTTCTCGATGGCGCCGAGAATCGCTGTTGCGTCCGGGTCACAGTTGGGGGCGAATTGATTGGGATGTGGGTTCGCGGACAGTGTCACGCGTTGGAATTGCGGGTTACCTCGCTCATCTCCTGGCACAACGGAGGTTAGCGCGTCATACTGAGAATCAGGATCACCACTGCTTCCGCCCCACCAAGCCAGATCTAGGCCCAAGCACAGCACGAGATCACCCTGGTACGACTTCGTCGGTGTAAAAACCACTTCGCCAGTAACATCAACGGGCCGCTCCAGCACTGCGGTGCGTGTGCTCGGGAACTTGCTCACCGACGTGAGCATGGCGGCTCCAGGTGCGGATGGCTGCCCCACGGGGGCTAGATCCAATGGGAACCAGTCGCCGATTCGTTGCGCTGTGGCCTGCCAGGAAGATTTAGCGCTGTGGTTGGCGGGTCGAATCGCGAGTGCGCCTTTGCGAAACCTCTCCCACCTTCCTCGCACGCCATCGAACAGGAGCGCGATCTGTTCGCCGCCCGCCAGCGCGTTGAGAGTGGCAAGCAGTGGGTCGCCCGCTTGCTCTCGATAGTTCTTGGCGGTGAACCAGATACTGTGATCGGCGGTTCTCCGGATTTCGGCCATGGTGACAGCACTGTTTGGGGCTCTCCTACGGTACCACCTTGCATCTTTACGAATCCACTTGGCCGCTTTGTCGCCGACCCGCGGATTGAGAACGACCGGCACTGTCCTGTCGTCAAAAGGAACCGTAGGGCGTTTCCCGGCAGTTTGACGCGGGAGTCCTACGCCCGGCTTCCGCGTCACCGGCTCGGAGCTACGGCTTAGCGCCGGGGATCGGAGGGTCGGACAGGGCGTCGTTCGGCAACAAGGTGCCGGCCAAGCTGTCGGTTGAGCTCAGACCCGCGTAGCGCTCTCCTAAGGCTCTGTAAAATAAGCCCGAATGACTTCGGGAAGGGAGTCGGCATCCTCAGGTGTGTATTGCGGAGATCGAGCTAAGAAGACGTGTGTAAATCCCCTGTCTGAGAAGGCATCCCCTTTGATGGCCCGGAAATCGACTGCCGGTTCAATAGCGATCGGCTCACTGTTATACCAGTTTGCCCCATCTCGGAACCGACGCAGTTCGATTTTCCCCGTGCTAAGGCGGTGGTCTCGGAAACACCATACAGGAAGGAAAGGCGCCGGCGATTCCGCCTCCTGGATTCCTTTTTGTCTACCTAGGAAACGTAGCAGTTTGTCCGTGGTCATCGGTTCGGATATATCTTCAGGAATAGGTAAAGGTGGGACAGGGTTGACTGGGTGAACATAAGTGAGATGGTGCAGCCACCGGTTGGCAACGGCGCCGATTAAGTAATTTCCAGAGTTGAGATGTTTCGGCCCAAATCTTGGATCTCGGCGGGCATCCAGCGGCAAGGCTAGAAGCTCGGTAGAAACAAACTGGTAGGTGTTGTTCAATCCCGATCCCAAGTCTGAGTGTGCGTCGATGTGAACAACGGCAAACGGCTCAGAAAGAAGTCCCCGGCGCAACCACTCGCGCCATGTAGTGAAGGCATCCACATGCTCTTGGGCTTCATGTCCCGGCAACGGATGTTCTATTGAAAGACCACACCTTACCTCAAGAAACTCGCGAACCTCGGCCTCGGCAGCGACATGACTGAACGAATCGCTGTCAGGACGCGGACGCGTTGAGAGATCATCCTCCCCGGTGTCATCGATGCTAGGCCAGACGAAGAAGTCAAGGTCAAGATCTAGGATCTTGTGCATTCACAATAATTGTATAGTGGCCGAAACAGAAGTTGGCAGACCGAGGGCCAAGAGCACAGTTCCGGCCGCGGCTGGTAAGCAGGGTCGGGGCCGTCGGCAACCCGGAGCGGTCCACATGAGCGAGAAGCCGCCGTTGCTGAGAAGTGGTCAGTTCCGCGTGAGGAAGGGCCATCGCGATCGTAAAACGGGGGTCAGTGGAAAGCTGGAGCCGTCCAATAAGGAAGCCCTTTGCGGGACACGCCGGGGAGTCTGCCTTGCCTACCGCGAGCCGATATGAGGTGATATCGCTCGCGCGTTTAGGGTGCCGTTCATGGCTGGACCACACCCTGTCGACGGTTTGGCGCCAGCCAAGTGGCCGCGACCTCAGGTGCTGCTGCTTGGACCGGTCGGTCCACGATGGATT
>Ga0181518_10006027_pt1 | contig 10255 bp, 7 predicted proteins | sample PEATcosm2014_Bin_28_FD_119751 | JGI IMG/M metagenome (GOLD analysis project Ga0181518, IMG submission 119751) | Peatland microbial communities from MTU Mesocosm Facility, Houghton, MI, USA - PEATcosm2014_Bin01_60_metaG | ecosystem: Environmental > Terrestrial > Soil > Wetlands > Peat | place... | reverse complement strand
GCGTTCCCGTATTGCGTGACGAAGTAAGTGAACGCCTTGACCGCCGTCGCCGCGTACTCCGCGCTCAGCGCCTGTCGATCCGGCTTGAAGAACACATGCAGATCGATGCCCGCTTCATCGCTCTTGAATTCCTGAAACGTGCCGGCAACGATGGTACCCGGGAAACTCGGCTTGTCCCAGACAAAGGTAAAGGTCTTGGAGTTCGCCAACGCGGTCGCGGGCTGCTTCGCCGGATTTGAGGTTGCGGTTGCGGCCGCCGCCGACTGCTCTTTCCCGCTGCCGATCACGACCATGTGCGCCGGGACGGTCACATTGATGGTCGAAGTAAAGCGGTTGACGCCGTATCCCGCGACGGGAAACCACAGCCCGGAATAGAGCAGGTAGCTGGTATCGGGGCCGATGTAGGCAAGCTTCAATCCCTCAACCGGGCTGTCGTCGGCGTTTTCGAGCGTGCCTTCGTATTCGAAGGTGAAGGTGGTGCTCGTGTTTTTTGCTATTCCGCTGGCGAGCGCGAAGCGCACGGTTGAATCCTGCGTGTTGCGCTCGGGGTTGAGCGGCTTGCCGTTCGCATCCGTGAGCTTGGTAATGCGCAACGCGTTGTTCAATTGAAACGTGGCCACGTTGAGGTCTTCAAGCGCCGTGACCTTGACCGTGGCGCGCGCGGTGAGCTTGTGCGTTTGCGGCAGAAGTTCGACGTTGATCTGGTAGTCGTCGGCGCGCATCCGTGTCTTCTCGGCCGCCGCAGCCGGCAGAGTGGCTGCCAGAGCGAAGAAGACGGCGTTAAGAAAAACGTTAAGAAAAACGTTAAGAAAAAAGACAACGGTCACGCCGAGCGCCCGGCGGGCCGGTCGAGAGTGGCTGAGCTTCAAGTGGTATCTCCTGGGGAGCACAACACTTTCTAAGATGTCAATTTTCCCGCAAAAGATGCTGTGAGGACAAGGGTTAGCGAAATTTGTTTGGCCGGAAGTTGGCTACCGAGTCGCGGTTCGAGCAGTTTCGTCGATTTCGCCAGCTAACGCCTTCAGGGAAATCCTAATTTCCCGGCAGCCGGAGGCGTAGTCTAAGATGGCTCGGTATTTGTTTAACCACAACTGTCACAGGAAGCGGCTGCGGTTGTCTTATCTAATGGAGGCAATCTGTGAACGAGTCATTGAACGAAATACCGAACGAGACGCCGAACAAGACATCCAACAATACATCGGAAGCCCTGCGCAACCCCTTTGTTGAGGGTTCCGTGGGTGTGACCGATGAAGAACTGGCAGCCCAGGCCCGATCCGGCGACCGGGATGCGCTGGAACTTCTTTTTATACGCCACCTGCTGTGGATATTCAATTTGTCGGTGAGAATGCTCCGAGTGCACGCCGATGCCGAGGACGCCACGCAGGAAATCCTGATCAAGGTGATGAAGGCACTGCCGGGATTCCGTGGCGAGAGCAAGTTCCGTACCTGGCTCTATCGCATTGCGGTCAATCACATTTTGAACGTCAAGAAAGGCAAGTGGGCGGTTTCTGATGCTATCTGTTCCTTGCCGCTGGCTGCGGACGGATTGCGCCGCGTCCCCGACCTTGATCTTCCCGATCCGCGCACGGTGCCGGTTCCGGTGGAGCTTCTGATCGAAGAAACGAAGAACCACTGCACGATTGGGACACTGCTTTGCCTGGATGGACGGCAGCGGCTGGTATTCATTCTTGGCGAGGTGTTCGGTGTGAGCGATGAGGTGGGCGCCGAAATTGCCGAGGTGACGCCGGTCAACTTCCGGCAGATCCTTTCACGGGCTCGGCGCGATTTATACGAGTATCTGCGCGGCAATTGCAGCCTGGTGAATGCGGAGAGCCACTGCAAGTGTGCGAAGAAAACGCGGGCATTTGTGCAAGCCGGATTTGTCGATCCGCAAAAGATGGAATTCACGAAGGCCCATTTACACAAAGTACGCGAGGTGGCCGGCGAGCGTGCCGATGAGTTACAGGCAGCCTACATGAAAGTCGGGGCCGCAGTGTATCGCGATCATCCTTTTTATGAGCCTGCGGAACAGGCTGCGATGCTGCAAAGGGTGGTAAAGTCGTTGTCGTTGTCGTTGTCGTTGTCATTGTCGTTGCAGACGCCTTCATAGTTCAAACAGCGGAGAGGAGTTCAGGTGGATATCCAAAACGCATTTATCGGCCAAGCTAAAAAGCCCACGCCAGAGGAAGTTACTGCGGCACTGGGGCCGAGCGCGAAGGTCTGGCAGCAACTGGTGGATTGGTTGGCGGAGGAGCAGGGCGTCGCTCTCCAGGAGTGGAAATCGATATCGCTCAAATATGGATGGGCCCTGCGGCTGAAATTGAAGAAGAGGACCATCATTCACATGAGCCCCTGCAGCGGATGCTTTCGCGTGGTGTTTATTCTCGGCGACAAGGCGGTCAAGGCCGCGCGGCAAATCAAGCTCCCGAAGAGTGTGGCCAAAGTGATCGAGGAGGCTCCGCGATACACGGAAGGGACTGGAGTGAGGCTCACCGTGAAGTCGGCGAAAGACTTGGCCGCGATCCGCAAACTTGCCGTCATCAAGTTAGCGAATTAAACGGGACGGCGCGAGTTCAGCGGAGCATTTTCAGGATGATCTCTGCCGCCCTTTCCGCAGGATGCGCGCCGCCGCTCCCTCGCTTTAGTTTTGCCTTCACCGCTGCCAAGCGCTCGATCATGTGTGTCCGCGGTTCGCCTTCGGGGATGATTTTGTTCATCTCCGCAATGACGTTTTCCACTGTGAATTTGTGCTGCACCAGCTCTGGGACGACTTCTTCGCCGGCAATCAGGTTGACCATGGCGAAATAGGGGACTTTCACGCGCGGCTTGCCCAGAGCGTAGGTCAACGCGGACACGCGGTACACCATGACAAATGGAGTGCCCATGATTGCGGCTTCAACCGTCGCCGTACCGCTGGCGACGATCGCAGCCCGCGAGTGAAACAATGCGGGCAGCGCCTCGGGCACAAGGTGAATCTTCCCCTGTACAGACGCGGCTTGCCGCGTCTCCGTCGTCGTCGCTATCCACTGCTTGAAAAACGCCGCGTCGAGCGTGCGCGCCACCGGCAAGAGGAATTCGTAGCCGCCGCTTAGACGATCTTTTCCCGGACGATCTTTCTCTGGACGATCTATTTGCAGACGCCCCGCCGCCTCAAGGATTGTCGGCAGGTTCATGCCCGCTTCTTTGCGGCGGCTGCCCGGCATCAGCGTGATCCAGGGCTTCGCGGCATCGAGTTGGTTCTCGACCGCATACGCTTCGCGGCTAATCGCAGGCCCGGGCAAATCGGCCAGCGGGTGGCCAACAAACGTCGCATCCACTCCACGATCGCGATAGAACCTTTCTTCGAAGGGAAAAATCACCAGCGCCTTGTTGATGTATTTGCGCAGCAACTTGACGCGTCCCTGCCGCCACGCCCAGAACTGCGGGCAGACGTAGTAAACCACGGGAATGCCGCGCCTGCGCATCTGCCGCGCCACGCGCCAGTTGAACGACGGAGCGTCGATGACGATGGCCAACGCCGGGCGGTTCTCATTATCATTTTCGTCAGCCGCGCTAATCAGCTTCCGATAGAGCCCGAGAATCTTTGGCAGATGACTGACGACCTCAGTGATGCCGACGACCGCCAGGTCTTTCGCATCGACAACAATCTCGCAACCAGCGGCGCGCATTCGATCTCCGCCCGCGCCGAAGAACTCAAGCTGCAATTCTTGGGTGGAGGCTGGGCTCGGCCCCGCCGGGACGGGGCCGAGCCCCGTCGCCACACGAGCAGGAATGGCCGCCCGCCGCAGCGCTTCGATGAGCTGCGCGCCATACATTTCGCCCGAAGCTTCACCGGCTGAGATCAGAATGCGCACGAGGACATTGTAACGGGGCAGATGGAGCGGCGGTTAGTCGTCGGCGTTCGCCGTGACCGCGGGAGTTCCCACCGGCATTTCCTGGTCTTTATATTGCAGTTGATAGAGCTTGTAGTAAATCCCGCGCTGGGCGAGGAGTTGCTGGTGCGAACCCATTTCGCGGACCTGGCCTTTGTGCATGACGATGATTTTGTCGGCGCGCTGGATGGTCGAGAGGCGGTGGGCGATGATCAGCGCCGTACGCCCTTCCACCATGCGGTTGAGCGCGTCGCGCACGCGAAATTCGGTTTCCGTATCCACGCTTGAAGTCGCTTCGTCGAGAATCAGGATCTTCGGACTGTGCGCCAGCGCTCGCGCGAAACTGATGAGCTGTTTCTGTCCCGTCGATAGCGTCGAGCCGCGTTCGCGCACTTCTTCTTTGAAGCCTCCGGGCAAGGTGCGGATGAAGTCGGCGAGGTTGACGTCCTCCGCCGCCTGCTCCACGTCCGCGTCTTGAATGCGCGCTGTTCCCAGCCGGATGTTGCCTGCAACCGTGCCGCTGAATAGAAACGGGTCCTGCAAGACGACGCCAAAGCGGCTGCGCAGGTCGTCGAGATTCATCTCTTTGATATCGACGCCGTCGATGCGGACCGCGCCGCGCTGCACGTCGTAGAAGCGCATGAGCAGCGAGATCAGCGTGGTCTTGCCCGCGCCGGTGTGTCCGACAACGGCGATGGTTTCGCCCGGTTCGAGAGCAAAGTTGACGTCGCGCAAGACCCAGTCTGGCTCGGCTGGCGACTCTTCGAGTCGGCCTGGACGGGCGGCGGCGCCCGTCGCCTTACTAGCTTGTCCTGGAACGTTATACGCGAACCATACATGATCGAATTCAATCCGTCCCGGCCCTCGCGGTGTTTTCGCGACCGCTGGAGAGGTGATTTCAATCTTAGTATCCAGCAGCTTGAACACGCGCTCGCCCGCCGCCATCGCCGACTGCAGGATGTTGTACTTCTCGCTCAGGTCTAGGATAGGGCGGAAGAAACGCTGCGCGTACTGTATGAAGGCGGCCAGCACACCGATTGACGCCACATCCTGGACAATGTGAAAGGTGAGAAGGCTCTTCTTAGAGAATCCAATGGCCAGGCCGGGGACGGTCGAATGGTGGAAAATTCCATTCCCGCCGAACCAAATGGCACTGGCGATGGCAATCGACGCCAGAAAGTCCACCACGGGGTAATACACGGCGTAAGCCATGATGGCGTCTTTGAAAGCATTCATGTGCGAGGCGTTGATGTCGGAAAATTTATTAAAGGCGCGCTTCTCGCGATTGAAAAGCTGCAAGACCATCATGCCCGAGACCGCTTCCTGCATGTAAGAGTTGATTCGGGCGATGGCGATGCGGATGCGCCGGTAGGAATCTCGCACCTTATCGCGAAAAATCATGGTCGCGTACGCGATCAGCGGAAGCACGGCGAAAGTGATCAGCGCCAGCTTCCAGTTCATCAGCATCATGATGCCGATGATGCCGGTGAGCACGAAGACATCTTCAAAAATGGAGACGACTCCCGCCGTGAACATTTCATTCAGCGCATCGACGTCGGTGGTCACACGCGTCACCAGGCGTCCGACTGGGTTCTTGTCGAAAAACGCAACGTGGATGTGCTGCAAGTGGCGGAAAATCTGCTTACGCAGATCGAACATCACCTTCTGGCCAGTCCACTGCATCAGGTAGGTCTGAATGAACTCCAGGGTGAAAGTGAAAACGAGAATTCCGACGTAAATCCCGCCAATCTGCGCGATGCCGGTCAGCGGGGTGCTGCTCAGCCGGTCGCCAATCCAGGAATGGGAGTTCGGCGACTTCGCCAGATATTTATCGATAGCGATCATGGTGAGGAACGGCCCTAGCACGTCCAGTCCCGACTTCAGGATGATGGACGCGAGCGCCACCACCACGTGCCATTTGTAAGGACGCAGGTATGTCATGAGCCGCCGCATCAGCCGGCCGTCGTACGCTTTGCCTAATACTTCTTCTTCCTGATTGGAGGCCATCGGTGGAGTTAAGAAAACGAAACCCGGGATTACCCTGAACTAAAGACTACCCTAACCAAGAACACCGCAACAACGTCACTCCAAATAGATGACCGGAGCGACGCGCAGGATGGAAAAGGTTCGAGCAACAACATGAAAGCGGTCCAGGATTGGGACCAATTCTCCGGGCCGAAATCGTCAAATTGAATCTTCCCCGGAATTCTCTTCTGCCGCAGGCTCTTCCGCTTCCGCACACAGCAGAGCCACGGTGCGGGGAGTGCTCTCGATCGGAACGGGTTCCGGCACACTCGTGGCGTTCTCGATGCCTAAATCACCAAAGCGCCGCACGGAGACCATCACCCGGCCCTCCAGCGAGCCAACCGCTTTGTTGTAGGAACTAATGGCCCCCGTCAGGCCCTTAGAAATGTCGTTGAAATTACCCATGAAAACACCCAGGCGCTTGCACAGCTCGTTCCCCGCATTGCTGATCTTCTGCGCATTTTCGGCGATCCTCTCTTGCTTCCATCCGTAGTCGACGGCTTTCAGAAGCGAAATCAGGGTCGTCGGGGACGCCAGAATTACACGCTGTTCAATTCCGTACTCGATGAGGCTGGGGTCCTGTTCGAGCGCGGCGCTAAAAAAACTTTCTCCGGGCAGGAACATGACGACGAAATCCAGGGCGGGCTGAAACTCGGCAGCATAGGACTTCGATCCGAGCGCCGCCATGTGTGCTCGAACCTGCCGGGCGTGGTCGAGCAGCTTCGCTCTCCGGACAGTTTCGTCGCTCGTTTCCACCGCATCCAGATAGGACTGGAGCGGAGTTTTGGCGTCAACCACGATGTTCTTTCCGGCAGGCAGCTTCACGATCATGTCGGGACGCAGCCTTCCATCGGAGGTGTTAGCCGAGACCTGTTCTACGAAGTCGCAGTAACTCACCATCCCGGCGATCTCGACCACCCGCCGCAACTGGATTTCGCCCCAGCGCCCCCGGACCTGTGGCGCGCGCAGGGCCTTGACCAGATTGCCGGTCTCGCCGCGCAGTTGCTCTTGTGTTTCCAACAGCGAACGGACTTGGTCGGTCAGGGCCCCATAGTCCTGTTTGCGCTCTTTTTCAATTTCTCGAATTTGCTTGTCAACATCGGCCAGCGAACCCTTGATCGGCGTGACCAGGTTTTCGACAGCCTTCTGGCGGGCCTCCAAATCTCCCTTGGCCTCGGACTGATACTTCTCCAGGCGCTCCTTTGCCAGATGCAAGAAGGACTCGTTGTTGCTGCGCAGGGCTTCAGCCGCCAAAGCCTGAAAAGCTTGCCGCAGTTCCACCGACGCGGAGTTTAGAAGTTGGAGCTTTTGTTCGCCCGACTGGCGCTCCCCTTGCAGGGTGGACTCGAGGCCGGCGACTTGGGCCGCCAGGCGTGTGTTATCGGAAGTTGCCCCTTCAAGTTTTTTCCGGACGTCGGCTAGCGTCTGCGTAAAAGTCGAGACTTGCTCCCGCAACACGGCTGACTTGGTTCGCAAAGCCAGCCATGCGATGGCGCCCCCCAACACGGCGGAAATAATCGCCACCGTCGGTATCAATATCAGTATCGAAAGGCTATTCATGGCTGGCCTACGCCTCCTTCTGCGCACTGGCCAAGTTGGCAGTGCTGAGACTGACCTTCCGGCCAATAGCAGTATGGAACTCATCGACGCGGCCTGCAACTTCCGTGTTTACACCGACTTGCGCGGGCGGTACAACGCCGCGCGGCAAAACAGCCGAGAACCCAAGCTGGGCACGGCTTTCGGAACTCAAGGTAACTGGCCGAATGGTCTCCATCGTAAGTAGCTGAGATGAATTCTAGAAGCTAGCGTGAGAGATGGAAAGCGGAACTTTCAGGGCGATCCCCGCGCCCAAACGCCAACCACATAATCATGCTTGGAGCTCTGGTTTTTTCATTGGCGATGTTGGTGGTGAATCCGGCACCCGGCGCGGCGAAAACTGCGCCAGCGGCACCCGATGTTCCCGCTAGCACCAGCAGCAAGTTGCCCAACCCCCCAACGGACTCGGCGAACGGAGCCTCACCTGGTGAGGACTCCGCCGCCGAGAACGAACTTTTGGAAGCGGCCAACAAGAGCCGCAAACTCGCGGGCGTGGAACCCTTGCGCATGGAAGAAAGTCTGCGCGAAGCGGCCCGCGCGCACGCACGCCGGATGGTTGAGAGCGCACGCCTGGAACATCAGTTGGCCGGTGAGCCCTCCCTGCTGCAAAGAATTGCGTGGGTCAGTCCGCTAAGAATCGATCGCGCCGGTGAGAACATCGCCTACGCCAGCGGCGTTTCGGGAGCGAATGAGGTCCTGATGCGCTCGGCCCCGCACCGGAAGAACCTGCTGGATGGCAAATTTAATATCGCGGGCATCGCGGCCATCTGGAGCAAGGGCAAGCTGTATGTGGTCCAGGATTTCGCGCGTGAGGTCGGGTCGTATTCCGCGAGCGAGAGCGGACAGCGAGTGGGACGGGCTGTCGATGAGATGCGGCAACGGGCTGGGCTTCCGGAGCTGGTTCAACTCTCGCCGCCGAATCTGAACGAAGCCGCGTGCTCGCTGGCAGAAGAGAGCCGTCCGAACGCGCGCCTGCTGGCAGCTTCTTACACGAATCGAAAAATTGTCACCTACACCGAGAGCCGTCCGGAAGTTTTGCCGGAGGTGGCGTTGCGCCTGCTGCGCGATCCGGACGTTCACCAGTTTGCGGTGGGCTCCTGCTACGCGCGCAATGCGGCGTACCCGACGGGAATCTACTGGGTCGCGATTCTTCTCTACTGAGCCGGTCCGGCCGCCATCTCATCAATCATTGAATCGTTTGGAACAGAGCGCGGTTGAAACCACGCTGCTGATCGCAGGAGTTCCCCGGATGCCGCGCCCGGTTCTATGATCCTGTCCAATCCCGAAATCGGTTCCGGCTAAGCCGGTCGGCCAGCACCACGATGCGACAGAAATCTCGCAATGAGAAAGAAGAGGCCTGGCGCCGCAACTAAGAAGCCGTACGGCCCGCGAGGCCAATGTCCGGAGCGGAGAAAATTCCAGACGTAGAATGCGATCAGACATCCCAAAGCGAGGATCCCGCCCAATTCCTCACGGAACCAGGCCACAACCAGCCCCACGCCAACTCCTATTGGAAAGAGGGCCAGACCAACCCATTCCTGATGCGACGGCCGTGGACCTCCGCCTGCCATGCCTTCGCCGACGGCGAACACAAGAACAAAACCGATGCTGAGAATGCTCCATACGCGAGCTGTCCAGCGGACTACGAGTGCGAATGAGCGTGTTGTCATCGTCTTCCTCCTAATTACAGGAACGATTCTGCCGGCCGCCTTGCAACTTTTTACAAACCTGATTTATTGAGTGGATCGAGACATGGCCAGCGAATGCACCAACTCTTTGAATACCCGGCCTCTGTGCTCGTAGCTTTGGAACTGATCGAAGCTGGCGCAGGCGGGAGCGAGAAGCACGACGTCGCCCGCGACCGCCGACTCGCTGGCTCTTCTGACAGCGTCTTCCAAAGTTTCCGCAGGATCGATTTCGGCGGTGCCCTGGATCTGCGACTCGATCTTGGCGGCCGCGGCCCCAATCGTGTACACCCGTTTCACTCGCTGCCGCAAGAGGTCATGGAGCACGGTGTAGTCGCTGCCCTTGTCTTTGCCGCCGAGAATCAAGTGAACATTCGCCGGGAAAGATTCCAACGCCTTGATGGTGGCATCTACGTTGGTCGCCTTGGAGTCGTTGTAGTAATCCACGCCTGCGACCCTGGCCACAAACTCGAGCCGGTGCTCGACGGCTTTGAAATTCCGCACCGCCTTACGAACTTGATCCGGCTGGCAGCCGGCGAGCATGCCGATAGAAACTCCCGCCAGCACATTCTCCAGGTTGTGCGCGCCTTGCAGCGATATTTCGGCCAGTGGTATGATCTCGCGCTCGCTGTTGCCGTCGCAGAAATAGATGTTCGCGCCCCGTACAAAGGCCCCCTTTGCAATCTCTTTCTTTCGGCTGAACCAGAACAACTGCGCCCGCGTCCGCTCCGACAATCCAACGGTGGTGGGGTCGTCGGCGTTGAGGACGGTGAAATCAGCGGGGCACTGGTTCTCGAAAATTCGCGCCTTGGCGTTGACGTAATTATCAAATGTCTTATGGCGATCGAGATGGTCGGGCGTGATATTCAGAATCACCGCAATTCGCGGGCGGAATTCAACGATCGTTTCCAGTTGAAAGCTCGACACTTCGAGCACAATCCAGGTCGCGGGCCCGGACTGGTCCACAAAGCTGATGGCGGGCGTGCCGATATTGCCGCCGACGAGCGTGGGGAAATCTCCCGCGGCAATAATTTCGCCGGCCAGTGCCGTGGTCGTGGTTTTGCCGTTGGCTCCGGT
>Ga0181518_10006023_pt1 | contig 10260 bp, 7 predicted proteins | sample PEATcosm2014_Bin_28_FD_119751 | JGI IMG/M metagenome (GOLD analysis project Ga0181518, IMG submission 119751) | Peatland microbial communities from MTU Mesocosm Facility, Houghton, MI, USA - PEATcosm2014_Bin01_60_metaG | ecosystem: Environmental > Terrestrial > Soil > Wetlands > Peat | place... | reverse complement strand
GTCGGTGAGCCGAACGAGTCGACGACGACGATCGTCTGTCCTTTGCCGTCGGTGCCAGCCCTGAACAGCGGCCTCAGGTCGTAGGCCTGTTGTATCTGAGCGGGCTCGTAGCAGGCGATTCCCAGGCTCTTCTCGCACCTCGACGTGCTGGGCGGGCTCGACAGGGCCGAACCGATGTGAACTGCGTCGGGGTAGATGACGACCGGGTCCGGCGGAGTCGAGGGCGCTCGGGTGGCGGTAGGAGCCCCTCTGGCAGCCGTCCCAGCCGCGAGCGTCACCGCGGCGGCGGCCATGAGGATGACCACAGCGCTACAAAGTCTTCTCCGGTTCATCCGCCTCCCACCCCTTTTCGCGCAGCTAGCTAGTCAGCCATCCGTCCAATGGAGGGGCGTAAGGATGAGCGCCAAGAACCCGCTCCCGAGCCGTGCGCAGGTAACCATCATTGATGTCGTAACCGACGTAGCGACGACCGGCCTCGACAGCAGCCACTGCCGTCGAACCGGAGCCAAGGAACGGATCGAGAACAAGGTCATCGAGATACGTATAGAGCTCGATGAACCGCCTCGGTAGTGCCACCGGGAACGGAGCAGGGTGTGACACGCGACGAGCAGACTCTGGCGGGATCTCCCATACAGAGAGGGTCGCCGCGAGGAACTCATCGCGAGTGATCGTGCTCACTCCCTTGCGTGCTCGGCTCCATCGCTCCTTGCTGAAGCAAAGGCAGTACTCGTGCAGATCGCGGAACGTCGGGTTGCTCGCCGATCGCCAACTGCCCCACGCACACGACCCCGAGGCTCCCCTTGCTTTCAGCCAGATTACTTCACCCCGAGGGAGGAACTTGAGATCCTCCATGATTGCGGTGACGTTGTCAGCCAGCGAGACATACGGCCGACGCCCGAGGTTAGCTACGTTCACAACTGCCCGTCCGCCGGGCTCGAGAACCCTGTAGGTCTCCCTGAACACTGCGCGCAAGAGCGCGAGGTAGTCGTCGAAACTGAGATCCGAGTCATATTCCTTGCCCACGTGGTATGGCGGCGATGTGACCATGAGAGCAACACAGTCATCCGGGAGCTCGACCATTGCCTCAGCGGAGCGGGCATAAAGACCACTTCGAACAAGCTCCTGAGACGGAGCGCGGTCTGAGGTCGTTTTTGCTTCTTTCAACCCACGGTCGTAGAAGGGCGAGGAGTCGTGGCTCTCTCGCCGTCCCACTCCAAAGCGCGTAGTCCTCGTCGCCATCGGCCCTTCCTTCTCATGGTGATGCCGACTCGGAAGCTCAACCCTCCGTGTGGCGACTTCTATGACGGAGGCTAACACCGCAGCCCGGATCTCCCGGGCCAAACCAGCGCAAATGAGCCGCTTGAGCAAAGGCGAAGGCTCTCGGGCAACCTCACCGTCCGGGCGCCCAGGACGTGCCGACCGCCTAACTCAGCCAGACATCCTCCAACCGGTATGCACCGCCTGGGTTCACGGCGAACCCGTGCAGCGTCGGCTGCCAGGCGTAGATGTTCGGCGGGTAGTCGAGCGCGACGTACGGGGCGTCCTGGGCAACCATCGCCTGGATCTTCCCGTAGAGAACGGCGCGCTTCGCGCTGTCGAATTCGGTCTCGGCCTCCCGCACGAGCGCGATCGCTTTCGGGTCATCGTAGTAGGTCCAGAACGAATGCGAGCCGCCGTCTTGCACGTCGACCTGGAACGACGCCATCTCGTCGGGGTCGCTTATGTCGTTCGTCGCGCCATTGATCATCGCCTCGTAGTTGAACGCCTCGAACGCTGCGGTGTAGGCGGCGTTGTCGAGCTGCTGGATCGAGACGTTGATCTTCAGCGGCTTGAGCTCTTGTTGGATGATCGTTGCCGCTTCGACGTACTGGGTGTTGCCGCTGGGCACGAGGATCGAGGTCGAAAAGCCGTGCGGGTAGGCCGACTGCGCGAGCTCGGCCTTGGCAGCAGCGATGCTGTAGCCGAGTGTCGGGACCTTTGCGTAGTACTGCAGGCTCGGCGGGAAGAACGAGTTCCCCGGTTCGGCGGTCCCGAAGGTCGTGACCTTGGCGAGCTCTTCGATGTTGATGGCGTGGTTGATCGCCCTGCGAACGTGGCGGTCCTTGTACTGGGGAAGCTTCTCGTTGAAGAACAGCAGGTCGACCGCCCAGGATCCGAACGCCTTCAGGACCAGCGCCGGGTCCGCCTTCAAGGCGGCCACCTGGGCCGGCGGAACCGCCGAGATCACGTCGACCTGCCCGGCCTTGAGCTGGAGCACACGCTGGTTGTCGTCGGAGATGTAGCTGAAGTTGACCTCGTCGAGATAAGGCTTGCCGGGCTGCCAGTAGTGCTCGTTCTTCGCCAGGACCGCGTTCCCGCCCTTGACGAACGACTTGAGCACGAAGGGTCCGGTGCCGATCGGATTGGCGAAGAAAGCAGACTCGCTCTGGCCGCCGAAATTGCTCGGCAGAATCGCGTTGGCAAAGACCGAGATGTCCGACAAGAACGGGGCCCACGGCTGGGAAAGCTGGAAGGTGACGGTGCTCGAGTCGGTTGCCTTGTAGGACTTGATCGCGAAGTCCAAGAAGCTGAGCGGGCCATCGGCGTCGGTAGCGGCGCGGTGGATCGAGAACACGACATCCTCCGCGGTCACGGGCTTGCCGTCGGAGAACTTCACGCCCGGCCGGAGCGAAAAGGTCCAGGTCTTCCCGTCAGAGCTCACCGTGTGGCCCTGCGCGAGCCACGGAGTGAGCGTGCCCAGCGGGCTCGTGATGTACAGAGGCTCGAAGATCTTGTCGAGCGTGTAGACGTCACCTTCGACGATCGAGTTCGCCGGGTCGAGCTGGGTCGGTCCGGTCTGGCGGCCGAAGTTCAAAGTACCTCCGAGCCTGGGCTTGGCCCCGCCGGACTTGCCGAAGGTGGTGGACGCTGCCCAAGCGGAGCTGCCGGGCGCAACCAGCAGCGGGCTCGCGCCGACGATGCCCGCACCGACGATGCCGAAGCGGAGCATCTCACGCCGGCTGTAGCGCTGCCGGTTGTCGTTCAGTGTCGCCCCATCTGCGGCCTCTCGATTTGTCACGTTCTGCCTCCGTTCGCGGCCGCGCTCGCGCCGGCAATTCGGCTTGATCGCAGCAACCCTACAAATCCGATCAGATTACTCAGGTTAATGTACCGGGCACGTTGTCGGCATGCAACCGAGGGTGCACGACGACCGGCGCACCACGTTGGAAAACGCCGGTCACTGCTCCGGGCTCGCTCATGTGCGCGAGATCGGTGGGCTCTTGATCAAGCACGATGGCGTCGAACTCGTAGCCCGGAGCGATTCTTCCGAGACGGTCCCCGACCCCGCAGAGCTCTGCTCCCACCGAGGTCCCGGCCAACAGTGCCTCTTCGACGCTCAAGCCCGCGCGGTGCAACAAAGCGAGCTCGGAGAGGTTGCGCCCGTGATCGTCGCGATGGCCGAAATCGCTGCCGAGCGCGACCTTCACACCCGCTGCCCGGGCGATCTGGACGGCCTCCCCGAGGCGTTCACCGACTTCGAGCGCCCGCGCCGCGCGGCCCGGGTCAAGCTCACCGGAGCGTGCCAACGCCGCGAGTCGCGCGTAGATGGCGAGAGTCGGGACGAAAAAGCACCCTCGCGCGGCCATTGCCGCAGCGTCAGCCTCCGTGAGGAAGATCCCGTGCTCGATGGACCGGGCTCCGGCCTCGATCGCCCAGCCGATGGCGTCACCGCCGAGCGCGTGCACCATGACGGGGCGACGGTGACGGCCTGCCTCGCTCACAGCGGCCGCGAGGTCCTCGAACGAGAGCTCAGGTTCGAACCCGCCATCGGATGTCGCCAACACGCCCCTCGTGGCGACGAGCTTGATCCAATCTGCTCCTGAGCGGAGAACGAGACGGACGACTTTCCGCATCTCGTCGGGGCCATCGGCGAGATGCGGCGGCCTCCCTGGGTAATCAGGCAGCGAGTAGTCCACCGAGCATTCCGAGCCGGGCCCGGTCAGAAAACCGTCCGTGTGGCCTCCTGTCGAGCCGATGGCGACAACCGAGACTTGCATCGTCGGCCCGGGCACGTGCCTGGCGGCCACGGCGTCGCGCACACCGGCGTCGGCGATGCCGGCGTCGCGCACGAACGTGACGCCGGCACGGAGAGTGCGCCGCAGAACCTCGGCCGTCTCGAGCACACGCCGCGAGAACGGCGTGCGCAGGAGCTCGAGGGTGTCGAAGCTCGACAGACCTGTGTGAACATGACAGTCAAAGATGCCGGGCAGCAGCCACAGCCCGTCGCCGTCGAGGGTGACCTTGCTCGCGCCAGGCGAGAGGTCCCGCCCTAGGGCTACTACGACGCCATGAGCTACAAGAACATCCACCCGGCTGGCAAAACCTCCGGTCTCGTCCAGCACGTTCGAGCCGCGGATGAACATGTCCGCCGGGGGCGCTTGTCGGACGCGCGGCGCCGTTGAGCCGCTGTCTGGGTCGCTCGCGCTCACTTGTCGAGAAGGACCCCGGCGGCCGCGGCAAGGACCGCCACGTGATCGTCCACGTTGATGAGACCCGCTCCCATGGTGTCGAGCGAGAGGTGGGTCGCTCGGGCACTCCGCCACAGCAGAGCTTGATGCTCGAGGTGCGCGAGATCGCCGGCTCCGACGTTGACGAACCCCTCCATGCCGATTGTTGCGGGGTCCCGCCCCGCTTCGAGAGCCGCCCTTTCGATGACGCTGCATGCCTCGTCGAGCTGCGGTCCGGGGGCCATCAACGGGAACCAACCATCCGCGAGCTGACCGACGCGCCGCAGCGCCGGGGTGGACGCGGCTCCGAACCAGATCGGGATCGGCCGCTGGACCGGCAAGGGGGCGAGGCCGGCGCCGGTCACCGTCTCGAACTTGCCCTCGAAAGTCACCGACTCCTCCGTCCACAGCCGGCGCATCAGCTCGACCTGCTCGGCTATGCGTTGGCCTCGGTTCGAGAAGTCCTTGCCGAGCGCCTCGTACTCAACGGCGTTCCACCCGATCCCGACGCCGAGACGAAAGCGACCCCCCGAGAGGAGGTCGACCTCTGCCGCCTGTTTCGCGACGAGCACGGTCTGTCGCTGAGGAAGGATCACGATCCCGGTCACGAGCTCGAGAGGCGAGATGGCTGCCAAGTAGCCGTAGAGGACGAAGGGCTCGTGAAACGTGCTGTGCAGGTCGTACGGGCCGTTCCAGCCGGTGTGCACTCTCGTGTCGGCACCGAGCACGTGATCGTAGGCGAGGAGGTGGTCGTAGCCGAGGTCCGAGACGGCCTCGGCGTAGGTGCGAACCGCACCGGGATCCGCTCCGATCTCGGTCTGGGGGAACACGACACCGATCTTCATGCGACAACTCCACCTTGGTGGTCCGGCACGCAAGGGTGTCGACGCTGCTCGGGCGACATGAACCCAGCGTAGGGAGTGGCTGACCTCGCGGTCGTGTCCAGGCCCCTGACCTGCACTCGGACAGCAACCGGTCGGCCGGCAACCGGGCGGCGGCTAACTGCGGTGATGGCGGTCGCCGTGGGTCGCAGCCATCTGAACATGGAGGTGCCGTCCACTGCGATGCACGAGATCGCTGAGACGCACGAGATCGATTCGAGGGAGACGCCCGGGCCGATGGTGTCGGGAGACGACCAAGTGCCGGTGCCGTAGGTGAGCGCGTTGCCCTTGAAGTCCACAGCGGCGCAGAAGCTCGCCGTCGGGCAGGACACCGAGGTGATCCCGCCTCCGCCCGAATCGATCGTGACCGGCTTCGACCAGGTCGTGCCTCCGTAGGTGACGGCGTGGAAGCTGCGGTCCACCGCCGCGCAGAACCGCGCAGTCGGGCACGAGATGGAGGTGATCCCGCCTCCGCCCGGGTCGATGCTGACCGGGGACGACCATGTCCTGCCGTTGTAGGTGACAGCGTTGTTTCGGAGGTCCACTGCGACACAAAAGCTCGCCGACGGGCACGAGATGGAGCTGAGGCCGCCTCCGTTCGGGTCGACGCGCACGGGCAAAGACCAGGAACTGGTCTTGTAAATGAGAACATTGCCGCCCTCGTCAACCGCTGCACAAAAGCTCGCAGACGGGCAGGCGACAGAGGTAAGGCCGCCTCCACGCGGGTCGATGCCGACCGGCTTTGACCAACTCCTGCCTTCGTATGTAAGGGCGTGGAGGTCACGGTCAACCGCTACGCAGAACCTCGCCGTCGAGCACGAGACAGAGGTGATGCCGCCTCCGTTCGGGTCGATGTCGACGGGAGGCGACCATCTCGTGCCGTCATAGGCGAGGACGCCGCCGTGGTCGTCCACCGTGGAACAGAAGCTCGCGATCGGGCACGAAACAGATGTGAGCCCGCCTCCGTTCGGGTCAACGCTCAGAGGAGACGACCATCCCTTGCCGTCATAGTTGAGGACATTGCCGTGGAGGTCCACTACGGCGCAGAAGCTAACTATCGGGCAGGAAACGGAGGTCGGGCGGAACCCGGTCGAATCGATCTTGACCTGCTTCGACCACGAGGTGCCGTTGTAGGTGAGCTCATTGCCGCTCTCGTCCACTGCGACGCAGAAGCTCGCCCTGGGACAGGAGACAGAGACAAGGATGCCGGCGTCCGGGTCGACGGGGTAAGGGCCAGACCACGAGCTGGACGTGTACGTGAGGACGTTCCCACCCTCGTCGACTGCAACGCAGAACCTCGATGTCGGACAGGAGATCGAGCTCACGTAATATCCGCTCGAGTCGACGCTGACCGGCTTCGACCATGACCTGCCGTTGTAAGTGAGGGCGTTGCCGCCGGCGTCCACGGCAACGCAGAAGTTCGTCTTCGGACAGGACACGGTGTCCAGGCCCTGTCCGCCCGCGTCGATGTAGCGGAGCCCCACCCACGACCTGCCGTTGTAGACGACGGCAAAGCCGCCCCGGTCCACGGTGGCGCAAAATGTCGCGCTGGCGCAGGATACCGAGGCCAGAGCGAACCCTCTCGAATCGATCCTGACCGGCTTCGACCACGAACTGCCGTCATAGCTGAGAGCGTTGTCGTTCTCGTCCACAGCGGCACAGAAGCTCTCCGTTGGGCAGGAAACGGATGTGAACCCGCCTCCGGCCGGGTCGATGCTCTCGGGCGACGACCACGACTTGCCGTTGTAGACAAGGACTGTGCCATACGAGTCCACGGCAACGCAGAACCTCGCCGTGGGACAAGACGCGGCACTCGGCGCGCCCGTGAACGGGTCGATCGTCCCTCCCCAGGACCACGCGGCCGCAACACTGGCGACTGGCGCAGTCACAACCGGGGGTTGCGCCCCCGCGAGGGCCGGCCACGCGATCGCTGCGACTGCGATCATCTCGACGAGAAGATGACCGAACACACGTCGCGTCATCGTGGCTCCTCCTGCCTGCGAGCTCGCCGGACGAGGCCAGGCGTGCGCTCGAAGAGCACTGGTAGTTTGCGATCTGCAGTCACAGCAGTAGCTAGTATCCACCTCGTGCGGGCAACGCGGACCGGCAGCTCCTCGCCAGCGCGCGCCCTTTGAGAAAGCCCACGGCCGGCCTCGCCGACGTGCGGCACCTACCTGGCCCGGTACCGTCCAAGTGAAGGTGCTCGTCACAGGCGGTGCCGGCTATATCGGCAGCGTCGTAGCCACCAGGCTCCTCGAGGCCGGCCACGAGGTCACAGTGATCGACGACCTCTCCACGGGACATCGTGATGCCGTGCCCGACGATGCCCAGTTCGTGCTCGGCAAGGTACAACAGGTGTCGAGCACGCTCGGTCGGCGAGCCTTCGACGGCGTTGTTCACCTGGCAGCCTCCTCGCTCGTCGCCGAGTCGATCACCGATCCGCAAAAGTACGAGACCAACAACGTCGCCGGGACGCGCCATCTCCTCGAGGCCCTCCGAACGACCGGGATCTCCAAGATCGTCTTCTCCTCCTCGGCCGCCGTCTACGGCGAGCCGTCTTGGGTGCCGATCCAGGAGGACGCGCCGACCGTGCCGCTGAACCCCTATGGTGCCTCGAAGCTCGCCGTGGATCAGATGCTCGACGAAGAGGCCGCTCGGCACGGTATCGCCGCGGTGAGCTTGCGCTACTTCAATGTCGCGGGTTCCTACGCAAGCCTTGGCGAGAGGCATGATCCCGAGACCCACCTCATCCCGCTTACCTTGCGAGCCGCCCTCGAAGGCCGCCCGGTTGACATCTTCGGCGGCGACTACCCGACACCCGACGGGACCTGCATACGTGACTACATCCACGTCGCCGACATCGCGGATGCCCACCTGTTGGCGCTCGGTGCAGCCTCACCCGGCACGTGGCGGGTCTACAACCTCGGCAACGGAGAGGGCTTCTCGGTACGCCAGGTCATCGCTGCCGCCCGCCGGGTGACAGGTCTTCAACTGGCCGAGCGCGTCACAGCCCGCCGAGCAGGAGACCCGGCAGTGCTCGTTGCCTCGTCCGAACGCGCCCGCCGGGATCTCGACTGGGCCCCAAGGAGGCCGGAGCTCGACGAAATGGTCGATGACGCCTGGAACTTCGTCCAGCGACGGCAAGGATGAGCCCACTCGGAGCTTCGGGCGAGGGTTTCCGCCGCATCTTTGGAAGGCCCCCGGAGGGAATCTGGTCGGCTCCCGGACGGGTGAACCTGATCGGTGAGTTCACAGATTACAACGACGGCTTCGTGCTGCCGCTCGCCCTGCCCTTTGCCGCACGGGCGTGCGCCGCCCGTCGCGACGACGATCTCGTGAGAGTCGTCTCCGCTCAGCGCTCGGAAGGTGGCGAGCTCCCGGTCGTCGAGGCCGTGCTGGATCTGCTGAAGCCGGGGACGACGAGCGGGTGGGCATCGTACGTCCTCGGCGTCATCTGGGCGCTGCGCGAAGCCGGCGCGCAACTTGCCGGTGTCGAGCTCCTCATTGACAGTGACGTGCCGATCGGGGCCGGCCTCTCGTCGTCCGCGGCGCTCGAGTGCTCCGTCGCGTTGGCGCTGCACGACCTCTACGAATTGCGGCTTTCGCGACAGGACCTGGCACTCGTAGCCCAACGGGCCGAGAACGAGTACGTGGGCGTGCCCACCGGCATCATGGACCAGACCGCCTCGTTGCGCTGCAGGTCTGGTCATGCCCTGTTCCTCGATACGCGCACCTTCGAAGTGCGACAGGTGCCCCTCGACCTCGGGCCCGTCGGCTTGACACTGCTCGTCGTGAACACCGGGGTTAAGCACGCCCTCGGCAATTCGGCGTACGCCAGTCGCGTCCGCGACTGCCATCGAGCCACCGAGGAGCTCGGCGTCCCCGCGCTACGCGACGTCGCGCCGGAGAATATCGATGCCGCCCTCGCTCGGATCGACGACGACGTGGTGCGGCGCCGGGCTCGGCATGTCATCAGCGAGCAGAGCCGCGTGCTCGAAGTCGTCCGGCTTCTCGAGTCCGGACGGCCAGCTGAGGTAGGCCCAGTGCTCAGCGCGGGGCACCGCTCGCTACGCGACGACTACGAGGTCTCCTGCGCCGAGCTCGACACGGTCGTCGACGTCGCGGTAGCCGGTGGGGCGCTCGGCGCCCGCATGACGGGGGGCGGCTTTGGAGGCTCGGCTGTGGTGCTCGTCGAGCTCGCCAAGGTCGAAGCCGTCATGCTGGCCGTGACACGTGCTTTCGCTGCGCGGGGCTACAGCCCGCCGCAAACGATCGAGGTCGCCGCCTGCGATGGGGCATCGCGAGTCGCCTGAACGCCATCTCATTTGTTCCCTGTCCGGACGGCAGAAGAGGCAGCGAGCGCCGCACCTGGGCTTGGCGAGGCTCGATTGGCCACCGCGAACCACCATGAATGTGACCGTCAAGGAGACCGTCAGTACTTGCCAAGGAAATTTGTTGCTGTTAGGTTTCTGAATTGATAGGCAGTTTGGATGCAAGCCCAGTCCGCGCGAAAGCACGGATGATTTCGTCAAGAAACTGGAGGGCAGCATGGCAAAGGACATACCCGAAGAAATCAGCAGCGCGCAGCGAGAGTTTTCCAGACGGCGCTTCCTGCGCAACGCGGGAGCCGTGGCATCACTGCCACTGCTCGGAGGCGTCGCCGGGATCCTCGGTTCGGAAGGAGCCGGTGCGCAGACTTACAAGCGCAACGCCGACCACCCGTTCTTCGCGTCACACAAGAAGTACCACTTCGTCATGGACAACCACGTGACGACGAACCCGTTCTTCACTGCAACTATTTACGGTTGTCAGGACTTCTGTGCCCTCACGGGGAGCTCCTACACCTGGACCGGCTCGGAGACCTCGGTCGTCTCCCAGATGGTCTCAGCCAT
>Ga0181518_10006020_pt1 | contig 10266 bp, 10 predicted proteins | sample PEATcosm2014_Bin_28_FD_119751 | JGI IMG/M metagenome (GOLD analysis project Ga0181518, IMG submission 119751) | Peatland microbial communities from MTU Mesocosm Facility, Houghton, MI, USA - PEATcosm2014_Bin01_60_metaG | ecosystem: Environmental > Terrestrial > Soil > Wetlands > Peat | place... | reverse complement strand
GGAGCCTTCGGATCGAAAGATGAGTTTCAGAGCCTGGGCAACGACCTGAACGGACTTGAGAGCGCGCGTCGTGCGTTTGGCGAGCGCATGCAGAAACTGGCCTCCGGCAAGGAAGACGAGTTGGCGCGTTTGCGCGTGCAGGTCAAGACGCTGTCCGCGGCGCCACCTTCGCCACCGAAGAAGATCGTGGTGGATGATACCGAGCCACCGAAGAAGCCGCCGGCGAAAAAGAAAGTGACGAAACCGAAGGCGCCGGCGACGACGGACGCTCCGCCGAGTGCGTCACCCACCAAGTGACGCGGTGGACATTCAGCTCCTGGCCATTAGCTTCTGGCTTTTAGCTTTTAGCACTGTCCGGCCTTGGCAATTTCGGCATTTGTGCGCCACCCCTGACGGGTTGATCGCCGAGCACCCCCAGAATCGTGAGAATCCAACCTGACACGTCCATTTGCATTGTAAACATAAGACTTACCGCTGGAACTCCTGCGTTCCCTTCGGAGTCTAAGTAACTAAGCGGGAAAGGTCGTCCGGGGTAGGTTTGTGCAAGAATTAATATTCCCGACCAGGGCCACAGTGACTCTATAATTGAGGGTAACGCCATCATGGCGGGAGCTACTACATTGGGCGATCTTGCCAGCGTTATCGGGGCCCGAACTGAGGAATCTGCCGTCATCGCTGAACTGAAGGCGGGTTCGGAAGAAGCCTATTCCTGGCTGATCGGCGAGTTTCATCAGCCGATCTATGGGCTCGTCTATCGCATCGTGAATGATCCGTCGGACGCGGCGGACACTACGCAGGATGTGTTTCTGAAAGTCTTCCGCGGGATGAAGCATTTCCACGGCGAGTCGAGCCTTAAGACTTGGATTTACCGCATCGCGCTGCACGAGGCGGCAAATCGTCGGCGCTGGTGGTTCCGGCACAAAGCGCAGGAAACGCCGATTGATCCCATAGCAGCGGATGAATACGAATATTTCGGAGAAGCGCGGCTGGTCGACCCGGGCGAGTCGCCGTTTGAAAAGTTCGCGCATGGCGAAGTGCGCGCGGCCGTGGAGCAGGCTCTGCAACAGGTGCCCGAACCGTATCGGACGGCTTTGATCCTTCGCGATCTGGAAGAAATGTCGTACGAGGAGATCGCGGAAGTTCTGGCGATTTCGCTGGGAACTGTGAAATCACGCATCACGCGCGGGCGCGACGCGCTGCGCAAGAAATTAACTGGATATATCCGGGAAGTGGGTCCGGAGTTAGGGCTGCTCGCTCCTGCCGATGAGCCGCCTGCCAACGACCGGCACGACGGAGCAACCTGGATTTCGGGAGAAAGCTCGCGTGATGGCAGAGAGGCTGAGGTGATGCCATGAAGTACGATGAGATGACCTGCGCTGAGATCAGGCAGTTGTTCTCGCCGTATCTCGACGGCCGGGTGAGCGCGTCCGAGATGCGCGCGCTCACGCGCCATGTGGATCAGTGCGATGGTTGTGCGCGGGAATATGCCGCGGTGCAGCGCACGCAACAGTTGCTTGCCAGTCTGAGCCCGAAGAAGGCGCCGGCCGACCTGGCGTTGAAGTTGCGGGTCGCGATTTCGCGCGAGGCGGCACAGGCGCGCCGTCCGCGGTTTGAAGGTGTGCTGGTGAGGCTGGAAAATGCGCTCAACGCTTTCATGGTTCCGGCCACGGCGGGGCTGGTCAGCGCCGTATTGTTTTTCGGACTGCTGCTGGGCTTCTTTGCCTTGCCGGCAGAACTGCGGGCCAGCAGCGGAGACGTTCCCCTGATGCTGTACACCGGGCCGCAACTCGAACAGTCGGCCTTCGGCACGTCACTCGGCAATATGGGTGACGATGCGCTGGTGATTGAAGCCTACGTGGATGCCAACGGCCGGGTGGAGGACTACCGCATCCTGTCGCAACCGGACGACGCCAAGGCGGTGCTGCCGCAATTGAAGAACCTGCTGATTTTCACGACCTTCCATCCGGCGCTTTCCATGGGGCGCCCGACAGCGGGGACTGCGGTGCTGTCGTTTTCGAAGATTAGCGTGAAGGGTTAGCGGTAGACGCTGACGAGCTGCGCTCGGCTGTCCCCACGTCCGCTTCGCCCCTGAAAGCGCCAATTGCTGAGCCCTGAGCGCTCACGCTTCTCTCACCCTTCCCAAACGAACGCGTCGAACACTCTTGTGGACTCGAAGCCGAGGCGTTTATAGAGGGTAATGGCGCGGTCGTTGGCCTCGGTTACCGTCAGCGAGATGAAATGAAATCCCCGGCCGCGGAGATTTTTCGTGGAGGCGGCTAGCATGGCTTGGCCGAGGCCGGCGGAGCGATATTCGGGGAGCACGCACACCTGGGTAATGTGGCCGACATCGGGGCGCACCTGCGAGCAGAGGATGAGGCCGATCAGCGTACGCGTGCGGCGCTGGAAGACGGAGAACGATGCTTGGGGATCGAAGGTGCCGCATCCGGGGAAGCGCACGATGTTGTTGAGAAACCGCAGCGAGCCGGCGAGAGTGCGGTACTGATCGTTGATCTCGGAATCGACGTGGCCGCGGTAGGCGGCGGTAATCAGGGCGGCGGCGGACTGGTATTCCTGATCGGACCAGGGACGGATTTCGAACTGGTGTGGAAGCGGCGGCAGAGTCGGCAGCGAAGCTTGCGGATGCCGTCCCATATCGAAATTCATGAAGACGCGGGGATGGCGGCTGAAGCCCTGTTGCAGGAAGGGGCGCGCGACTTCTCCGGTGTGCTGCGCCAGCAACTGCGCCTCCACGCGATGGATGCCGGGCGACTGCTGCAGGGTTTCGATGACGTGTGTGAGCAGTTGTTCTTCGACCTCGTGACGGCTGGGACTGCGGGCTCCATCGCGGACAAAGAGGTCGCCGATGACGCCCTTGCTCTGCTCGTAGACAAAGAAGGAGTAGCCGAAGATGCTGCCGCGCTCAATGGCGGCGTAGCCGGGAAGGATTTTTGCGTCCATGTAGCGGAGGATCATCTCGGCGCTGGTGGCGTAGTCCCACGAGAGCAGGCGCCCCCACATGGCGATCTCATCTTCCAGCAGCGGGCGAAGGTCAGCGGAAGAGAAGTGTCGGAGATCGAGGATTTCCATAAAGAAGGTCTCAGGTCTTAGGTCTCAGGAAAAACATGGTGCGAGGTTCTGCTGCCTCTTCCGAGTCTGCTGCCTGAGACCTGCGACCTGACACCTGAGACCTTTCTTCATTTTCCCACCCAATACAATTCCAGCTTCTGCTCCGGGATGCTGGTTAAGTATGACACTCGGCGTCCAGGAACGAGTTGGGCGACTTGGGATTGCGTACCTTCTGCGGCAACCAGGACATGAGCTGCGGTCGGGATATTTCCGCTCTCGTATGGTTGAACCGGACGATTGAAATAAAACTCGAGTCCGTATCCCTGCACGCGATTGACGTGATAGAGGGCGATGGGGACCGGTTCGTGCGAAAAGGCCTGAATGCTTTGGGCAATGGGCCGCGCGGATTGGGTGGCGTCGATGACGGGAGCGGCAAGACGAATGACGGCGGCGACACTGACCACGACGGCGAACATCGTCACCGGCCGCAGCAGACGCAAGCCAGCGCGGGACAGCAGCGCAACGCTGATGCCGAGCGCAAAGACCGCGGCGATGGCAGCGGCGACGTAGGCTCCTGTTCCCCACAGCAAGTGGCGATTCATCGCGATGGATGCAGCGTAGAGCGCGGCAAATATCAGCCCTCCGCAGAGAATTCCGTGAGCCGCGGCGAAAAGGGGCGACAACTTCTTATCGTCCCGCGACCTCTGCGAAACCTCAGCGCCCTCTGCGTTGAAGAATTGACCACGGCCGCGGCTAGCCAGATACTCGGCGATCAAGAGCGCTCCGGCGGGGACGGCGGGCAGGATGTAGCCGGGCAGCTTCGATTGCGATGCGCTGAAAAACAGGATGGGCACGAGCATCCAGATGAGAAGAAATAGCGGCCAGGACGCTTCCGAACTGGACAAAGCCTGTTTCCCTTCGGTCCATACCAAACGAACGCGTTCGGCGACGGCGACGATGAGCACGATCGTCCAGGGCATCATGGCCAGAAAGAATACAGGTAGATAGAACCAGAAGGGCTGGTGGTGGTGATAGACGTCGTGCGAGAAGCGCGCGAGATTGTGTTCGAGGATGAAGACGCGGAAGAATTCCGGATTGCGCAGCTGAACGGCGATATACCAGGGCAACATGACGGCGAGGTAGACGGCGATGCCGGGGATCCAGAGGGTGCGTGGGATGGCGCGCCAGTCACGCTTTACAGCGACGAAGAGAAAGATGATGAGCGCGGACAGGGCGGGCGCGACCGGGCCTTTGGCCAAGGTTCCGAGCGCCAGAGCAATGTAGAAAGCGGCGAGATAAATGTGCCGGCGGCTTTCGTACCATCCGTACCAGGCGAGCAATGCGATAGAGAAAGCGACGGCAAGCGGCATGTCGGTTGCGGCGGCGCGCGCAAATCCAACAACGGCGGCGCAACTGGCCGTGATGAGGGCGCCGTCGAGTTCACTGCCGGGCCGGAAGCGGCGGAGAAACAAGTAGATAGCGGCGATGAGCAGGGCAGCGTCGAAGGCGGCGGGCAGGCGGGCAGTCTGGTCGGTGACGCCGGCGACACGGAACGACAGCATCGCCTGCCAGTAATACAGCACTGGCTTTTCGAGCCACGGTTTGCCTTGCAGCGTGGGGGTAATCCAATCGGAGCGATCGAGCATTTCGCGGGCTATTTGCGCGTAGCGGGGTTCGTCGGCGCCAATAAGGCCAAAGGCGCCGAGACCGTAGAAGAAAAGGAATCCGCAGAACGCCACTAGCAGCAGCACATCGGTGCGGGTTCGCGGATTCGTTCCTTGCTTATTCATTGCATGTCAGGCAAGGCGCGGCCATAGTGATCTCGGGTTGGTGCGCTGGCGTTCATGATCGCGTTCGTTAGCTCGTTGCTGAGTTCGCGTCCAAGACAACAGGTTCTCGGTGCAGGCGATCCACAATTCGGGACACGGCGACCGCCAGAGGTCCTTCGATCGAACAGCCGCTTGCGCATTTGTGACCGCCGCCACCGAAATGCTCGGCCACGGTGGAGACATTTACCGCTCCTTTGCTGCGCAGGCTGATGCGATAGCGGCGATCGGGGAGTTCGCGAAAGAAGATGGCGACCTGCACGTCGGCGATAGAGAGCGCATAGTTGACGAGGCCCTCGCAATCCTCTTCGCGGGCGCCGAAGCGCTGCATCTGTTCCTGCGTGACCCAGATCCAGGCCAACGTACCTTCGCGATGCAGATTAGACAGTGCGGCGCCGAGCAGCCGAAGTTTGGCCGTCGAGTGTCCGAAATAGATAGGCCGCGCACAAAGCGCGGGGTCAGCTCCGGCGAGCACAAGTTCGCGTGCAACGGTGAAGGTGTGCTCGTTGGTGCCTTCGAACATGAAGGACCCCGTGTCGGTCATGAGCGCGGTGTAAAGGCAGGTGGCAATGTCGCGATCGACGGGGACGCAGGCGAGGCGGGCAAGGCGGTAGACGAGTTCGGCGGTGGCCATCACCGTGGAATCGATCCAGTTGATGTGGGCAAAATTGCGGCCGCTGGCGTGATGGTCGATGTTGATGAGGAAACATTTTTCCAGACCTTCGAGAAGCGTACGCCTGATGCCGTCGCATTCGAGCAGGATGACGGCATCGTTCCAGGGGACAACATCGGTCTGAATGACGCGATGGGCGAAGGGAAGGTTCTGATAGATGCGGGGGACGCCATCGTGCATAACGACTTCGGCATCCTTTCCCATGACGCGCAGGACCTGGCCACAGGCGAGGGCAGAGCCGATGGCGTCTCCGTCGGGCCGGGCGTGCGAAGTCACCACGATGCGGCCACGCGACCGAATTTCTCGTAGAACCCGCTCTAGCATGAAGTACTCTCGGCTCTTGGCTGTCAGCCCTCAGCTTTCAGTCGGAGGCTGTTAGCTTCGTCTCAGAGTAGTCAGTCGTTAGTCGCTAGTCGTTGGTCGTCAGCGAGCAACCACCGAAAGCCCATTTCCTACCACGCTTCGGTAAAGCCGCGCCGTGTCAGTTTCCCGTCGTCGCGCACGACCAACGACTAGCGACTGACGACTGAGGACGCCCCTACTTCTTTAGCGATGCCGCAAGCTCTCCGAAATCCGCCGCCCCTTCAGGGGCTGGGCTCAGCGCCCTTCCGGCTGCGCTTCTTAGCGCGGCCGAGAAGCTCCTCGACCCGACTCTCCAATTGATCGGCACGATCGATCTGGAAATAAAGTTCCGGAGGGCGGCGCAGACGCAGGCGCTCCGCGAGTTCGTGGCGCACGAAATTCCTGGCAGCGGCGAGCCCTTCGAGGGTGCGCTCGGCCTCGGCCTCATCGCCGGCAACGCTGACCATGACGCGGGCGGAACGGGCGTCCTGCGCCATGAGCACGGCGCTGACGCTGGCGAGCCCGATGCGAGGATCCCCCAGCTCGCCTTCGAGGATGGTCTCGATCTCTTCGCGGATGGCCGCGCTCAGCCGTCCGCGATGATACTTTTGGCCCCGATGCTCCACGGCACACCTCGAATTGGAAAACGTTTGAGAATATCAGAAAAGTCAGATTCGCCGCGATGTTATTGGCCGCAATCTGGCTGGATTTGTAAGTCCGCTGCAATCGGCGCTGGAAGCCTCCCCATGAGTTACCGCTTCAAAGCGTCTTCTTGTTGGCTCGAGCCCAGGCCGCTGCGGTCGCTACGTGGGTTCGTGCGGTTTCAAGCCGCGACTTCTCGGCCAGCAGGCGCACGTGCAGGTCGGGCAGGAAATGTTTCAGTTTTTCCAGATTGCTGCGGTATTCGAGGGATTCTTTTTCGAGCGCCGCAGCGGCTTCGGAATGTGGCGGCAGGCGCCGCAGACATTCCGCTGCGCGGAGAAGCTGACTGAGAATGTCCGAGAAGTCCTGGGGCCTGATGCTGGAACAGTGCTTTCGTTCCGGACGGAGACGAATCAGTGCGGATCGCAGGTTATCATTCACCTGGCGCAAGGTCTCAAGCGCGTCCGGCGGCATTATCCCTTCCAGTCCACACGCACATGATCGGACTCAGCGCCGGCGGCGGAAGCAACCATGCCGGCCGCGGACGCGGCCGATGGCCTGTCGGCGCGGTCAACCACGATCCATGCTTCTCGCACTGCCAGCAAGTCCGTGATGAGCTGGGTGACCCCGCGTTTCGAAGGATGGAATTGCACCCACACCAGACTCTGGCGCACCGCGTTATAAAAACTGTCGAGATCCCGGGCGACCTTGCCTCCCTTGGCAAAGTCCAGCGACGACTGCAGATGGCCGACGACTAGGATCGCGTGTTTGATGCGCTTGGTCCGTAGCATGATGTCGTTGTGCTCGATGGCGATGGCCGCTTGCCGCAGATCTTCGATCACCTGCTCATAAAGCCGCACCACCAGTTCTACCGGGCTCGCACCCCGAACCGTCGCTTCTCGATACGACTGTTGGATATTCATGACCGTGCGCCTTTCGACTAACTCCCCGTGCTGCTTGTACTGCTCGATCCGCTCGTGCTGCTGGAACCGCTCGCGCTAGTCCCGGAAGTCGGGGTCGTGTTCGTGTTTGTGGTCGGGGTTGTGGACGTGGCCGTCGAACTCGACGAGAGCGAGCCCAGCGCTGCGTTGACTTCCGCCAACGTGAAGGGATACTCCTCGAGATTTGCGTTGACCTGGTCGAACTCCTGGGTCAACGCCGTCTGTTGGGCCGCCAACTGAGTCTGAAAGTTGGTTATCTCGGTCGTAAGATCGGTCTGTTGCTGCTGGTTCGAGGCAAGATCCTCGTTCAGAATACCCTCCACCGGGTCGGTCAGATTTGTGAGGTCGGCGTTCATGTTGTCGGCGAACCCGGTCGAGTTGGAATTGGTGAAGAAATTCTGCACCGCCGCGGGATTGGAGCTCAGCGCGGTGCTGAGCGTGGAACTGTCGACGCTCAGGGTCCCGTCGTCGTTCATGGTAATGCCGAGTGCTGCCAGGTTCGTGAAGCCACTACTCACGGAAGTCGAGTCGGTTGTCGCGTAAGTTATGTCCGACGCCAGGCTGGATTGCAAGACTCGCAAGTCGGTGTCCGACCCGAGCGGTCCTTCCAGGCTGGTCGATGGATTGATGGTGAACTGGGTGTTGATGTCGCCGATGACCGTGTTGTATTCGGTAACAAAATTGTTGATGGAGTTGGTGATTGAGGCCATGTCTGGGCCCACCGTCACCGTTACCGGCGTGGCCGAATCCGCGTTCACCAGGCTCAGCGTCACGTCCGGGATCGCCCCAGTCACCGTGTTGGTGGTGCTCGCATACGGGATCCCATTGATCGTGATCTCGGCGTTGGTTCCACCCACCGGCGGCTCAAACGTCAGACTGGTGGTGTTGCTGCCGGTGCCGATGGCCAGCGCCCCCGCACTGCCCGTTGCCTGGCTATAGATTGCCAGGTGCGCGCCGTTGGCGTCGGTCACCACGCTCGCCGTGATGCCCCAATTGTTGGTGGCGCTCTGAGAGTTGATGGAGGCGGCGAGCTTGGTGAGCGTATCATTGCTGCCCGCCGTGATCGCAATGTCTGCCGTCGTTCCGCCCGACCCTCCGATCTGCACGTTAAGTTCACCGGTGGTCTGGCCGTTCGGCAGAATCGACGTGTTCGCGTTCGCTACCGAGTCCGTATACAGCGTCCCGGTTGACGCCAGGCTGCTCACCACCACGGTGTAGTTGGCGGCCGCGGCCCCAGTCTGCGCCGTGGCATTCACGATCGCCGACTCCGATGAGTTCGCGGTCACGGCTGTCAGCGCTCCGTCCGCGCCCGTAAACCCTTGCACAGCGCTCGCCAGATTGGATAAATCGCTATTGATGCTGGTCAGGGCGGTCGCCTGCGTTTGCAGATTGGTCACATCGCCCTGCCAGGCTGTCAATTGCCCGCTCTCGGCGGATTGGAGTTCGGAAACGACTGCGGACACATTGATACCATTTCCATTCAACAAAGCCGCCGCATTAAAGCTAATCCCCATGAGTTTTTTCTCCTACGCTGCCCACCGCTGCCGTGCTCGCGCTCTGGCGCAGTTTCGCCGCCGGTTGGAATTCCCGGGCAATTCCGCGCTCAACCAAAAGTTCTTCGTTGCTCGGCACTTGTAGAACCACGGTCTTGGCTTGGTCCAGATACTGAATGATTATCTGGTCCTTAGTCTCAGGATCCTGGTGCACTTCGACTTCATCCTGTGGCAGTTCGTAGGTCGAGGCGACATTTTTCGCGACGGAACTTTCTTGTTTTGGCAGAGTTCCCGAAACGGGCTGGGCCGCTTCTTGTACCGCGCCCGACTCGGGACTCGCTTGGGCGCGGCCCGAACCCACACTCGTGTTCGCTGCCTGCACACTCTTTGCCGGCGGAAAGCTATCCACCGGTCCGATCGTCATGGCCCACTATTCCGGAATAGCACAAAGGAGGCGGTTGGTTGTCCGCCTCCTTTTGCCGAAAACCGCGTTCTACTGCAACAGCTTCAGAACAAGTTGCTGCTGGTTGGCCTGGGACAGGGCGGAAATACCGGTCTGTTCCAGAATCGAATACTGGGTGAGATTGGCCACCGCCGTCGGAATGTCGGCTGCGGTCACGTCGTTTTCCGCCGAAGTCAGGTTCTGCGTCTGGTTGGTGATAACGTTGGACGCAGCTTGCAAGCGGTTGACGGTTGCGCCAATAGCGCCGCGTAAGGCGGCAACCGTCGCGACGGCGCCGTCGATGAGCGTCAGGGCAGCTTGCGCGTCGGACTGGGTCAAAAGGTCGTTGATCGATCCAGCCGTGCCACCCGTCAGGAACGTAGCGCCGCTGAAGGTATTGGCCCCCGACCCGGTCGTCGCCAAAGCGATACCGTTGCCGGAGGTGCCCTTGGTTATTGCCGTGAGTGCGACGGTGTTTTGCCCAGCCGTGTTTTGCCCATACACCGCCGTCGCCGAGGTATTGGCGGTTGCGCTGCTTCCGTAGGCGTAGTTAATGCCCGCGCCGCTTCCACCGTTGATGGCATTGGTCAGATTCTGCATGCTGCCAGCTTCCGTAGAGCCCACCAGCACCTGGATGGCATTGGCCGAGGGAGTGCCGAGGGCGCCCACAAAGGTGTAGATTTGGTTGCCCACCGTCACCGTGTCGCCAGCGACAGCGGACGGAGCGGTTCCGGCAGCGGTGCCTCCGGTGAAATCCAAGCTAGTCCAGACGCCGGGCACTGTGCCCGTTGCCGCCGTGGTGATGAAGTTGCCGCCGGTGCCAGCGGAACTGGCTGTGAAG
>Ga0181518_10006018_pt1 | contig 10268 bp, 1 predicted proteins | sample PEATcosm2014_Bin_28_FD_119751 | JGI IMG/M metagenome (GOLD analysis project Ga0181518, IMG submission 119751) | Peatland microbial communities from MTU Mesocosm Facility, Houghton, MI, USA - PEATcosm2014_Bin01_60_metaG | ecosystem: Environmental > Terrestrial > Soil > Wetlands > Peat | place... | reverse complement strand
GTTCGCCGCCCGATTCCTGTAGCGGCTGGTAAAGGACCGCTGCTTCTACATGTGCTTCAGGCTTGCCCGATTCGCTGCCCTGATGGTTGGAGGCGTATTCGTAGCCATAGCTGCCTTCTTCTTCTTCGTACCATTCTTCTTCTGGGCCTTCGGTCGCTACGCCGGCCATTTCGGCCTCCATTCTGGCCTTGGCTTCTGCTTCTCGGCGTGCTGCTTCTTCGAGGGCGATTTCGCGGGCGACGTTGCCGGCCATCAGTTCGGCCCCCGCGATCTCGTGTTCTGTGAGATCTCCCGTCATCTCGCCGCTCTGGTCGAATTCGTTGACGGGGTTGCCGTAGGTGTAGGTGTAGGCATTGGCAGAGCCGCCTGGGACGGGGTCCGGCTGTAGGAAGCGCCCGAGTTGCGGCACATACGAGCGGGCGCCCATGTCGATCGTGCCGGAGGGTAGCTCGGTTGGGATCTCGTGGAAGCCGAGCCAGGAGTACTTCGGCGGGACTTCGGTTGCGGGGACGCCGAACTCGGTGGTGTCGGCTTCGGAGGCGGGTTTGGTTGCGGATTCGGAGCGGTATGCGGTCGCGACGATGTCGCCGTGGAGGTTCGGGAGCTGGAGGATCGGTTCTTCGCTGTCATGCTGTATTGCCGCAAGGCCGCCAGATATGCCGGCGATGAGGCGGGTGTATTGTCCGCTGAGTTCCGAGGTCCACGCGGGTGCTGAGCCCGGGCCCGCGTAGTGCTGTTCTTCTGTCGCGGTGACTGGCCCTGTGGAGGTGATGAGGCTGGTGCGCATGGCGGGGTCGAGCTTGTACCCTACCGTCTGGAGTTTTAGTCCTTCGCCGCTTTTGACCTTCTGGCTTTGTTCGTGGAGTTGGCCGTCTGCGAAGAAGCTGCTGACGAGTTCCTGGCCGCCTTCCGGGCCACCCGCGTCTTGGGCGGGCATCTTTTCGATGTCGCCGAAGGTGTTGTAGGCCGTGCCGTTATCGATCAGGCGGTCTGCTTCGTCGTAGGCGTGGTTTTCCACGACGGCGCCTTCGCTTGACTGGCATTTGCCTTCCGAGGTAGGGGGATAGCTCGCGAGCGAGAGGCGGTCGGTTTCTTCGTCGTAGCCGTAGCTGCGCGTGGTGCAGCCTTTGCCTTTGGGTGTGTCCTGCACCTGTGTTAGGCGCCCTGCGCCGTCGTACGTGTAGGTCTCGACGGAGAGGCTCGATTCCTGGGAGAGCCACTGGCCGTGAATCGAGGGTGAGACTGAGTCCGAGAACCACGTGCTTTCGCCCTTCTTGTATTGAAGCGAGGTGCGTTCTCCGGCCGCGTTGTAGGAGTAGCTGGCCACCAGACCGTCGGGCAGGCCTTCGCTCTGCTGTTCGCCTTCGGGCCCGTAGCTGGCGGTGAAGGTCATGTTCGAGCCGGCAGCGGAGTCTTCCAGCTTGGTCGGCAGTCCGCTGGTTTCGCTGTAGGAGTCGCTGTCCGTCCCCTTTTCGTTTGAGATCTTGGTCATGCGGCCGTCTTGGTCGTATTCGTAGTTCGTCGTCTTGCCGTAGGCGTCGGTGTAACTTTCGAGCTCGCCAAGGGTGTTGAATTTGCTGGTGAGGCTGGCTTCGCTCGTCGATTGCTTTGCGAGAGCGCCGGTTTGGGTGCTGTATTCGTTGGTGACCGTGGGCGGCGCGGTTTCGGTGCCTTCTGAGGAAGAGGTCGCGGTCGACAGCGGCCTGCCAGCGGCGTCATAGCTGGCCGCGGTGGTGCGGGTCGCGGTGCCCACGCTGGCAGTCGCCTTTTCGGGCTCATCCCAGATATTGTAGGCATTGATCGTCGTTTCCGCGAGCGCTGGTAGGCCCGATGTTTCTGGCTGCGCGGCGGGCTTCGTCTCGCACGGGAGGTTGGCCCATTCGGGGTGTTTGCCGCAGGTGGGGTGCGACGCGTTTTCGCCGGCGCTGTAGTAGATCGTCTGGGTGTCGTGGACGGCCTGCTTGGCCGGCCGCCACTCCTGGATGCGGTCGTTGGCGGTGTCGGCGACATAGGCATCGCCGGAGCTGTTGATCGCGATCCCGCGTGGTTCCTTTACTTGGCCGGCGCCGGTGCCCGCCCCACCGAACTGGTCTATGTATTCGCCGCTCGGCGAGAAGGTCTGCACCCGGTCGTTGCCCGTGTCGATGACCAGGACGTTGCCGGCCGGGCTGATGGCGATGCCCTTTGGTTCCTTGAATTGTCCTTGTCCTGAGCCTTTCGATCCGAACTGCCTCACGTATTCGCCTTTTTCGTTGTACTCCTCGACGCGATCGCTTTCGTAGTCTGCGACCCATACATCGTTGTGCGAGTCGACGGCCACGCCGAAGGGGTCCTCGAGCTGGCCGGTGCCTGTGCCTTTGGAGCCGGCGGTTCTTAGGTGTTCGCCTTTTTCGTTGAACTCGACGAGTCGGCCGTGTTCGAGGTCGGCGACCCAGACGTTGTTGTGGGAGTCGATGGCGACCCCGAGCGGACGTTCGAACTGGCCGTTGCCCGAGCCTTTCGAGCCGACCTTCATCACGAATTCGCCGTTTTCGTTGAACACCTGGAGCGTGCTGTTGGCCTCGTCGGAGACCCAGACCTGCCCTTTGGAGTTGACCGCGACCCACTTCGGTTCTGAGAACTCCCCTTCGCCAGTGCCAAAGGAGCCGAACTTGGTGACGTAGGAGCCTGAGGGGGAGAGCTCCTCTACGCGGTGGTTGTTGGTGTCCGCGATCCAGAGGTCGCCGTTGGCGGCCATCGCAACCCCCTCCGGGCTGTTGAGCTGGCCGTTGCCCGACCCGTAGGACCCGAGGGTGCTGGCGTAGACCGGCGGCTCGGCTTTGGTGGTTCCGCCTGGCGTCTTGGTTTCGATGACGTTGCCCGTGGATTCTTCATACAGCGTTTCGTGCTTCAGATCCAAGCCGTTTGGTTCGGTTGTAACCGCGGTCGGTTTGCGTAGTTTCCAGCCTAGTTCTTCCTGGCCGGAGTAGGAGGTCACCGTTTCGCGGATGTCTGCTTCTTCTCCGCCCGAGAGCTTGGCTCCCTGGGTCACCTTCGTCGGCAGGCGGTAGGGGCCGCCTTTTGAGGGGGCGCCTTCGTCGTAGTGGTAGATCGTGTGGCTGCGGGCCTGGACTTCTTTGCCGGCTTCCGCGCCCGCGGCGATCTTGACCTTGTGTTCGGGCCCGAGAGTTTCGAGCAGCTCGGTTCCTTCGGTGTTGTATTCGCTCTTGGTGGATAGGTGTTCGGCGACTTCGGCTGATTTCGAGCCTTCTTTGATAGCCGCGGCGCGGTTGTCCGCGCTGAGCGTCCGTATGACGTCGTTGTTGGCGTTGTATTCGCTGGTCGAGATGCCACCGGTCGGGGCTGCGAGGTTGACGGCGTGGCCTTGGCTATCGAGGTAGGTCACGGTGGCGCGCCGGTAGTCCGTGGCGGGCCAGCTTTGTGGCTCATCGGGCGGGAAGATCGCCGTGGCTTCAACCGGGTCGTCTTTCTGCGCCCATTTTTCGAGTTCCGCGGTGCTCATTTCGTGCGGGGCACCCGAGCCGGAGACGGGGACGCCGTAGTCAATCGTGGAGCCCGGCTGCGGGGTGTGGGATTCGCCTTCGGTTGGGGTGGAGCCGGTGTAGGGGTAGGGGCTCATCCTGCCGATCTTGCTCGTGCCCCCCTCGGGGTACCAGAGGTTCCCGTCTGGGCCCTGCGTGATATGTCTGGGCACGCTCCCGGCGGGCAGCGAGTATTCGGTGACCTGCCCTGAGGTCGTGATCTTGCCGATCTTGCTGGTGCCGGGCTCGCTGAACCAGAGGTTCCCGTCGGGGCCCTCCGTGATGCTTTCCGGCTCGCTTTCTGCGGGAAGGGAGTATTCGGTGATCGCGCCCGATGTGGTGATCTTGCCGATCTTGCTGGTGCCCACCGCGGCGAACCAGAGATTGCCGTCGGGACCGGCAGTGATCCCGTAGAGCTTGCTGCCCGCGGGCAGTGAGTATTCCGTGATCGTGCCCGATGTGGTGATCTTGCCGACCTTGTTGGTGGCGTAGTCGGTGTACCAGAGGTTCCCGTCTGGGCCTTCGGTGATGACGTTCGGTTCGCTACCTGCGGGCAGCGAGTAGGAGGTGACTGAGCCCGAGGTGGTGATCTTGGCGATCTTGCTGGCGCCGGCCTCGGTGAACCACAGGTTCCCGTCAGGACCGGGCGTGATATTCAGGGGCACAGATCCTGCAGGCTGAGCGTATTCGGTGATCGTGCCGGAGGTCGTGATCTTGGCGATCTTGCTGGTGCTGTCCTCGGCGACCCAGAGGTTGCCGTCGGGGCCCTGCGTGATGCCGGCGGGGCCGCTTCCCGAGGGCAAGGCGTATTCCGTGATCGTGCCCGATGTGGTGATCTTGCCGACCTTGTTCGTACCGAGGCCGGTGAACCAGAGCTTGCCGTCGGGGCCCTGGGTGATGCCCCAGGGTTTGCTTTCGGCGAGCACCGAGTATTCGGCGGTGACTCCGCGTATCTGAACTTCGTTGCTGGCGGTGCTCGCGGCCGCCACGGAGCTGCCGCTGTTGGTGGCGGTGACCTGCGCCACGAGCGTGTGCCCTGCGTCGCTCTGACTCGGCGTGTAGTTCTGGTTGGTGGCGCCCGCGATCGGCGTGCAGGCTTCGCCGGCGCTGTTGCAGTCCTCCCACTGGTAGGCGTAGCCAGCTGGGCTGCCGCTCCAGCTGCCGTTCGTGGTGGCCATGCGCACCCCCACGACCGCAGTGCCGGACAGCCGGGGCGCACTCGTGCTCGCGAGCACTTCTCCGCTCCAGAGCGCCGTTGATGCGGACGGCCGTGTCGCCTTCAGCAGCCGCCCCTTGTTCGTGTCACCCGCGATGGCCCCGTAGGTCAAGGCCCAGGGCTGCTGGCCCGGCGCCGTGAGCGCGGTCAGGTGGCCTTCGGAGTCGTAGCTGTAGAGCGTCTTGAGCGGGTGTTCCAGGCGCGGGTCCCACTCGGCCCGGAGCCGTCCCTGAGAGTCGTAGGCGTATTCGGCGACCGGCTTTTCTTCGATTTTTTTCGTCGCCGGGTTGTATGCGGCGAACATGATCTTTTCCAGGTCGTCTGCGTATGTGCCCCATTCGCTTTGGCCTTCGCCGTGCGCGCTGGTGTGTTCCGCGTCTTCGAAGAACAGCGCGCGACAGCCAGCATCGAAGTGGCTGCCGGCTTCCTTGGGGCGGCCTTCGCACTTTTCGACGCCCGCCGGCTTCGCTGCCAGCGCCTCGACGGGCTTCGCGCCCCCGGTCGTGATCTTGCCGATCTTGCTGGTGCCGTCCTCGGCGTACCAGAGGTTGCCGTCGGGGCCCTGTGTGATGTGCCTGGGCACGCTTCCGGCGGGCAGCGAGTATTCGCTGACCTGCCCTGAGGTTGTGATCCTGCCGATCTTGCTGGTGCCGGTCTCCGTGAACCAGAGGTTCCCATCAGGGCCCTCCGTGATGCCTTCCGGCGCGCTTTCCGCGGGCAGCGAATATTCGCTGACCGCGCCGGCGGTCGTGATCTTGCCGATCTTGCTGGTGCCCACAGCGGCGAACCAGAGGTTGCCGTCGGGGCCCGCAGTGATCCCGTAGAGCTTGCTGCCCGCGGGCAGCGAGTATTCGGTGATCGTGCCCGACGTGGTGATCTTGCCGATCTTGCTGGTCGCGTAGTCGGTGTACCAGAGGTTCCCGTCCGGGCCGACGGCGATCACGTTCGGTTCGCTGCCCGCGGGCAGCGTGTATTCAGTGACCGCCCCGGAGGTCGTGATCTTGGCGATCTTGCTGGCGCCAGCCTCGGTGACCCACAGATTCCCGTCAGGACCCGGCGTGATATTCACGGGACGCGCTTCTTTGCTGGGCAGCGCATATTCGCTGATCGTGCCCTGAGTAGTGATCTTGGCGATCTTGCCGATAGCGTCCTCTGCCACCCAGAGGTTGCCGTCAGGGCCCTGTGCGATGCCGGCGGGGCCGCTCCCAGCGGGCAACGCGTATTCCGTTACCGAGCCCTGAGTTGTGATCTTGGCGACCTTGCCCGTCGCGTAGTCGGTAAACCAGAGGTTGCCGTCGGGGCCCTGCGTGATACCCCAGGGTCTACTTTCGGCGGGCACGGAGTATTCGCTGTGTTCGGGTTCCGTCGGCGAGTAGCCGTAGCCGACGGCGTCGGCCGGGGCAGGACCTTCCTGGATGCTCGGAACCCAGACCTCGGGGCTTCCCCCATGCAGCGTTGCGAACCTCGTCGTGCTGGCCGCAGCAGGGCTGCTCAGGACGTATTCGGTCGATCCGCCTTCTTTGACTTCGCTAAGCGCAAGGTTCGTGTCGCCGGGCGGCGAGTTGAACGCCCCGCTACCTTTGGCGGTGAACATCGCTTCCTCGCCCGCGCCAGCAAGGATGACGTTGCCGTTCGGCAGCTTCAGCAGGCGTTCCGCAGGCCCAAAGCTCGTGGTCCACTGCGGGCCGAGCGGCCCGCCGCTACCCGCCAGAACGTGACGAGAGCTGTAGTTGCGGGTGACTTCCAGGCCCGCACCCAGGGCAACATCCGTGGCGCTCACGTGCAGGTTGCCGGACTGCGGGTTAACCGTTCCCGGGCCGACACTCACGGGCGTCGCGCTGTGGATCTTCAGCTTGTATTCTTTCGTGGTGGTATTGCCGGCGTTGCTGGTGGCAGTCAGCGTCAGCGTATGTTCACCGGGCCCGTATTCCGCGCCGTTGAGCACGAATTCGCCCTTCGCCGTGCAGGATCCTGTCGAGCAGGATCCGTTCGGGTATCCCGCGGGACGCCCGTCCACCGCCACTCGCATCGAGGCGATGCCCGAACGGCTGTCGCTCGCTTCGGTATGCACGTGGTAGAGGCCTTCGCCGATTTCATCGCTCGCCGGCAGGCCCGCGACCGTGAGATTTTCCGGCGCGGTTTCGTCGATCTTGACCGTTTCTTCGACCGTGGCCTGCTCTCCGGCGGCGTTCTCGACTTCGACCTTTACGCGGTCTTCGCCTTCTTTCAGCCACGAGTGAAGGCACGTCCCTTCACCGCATTTGACGTGCGCGAACAGCGGAAAGTTCAGCGGCTCATACTCTGCGCGGTAGAAGTGGCTCGCTTCGGAGTTCCCAGGCGACTGCCACGACTGCACGCACTGCACATGCTTGCACCCGGCGGTCGGCTGGCTCCATTCCCGGTACGGGTTTTTGTCTTCGCCTTCGGTGTATTCCTGTGGCGAGGTGATCCGCACCTTGTAGATGCCGATACCGGGATCGGTCGCTTCGACACCGAGCGCCGAACCCAGCGCCGGGCTCGTCCACTGCCGCCGGCCGCCCGGCTGAGCGGAGTCGGGCGCGGCATTCGAGAAGAATTCACTTGTCGCCTGGCCGGCAGCGTTGCCGTAGAACCACGCGTCCGCGCGGTCTATCGAAGGGGTCACTGGGCCTTCTTTTTGCGCGATCGAGATCACGGGCTGGTAGAGCAGCGTCAGGAAGCCGTCATTACCTTCCTTCGTGAAGAGCTGCTCGTACTCCACGAGGTTTTCCGCAGAACCGTTCGCGGAGCTGCAGCCACCGGCAGCACAGACCGTCTTGCGTTCTTCGTTGAAATACCCCGGGATCTTGACTTCATTTTCGATCGTGCGCGTGCTCCAGTCAAACAGAAACCATCGACTCGTGTGCTGCGCTTCTGCCCCGAACGGCAGCACGGAGCTGTACAAGGCAGCGCTCGCTTCATAGATGCGCGACACGCCCTGCGTCTCGTACGCGTCGGTGCCGTACCATTCGGGTTCCGGGCCGGGATGATGCCCTTCAAAGACGTCTTCCAGCCAGCCGCTGCCAGACGCGATTTCGTGGAACTTGTAGCTTTCATTGGTGGCACCGTGGCGCCAGTTGGTTTCCACCCCGCCGCCCGTGATCAGCGTCGTGTCTTCGAGGACTTCCGGGTCGACCTCGATCGGATACTGGTATTCCCCAGCGCTCTCAGCAACCGACAGCGAGAGCGTGTCACCGGAGAGACTCATCGAGACAGGGACATTCGTGCCCGCCGCATCACGCGCGCCCGGCGGCAAGATCAGCGCCACCGCCTGCCCGCCCTCGATCACCTCGACCGGCCTGGATTCACCCCCCTGAGACAGCGTCGCTCCAGCCGGAAGCCCGACACGGTAATAAAGCGTCCGGGGAGAGTCCACCGAGCGAAGCAGCGTGTCCTCCTCCAAACCCAACGAGGTCGGCTTAATCACCGTGTCCATGTCGGCGCCGGTACCGGCGTAGAAGACCACGTGGCCGTCGATCGCGCCTTCGGAACCCTGCAGAGCATGGCCTTCAGCGTCCACCGGCGTGAGCGAGACACCGCTCAGGGTCAGCGCCGCGCCTTCGCCGAGATGCTTGGGTATACGCACTCCGGTGGCCGTCAGCGAAGGACGGAACGATCCTTCGCCTTCAGAGAGGCCCAGGTCGATCGGCGAGCGATGCCCCGGCGAAGTTTCCAGCGCAAGCGGCGCCACCGAGTCAAGCGCACCATGTTCGCCGCCGGGCAGCGCAAGCTCCGCACTGGTATCGCTTGCAAAGCCGACGATCGACTCGCCCGCAGGCAGCGGTGGCGGGCCACCCGCGGGATCCTCGATTAGAGCCGGGAACGCTTCGCCGGCGAGCTTCGCCGCTTCCCCCGGGCTCAGCGCCTCGAACTTCGTCTCGGATTCTTCGCGCGCGCGGACCGCTTCGGGGCTCCTCAACCTCGCTTCTTCGGAGGCTTCTTGCTGCTGGGCACCTACGAGAAGCCCAGCACCAGGGACAACGAGCGGGTTGCCCGCCAAGCCCGACGATTCCGCGGCAGGCGAGCCCCCGCCAGAGGCGAGCGCCGGCGAGCAAAACAGCCCGACGCAGCAGAAAAAGCCGACCGCCAGCAAAGACATCGTCCGGCTCCGCTCGCCAGCGAGCGACCGCCCGTCGCCGCGCACAACAACCCCGCATAGCCGGTGCACAGCAACCCGCATACATGCCCCCAGTACGAATGCCCAGAGCCGCCGCCATGAGCCGATGAACAGAACAGTTGCCCCAGACCGTATAGAACTATCAATCGACTTGTCTACCCCGAAAATGGATGAGTTTGTGGTAGGAAGACAAGCAGCCACACAGCGACGCTGTTGTCACACCTCGGCCGAAACCCACTCGGCAAGCGACCTGCCGACGAGCTCTCGTCTGCTCCGAACGCCAAGCTTGCGAAAGACCGCTCTCGTATGGGTCCGCACAGTAGCGACATTGAGCTTCATCTCAAGCGCGATCGCCGCGGAGGACATATCAGCGCTCAAGTGCTGAAAGACCTCCCTCTCCCGTGGCGTGAGCAACTCCGCCGCGCCACCGTCGCGTCGCAGCACCCCAGTGCCCTCCGCGCCATCGAGCTCGTGCTCGCCTCGCGCTGCACGGTGAACCGCGTCTAGAATGTCCGGCACAGTCGCACTCACAGCGACCGTAGTAGCTCCGGCGGCCAGTGGCGCCGTCTCCACCCGAAGGCGCCACTCACATGCGAGAAGGAGAATCCCAGTCGCCGAACAACTCGACGCCAACCGCACCAGCAGACCCGGTTTGAGCGACTCACGCACGACCACAACCCGCGGCGCGAGCTGCGCCACCGTACGCTCAAGCACATCATCGCCCACCCCCGCCGAAACGATCTCCACACTCCGATCCTCACGCAAAACATCCAACAAACCACGCCCGACCACCGCCGGAAGCTCACCGACGACAACCGTAACCGTCAGCGCTGCCACCCCCGCTCGACGGCCTTGAGGCTCGCCGTGATCGTCGCGTTGCCAGCGTCCGCCATGTTCAGCTCCGGGCCCTTGGTTCCCGGGGTATGCGGGGCCGCGGCTGGACAGGGAGCGGCAGATCGCCGAGGAGACCCTGGACAGTCGTGTCGAGTCCGCGGCAGAGCCTGAGTACGGTTGTGAGCTTCGGGTCGCGGAGCTGTGCTCTCAAGCTCGTGATCGTGAACATCGATAGGTCGGACTCGTGAGCAAGGCGCTCGACCGTCAGCCCTCGCACGTTGCGTAGCTCATCGACCCTTGCCATCAGGAGCGCCGTGATCATCTGCTGCTCGACGCGCGCGGCAGTCCTCGCCCCGTTCCCCCTGAGCTCCCGCTTCAGCGGGAGCTTCCTTTCGCGTAGCTGCCGGCGGGCTGCGGCGTGCGTGAAGCCGGCTGCTTCGGCTAGTGGGTTCCCCGGCAACGTTTGCCGGTTTCCATAACCAGGGGTGATGGTGCTGGCGGCGAAGTCCTTGAGTCGAGATCGCTACTCGACCGGGAGGGGCTATGGCCGCCAGGGTGCAGT
>Ga0181518_10006017_pt1 | contig 10269 bp, 7 predicted proteins | sample PEATcosm2014_Bin_28_FD_119751 | JGI IMG/M metagenome (GOLD analysis project Ga0181518, IMG submission 119751) | Peatland microbial communities from MTU Mesocosm Facility, Houghton, MI, USA - PEATcosm2014_Bin01_60_metaG | ecosystem: Environmental > Terrestrial > Soil > Wetlands > Peat | place... | reverse complement strand
GATCAACACCGGTTCAAAGCGGTCACGGTCGAGCGCGACGAAGACATTGCGGGCCGACAGCAGCGACACCTCGTGCTCTGCCGAGCGGCCACCGAAGAGAATGATGACGCGGGTCTTGTTCACAGTCTGACCCTACTACCCGCAAGCGCCTGCTTCCAGTTTGTGGCCTGGTGATTTCGTGGTCGTGGACGTGGCCGAAAAAATCTCCGACCACGTTCTATCGCGTCGCTGTCAGCGCTGCCTCGGACGCGGCGTTCGCCTTCTCCTCACGCACGCGCAGCAAAGCGAACTCGGGCCGCACCGCCACCGCCAAGGACAAGAACCGATCTCCTTCGCGAAACATCAGTTTCGCATCAACCATCTCGCCAAGCTGGTCCGCGACCTCTTGCTGTGACAGCGCGCCGGCGAAACGTCTGGCAATCTCCTGCTCGGAACGGATATTGGTGCAGAAGAGGTAGAGATCACGCCAGCTCCTGTCCAGGGTGAAGACCTGGAAGTCCTTGCGCCGATCGACGATCTCGAGAAATTCGCCACCGTCGTAGTAGACCATGGCTTTACTCTCGACTGCCAGCAAACTTGACCGTTTGAGAAATTCCGCGCGTCTCCGCCAGCGCTTGACCGCTGCCAGAACCGGATCCCAGGAAACCGGGTCGGCGACCAGATCGTGGTCGCGGTAGGGCAAATCGAGGCGAGAGCCGACGTCGTCTGGAAGCGCAGCGAGGTAGCCCGCGTGCGACCCGCGGTTCGTGGTTTTGAACGTACGCCGACAGCGCGCCCAGAGCAGCCGAGGGAGCATCAAACATAGCCCACGGCATGGAGACCAGTTCGAGATTCATGGTCGCGCCAGCAGTCTACATGAGATCAGGGCGAGCTGAGCCCAAACTGGCCGAAAAGAAACGCCATCTCGTCCGCATACTGTTCGATCAACTTGGCCAGCGGCTTGCCGGCCCCGTGGCCCGCCTGGCCCTCCATGCGCAGAAGAATCAGCCCGGGGCCGCCCTGCACTGCTTGCAGCCGCGCCGCGAACTTGCACGCGTGCAGAGGATCGACGCGCGAGTCCGACTCGGCGGCGAAGACCAGTGTGGCGGGATAGGCGACGCCGTCTCGGATGTTGTGATAGGGCGAGTAGGCGTAGAGAAACTTGAACTGCTCGGGATCTTCGGACGTGCCGTATTCCGGAATCCAGAGTCGGGCAATCAGGAAGAGGTGATAGCGAATCATATCGGTCACCGGCACGCCGCAGATGGCGGCGTGAAACAGGTCGGGCCGCTGCGTGATCGCCGCGGCCACCAGCAGACCGCCGTTCGACCGCCCTGAAATCGCCAGCCGATCGCGCGACGTGATCTTCTCGCGGATCAAAAACTCGGCTGCCGCGATGAAGTCGTCGAACACGTTCTGCTTGTTGGCCAGAACGCCCGCGCTATGCCAGGTTTCGCCGTACTCGCCGCCGCCGCGCAGGTTGGCCACCGCATACACACCGCCCTCCTCGATGAATGGCGTGACCGCCGCGGCAAAGGACGGCGTGATGTTCACGTTGAAACCGCCATAGCCGTAGAGCAGCGCAGGGGCGCGACCGTCACGCACCAGGCCCTTGCGCGCGACCAGGAACATGGGAATCAGCGTGCCGTCCTTCGCGGGATAGCGCACCTGCTCGACCGAAAAGCTATCGGGATCGATGGGCGACGCCAGTTTCTGCCAGACCACGGGCGACCGCAGGTCGCCCCTACGCCAGCCACGACCCGCGCCGAGATCGTGGCGCATGACCACGGTGGGAGTGAGGAACGAGGTGAAACCGAAAAATAACTCGCGCGCCTGGCGCCGGCCCTGCAGGTCCGTCACCGTGCCCAGGCCCGGCAGCTTGATCTCGCGCTCCAGCTTGCCCGCGCGCGAAAACACGCGCACGCGCGAGGACGCGTCTTTCAGGTAGAGCGCGGCCAGCTTTCCCCCCACCGCCGCTACCGACTCCAGCGTGTCCTTGCCCTCGGCGATGATTTGCTTCCAGTTGTTGCGCTCGGGCTTGCGCGGATCGATCTGCCACAGCCGGTAGCGAGGCGCGTCCTCGTTGCTGACCACGTACAGGCGATCGTCGAGCATGTCGACCAGATTGAAAATCGCCGGCCGGCCGGTGACCACGGGTATGGGCGACGGCGTGCCACGCTTCCTGGTGTCGACGAGGAAGAGATCGGTCTTGGCCGCGCCATCGGCAACCTCGATGCCTAGCCAGCGGCCGTCGGGCGACAGCATCACTGAGGCCCAGGCCGAGGTGCCCAGTCCTTCGCCGAAGATCATGCGATCTTGGGTTGGGTCGGTGCCCAGACGGTGAAAGAAGACCCGGCGTTGGTACTGTTCCTGGCCCGCGGGCAGCGAGCCCGGCGCCGGATAGCGCGTGTAATAGAAACCGCGGCCCGAGGGCAGCCAGGCCAGCGAGCAAGCCCGCGTCCAGGGAATGACGTCCGGCCGATCCTGGCCCGTGTCCACGTCGCTCACACGCAGGGTGGATACCTCGCTGCCGCCCGCCGAAATCCCGTAGGCCAGCCACCGGCCGTCTTCCGACGGATACCACCAGTCGAGCGCCTGCGTCCCGTCAGCGGCCAGCGCGTTCACGTCGAGCAGGACGCGATCGGCTCCGTCAAGCCCCTGCCGCACATAGAGCACGGGCTGGTTCTGCTGGCCCTCGCGCCGCGTGTAGAAATAGCGAGCCACCCTGCCCTTGCCCTTGGGAACCGGCACGCCCAAAGCGCCGATCCCATGCAAGGCCCAGAGCCGGTCGACCAGACCCTTGCGGCTGGGCACAGCGTCCAAGGTCTGGCGCAGCAGCCGATTCTGCTGCGCGGTCCAGGAGCGAACCTCCGCGCTGTCACCGTCTTCCAGCCAGCGATAAGGATCGACGACCTTGACGCCATGGATGGTTTCCATCACGGGCTCACTGCGGGTGGGAATGGTTGTTGCCATGGAAATCCTCAGCAAGAACGCCGCGAAGCTGCTTACGCCCGGCCGCGCATCAGCCGTTTGACCGTGCCCGAAAGCGCGAACAGCGCCGCGCCGGCAATCAACGTGACTACCACGAACATGAGGAAGAAATCCGCCTGGCCGCCCAGGATGTGGAACACCTCGCCCCGTTCGACCTTTTCCACCAAGCCAGCCAGCACGCCCGCGCAGCGATCGGACACGAAGAAGGCCAGAAACCAGATGCCCATCATCAGCGAGGCGAAGCGCGCCGGCGCCAGCTTGGTCACCATGGACAAGCCCACGGGCGACAGGCACAACTCGCCGCAGGTCTGCAACACGTAGGTCGCGATCAACCAGAGCGGGCTCACGCGGGCACCAGCGTCGGACAGGCGCGCGGCCACCACCATGATGGCGAAGCTGGCGCTGACCAGGAACAGGCCCGTTGCGAATTTTACCGGTGTGCTCGGCTCGCGACCGCGCGCCGCCAGCCGGCTCCACATCCAGGCAAACAGCGGCGCCATCACGATGATGGCAACCGGATTCACCGACTGGAAATAGGGCGCGAGGAAGTCGATGCCGAGAAACTGTCGCCCGGTGCGTTCCTCGGCGAAGAAGTTCATGGACGAACCCGCCTGCTCGAAGGCGACCCAGAAGAAGATGTTGAAGAAGGCCAGGATGGCGATGGCGGCAATGCCGCGCCGATCGTCGGAAGAGAGCGGCTGGTGGACGTCACCTGCCCGCTCGGCGACCCGGCCTGCGGGCACGTCGCCGATGCCGGGCAGATAGCGTTTCTTGAAGGCCAGGTAGGTGACAAGGCCGGCCACCATGCCCACGCCCGCCGCGCCGAAGCCCCAGTGCCAGCCGAAGCGCTCGCTCTTGGCCAGGTAGCCGCAGATCACGGGCCCCAGCGCCGCTCCCGTGTTGATGCCCATGTAGAAGATGGTGAACGCGGCGTCGCGGCGGCGGTCGTCGGGCTGGTAGAGCTGCCCCACCATGGTCGAGATGTTGGACTTGAAAAATCCCGTTCCCAGAATGATCAGCGCGAGCCCGACGAAGAACGTTGGCCGGCTGGGCACCGCCAGGCAGAAGTGGCCCGCGGCGATCACGATGCCGCCGATGATGAGAGCGCGGTGGGTGCCCAAAAATCGATCAGCCAGATAGCCACCGAAAAGCGGGGTCAGGTACACTAGGCCGGTGTACCAGCCGTAGAGGTTGGCCGCCTCCTGCTTGGACCAGCCGAAGCCGCCGGCGGTGCTGACCAGGAACAACACCAGAAACGCCCGCATCCCGTAGTAGGAGAACCGCTCCCACATCTCCACGCCGAACAGCAGGAAAAGTCCCGGCGGCTGTCTGGATGGGTTTCGCTCCGGCAAGCTACACACCCAGAACCAGAATCACGCGCACATCCTTGGTACCCAGGCCATTGCCCACGTCCAGGCCCACCAGAGGCATGGCCACGGTCCGCAAATAGAAGCGCAGGCCCGCGCCGGCCGAGCTGTGCAGATCCTCGTTGAACTGAAACCCCTGATGAAGCAGGCTGGGCGGCAAGAACTGGCGACCGTCGGATCGGATCTCGTAGGCGTTACCGTCGAGAGTTTCCGGCGGCAGCTTGCGATACCAGATGGCCGCGGCGTCGTTGAAGACCAAGCCACGAACGTCAAGGTCCCACAGCGAGAAGAGCGGGAAGTGGTACTCGACCTGGGTGCGCAGGTGCGTGTCGCCTTGAAACTGCCGGTACAGATACCCGCGCAGGTTGGTCCCGCCGGCCGAATTCTCCGCCCACAGTGGCAGATTGTCGCCCGCCGTCCCGCCCGCGCGCACGATCAGGTTGTGACGGCGAAAGAAGCGAATCCCGTGCTCGTACGACGAGCTGGCCTTCCAGTAGTTCAGCTTGTCGTCGCCTCCCCACCGGGTACCCCCGATCTCCAAAGAAAATCCAAGGGCGTTGCCGTACATGACGGCGTGCTGGCGGGCGCGAAAGTCGAAGGTCACATTGGCAGTCCCAGCGCCCCGCCGTCCACTGACCGCGGCTGCCGGCGGTGGACTGCCTGGACTGCCATTGATGGCCAGCGCGTAGCTGTTGCTCAAATTGGGGGCCGACCAGAGCACGTCGTTCTGATCCAGGATCCATCCCACCGAGGTGCGCACCTTGCGGAACCACGCCACGCCCGCGTTGACCTCGCCGCCGTAGGAGCGCAGCTTGGTGTTGCGCAGGGGGGACAGGGGCAGGTCGGGCAGGTCGGCATAGTCGTTGCTGTACTCAGGAATGATCTGTTGCTCGAACTTCCCCTTGATGGTGAAGAAGGCCCATGTCTGCCACACCGCCGGATCGTCGTAGGCCACCAGCGCGCCCGAATCGACATTGGAGATGCGCCCCCCGATGAGCCCACGCTTGCCCGCACCAAACAGGTTGCCGTGGGCAATGATCGCGCCGCCCGAGATGTTGCCTGGCGAATAGGAAAAGGTGGGCAGCGGAACCCATGGAAATTTTTCCTTGACCACGATGTTGATGCGCACCCCGTCCTGGTACGGCTCCCAGTAGACATTCACGTCCGCAAACAAGCCGGAGGAGTGCAGGCGCTCGCGCATGATGTCCAGGGTATCCGGCCGCAAGAGCTGGCCGATGGAAACGCCGGCGATGGAGCGGATGGTCTCCTCGTCGGTGCGAACCGCGTTGAGAACCCGGACGTCCGTGATCACCTCGTCCAGCGCCCAAGCCGGCGCGGCGGACAAGCTGACCGCGAGCGCGGCAAGACAAACCAGGAAGCGCATACGCCCGCCATCTTAGCACTGTCCGAGCTGTTCCTTGCTGTCGACGCAGCAGAAACCCGTGGCCTTCTTGTCTCTGTTCCCCGTCGGTACTAGTTGCCGGCGTCGGCGGTCGAGCTCTGCGTGGCCGGGACGCCGTTCTGATCGCAGGAGTAGAACGAGTCGTACAGTCCAACCACCGGCACGTTCTGGCCCCCCACATTGTTCTGCCAGGCGCAGGTCGGCATGCAGCAGTCCTGCATGGTCGTGGTCGTGTAGCCGGACTTGAAAGATGAATCCGCGGCGGCCTGCGCTGGCGTGGTGACAGCCGGGTTGACCGCAGGCAAGCCTTGCGACGCCAACTCGCAGCCGGTGACCTGCATGAGGTGGGTCGGACATTCGACACGCTTGGCGTAGATCTGCCAGTTCATGTGGTAGTACGAATTCGCGGCGTTCGACTGGGTGCAAGAATGGATAGATTCGCTGGTCACAGTGGGCGAGGCCGAGTTGAACTTCCCGCATTGGGTGGCCACGGCGCTCTGGCAGGTCGTGGATGATAGGCTCGCGGTGGTTACCAGGCCATTGGCCTTGCAACCGGCGATCTGCGTCGCCGCGTTTTCGCCGCCCGAGCCGGGTTCGCCGTCCGGCGGAAACTCGGTATAGAAATACTTCCCAGAAGGGCTCGCCGGGGACGCGTTCGGATCGCATGCGTTGAAGGCGCCGAAGCCACCCGCGCCCATGAACACGTCGAAGTTCTTGCCACCGCCCGCCGACGTGTTGAAGGCTTGAACCACCAGAGGCGGTGGGATGGGAATGGCCGAGGCGCCGTTGCCGCCGACCTGGGCCACGTTTTCCGGCAGGCTGAACACCAGTTGGTAGCACTGGCAGCAACTGATGGTCACAGTGCCATCGATACCCCCAGTATCCACGTCGTGGCCCACCACCGCGTAGTTCAAGCCCGGGGTGCCGTCATCGGCCGCCGCCTGAACCATTTCGTCGGAAAAGAGCATGAAGCGCGGGCAAAGAAAATTGATTCGCGCGCCTTGCTTGGTGCCCTCGCAGGCATTCTGCCCTGGCGTACACACGCCGCCTCCAGGACTGGTTGCGACCCCCGACTGGCAACCCGGAATGAAGAACTGGTTGATCAGCTGGTTGGGTGGGTCGAGCGCATAGGCAATGGGGGGTGGGCCGGAATCGAGAGGAGCGTCAACGCCGGCATCGGCACGCGAGGAGCCACTTGTGCCCGACGAGCCGCCCGAGGAGGATGGGCCGCCCGAACCGCCGCGGCCGGCCGTCGAGGAGCCGCCAGTCGATGACCCGCCAGTTTCGCCCGCAGCCCCGCCCGTGGCAGGGGTTCCGCCCGAACCCATGGAGCCGCCGCTGGCGGAGAAGCTGCCACCCTGCGAGGAACCTCCCGTGCTCGACGAACTGCCGGTGTCTGTCGAGCCGCCGGCGCTAGCCGAAAAGCCCCCAGTACTGGTGCGACTGGCGACGATGCCACCGCTGCTTCCACCCGAGTTGCTCGACGGCGTGTCGCCGCCCTGCCCACCAGGATTCGTGGGAGACGACTTTGCGCATGCCGCGAGCATGACGGCAACGGATAGAAACAACGCCCGGTGCCCGTGGACTTGAAGGCAGGCGATGGTCATGGGTTTTCCTTCTGTACTTCTGGACAACGTTGACGCTGAAACTGCCCCACCTGGCACCAAGCCCGGCCTCGCGCACGCCTCAATCATACACGAGATAAAGTGAAACGCGCGGTCGGGCCGGGGCCGGCGGGGCGGTGCGCAGGGGTCATCTGATGTGTGGCGATTGTTGAAATTTCCACCCGCAACCGGCACGGCAGGCTGTTGCCCGGGCCATCGGCTGATCTCGACCACCTGATCCCTGGCGTCATGGGCGGTGCCCAGGACCCTCGCCGAGGGGCTATCCGCGCCTTCGTGTCGCGTCGGAGTTGTGCCCGTCGCACTTGCCGGGTACGTTACTGTCGCCGATGGTTCCCCCAGATTCTTTCCCGGCCCGCTATTGCCGTTTCGTCTCCCGCCACGCCGGCACAATCTTGGCCGTGGCATCCGTGTTGTTCGTCGTCGCCGCGCTGCTGGCCTCTCGCCTGGAGCTGCGCACATCGTTCTCCGAGTTGTTGCCCAGCGACGATCCCGGCGTGGTGGCTCTGACCAAGACACAGGAGCGCATGGGCGACATGTCCTTGCTGCTCATCGGCGTACGCTCGCCCGACCGCGACGCCAACCTCCGCTACGCCGAGCTCGTGACACGCAAGCTGCAGGCCCTGCCCAGGAACGTGGTTGAGTTCGCCGCCTGCAACGTGCGCGATCTGCGCTCGTTCTTCAAAGAGAACAAGTGGCTGTACGCCAGCGAGGACGATCTGATCGAGATCCGCGACCGTTTGCGCCGCGAGATCACCAAGCGCAAGAATCCCTTGCTGGTCGATCTCGACGACGACGAAACCGTCGAGCAGATGAAGGACCGCCTGACCAAGCGCGACTGGTTGAACGACCGCTTCCCCGACGGTGTGTTCAGCAACAAGGACGGCAGCTACGTCTGGGTGGCGGCCCTGCCGCCCGGGGGCGTGTTCGGCGAGCGGGCCGGCGAGGCCATCTTCCAGGCGGCCAACCAGATCATCCAGGACAACGACCCGCGCAGCTTCCACCCCGAAATGCTGGCGCACGTGGGAGGCCCGGTGGCCACCCTCATCGCCACGCGCGCGGCGGTGGAGCGCGACATCCTGTGGGTCACGGTCACCTGTCTGCTCATCGTGGCCGCCTCGCTGTGGGTCTTCTTCCGTCGTTTCCGCGCCGTGCCCCTGGTCGGCGTCTCGGCGGTGATTGGCTCGGTCATGGCTTTCGCCATGGCCGAGTTGCTCTTCGGCTACGTCAACTCGTCGACTGCGTTCCTCGGCTCGATCATCCTGGGCAACGGCATCAACTACGGCATCATCCTCATCTCGCGCTACCAGGAACTGCGCGCCGAGGGTCTGCCCGCGCCGCAGGCACTGGAGCAGGCTCTCGCCGGCGTGATGCGCGGCACCGGGGTGGCGGCGGTGTGCGCGTCGGCCGCCTACGCCACGCTGATGCTGACCAGCTTCCGCGGCTTCTACCAGTTCGGCGTGATGGCGGCCTTCGGTCAACTCTTTTGCTGGCTGCTCACCTTCACCGTGTTGCCCGCCCTGTTCCTGGTCATCGACCGCCGGGCCTCCGCAGAACGCGCGTCCGATCGGCCGCCCATCAATTTCGCCTTCTTGCGACCGCTGCTGGCCCAGAACCCCGGCGGTGTCACTCTGGTCGCCGCCGTGCTCACCGTGGTGTGCGGCTACGGCGTCCTGCACTTCGTGGACGCGCCCTTCGAGTACGATTTCCGCAAGCTCAACGCGAAGCTGGATTCCACCGAGGATGACAAGGCGTTCAACCGCAGCATGGAATCTCTCTTCGGCCGGTGGCCTTCCCCCACCATCGTACTGGCCGATTCACGAGCGGAAACCGAATCTATCCGCCAGGCCATCAAGAAGCAGGATCGCGCCACCGGCGACAAGCAGGTCATCGGTCAGATCGTCACCGTCTATGATCTTCTGCCGGGCACGCCCGAGGTGCAAACCCGCAAGCTCGATCTGCTGGCCAAGATCCGCAAGCTGGCCCACGACCCTGCCCTCGACGTGCTCACCGCCGACGAACGAAAACAGATCGATGCCGTCGATCCACCCACCCGTCTGCACCTGCTCACCCCAGAGGAGCTGCCGGCGCTGGCGCGGCGGCCGTTCACGGAAGCCGACGGGACGGTGGGCCGCGTGGTGCTGGTCTACCCGGTCGAGGAGAACTTGTCGGTGTGGAATGGCAGGGATCTTCTGCGCATTGCCCGCGTCCTGCAGGTGCTCCACCTCGACGACGAACATAAGACCATCGACACCTCGGGCAGCGCAGTGGTCTTCGCCGCCATGATTCGCTCGGTCCTGCACGACGGCCCACGCGCGACGGCCGCCGCCCTGCTCGCGGTGCTGCTCCTGGTTCTGCTCATCATGCGGCCCCTGTCGTCCGCGGGCGCAGCCATCGCCACCCTGCTTCTGGGCGTGATCTGGATGCTGGGCGTGGCGGGCCTGTTTGCCGTCAGGATCACCTTCCTGAACTTCATCGCTTTGCCCATCACCTTCGGCATCGGCGCCGAATATGGTCTCAACGTGGCCGTGCGCTACCGGCAGGATCGCGACATGATCCGCGCGGTGATCTCCACCGGCGCGGCTGTGGCGGTTTGCTCGTGGACCACCATCGTGGGCTACGGCTCGCTGCTGGCCGCGCGCAACCGGGCCTTGCAGGGGTTCGGCGCCATGGCCATTCTGGGCGAGCTGGCTTGCATCAGCGCGGCGATCCTGGCTTTGCCTGCCACGCTGCTGTGGATCGGCCGGCGCCGGCACCCACATGGGAACCCTGACAGGGTTCACAAACCCTCCCGCGATGGTGCGCCCCCGGCTAAGCCGGCGGGCTCCCCACGCGACTGACATGGGAACCCTGAGAGGGTTCCCATACCCTCCCGCGATGGTACGCCCCCGGCTAAACCGGCGGGCTC
>Ga0181518_10006012_pt1 | contig 10275 bp, 10 predicted proteins | sample PEATcosm2014_Bin_28_FD_119751 | JGI IMG/M metagenome (GOLD analysis project Ga0181518, IMG submission 119751) | Peatland microbial communities from MTU Mesocosm Facility, Houghton, MI, USA - PEATcosm2014_Bin01_60_metaG | ecosystem: Environmental > Terrestrial > Soil > Wetlands > Peat | place... | reverse complement strand
TGCGCGTGGACGCGCTGTTCTATTCCGGCAGGGCTCAGGAAGCCGAGACGATCTTGCGCGGGATGGTGGAAACCGAGCACAATGCCGCCCATAAAACACTGGCGTTCGAACACCTGGGCCGGGTCCTGCTGGCGCAGGGCCGCTACGACGATGCCAAACGCTCCTTTGAAGCGGCCATCAAGCTGACGCCCGGCCGTTCGGCGGCGCACGCCGGCCTCGCCGAGGTGCGGTTGCTCCAGGACGTGGAACCGGTGCAGGCGCTGGCGGATGCCGAGCGCGCGCTGGATCTCCACCGCGTTTCGCTGAAGGAACGCAAAATAGCGCGCGCGCGCCTGGCCATCATTCGTGGCAATCAAGCCTGGGCGCTGGCGCGCCTGGGCCGGTCCGCCGACGCGCAGCAGGCCATTGAAGCGGGGGCTCGCGAAATGTCACCCAATTACATACCCGAGGCTGCCGGATTCTACTGGCGCGCCGGAATGGCGATGCTGGCGATCGAAAACTCGACCGCCGCCGCCGGCCATTTCCGCCGGGCCGCGGAACTGGACCCCGCGGGGTATTACGGCAAACTGGCCGCAAAGCATCTCAGCCAGCACAGCGGGTGGGGCGCCGTCGGAATTATGGGAAGCCGGGGCTGAAGCTCTTCTATATTCGCGCGTGGGGCGGCGGACTCCGCGAATTGCGATGAAGCCCGCGTCTGTAAGATTCAGGCCTGGGTTTGGAACCTGGCCTGGAACGCGGATTCATGCCGGCGCGTTCGGCCGAAGCGCTGGCTGACCGTCAAGCGACAGAGCGGCCTAAAGCCCACTCTTTCAATGGCTTTTATCGACGGAATGTTGGCGGGGTCCACGGAGATCAGCGCGTGCGAGGCCCCGTGATCGTTGATCTGCCTCAGCATGCGAATCAAGCTGTCGGTGTAGATTCCCCTCGACGAGCGCCGGCTGGTAACCGCGGCAACAGCTAGTGGGGCGGGTCCCCGACGTCCCCGACCTGCCAAAGCCGGCCGGCATTGGCGGGTCATTTTGGTTGCCGCTTCTTGCGCGCCCCCTGCATCCATGCGCGGACGCGAAAGAAGGTCGACTGGAATCTACTTCGGACCAACGGCTTTCCCCGCGAAAACCAGAAATAGGCGGGCGCCCACTGGTGGAAACCGGCATGGATATTCAGGACTTCGACCTCATCGTTACACCACAGAGTTTTATAACCCTCGGCGCCGAGCAGGAAGTCGAAGCCCGTCCATCCCATGCGACAGGCCTCCTCGATCAGCATGGCGATGTGGATCTTGCTCGGCGAGTAAACGCCGAATTCCGACCGGTAGGTGGGGCGATACCACTGAATCCACCCGCCGGAGAAAAACCCGAAGTTGTAGCTGACGTCGATGGAGCCGCAGCGCAGAGTGGAAAAACACGCGCCGCGCCGCCAGAGCCTGCGCAGTATGGACTGGAAATAGCGGCGCAACGCAGGGTCGTGGAACATGCCGGGAAAGCCCTGCGCCAGCCACTTCTCATCGTGTACCCGGAAAAACTCGGCCAGCACCGGCTCGGCTTCCTCGATGCTCGATGGCTGCCAAAGCGAAACGGGGCCCCGCTCGGCGAGCCGCTTGCGCTGGCGCCGAACGTCCTTGCGGTGGCTGGCTGGCCAGGCCTGTTCGGCGGTGGCGAAATCGACCCCACCCAGCCGCAGGCGCGGCGCGGTTTCCCGCTCTTCCACGAATGGCATGTGGTGCGCGTCGAGATACGAACGAAGCACGGCCAGACCCGGATCGGTGGCGGGAACATTCGGAAACCAATACACGCCGTGACGCCCATAATGGCGGAGCGCGGCATCGAGCATCGCCGGCAACGCCTCCGAGACCAGGTTCCGATCGGCGACGAACGGCTGATAATCGCCCCGGCCGGGCGGGCCCACTAAGTTGAAAAAAAGGCCCCGCGCATCGGTGCGTATCCGGCACAGCGGCAGGACGCCGATCAGACGGCCGCCATCGCGCGCGCCAAACACGGTAACGTCACGCCGGCGAAAGGCATCCATGGCAGCCAGATGCCACCCTGGCCGCGAAAAGGCCGCCGTGAACGAGTCTCCGACCAGGCTCTCCCACTCATCTGACAATTCCTGGATCCCATCCGCTCCCGCGTATAACTGAACCGAAACCATATGTTGTCAGTATCTTGGACGCGACTTCATTGGCGAAGCGCATCCTGCCCGATGCCCGTCAGGTGGATCAGAAACGATCTCCCCGTCGGTGCGAAATCGAGATAAGGAGTGAAATGAATCTCCGGGTGCTCCGTGAGAAACTCGCGGATTGCGCGTTGTTCTCCCTGCTCTGGAGAACCCCGGTAGAAATAATAGTCGTCGAAGCAGACGACGGTGCCTTCTACGAGATACCGGGACAGAAAATCGCGGGCTGGTTTCGTGGAGATGTACAAATCGCAATCAAACCACACGATCGCCGCCTGGGTTCCGGACATGCGCCTATGTAGAGCTTCATTGAGGCTGTCCTGGTAGTCGCCTGGCACGACTTCGTACTCGCCCTGCCGGACGCCGTTGCGCCGAAGTATGGCACGAAACTCCGTCTCCGAACAAGAGTACTCTCCCGGGGTGAAAGCATTGAATTTGTCGTCGTCGATGGGCGGCAGTCCCTCAAACGAGTCGAAAGCCCACATCTTCATCTTCGGCCCCATTTTCCTCTTGAGACGATGCGCGAATCTGAAGGTGTTCGCGCGCCACACGCCAAATTCGAAGTAGTCGCCAGGAACACGGTTCACACAGGCAAATTCAAAAGCCTGATCCAGCATTCCGCGCCGGCCTAATCGATTGCACGACACCAGATCAACGGCACGCACCACCTGAAACAGGGGGAACGAATCCAGGGCTCGCCAAACCATGCGCTTCACGAGGTTCATCACGACCATTGTATCTTGGCCGGCTCTCCATACGAGAAGAACGGCCCGAGCTCAGACCTAGCGGAGGCAGGCGAGCCCTGGCGTGTAGGCTTTCGCCAGACCGGAGCGCTTAAGAAGGGTGCCACAGTGCGGGCAGTGTGCGACTACTCAAGTCCAAGGCTCGGACGAGAACCGAAGCCAACATTCCCCATCGAGTCTCGAAATCGCCGCGTCGCCCAGCAATAACGAATTCAGGATGTCCGGATCCGTCGAATAGGCGACCACCGAAGAGTCGAGTTGACGGAAAAGGCACTGCTGTTCGGACAACGCTGTCAGGAACTGGGGAATCGCCTGCCCTTTGACGGCGGACGCTCGCTGATCCCAGGCGTCCTCGAGTAGAGCCCGCAGAATTTCGGGGAAATGATCCCGCCGGCGCCAGCCGATCTGCAAGACATACGCCGCGGCGTGTGGTTTGGCGTAATACACGAACGAACCGGCGGGCTCACCGCCGGTAGAGTGCACGGTCATCATGCGAAGCTGGCCGTTGCGGGTTGCGCGAGCGGCTTGAGACATCAGCCAGTTGAACTGGTCTGGCGTATAGACCGGCCGCAAAGGTTCGCGTCCACGCGATTCCTGAATCGAGAGCAACAATTCGTCGGCAGATACCAGTCTGGCGGAGTAGCGTGAGTTGGAGCGTCCGAACCCCGGCAGCGCCTTCGAAAGCAGGTAGTCGATGGGTGGCGCAACCATGCCGGAGGCCGCTTTCAACAGCCGCGGCAGCGCCCCACCCGATCGGTCGAGGAATCCGAGCGCGCCCTGGCAAGGATGCAGAAAGCGAATCCAGTTGAATGAGTACAGCCGTGCCACGCGGGCACCCGCCGCCGTCCAAACCTGAGCGGCGGCTTCCCCCGAGCCGTCGGTGAAGGTGAGTTCCTGAGGGCCGCGGAACAAATGACGAACCAGCTCGAACGCGGCAGGGCCCCGATACGTTTCGCGCTCCACTACGAATTGGGTGCCGACCGCCATGCGGATGGGACGCCCGCGAAACTGCATGGATCTCGGTATGACGCCCATAAAGCCGACCAGTTTCCCCTTCTCCAGACACACCAACGAGGGAATCTCGGGTGTAGCCCAAGGGTTACCGAAGAAGATGTCGCGAAAGTAATCCTGCAGAGATTCCGGCGCAGGCCTGTTCTGTCCCCGCATGGATTTCAAATAGAGACCGGCCGCGTCGCGCACGTGTTCTTCGGTAAATGCCCGGACCTCACCCATGGGTTTCCCCGGTCTGCGCCGCCCGGCTCGATTCCAGAACCTCGATGAGCAGTTTTTCCAGCGTGAGCATCCAGGCGATCCGGCGTCCACCGAAAGCGACTGCCGGCGTGGGCTTCCCCACCAGGATGGCGCGCCGCGAACGCATCAACTTCAATTCGGCTTCAAGATCGTCTGTCTGGTAACAGAAATGGTGCAGGCCGCCGCCTTTCTCCACCAGAAATCTCCGGACAGGCGAATCCTCGCCCATCGGCTCCACCAGCTCGATCTGAGGCTCGGCGGCGCCGGGTGTCAGGAACGCCACCTTGACCCGCTGGCGTGGATCTTCGAAAACCTGCCGGTCCGAGGATGCCCCGAGCGAGCGGATGAACCCATCCATTGCGGTCTGGATATTGGCAACCACGAAGCCGATATGGTGCAGCGTTGGGGCGCCCCCGGGGGCTTGTACCAGCGGCTCACCCATGGGCGGAGTTGCGCTCCAGAAAGTCGACGATCAGCGCGTAAGAAACCAGAGATCGGAACTCTTCCAGATCGAAGTTCAGGCCGAATTCTTCCGCGATCGACGAGAGAAGTATGACGTGCGCCACGGAGTCCCAACCTGCCACCGACTCCATGCTGGCGGTGGCTATCTCATCCTGGCGGATATCCGGGAACACGGTGGCAAAGCAACGGGCGACCCTCTCTTTTGTGTCGTTCATTTTGGATGACATTTTATTCTGTCAGATTCGAGACTTCGTGCGGTAGCGCCCCTCGGCCGTCGACAAAACCGGAGCGCAAAATACGATAAGCTCCCTCCGCATCCGGCGAGACGCCCACGGCCGCGAAAAACTCCCGCAGCGGCTGGTTCTTTTCCGTGTTCGCGAAGGCAAACGCGATTTCTTCGGCGTCGCAATGGCGAAAGAGGCTGTCCAGCATGTGATGCTCGATCCGCCGCGAGAACGCCCGGCAACTCATCACCCAATGCGATACCCTGACCTTGCGGCCGGCTTGCGAGCCTACGAGTACCGCGATCTTTCCTAGCGGACCGAATTTGTCCTGATAGGAAGCCACGGCGACAATCGTATCGTTCCGTCCCAGCAGGCGCTGCCATTCGCTCTCGCCCAGGCGGAGACCGTTGAGATTAAACTGATTGGTCTTGTTGATGAGTTCGAGCGGCCGCTTATCGGCCTGGTCCACTTGCCAGGCCAGCGTCACGGTGCCTTCGAGCGTGCGCAGGAACTCGGCGGAGCCGCCCTGCGCCGCCATCTCGCGGACCTGGGCGGAGGCGCGAATGCTGGACTGCCGCAACCGGTCCTCCTCCATCAGTTCTGGCTTGCCGAACAGATCGCGCAAACGCCCGAGCAGGTTCCACACCGCCGCTGGATCTTTGCCGGGGAAAGCGAGACACGTCATTCCCGGATAAGCCCGCTGCACCTCATCCAGTTCCATCGGGCTGTCATCGACGAAAACCACGGCATCGGCGGCAATGTTCCAGGTGTCGAGAATGCGGCCCACCGACGCCGATTTCGGCCCCCAGTTGGCGCAGACGGGGAAAAGCGATTCGGCATTCAGAAACAGGTCCTTCCGTGCCAGCGCGGCCTCCGCCGTCGTCATTTCGTTCTTCGAGCAGGCAGCCAGCAACACGCCACAACCCGCGAGATGACCGAGCATTTGCTGATACAGCCCGTGCGTCTGCGTGTGGTGCTCCTGGCTCCAGGAGAGGCCCTCCACCCCCATCTCGCCGGCGATTCCCGACCACAGCGTGCCATCCAGATCGGTGATGAGGCCCTTCTTCGGAGCCGGCTGGCAAATTACGTCGACCAGCGAGGCTGCGAGGCTATTCGCAAACGGGATCGTGTACGGGAAGCCGGCGATCAGTTCCATGCGGGCGTCGAGCGCGGCAACGGGCGCTTCGATCCGCGATCGTTCGACCACGCGCACGCCGGAGACCCGCGCGACGGGCAGGAGGAACCGAGCGAGCTGCTGCTCCAGTTCCAGTTCGAGAACGCTGCTTTGGGCGCGAATCGTGTTTCCGATCGGCGGCAAAGGCAGGCTGGGGGGAGCCAGCGCCACCGGCATGCGGCCGGCCAGCGCCACGATCGCCGCTTCCAGGCGAGCGTAGCGCTCGATGCAATTGGCGATCAGATCCGCCTTGGCTTCGTTCGACCAGCCGCCGCTGCTGCGCAGGCCGAGCCGCGGGTCGAGGTCGCTCCACTCCAGCACCACCGCGCAGGCGGTAGCCGCGGTTCGCGCCGCCGATTCGATGTTGCCGCGCAGATCCCCGTAAACTCCGCTCTGCACTTCGACGTTCCCGTCGCCCGGCAGGCGTTCCAGCAGATGGGCCCGCAGCAAGGTTGCCAGATGCAGCGGTTCGAAGCCGCAAGCCAGGGAGTAAACCGCGTTCCCGCGGTTCCCTTTTCGGGAGTTGATCAGCGCCAGTGCCTGATTGAGCGTCACGGCGCCCTATCTCCCGTTTGCCGAGCGGCCGGCTCTGCGGCGCGGATTCGGCCGAGCAACTCGATGTACTCCTCGCGAGGGAGTTCGAAGAATCGCTCCGCATACCTGCACATGCCGGCGCCGAGCATGCGCGAGTGAAACATATTCAGACCCAGCGTGCTATTGGTGTAATCCAGCGCCGAATTGGCGAAGGTGAAACAGCGGAGCATCTCGGTCTTGGTTTCGATCACATCGTCGATAATCAAAACCACGTTTGGGATACACATTCCCCAAACCTCGTACCCGAAGACCCGCACGTTCCAGGAAATCTTCCGCAGGGCGCCGGCCAGGATGTAATTAGCCGTGCGGTGATCGCGATGCCCGTCAAGCGGGAACGGGATGAAGACGGCGTCGGCCTTGCGATCGATCAGGATTTCCGCCAATTCCTCGATCTGAGAAGCATCGTCCGCAAGCACGGGATGATTGAGAAAGACCGGAGACACCGCGATCACGGCGGCGGCGCGCCGCGATTCCTCATTTCGCATCTCCATCATGCCCTGCCGCGTGAAGCCCAGTTCTGCGCACCCCTCGGCGCCGTCCGTGAGCATGACGATAGAGGCCGCATTCCCACTGCTCGCCTGAAGGGCGAGCGCGCCTCCGCACCCGATCGCTTCATCGTCCTGGTGGGGTGCGATGACGACCATCGACTTGCCAAACGGCGCCCGGATCGGGATGGCGCGGACAAAGTCGGAGAAGTAGTCCGTCGCCGAAGCCAGCGCCAGCATGCGCAATTCGATATCGCCCAGTCCGGCCTTCAGAAACAATTTGAACTGGCTGCGCGCATACAAGAGCGGAAGCGCATTGCGATAGACCTGCCGCACGTATTCGCGAATCATTCGAGGCTTCTTCCGGTATGTTACCAGACCGCGCCCAGACCGCTCGCGCGAAGGGCGGAATCATGCTCATTTCGCGACGAGCGGCGCCCGCATTGCCGGCGTCGGTAGGACGGACGATCGGTTTTAGTCGTCTGTCATGTTCTCGTGATTTCGACGACGCGCGACAGACCACGAAAGGCGATGGTCTGTCCTACCCGATACGTCGGATGACCACGTCGAGGTGATCGCATGGCGCTACCATGAGGCGATGGAGAGCGGTCGGGTTATCCGGTTCTCGCGTCGCCACTGCCGCCTGGCCCTTCTCGCTGCGCTGACCACGAGCCTTCTTGGTTGCCGCGGACAAGTTCGGGCGAGCCATACGACGCGGGTACCCGGGTTTTTCGCGTACTACCATGAAGAGCTGCGGGCGCTCTTGCGTTCCGAGGGCCGGTCAGATCATCTGGTGGATAACCCGGCCAGTGCCGTCCGGCGCAGTGGAGATCACCGCGCCATTATCCTGCTAACGGAGTCTGGGATTGGCGTGGGCATACAGGCCCACGTCTTGTCAGACGGCAATGTCGCCAGAACTTTTCCCGTCGATTCAGACCTGGTTGATTTCGACCTCTCGTTTCGCCCGGTAGGCCTGCCGCTTAAACAGGGTCCTGTGGTGGATCGGTGCGGTCGCTTCTACTCTGAGCAGCGCAATTCTCCGGCGGCGATCTGCCGAGTGAGTAGTCCTGGTGCCGTCCTGGCGCGCGCTGAGATCACCGCCCACGATCTCTTCTCCTCCGAGGACCGAGTTTATCTGATCGGCGGCACGGACATTTATTCGAATGAGCGCTGTTTGATATACCAGGTTCGGCCGCAAGGACTGGAGCTGATAAAGGACGTCGCGTTCCCTATGCGGGGCAGCTCCGAATTCGGGGGTATCGTCAGCGTCGTCGATTTGGACGAGCAGCGCGGACTCGCCGTCGTACAGCCGCTGGAGCACGAAGATAACCGTTCGAACGAATGCTACCTAGTTAACCTCGACACCGGGGACTGCGCAAGCATCGGGCGCATGCCCGGAGACTTTGGATTCTTCCTAGACGCAGATGTGCTCTCCGAGTCCCACACGCATTGACTTGGACCGCCTAAAGCCCCCCTTACCCCCCCACCATCCTCACCAAATTCCGCCCGCAAATCAGACTCGCTTGCAGCTTGTCCCCGGTGGGGCCGCGCCAGTGGGTTTCCAGGCTGAACCAGCCTCGGTAGCCGTCGCGGTGAAGGGCGTCGATCTGGCCGGTCCAGTCGATGCTGCCGGTGCCCAGTTCCACCCACTCCGGCGTGTGCCCGGTGACGCGGCAATCCTTCGCGTGGACGTGGGCGATACGAGCGGCGGGAAGCTTGGCGTAGCCTCCGGGGAACGGCGTTTCACCGGCGACCAGGGCGTTGGCGGGGTCCCAGATGAGCTGCAAATTGGGATGCGCGACTCGCGCGAGCAGGCGCGCCGCCTCTGACGCGGTCCCGATATTGCAGGCGTGCTCGTTTTCGATGCCGATGACGACGCCGGCGGGCGCAGCCAGTTCGGCGAGACCGGCCAGCGCCTCCGCAATGCGCTCGAAACAGGCTTCGGGCAGCACCGTGCGCCAGAAGGAAAACACGCGCACGATGCGCGCGCCGGTGCGGCCGGCGATCTCGAGCGCGCGGCGCGCCAGCCGCGGCTGATCCGCGAACGTGTATTTGGCGGCGAACACGTCTTGCTGGAAGCGAGTATCGACCTCGGGCGCGTCCGGCAGTACGCACTTGAACACCGGGGAAGCGATGGATACGATGGCGAGGCCGAACGCCCTCAAGATGGCGATGGCGCGGTCCACTTCCTTGTCTGTCAAGTCGATGATGTTCTTGCCGGAGACCATGCGCAGCTCGGCTCCCGTCATGCCCAGCGAAGCCATGGCGTGCGCGGCGGTTTCCAGATCCGGCGAGAACTCATCGGTGATGGCGGCTACGGGAGAGTGGGGCATCGAAGTAGTCCAAAGAAATGTCGAGACGACTCTCGACATAGCAGGCTTGACAGCCCGCGCCACAAAGTCTCATTGTAGTCAAACCGGCCTGAGGTGCGACAATAGCGGAGATGCCGCGCGTCGCCCCTTCCGTCGAACGAGTGCCATGTTCCGGCATACGCGAGCTGGCGGAGATCGCCATGTCGATGGAGGGGGTGCTGCGCCTCTATTTCGGCGAGTCGAACCTTCCCACGCCGGATTACATCAAGGACGCCGCCGCACGCGCCATCCGCGAGGGCCACACCTTTTACACCGAAAACGCCGGTCTGCCTTCCCTGCGGCGCGCGATTGCCGGGTCGTACCGGAAGCTGCACGGGGTGGAGATCGACCCGGCGCGCGAAATCGTGGTCACGGCTTCCGGCGTGCAGGCGCTGAATGTGTCGATCCGGTCCACGCTCGATCCGGGGGATGAGGCGCTGGTGCTGACGCCGGCCTGGCCCAACGGCGCGTCCATTGTCGCTCTGTCGAACGGCGTGGCGCGGCAGATTCCGCACCCGCTGTGCGGCAACCGGTACGCGCTCGATTTCGACGCGCTCGAAGCGGCGGTCAATCAGCGCACGCGGCTGCTCATCTACAATTCCCCATCGAACCCGCTGGGCTGGGTGGCCACCCAAGCCGATCAGCATCGCCTGCTCGATTTCGCGCGCCGCCACGAATTGTGGCTGCTGGCCGACGAAGTCTACGACCGGCTGAATTATCTGGGCGCGCGACTGGGCGAGCCGGCGCCATCCATCCTGCGCCTGGCCTCGCGCGACGACGCGGTGATCGTGGTGCAATCGTTTTCCAAGGCGTACCGGA
>Ga0181518_10006011_pt1 | contig 10279 bp, 5 predicted proteins | sample PEATcosm2014_Bin_28_FD_119751 | JGI IMG/M metagenome (GOLD analysis project Ga0181518, IMG submission 119751) | Peatland microbial communities from MTU Mesocosm Facility, Houghton, MI, USA - PEATcosm2014_Bin01_60_metaG | ecosystem: Environmental > Terrestrial > Soil > Wetlands > Peat | place... | reverse complement strand
GCCTTCAGGGCGGCGCGTTCCTCGGTGTCCTTTGAACGACGGCAGTTCTCAAAGTTGCCGTTCGAGATCTGACTGAGGAGAATTTCACGAGTCTCGATCGGACCCTCGACGTGAGGATGGAGGCGCTCTCTAAGACCCTCGCGAAGGTCGGCGGCCGTGCGGGGAGGGCGATTTTGGTATGTGTCCGACGGTCCCGGCATATCGTCCTGCTCGCGCAGCCGCGCGAAAAATGCGGCCTGCGCAATCTCATCGGGCGTCGAGGGAATGATTGAGCCCGGGTTCATTGCGGTGAACATCTTGCCCAGCGCGCTCTGGGGATCGATCACACGAGTGTCGGGCTGGGGATGAAAACCGGGCTCGCTTTCGAGGAGTTCGCGCGTCCGCTTGACGACTGGCGACTCTACGCCCTCGTCCTCGTCGGTGGTCAGTTGCGGGTTCGAGTCTTCCTCGGAAGCGACATGCTCGGGGGAAGCGGCACGGTCTGGGATTGTGTTCTCGCTCGAAGCTGATGCTTCTGGGATCGGTTGATCATTGTCGGATTCGTTGTTCATGGGAACCTCACGCACAGTGGTTAAGTGTTCGCCTTACTTGGTCGCCGCAACAGCGAGCTGACCACACACCAGACACTGTCGACTGCGTGAAAATTCCAGAGCGTCTACCGGCGGGCTCAGCGAGCCGGCCGGGTTCGAGACTCCGAAACCACAGACAACTGTGAGAAGACTAGCGCGGACTCACTGAGGAGTCAACCAGTCCACCGCAAGCTGTCCACCGCAAGCCCGCAAACCTGCCGAAAGCGAAATAGTCAGCCGGCGTCCCTGCCTGTGTCGATGGCCACATCCGCCCCAAGGCCCCGGTGCCGGTGCCGATGGTCACGTCCGGCGGCACCAAGGCCCCGGTGCTGGCGCCGATGGCCATGGTGATGACGATGGCCGGACCCTAGCCAAGCCCCCAGTGCCGGCGCCCATGCCGGCCGACGGCTCATGCGCCCACGCCTTGTTTTGTCTACTCCCCGCGCCGTCACCCCCTTTCCCTCGAACCCTGGCGCGGAGCTGGCGGAGTCTGGCGCCTTCACCTCCGATGGCGGCTCTGGCGTCCCAGGCACGGCGCTTGCCAGTAAACGATCAACGATTCCATATAGATAGACGACGCTCCGTGCGTAATGCAACGGTCGCAAATGGCGAGAATTCAGTCGATAAGGACCGGATAACCCGGGCTATCTGGTGTTCGTCTAAGCCTCTGGTCCATGGCTCATGCGCCCGTTCCTCTTCTCTCCGCCGGCAGCTTTGCCCGTGGCGGTCCCCCATTTGACAGAATGCCCCTCGCACAAATGCACCGCTTTTTGCGCCGTGAACCAGCCGCATGGCCACGCTGCTGGCGACGCCCCCGTGGTATGCCGCCCGCAGCGCCATCTGCCTGTCACGGGCATGCCCGCGCTCCCCTCATGCCCCCAGGATCTGGGGATCAAGGTGTCGGCGCCCATGCCCGTGACCACCTCCGGCCCAGGATCTAGGTGCCCGGCGTCCAATGCCACCTGCACGGTCCACGGGGTGGGCGGTGAACGCCGGGACCCTCCGGGAGGGAACCGCACATATCGCTCACATATATAATGAGAGCACGGCGCGGCACCTCCGACCACGTGATGAGGGTTTCCTGTTCCTGGTTTTCAATACGGTGAAGAGGAAACCACAAAGGGCTACGCCGATGTCGTTCGACACAAAGAAGACCTCGGCGCGACAGAAGCGAGACTCTTTGGCAGGAACCCTTCCCTTCCCAGCCCACGGTACGCGTTCTCGTCTCATCTTCACCAGCACTCCAGGCAAGATCTTTCCGAGGATGAAGGCTGTCGTGTTGCTCATGCCTATGAAGTCCCTGCCAGGAGGGTGGTTTGCCAGACATCCCAGCTCAGGAAACCCCTCCTCGCTCATCCTCTCCAGCATTCCAGACAACATTTCTGTGAGGATGGGACTGCCACGATGCTCAAACCAATGAAGTCCCTGCCAAGAACGTAGTTTGCCAGACCTCTCAGCCCAGGAAACCCCTTCTCGCTCATCCTCTCCAGCATTTCCAGACAACATCTTTGTGAGGATGGGACTGCCACAATGCTCAAACCAATGAAGTCCCTGCCAAGAGGGTGGTTTGCCAGACATCCCAGCTCAGGAAACCCCTCCTCGCTCATCCTCTCCAGCATTCCAGACAACATTTCTGTGAGGATGGGACTGCCACGATGCTCAGACCAATGAAGTCCCTGCCAAGAGGGTGGCTTGCCAGACCTCTCAGCCCAGGAAACCCCTTCTCGCTCATCCTCTCCAGCATTTCCAGACAACATCTTTGTGAGGATGGGACTGCCACAATGCTCAAACCAATGAAGTTCCTGCCAAGAGGGTGGCTTGCCCAGACCTCATAGCCCAGGAAATCCCCTCTCGCTCATCCTCTCCAGCATTACAGGCAACATCTTTTGTGAGGATGGGACTGCCGAGATGCTCAAACCAATGAAGTTCCTGCCAAGAACGTAGTTTGCCAGACCTCTCAGCCCAGGAAAACCCCTTCTCGCTCATCCTCTCCAGCATTACAGGCAACATCTTTTGTGAGGATGGGACTCATCCTTCGGAAACTCTCGACAGATGCTCTCGTCCCATTCGAGCTTCAGTAAGCAGATTCGGGAAACCATCCGCACGCAACTCAGATTGCTGACCATCCACTATTCATCGAGACCTAACAGAACTAAACGTCCAGCCGGCTATCCCACAGTTTTGTCGAGAACTTCGTCAACGAGCTAATGAATCCCATCATGACGAGGTCACCACCAATGGGCGTGAACTGCCTGAAAACAAGGCTTCCGAAACAAGGACAACCGTAACTGGGCGAAACCATTGAGCAGTGCCCTGGAACGGAAGACGCACCGTTAGCTCCCGCGCTTGTGACATCCCGCACCGTCGGTTAAGGACGAGATGCCACGTCACAGTAGCCATTGCGGCCCCCCTGTGAACAACCTGTGGCTAACTCCTCACAATAGCCATCTCAGCCTTCCGCCTGTTGCCTCCAGTCCAACGAAAGCAAAAACACCGTAAATAACTCCCGGCGTTCCATTGACCGCAGACGCCGAAAGGTCTATGGCTGTCCCATAGGAGTGCAGTCAGGTGACCTCCCGGGAAAAGCACATTGCCACTGTTTCGGTGCTCACTGTGGCGGCGCCGAGCGCGACCATCTATCGTGGTCGGTCACCGCGACAGGGCCGTGAACGACCACGATCGCGATACTGGCATCGAAACGCCAGTGCATTGTGTGCTTCTGTTCTGAGCAGTGGTCAAACATCTCACAAAGGAACGCCGCCCCTGCCAGGCCGGCGCTCAGGGAGGCGGCGGTGAACGCACCGGATTCAAAGCGTAGTGTGGCGACGCCGGAGCTTGGCAACAAGGGCGCCAACGCCAGCCAGACGGCGAGAGAGACGTCGAACTCGGGTTCACGTCCCCGTCCCCAGACGGACTGGTCGCCCGTCATGGAGGACATAATTGCCCAAGCTGGCATCACCATCTCCGGGCCGGGGCCGCACTATACGATTCGATGCCCTTTCCCGACCAAACACGCACACGACGACAAGAAGCCTTCAGCATCAGTAAACCTAAGAAAGGGAGCGTGGCGGTGCCATGCCTGCGGCGCGCAGGGCGGGGCCAAGCAACTAGCCGAGGCTCTCGGGGTTGCCTGGCAGGCCGTTTTCCGTCGCCACTTCGGAAAGCCATCAGCGGTCCGACCCGCCGACGAAGTCTCTGAGGTCGCAGACTGGCTCCGAGCAGTTCGCGGGTTAGCCGTGTCCGAGATTGCGATGATCTACGCAGCCCAGACCTTGGCCGGCCCGGCTGTCGTGTTTGATTACGGCAAATACAAGAAGTTTCGCCCGATCAAAGGAAAGTCTTTCTGGCGCGAGCCTGCGGGAGCAGCAACCGTCCTGTACGGATTGGAGCACCTCGATCGAAAAGCGAAGATCGCGGTCCTTGTCGAAGGCGAGTTGGACCTTCATGCCATGAGGACGCTCGGCTTTGCGAACGTTGTTTCCCTTCCTGACGGCGAGGGCTCACGGATCACACCAGAGCTGATGGCGCCGCTGGGGAAGATTTTGACGTGGCTGGTTCTGACGGATGCCGACGCCGCCGGGGACGAACTCGCGCGCCGGGTGGCGAATATCGCTGGAGACCACGTTTGTCTTCGCGCCGTCCTGTCGGACGGTGGTAAGGTGATGAAAGATCCCAACGACGCCCTTCGGGCTGGATGGGGGAAAGACAGGTTCGAGGCGGCGTTCGCGTCTGCGCAGCCCATCCGGAAAGCCGCACGGAAAGCGGAAGGGGCCTCTGTCCCGGAAGAGCCTGCGGCAGCCGAGGTCCGGAAGGAACCCCGTCGGACGGAGGCAGCATCGCAGGCGCTGGTACTGTCGCCAACGCCGGGGCCGCACTCGGACTGGGATACCAGATTCCGGGAACAGCAATCGACGTTTCCCGCGAATCCGCGTGAGTACCAGCTGACTGACCTCGGAAACGCTCGTCTCTTCGCGGGTGTGTTTGCACAGGACTTGCGGTACACCCCGAGCTTTGGTTGGCTGGTCTGGGATGGCAAGAGGTGGAGCCGTGATGAGCTGGGCAGCGTTTTTGTACGCGCGAAGGAGATTACCGACAGACTGATTCAATGGGCGTGGTCTATTCGGGACTTCAATGAACAGAAGGCCGTCATGGCACACGCGCTCAGATCCCAATCCTCCCGTGCCATTAAGGCCATGGTGGAACTCGCACAGTCAGAAACACACCTTGCAGTTGCCTCCTCCTCCTTTGACCTTGACCGTTGGCTGTTCAATTGCCTGAATGGGACGATCGACCTCCGAACTGGTCAACTTCGAGAGCACCGGCGCGAAGACCTCTTGACCAAGATCGCAGGGTGCAAGTTCGACCCATCCGCGCCATGTTTTCGTTGGGAGAGGTTCCTCGATAAGGTGTTTGGGGGTGACCTGGAATTGATCGGTTTCGTTCAGCGCGCCGCTGGATACACGTTGACCGGCAGCACGCGCGAGCACGTGTTGTTCTTGTTGTTCGGCACGGGTGCAAACGGCAAGACGACGCTCTTGGAAATCATTCGCGCGGTCCTGGGCGATTATGGAATGCAGGCGGACTTCAACACATTCCTTGAACACCGGCAGGATGGCCCCCGAAACGATCTGGCCCGCCTGAAAGGCGCTCGGATGGTGACCGCCGTGGAGGCGGAGGCTGGCCGAGCATTGGCGGAGGCGGTGGTGAAACAGGCGACCGGCGGCGATACGATTACCGCCCGATTTCTCTACCACGAGTTGTTCGAGTTCGTGCCGGAGTTCAAGCTGTTCTTGGGCACAAACCATAAGCCCGTAATAAAGGGAAGCGACTACGGCATCTGGCGACGGATTCGCCTGCTTCCGTTCGGGGTCACGATCCCGCCGGAGGAGCGCGACCAAGATCTAGTGGAGAAGCTAAAAGCCGAGCTATCCGGAATCCTGGCCTGGATAGTCCGGGGCTGCCGGGCATGGCAGCAGGGAGGTCTCCGGGAGCCGAAGGCGGTCCTCGCGGCAACCGAAACCTACAGAACCGAAATGGACATCTTGGGCGACTTCCTCGCGGCATGCTGCGTGCAGCGCGTGAACGCTAGCGTCTTCGCTGATGAGCTATACACAAGGTACAAGAACTGGTGCGAGGATAATGGCGAGCGCGCAAGCAGCCAGCGAAACCTCGGCATGCGTCTTTCCGAGCGCGGCTTCAACAAGAAGAAGAGCAATGGCCTCAACGTCTGGCTCGGCATCGAGCTGGCCCCCGACAGCAGTTCGGAGGGCGGTCCGTCCGGAGCCGAGGGAGGCGGGCCAGACGAGAAGCCAGCCGACGACGTCAGTCGCGCCGGGGAGCATAGGGAGGAAGGGGAGGAAGGTCCGGAAAACCCTGCGGGGGCGCCGCTGGGCGGAGTTTCCCATCCATCCTCCCCTTCCTCCCTATGCTCCCCGGCGGCGGCGTCCGACGCGCCTGCGGGCGAGACGCTGCCTGAACTGACGGCCTCCACTGACCAGGACCGCCAGCGCGAGGCCACCCACGGCGTCGCCTTCCGCGGCGACCAGATCGTCCTTCCGGCCTTTTGGGTGATCACCAAGGCGGAAGACCTTCCCACCGTAGCCGCCGCCATCTCCAGAATGCCCCTGGTTCCATTGGACATTGAAACGACCGGCTTGGACCCCTTTCATCATCGCCCGCGCCTAATCCAGCTGGGGCTCCCTGACGGTGGGGTGGCCGTAGTCGATCTGTTCTTCACCGGCGGCATAGGCTCGCTCACGGACGCGCTCAAGAATGCGCATATTCTCGGCCACAATTTGCAGTTCGAGATTGCTTTCTTGCAGCACCACTATGGCGTTCAGGTGGCAGGCGTCTGGGACACCATGGTTGCGGCCAAGTTGCTCGGCGGCGGCCAGGACTTGCACGTGAAGGACGTCTATAGCTTGGCCGGGGTCTGCAGGCGGCATTTGGGCGTCAAGCTGTGCAAAGACCAACAGAAGTCCAATTGGGAGAGCGATCTGACGCCGGCCCAGATCGAATATGCCGTTCGTGACGTGGCGGTCCTGCCGCCGTTGAGGGACAAGCTCGCGTTGGCCATGACCAAGGCCAAGCTGGACCGGGTCGCGAGCCTGGAGTTCGATATTGTGCCCGTTGCCGCGGCGATGGAGTTGGCTGGCGTGGGAATCGACCGCGCTGCCTGGACGGGACTCGTAAATCGCCGGGAGGCCGAGGCAGAGACTTTACGAGAGCTTTGTTCCAAGGCTCTCGGCGTAGAAGACCCCGACTCCTGGGTTCAGGTCCTCGAAGCGCTTCACCGCCTCGGTATCCGCGCAAAGCGTACAAACGAAAAGGCGCTTGCCCCGTTTTGTACCCGGCCAGAGGTCAGGGCGTTGCTCGATTATCGCCATGCTGTCGGTTTCGGACGCAACATAGGCAAGGGTATTACGCGCGCATTAGACCTCCACAAGGACAAGGATGGCCGTGTTCACGCGGATTTCGACCCGCTTGCGGCTCCCACCGGCCGCTTCGGGTGCAGAAAGCCGCCCCTCCTTTCAATGCCGAAAGAGGCTGCCGTGAGAGAGACGGTAGTACCACCCGCCGGTCATCTGTTTGTGTCTGCGGACTACTCGGCTATCGATCTGCGTGCCGGCGCGCAGATGACTAAGGACCCGGGGCTTCTCAAGATCTTCAAGGAAGGAGGCGATCCGCACCGTCGCACGGCCGCAGCAATGCTCGGCATCGCCGAGTCGCAAGTGACTAAGGAGGCCAGAAAGCGAGCCAAGCCACCCAACTTTGGGTTTCTTTTCGGGATGGGGGCCGAGCGATTCGTCGAGTACGCCTTGGCTGATTACGGGCTGGAGTTCACGCTTGCGGAGGCTGAGAGGTTCAAGAGGGTCTACTTGCAGACATATCCTGGTGTGGCCCGCTGGCAACGCGAGATGGGCATGCGAATGCCCATTGAGGTCCGAACCGCGAGTGGACGCACTCAACGGTTCAAAGATCGCAAGGATGGGTATTGCCAAAGACTAAACACGCCTATCCAGGGAACCGCGGCCGACGGCATGAAAGCGGCGCTCGTCCTGCTCCATAGGCGACTGCCACTCCTCGGTGCTCGGCTGGTTCTGTGCGTCCACGACGAGGTGTTGGTCGAGACGCCAATCGAGCACGCCGAGGCGGTCAAGAAAGTCGTCGTGGATTCGATGATTGAGGGCATGCAGGTCTTTGTGACCGCTGTCCCGATTGTCGTTGAAGCAAGCATTCGACGGACTTGGGCGGAGACCACAGATTGAAGGAACTGAGAGGCTGAGAGCATTGCGCAAGGCGGTGAGAGCATGAAGTCAGTCCCATTTGTCGTCACCATGGATGTTGGTGTTCATGAAGTGCAGGGGCCAACGAGAGCCGCAGAGCCGTCGCGCCCCGTGAGGCCAAGGCTGATGTGTCAGTGAATCCTTGCTGGAATATGCAAACCGAAACGGAGAGCAAGATGCCCACGAACATAGAAGTCACGAGATCCAAGACGCTCGAATGCGGTGCGTGCAGCAGGAAATTCATTGAGGACATTCTTGGCACAGCCGAAAAGGTCATGCCGGATGCTCGTCAGGTGAAGACCTGGCCCTTCCCGTTTGCGTACGAGCTGTTCCGCGAGCGGGCGCAAGAGGTCACGCGCATCCTGGCGATGTCCATTGCCGCCGGCAGCCGCCAGTATCAGCGCAACCGCTGCGTCGGTTGCCGTCCCGCCACCCGCCGTCGTGCTGTTCGCCGCCGTGGCCGTGGCGGTGGCCGCGGGGGCGATGGCCCTGGCGGCGGCGATGGTTCGCCTGCACGACGTCTCCAGCCTGCTCCGTGTCCCCGCCCTGGGTTATTAAGTCCTTCGAGTTGCCTGAAAGGCCGGGACCATGCGTAGCGAGCGCAAGGTTCGGTTCCACTCCCCCGGTGCGCCCCTATGTGAGGCGGGTCCCCAGGGTGCTAGAGGAGTGTCTCCTCCACGTCCCGCCAACAGTGCGTCAGATCATGCACCGCAGGGCCGGCACCCCGGGGGGCCTCGCGGCGGGCAGGACACCCGTGTGGTTCTCCTGTATGCTGACGTCGATGATGACCGTGCTCTGCGCAAGCTGGCGGAGTTGCTAGCCGGTCTGCTGATGACCCCGAGGAGCCCACTCCAATGACCACCCGGGCTGTGATCTATCCGCGCGTTTCAAGTCTCATCCAACAAGACCGGCACACGATCGCGTCCCAGATCCACGACCTGCCAGCCTTCGTCGAGAGCAAGGGCTGGGAGCTGGTGAGCCCGCCGGAAACCTACGTTGATGACGGCCGCACGGCAAAGGCTGGCAAGCTAGGCCAGCGGGCGGGCTTTGGTCGTTTGGCCCGCGACATGGAGCGCAAGCCGTGTCCCTTCGATGTTGTGGTGGTGGTTGACCTGGACCGGCTCACACGATCTGAGGACCTACGCGAACGCGGCGAGATCCTTGGCGCTTTCCAGCATGCCCAAGTAAAGCTCGCGGTTGCTTCGACAGGCCAGGTGCTCGATCTCAACAGCTCCATCGGAGACTTGCAAGCGGTGCTCGGCACGTTCTTCGCCGCTGAAGAAAACAGGAAGCGGCGAGAGCGCACCGTGCGCGGCAAGCTCCAAGCGATCCGAGAAAACCGCAAGCCTTCAGGACCAACGCCGTTTGGTTTGATCTATTCTCGCGACGACCGTGTCTGGGAACTTGATGCGGATCTCGCTCCTATCGTCAAAGAAATCTTCGCCCGTGTTATCAAGGGAGAGTCGTGCGAAGCCATCGCGATAGATCTCCAAGCCCGGTGCATACCGCGCGCGCGACAGAGCCGTGCAGGGAAACGCAAACCCGGACGGTGGATTCGAGAGCGTGTCTGGCAGATCGCCCGAAATTCCATCTATCGAGGCGAATGGCTTGCGGATAAGGCCCGCAACCTGGTGGTGAAGGTTCCGCCCATCGTCGACGACGAGACCTGGTGGGCCGCGGACGCTGCGTTGAGCCGCTACGGCAAACGCGGCCTGCGCCGCACAAAGCACACGTACTTGATTCAAAAGATCGGCGTCTGCGCGATCTGCGGCGCGCCTATCGGATGCACGTCAGTTCGCTCGGGTGCTCGGGACCAGCGGACGCTCCGGTACTACGTCTGTAGTCATCGACGGAGGCCGGGCGAACGAGGTCGATGCACTCTGCCCATGCGGCCCGTTGCTGAGATCGACCGACGGGTTTGGATGGCGGTGGTCCAGATGCTTTCCAAGCCCAGGTATGTCGAGGCAGCGATTCGGCGACAGCAGGAAGCCAACGCCGATCAGGTCGCGTGGACGAAAGATCTGCTCAGTGCCGAGGCCAAGCTCGCTCAGCACAACATGCGATGCGAAAAGATGGCCGAGCACTTTCGCAAGGGGCTGATCGCGGATGAGGTTTACGAGAACCACCTCGCAGCAGCCCAGCGTGAGCGGGAGATGCTCGCTCATCAGGTGGATGCGGCAAAGAGTGGCGCAGACCTCGCGGTCAGCCGCAAGATCGAGATGGAGACGCTTTTTGCCACTGTCGCCGAGCTGCGGCAGCGCCTGGAAGGAGCCGACTTGGCGACGCGGGCGGAGATCGTGCGGACTCTCGTTCCGGGGCGTGGCGAGCATGTTGTGCGAGTTGGGCCGAAGGAGATCGAGTTACATGTCGTGCTCGCGGCCGAATCCCGCGATCCTGCCCGCTTGCCCACGTTGGCATCTGGTT
>Ga0181518_10006005_pt1 | contig 10288 bp, 9 predicted proteins | sample PEATcosm2014_Bin_28_FD_119751 | JGI IMG/M metagenome (GOLD analysis project Ga0181518, IMG submission 119751) | Peatland microbial communities from MTU Mesocosm Facility, Houghton, MI, USA - PEATcosm2014_Bin01_60_metaG | ecosystem: Environmental > Terrestrial > Soil > Wetlands > Peat | place... | reverse complement strand
GTCGCGCATCGGCTGACCACCATCATGCATGCCGATTGCATCCTCGTGGTGGAAGACGGGCTGATCGTCGAATCCGGCCGCCACGACGAGCTCTTACGCAAGGGCGGCCGCTACGCCGCGTTTTATCGCCTGCAGCTCAGGGAGCAGGGGCCGGCGCGCGAACCGCTCGCAGCGATCGTCTCGTCCACTTGAGCTTCCAAATGCCGTCACATTGATCGCAACGCGATTAGGGCCTACGTGTGGGCCGTTATAGCGGCGCACGAGATAGGCAACTCTCCCATCAAGGAGCCGATTTCGATTTGGCGATCATTATCTTCAATCGAAGATGGTTACTCCCGCGAATCCACTATGGTTACTCCCGCGAATCCACTAAGGATATCGTGATGCGGCGTTAGAGAGGTTCAATCGGATCGGACTTGGCTACGCTGAAAGATCTCGAGGCAAAGCTGTTCACGGATGGCGCGGATGAAGCGGCGCGACAATTGGCTGTCGAACCGCATCTTCAAAGTCCTGGGAAAATCTCGTCGATCGTTGTTGCTACGACCGGAACAAGCTCGTCGACCAGCCCTGGTGAATCACGCTCATCGGATTGCGCCAATGGGCCCACGGGTTTTGATCAAAGGGGACTTGGTAACGCGAACCCCCATTCGATTCATTCTAGCCGCTCCAGAACCTTTCTGACGAACGATCCCAGTTGGGCCCCTACAAGGGTGGCGACGTTTCGTGAACACGGTGGCGTCGCTGACCGCGTTGCGGTGTCCTATTTCGCTCCGCGCCTTGCCCAACGTTGGACGCTTTTGCCGTATCTCGAGGAGGAGGGATTTCTACGCCCATGGTCGGCGGAACCTTCCCGCGAGCGAATAGCGAACGCCACGACGGCCACAAACGCGCGAGAGGAAATTCAGCCGGCGATCCATTTTCTCTCGGCCTCACGCGGGGCGCGTTCGGTACGACCGTCGAGCCGCCGGCCAAGAACCGCGATTGCCACGCGCTCGGCGCGCGCTTTTGCCGTGTGGTGGCAGAGACCGTGTTCGGCGGCGGCGGCTCCCATACGGGCGAGTCGCTCCTTATCGGCCAACGCTGCCCGCACCGCGCGAGCGAGTTCGCCGGGCTCTGCACCGTAGAGGACGCAGTGCTGGCCGTCGCGGAAAGGTTCGTCGCGCACGATGGTGGGATAGTTCATCAGCGGGACAGTTCCCAGCCAGGCGATCTCATAATGCCGGCTGCAATCCCAACCGAGCCCGCCCGGCGACCAGGCAAGCCACGCCTGCGCCACGCGGCGGTGGAACTCGGCCATGTCCAGGCGTCCTTCTGGGACGTCAATGACATACCCTTCGTCGCGTAGCGCCAGCAGCTCCTCGATCCCATCGCTGCGCACAGTGCTGTTGTTCGCCACCGCCCCGGCGAAGAACACGTCGGCCGTCTTCTCCTTCGACGCCACCGGCGCCAACGGGTTGGGCGAGCCATAGCTGAGCGGGCGCAACTTGGCGAGGCGACGCCGGTTCTTGGGCTTTTTCCGCCAGCGGAAGCCCGGCAGGTTCGCGTGCCCGGATTTGAAAAACACCTGCCACCGATCGGCCGGCAGCTCACGTTTGAAATAAGCGCGGCTCGCGTCGATCAGCCAGAAGGCGTGACGATTGATGCCGAAGCTGTCGTTGAGATCGATCGCCACCATCGGCACGCGATGGAAACGTTGGATCAGCCACCAGCCGAAGACGGCGAACAGGCCGCGCGGCGCCGATAGACGCCAATCGCGCAGCACGGTGAGGATCACGCGCGGGTGCCATGGCGCATAGAGCGGAACGTGCAAGGCCAGAAGATCATACTCGTCCCGCCGGAGTCTCCGCACGGCGCGAAAAAATGCCGCCGGTCCCAACGCGATGGCGATCTTCCCGCGCGGCTTGTATCCGGTCCAGAAAAAATCGGTCTGCTCGGGCACTGCACTCTTGAACAGAAGTTCATCGCCAATCTCCAGGATGCGGAGCGGCCTCGGCACACCCGGCTGTTCACGAGAACTTTCGGCCATTGCTGTCGTCCCGGCGTCTGCACGCTCTCCTTTGGCTCGGCAGCCAAGTCTTAGTTGAGCAGCCAAGTATAGTAGCGTAGACGTAGCGAACGCGGCAGCGGCGAATCCTCGCCGACGCGATTGAAGCGCCGGATTAAGCGCTTGGCGCCGTTCTGGAAGTGGATCGCCAACGCCGGCACCAAACTGCCGTCGCTCGCCGTGCGGAAATTCGGTCGAAAAGTCCGGCCGTCATCCCGCCAAAACACGCGCTTGCGGGCCAGATGACGCCGACTGGGACGGCTCATCATCCCGTCGCCGGCGCCGAAGATGCAATGGTCGATGTGCCCGATGGGCAGGTCGTTGGGATACGAGGAAGCGAGCCCAGTCCCGTTGTTGATGAACATCTCTATGAAATCCATATCGGTAACATTGACCATGCCACCGGCCTGCATCGCCTTCTCGCAGCGAAGACGCGCCTCGTCGAGAAATTGCTTGTCGTTATACTTGGCCAGGATCCAGTCGAGGAACGGCTCCAGCGAATCCTGAATGAACGCTACTGCGGGCCCGTGAGCGTGACTGCAGAACAGGCGCGGACCGGCCGGCATGACCGCAAACAGCTCGCGCACGTCGTGGAACAGCATGGCGTCACTGTCGAGATAGACCGCGCGCGCCGCCTGTTCGCGCTGCAGCAGCCGCTCCATGTAGAACCATCGCCCGATGCAATTTCGCTCATACTCCAATTTGTTGGCGGAAACGTGTACGTAGCGGCGGTAGAATTCGTCGCCCTTCGGGTTGCGAAGCTCCGCCAAGCTCCTGATCTCGACCTGCAACCGACCTAAGCCGCTCGGCGTATGATTGGTGAGCAGGAAAATGCGGGCGTCAGGATTGAAATATCGGGCGCTTTCGAGCGTTGCCCGCAAGTAGCCGGGAATGGCGCCCGTGTGAAAGAAGACGATGCACGGATCGGTGTTCATCCGCATTCTCGATTGGCGGCTTCCTGGCTTCTACCAGCAGGTCTGAGCCCGTAAAGTCAACGCATGGCGGCGGCGCGCCGACGGCGCCGGTCAAGCGCATCCTCGATCGCGTCCAGGATGCGATCGAGCCCGCCTTCCGCTCGCAGCTGCGGAGCGCTGTGGCGCGCAAGCCGCTTCATCTCGGCAAGCGTGTTCGGCTCGATCGCCGCTCTGATCGCGGCGACGTATTGGCCGGCATCGAACGGTTCGGCAAGCACAATTCCGGCGCCAAAGCGCGCGATATATTCGGCAAAGCCGCATGCGGCGCTGGCGATCACCGGCACGCCCGCGAGCAGGCTTTCCAGGATGACGAGGCCGGTGTTCTCGAGGCGGGCCGGGTGCAGCATGAGATCGGCCGCGCCGAGAATATCGGCGACGTCGTCGCGGTGACCGAAAAAACAGGCCCGCGCGTCGAGGCCTTGTTTGGCGGCCAAGGCCGTTGCCGAGGCCGCGTCCTTGAGACCGACGGCGAGTAGATGCAGCTCCGGAATGTCGCGCAGCGCGGCGATGGTGCGGTCGACGCCCTTCTGCTCGGGATAAACCGCCACCGACGCAGCGAGCGTTGCGGAGGCCGGAATGCCGAAACTCTGCCGTACCGCCGCTCGCTTCTCGTAGAAGCCGTGCCTTTCGGAACCGTGGATCATCGGCGGTAGAACGACAGCGCGATCCGCGTCGACGCTGTAGTGGCGGCGGTACTCGTCCGCTTGCTTGCGGCAGAGGAAGAGGATGTCGGGTCCGTCTGCGCCGAAGCAATCCGATTCCAGGCGCGCGTAGGCTGCGTAGCGCGGCAGCCAAGCCTTCAAGCCGCGCGCGCGGCCGGCCAAGCAAACGTCGGCGGCGTAGTAGGCCTCCGCGTCCCTGAGCTTATCGAAACTGATGAGCGCGTCGAAACCGTCGGCGCTTCGCGCGGTCGCGACGGCGCGCGCGAAATGCAGCGCCCGACCGTGATTGGTCCATCCGATTTTGCCGGTCAAGCGCACGGCAATGCCGGGCGGGATTTGCAGCCTTGCGGAGCGGGTCAGGATTGTGACCTCGTGGCCGCGTGCGGCGAGCCCCCCGGCGATCGCCAGGGCGTCGCGCTCCTTACCGCCAAGGACGTCGAGCGCCTGGACGGCGAGCGCGATGCGCGAACCGACCAGCTGCTCTTCTCCGCCGCGAACTTTCGCACGCTCCATCGCAACGCTCACGGCGCACCGGCCGCTACGGCGAGGCCGCAGCTCTCGGCGGCTTCCAGCTGGCGCACCGCCTCAGCAATTTCGCTATCGACGGTCATCGCATGAGCAAACGCTTGTCCCACACTCGCAATTTCCGCGCATTCGGCATCGTGGCTCCAGCACCAGTCGATCTTTTCGACTAAATCCGACATGTCGGCGCGCACCGGCACATAATGCCGCCAGGGCTTCAGCCTGTCATAGTACCATTGCCGGAAGCCATGTTGCGATTGGATTTTCAGCACGCAGCAGCCGAGGAGCAGTCGCACGAAAAAGTTCGACCAGGCATTGCTGTGTCCATCGACATCAAGGGCGAATTTGTATCGGCCCCATTCAGCCTGCCTAATCTTGCGGCCGAGCAGGCCGAAACGAACGAGGCGGTCGCGGTCGATCGGGGAAGCGCCGCCTTCGATCTTGCGTATTTTCACGTCGGCGCCCGTCGTCGAGTGGAGAATGAGGCACATCCGAACGCGTTGGCGAAGGCGAGGATCGTCGGCTCTCATGGTGTCTGTCGTCACTTCGCCGATCCCGGTCGAGCTGCCCCGCCAGAGCACGGTGTCGCGCCGCCGCGACCACGGCAGCACGGAGCGCAAACCTCGAAACTCCGCATAGCCGTCGGAATTCACGAACACCGGATCGGGCACTAGAATCACATTGTCGCGGCACGAGCAGAAGGCCAGCCGGCACGGGGAGAAGGCCAGCGCGCGTACGGGCGGATCACTTCCATCAGAAAGGTCGGCCGCGACCATCCGAACGTTTGGCCCGGACCGTGAAAATATCCGGAGCACCGTCGGTAGACGAGCATATAGCATGTGGTAGACGAAACGCTGGTTCATCGCCGCCGCGAGATCCAATCCCACTTCGATTCCGAACTCGCACTTGCGCAGCAAAACCTGCAACGGGCTCCTCGCCTCCGGCTGGTCAAGGAGAGCGAGCATCGGGCCGGCGCCGCCACTGCTCCTGGCGAGATGCCGCTTAAGCAGCGCCAGTTTGACCCGGTCGGGCAGAAGGGAGGCGAGTTTTCTCATGGGGCGATGGGCTCGGTCATTCGATAGAAGCGAGCGGCGTTCAGGACGATAGGCGCGAGCGAAGGGATCGCAGCATTTGCTCGATTCGTCGAAAGACGGCTGGAGTTGCGATCGCGCGAAAGTCAAACGGACTGCCGGTCTTCTCCCTAACGTTCTGGAGAATTCCTAGCAACTCTCGTGCGATAAATTCCGGCCGGCGGGCAGTTACAGCAGGATCTAGTGCAAGCGCACTGCCTGCATTGGGATATTCGCGGGCGAGTTGCACGAGTGCAAGCTGCCAATCGGTTGCCGAGTTGCTGCGCGCAAGCCGACAGGGAAGGTCGGATTTTCGATAAGGCAGAGCGGGTGAATAGACCCCAGCGATGCCGAGCGAACTATACTGAGCGGCTTTGATGTCCGACTTGCAATCGACAAACTCTTGCTCGTGCCGCGCCAGCTCGACAGGCATTGGAGCTGCCGCAATAAACGAGCTTTCTGACAGGAAAGATCGAAATTGCCGCGGCTCTATCCACGGCACATGGCGCGCACCGGCAAGCGCGTCTGTCACCGCGGGAGCAAATCGCCCGACTAAGAGGACCTTGGTCCCGATGACGCGCGCCGCCGCTGCAACTCCCGCGGCGACCTCGTGGAATTCTTCGTAGTCCTGCCCATGGCTGGAAACCCAAAGCAGCGTCGGTCGATCGGCAGGTTCGCGTGTAGCGATCTGCCCTAGCCCGGTGTTAGGCAAGTACCGGGCACGCAGGCCGAGCTGATTCCCAACTCGACCATTCAACGTCGTTAAGAGGTGGTGCGACGGCGACGTCACGAATTGCGCGTTGTTGAGACACCAGCGGATCGCATCATGTTCTCTGGCTCGACGTCCGGTGAGGTCTCCGGAGTTTGACAACAGCAAGTCGTCAATATCGTATAAAAAGGGAAGCTCACTACGTCGTAACCAAGCGAACTGACGCTCACTGGGATTGCGATGCACCACAAGAACGTCAAAGGCCGAGCCCGAGCTATTTATCGCCATGTTCCGGTCGACCAACGAATAGCTCTCTAGTTCGCGCGTGATGCGGAGCGCCTCCAACAACGGGACAATTCGCACCGGTCCTGAAATCGCGTCGGCGCAGAAGAACAAAACCCGCATGCGATGGTCTCTTAGTCATTGCGCTGTCGGGGCCGCTCGGAGCGTCGAGGTCGACCCGTTGCACATGCATTTACCATATGCTCTCGTAATGTCGTATCGAGGCTAAACTCTATCCTGCCGTCGAATGGTGCGGCGTGGCTCCCAGGTAGTTATACCACGTCGAATTCGCCTTAGGCAGAGTAGAGTCTGGAGGCGTTCCGTGGGCGCGCGGCAAAGCAGCGGTATTTTAAGCCGGGTTCTTGCGCGCGAGGCACGTGGCCGCCCGCGGAACGCCGCGGGCCGCCGGCCGGAGTGGCGCTACCGGCTACTCAGGATGCTCAAGCCGCGTCGCCTCTATCTTGACGGTTTCGACCTGATTGCTTGGCGTTCGACCATGCCAAAGCATATAGCTGCGCTGCTTGCGCGAGGCGATTACGAGGGACCGGAGCGCCGAGCACTCGTCGGACTGCTGCGGCCCGGGGACCGTGTGCTGGAGATCGGAGGGTGCATCGGGCTCCTTTCATTGATTGCCGCACGTATCGTCGGCCCGGAAAACGTACTCGTGTATGAGCCGAACCCGCAGGCAGCAGACACGGCGCGCCGTAATTTCGACGCCAACGGCATGCCGATCCGGCTTGTTGAGCGCGCCGTAGACGCCGTCGCCGGGACCGCCACCCTGAGCGTTGGGCATCAGTCGTGGCTTGGCGCAAGCATGTACCAAAACATAGGGGAACGAGAGATAGCCGTTACGGTTGAGCGGATCGGGGATATCGTCGCAAAGGAACGGCCCACAGCGTTGGTGCTCGACGCGGAGGGCGCCGAGGTTTCTATCCTCACTCACTGCCCTCTTCGAGAACTGCGATTGATCGTTCTAGAACTACACCCGGATCTGATCGGCGAAGCAGGCGTAGTTGTTATCCGGCACACTTTGACTGCGGCCGGTTTCATGCGTATCGGAGCCTTTTGTGAGGCCGAGACAGAAGCTTGGTTGCGCGATTGCAGTTAGACTGTACCCCTGGCCAAAGCCGGCAGCGCCCATCGGCGGGCCCATAATGGCGTAAGAAGGGCGAGATGCCGCAGACGAAAGAGTGCGAGCCCCTTACGCCGACCCCGACCGCGAGTGGCGTCGACCGGCGCATCTTTGCGACAGCGGCGGCGGCGAGCCTGATCCTTTCGCTTTGTGGAGCTTGGGCCCAGTTCATTCCAAACCCCGACGGTGCCGTCTATCTACGGTCTGCTGAACTATTCGCTGATGGCCGGTGGACCGCCGCCGTGGCTATTTTCGGGTGGCCTACGTACAGTGCACTCATCGCGCTCGTGATGACGCTTACCGGGGTTAAGGCCTTTCTCGCAGCGCAGATTGTCAACGCGCTTTTTGCCGCCGTCACCACCGTCACCTTCATCGCGCTGGTCGGCCGGCTCGCGAATGGCGACCGGCTCGTCGTCCTTAGCGCGGCCATAGTCATCCTGCTGCAGCCGCAGCTTACCGAACTCCGGCCGTCGATAATCCGCGACGACGGCTACTTCGCCTTTCTCGTCCTGACCCTGTATCTGGTGGCTCGAGACATGGCGTCGCCTGGCTGGGGGACCAAGCTCGCGCTCGGCGCTGCAATCGTGGCGGCCGGTCTATTCCGTATCGAAGGATTCTTCCTCGCCGGCCTGGTGCTGATCTATTACGTTGCGCGCGGGCCGAGCAATTGGCACCGACCCGCGGCGGTCCTTGCAGTTATTATCGCCGGCCTTCTGGTCATTCCCGGATTGCTGCTGTGGACCAGCGGGACTTTTGGCCAATGGCTGGCGGGCCATTTCGAGTTTGGCGGCCTCTCAAGTGATCGGCTGGTCTCCACGATCGCGGCTCGCTTGTACAAATTGAAGCACGACTTTCTCTTCCCCTTTGGCGGCGGGAATTCCTGGGGCGCCTATGTCGGCATGACGGTCGGTATCGCCACGGTCAATATCGTCCGCGCCATCACTATTCCATTGGGGATCCTGACTGTTTTCGCTTTTTACCCCAAGCGCTTGATGCCGCGCGTGGTCAACAGTTTCGTGTTGTGGTTTGCATTCGGACAGCTGCCCCTGCTGCTCGTATTCACATTCGTATCGCTGTTGCTCGATAGACGCTATGCTGTGGGCATGGCCCTGGTGCTTGATGTTCCTCTTGCCTTCCTGCTGGCTAACGCAATCCGCCAATGGCGGCCCGGATCGGTCGCACGGTTTTTTCTGCCGGTCGTGGCGGTCGTTTTGGTCGCGGTCTGGGCGTTCAGCTTGCCTTGGCCGTCGCAGCTCGCCTATCTCAAAGATGCTGGCCAGTGGATCAGTCAGGAGGCGCCGAGCAACGCCAAAATCATCACCAACGATGCGCGGATCGCTTATTTCTCGGGTCGCCCCTATGGCCAGACCATGCGCGTGTGGGCGTATGGCTTCGGCGCGCCGCCCAACGATGCGGAATTGGCAGAGTTTGACTATCTCATCCTCCAAGCAAAGGATGAAAACGACCTTCCAGCGGCCGTCATAAACCTTCCTGGGAAGCAGCTTGTGCGCTCGTTCCCCGGCAAAGACGGCGAGAATATATTTGTCTATATCCGCGCGCACCGCCCCGACAGTCGGGAGCAATAAAAGATCGCAGCGGCGGGGCCCCGGAAACGCGCTAAGAGCGTGATAACGACGTGGCCAGGGTTTGCGAACCGGTCATCGGGCGTCGCGGACAGGGGCCGGCGCGCGAACCGCTGGCCGTCGGACGATGACGGACGAATGACGGTGGAAATCCGTCTGCCGTCATCTGCGTGTCAATGGAACCTCGGTAAAAGTGGCGGGTTAGGAGGTGAACCGCATCTCCTGGGAGATTGCCATGGGTGCCCGCCGTGTCACCTTACGTGTGCAGCCGCCGATCCCGTTCGGCGACGTCACCATGGTGCCCGCCGCGCTGAGCGGACGCCCCGAGGCCGATATGGCCCGCGCCATGGCCGCGGCGCTCGCCGACATCGAGGCGCCGACGGCAGCCGACGTGCATAACCGGCTGCGCCAGTCGTTTCCGCTGGCGCCGCCCGGTGCCCGGGTGGCCGCGCTCGGCGTGATCATGGAACGCCTGCGGCGCGCATTCTGATTTTGTCGTCATAACCCGAGATAAGCGCTGCGGACGCGGTCGTCGGCCAAAAGCGCGCTGCCGCTGCCGGACAGCGTGACTCGGCCGTTTTCCAGCACGTAGGCGTGGCTTGCGAGCTTGAGCGAAAGCGCGACGTTCTGCTCGACCAAGAGACAGGTGATGCCTTCGCCATTGAGCTCGCGGATGGTGTCGAGCACGTTGCGCACGACATTGGGCGCCAGCCCGAGCGAGGGTTCGTCGAACATGATGAGTTGCGGTGCGCCCATCAGGCAGCGGGCGATGGCGAGCATCTGCTGCTCGCCGCCCGACAGCGTGCCGGCCGGCTGCCGCGCCCGCTCGGCCAGCTTGGGAAACATGGCGAGAACGCGCTCGCGGTTCTTCGCCCGTTGCGCGCGGGCGCGCGGCAGCATGGCACCGATATCGAGGTTTTCGGTCACCGAGAGCGTGGGAAACACCTGGCGGCCTTCGGCCACCTGGCCGAGGCCGAGGTCGCAGACGCGGTGGCTCGGCCAGCCGGAAATATCGGTGCCGCGGAAGACGATGCGGCCGCGCGCTTGCGGCTGCATGCCGGCGAGCGCGCGGATGAGCGTCGTCTTGCCCGCCCCGTTGGCGCCGACGATGGCGATGATCTCGCCTTCCGCGATCTCCAGCGACACGCCGTCGAGCGCCTGCACATCGCCATAGAAGACATCGAGGTTTTCGACGCGCAGCATCACACCGCCTCGGCACCGAGATAGGATTGCACGACCGCCGGATCGCGCACGACTTGTTGCGGGGTTCCTTCGGCGATCGCCGTGCCGTGGTCGAGCACCAGCACGCG
>Ga0181518_10006003_pt1 | contig 10291 bp, 9 predicted proteins | sample PEATcosm2014_Bin_28_FD_119751 | JGI IMG/M metagenome (GOLD analysis project Ga0181518, IMG submission 119751) | Peatland microbial communities from MTU Mesocosm Facility, Houghton, MI, USA - PEATcosm2014_Bin01_60_metaG | ecosystem: Environmental > Terrestrial > Soil > Wetlands > Peat | place... | reverse complement strand
TTGGCGCAACCGGGCGCACTTTCTGGGCGTCGCGGCCACCATGATGCGGCGCGTGTTGATCAACCACGCCAAGGCCCGCAATGCCGCCAAGCGCGAGGGTTTCTCGAACGCCGTAACCCTGGAGGACGCGTTCGGCATCTTCCCTTCGCCCGGCATCGATGTGCTGGCACTGAACTACTCGCTCGACCAGTTGGATAAGCTCGACCCGCAGCAGGGCAAGGTGGTCGAACTGCGCTATTTCGGCGGCCTTTCGATTGAGGAAACCGCCGAGTGCCTGGGAATTTCGCCGGCCACCGTGAAGCGGGAATGGGGCACCGCCCGGCTGTGGCTGCTACGTCACATGGAAGGACCTGCGCAGCCATGACCGCGGCCCGCTGGGGCGAGGTGAAGACGATCCTGGCGAGCCTGCTTGAGACCGACCCCAGCCAGCGCGCCGCCGAGATGGACCGGCTGTGCGGATCCGATTCCGAGCTGCGCAGTTCGGTGGAATCGCTGCTCGCCCTGGAACAGAAAGCCGGCGCGCTGCTCGATTCCGCGGGCGCGCCGGGCACCGCGTGGCGCGCCGAGGCGCCGGCTCCGGAAACCATCGGCGCCTACCGCGTGGTGAAAGAGATTGGCCGCGGCGGCATGGGCGTGGTTTACCTGGGCGAGCGCGCCGACGGCCAGTACCGCAAGCAGGTGGCGATCAAGCTCATCACCGCCGCCCACCCCGACGCGCAGACCGGGCGCCGCTTTGAGCGCGAACGGCAGATCCTGGCGCAACTCGAGCATCCTGGCATCGCGCGGCTGCTCGATGGAGGCGCTACGGCCGGCGGCCAGCCGTACTTCATCCTGGAATATGTCGACGGCCTGCCGCTGCTCGAATTTTGCCGGCGCGGCGCGCTCGGCGTGAGCGAGCGCCTGCTCCTTTTCTTGCAGATCGCCGACGCGGTGGGTTACGCGCACCGGCGGCTGATCGTGCATCGCGACCTGAAGCCCGGCAACATCCTGGTCGCCGCCGAGGGACAGGCGAAGCTGCTCGATTTCGGCCTCGGGCAGACGATCGGCGGACAGCAACCCGGCGACGAAATTACCCAAGCCGGCCCCGCGCCCATGACCCCAGCCTACGCCAGCCCGGAACAGATTCGCGGCGAAAGCTACACCGTGGCGGGCGACGTCTATTCGCTGGGCGTGATCCTGTTTGAGCTGCTGGCCGGGCGCAGGCCCTATCCCGCCACCACCAACTACCTGGATCTGGCGCGAGCCATTTGCGACGAAGAAGCCCCGCCACTGGCGGACGCAGTGGACTCCGCGGCGCCCAACGCGGCGTCGCTGCGGCGGCGGCTGCGGGGCGACCTCGAAACCATCGTTGCCAAGGCCCTCGAAAAGGACCCGCGCCGCCGCTATCCGACGGTGGATGAGTTCGCCGCCGACCTCCGGCGTTTTCAGCAAGGCCGCCCGGTGACGGCGCGCAAGCCCACCTGGCGCTACCGCGCGTCCCGCCTGGTTGCGCGGCACCGAATCGCCGTCCCGGCGGGCGCGCTGGCCTTGCTGCTGATTGTCGGATTCGCCGCCTTCGGCTGGTGGGAAGCGCGCCGCTCGGAACGCCGGTTCAACCAGGTGCGCGGCCTAGCCCACGCGGTGATGTTCGAACTCTACGATGCCATCGCGCCTCTGCCCGGCTCTACCGGCGCGCGCGCGCTGCTGGCGCGCCGGGCGCTCGAATATCTGGAGAATCTGTCGCAGGAAGCCGGCGGCAATCGCTCGCTGCAGCGCGAGGTCGCGCTGGGCTACGCGAGGATCGGCGAAGTGGAGGGCGATCTCGCCGAATCCAGCCTCGGCCGCGTATCGGCCTCGCTCGAAAGCCGCCGCAAGGCGGCCGCGATTTTGGAACGGCTGGCGGCAGGCTCGCCCGGTGACGCAGGGCTGCGCCACGATTACCTTCGCGCCGTGGTTGATCTCGCCAGAGCCTACGGCGTGGCCGGGCAGTTCGATTCCGGAATTGCACAAGCCAGACGCGCAGTTGCCATTGCCGAGGGTAGCGCCGCCGCGCGCCCCGGCGACGTGATTGCGATGAGTGATCTGGAGGCCGCGCTGGCCGCCTTGGCGGACGCGCTCATCAACCAAAAGCGCTATCCGGAAGCTATCGCCTCGCGGGAGCGTGTCGAGAATCTGGCCCGCCGCGTAGCCGCGCTGGCGCACAACAGCCGCGAAGCCGAGCGCTCGCTGGCGTTGGCGGAGAAGCGGCTGGCCGCGCTCTACGGCGTAACCGGGCGGATGGAAGATTGCCGCCGCGAGTACGAGATGGCGCGCTCGATCGATGAGCAACGCTGCGCCCGCAATCCACAGGACATGCGCGCCAAGATCGATCTGTCGTTTGACTTGAGCGACCTCGGCTGGGCGGCCGGCGCCATGAACCGCCTGGATGACGCGCTCGAATTCCACCGCAAGGCTCTCGATCTCCGCCAACAGGCCGCGCTGGCGGACCCCCAGGATTTCCGCGCCGCTGGAGCGGTAGCTGCGAGCATGAAGAAGATCGGCCTGGTCTTCAAGAAGATGGCAAAGCCGCGCGAAGCCCTGGCCGAATTTGAGCAGGCGGCGGCGCGCTACGGCGAGTTGAGCCGCCGGCCGGGCGCCGATTGGGCAACCGTAAGCAACCTGGCGGAAACCCGCGAAGATATCGCCGAGACGTGGATCGATCTGGCGCAGGCTCACGCCACAGCCGCCGCCCAGCGCCGCGCCGATTATCTGGCAGCCGCCGGCGAATACGATCAAGCCCGCAGCTTGTTAGCCGGGCTGCGCGACCAGGGGAAACTGCCGAAGTCGGAGTGGCCGCGCGTGGACGAGTTGGCCACGCTCGCGCAAAAAGCGCGCCGCAATGCGCAGTAGTTTGGTAGGGCATGCTTCAGGTTGCCAACGCCCGCTTGCGGGCGCATTTTGTCCCGCCGCCAGCGCGCAGGCGCTTGCGGTTCGATGCAGGCTTCAAATCGGCAGCAGGCCTTCCCGCAGGTTATCCAGCTCAGGCGGCCTGTACTCGGCCCACTTCGGTTTCGAGAATCCGGGGAATCCGCCCCACTCGAACGCTCGGCGGAGGTACTGAACGAACGTAATTCTCTCCGACACGTTAAGAAACCCGTGAATCAAGCAGTCCGCACCTGCGGTGTCCAGGATCAGCATGTACGGGTCTCCTCCGTCGTTCGCGTCCGACTTAGCGCTATCACAATCGGAGAAGCTCACGGCGCCCGTATATTCGAATGACTTCGCCGCATCTTCCACACCGTAGATGACGATGGGATCGCTAAAGACCAAGTCCCATTCGAGGTGGGATCGTTCCGGGCTCTGATCGCGAATAAAGGAGAGGCGCGGGTGGACACCTGTCAGCTCAACGTTCCCGCTGATTCCGAACCAGGCGCGGGCAGAAAGGGGCAGGGCCCCAGCCTCTTTCTCCAGAGCCAGGATCTGGGAGAACGCCGATCTGGCGGGCGCCTGTAAAACCGGCTCGCGCACAGGTCTGGTGTACGAGAAGAATCGATAGCCTATCTCGCCCAGCCGCCGGGCGATTGTCTCAATGTTGGCTCTTGCCCGCGCCATTGTCTCGTATGCGACCGCCAGCCCGTCTGCGGCATAGGGGTCCTCGCGAACCTGCGGGCCTAGGTCTTGCAGGCCCGCCCATGCGGCCTCGCGGTCACCGGCGTCGTAACGGTCGAAGAAAGGCAACTCCGTCGTATGTCGCCTCAACATGGCCAATCGTGCTTCACGCTGCGTTGGAATCTTCAAATCGAGCAGTGCACTGGTCATAGAGGTCGGGAATGAGAATCCGCACCTGTCCAATTATCGCCTCGAAACGCCGCCTGCGGTTGAGCCACGATGTGCTGCACCGGACGAGTTGGCCCCGCTCGCACAGAAACCCGTCGTAGTGGGCAGCAATAGCCCGACAACCAAGTTCCGCCCCCTCGCCCACCGCGCTGCCAGCGGAATGGCGAATCGCAACCCGGTATGCGTGGCTGAGAACCTGACCACCTTGGTATCCTTCAGGCCCGCCGCGCGGCCCGCCTCGATCACATCGATTTCACGAATCGTCCCGACGCCCTTCGGATAGATCACCCACAGCCCACCGGCCGGCTGGAGTCTGCGCGCCAATCCGGGGATGCGGGCCAGGTCCCCGGTTCCAGCGGCCGCCAGGAATATCAGATCGGCCTTCTTGGCAGCCGTTTTGACGCCGGCGGCTTTCAGCTCGCGTGAAAACTCCGCGTCGAACCTGCCTTCGAGCCGAACCGTTACGCCTTCCTTGACGCCCAGCTTGTCGAGGAGAGAGGGCGGATCGAGAATCCTCTGCGCCCACTCCTCCGCCGCCGCCCCGAGTTCCAACTCCGCGCGTCCGTCGCCCCAATCCAGCCGCAGGACGCCGCTGTCTGCCGTCACGCTGTTCAAGTCCCGGAAGGGAAGCTTGAGCCTCACTCCGCCGCGAAACAGCAGATGGTCGGTTTCAAGCAACGCTTTGCCCTCGATCGTGCGGCCGCCGCGCCGCAGCCTGCACTCCTTTTCCTGGCCCATGGTTACGCCTCCGTGCTGACGCGGTCGCCGGTCCTCGAGCCGAGATCTTTGAAAAACGTTTCGATGCCGCGCGTGTGGCCGATCACAAAGCGGGTCACGAACCGGAAGAACACGTTGCGCACTTCTCCATCCTCGGTGATGCGCAGGTCGGCGCCCTCGGGCGCGGGTGAGATCTCGAACGTCCAGGTGCCGCCGAAGGGGAGGTTGGGATCGGCGATGCGCACGGCGCGCCGCGCGGGCGGGGAATCCTCCACCAGTTCGAACCGGATCTTCCGCCCGTGCCCGTCTTGTTCCCACCACTGCTTCCTGCCATCGCGATCGGGCAGCGTGCCATAGCCTCTCACATCGGAGCGCCAATCGGGCGGTCCCGCCAGAATCTTGTAGAGCGCCTCCGGGCTCTGGCGGAATCGAGCCCGGCGCGTGGCGCGATGCCGAAACGGAAGTGTGGCGCCAACCGCCGTCATCAGAATCAACAGAATCAGCGCCCCACCCGGCAACCATAGCCACTTCATGCCGCCCCTCCGTGCATGATGCGCATCATATCACGGGAACCCGTAACGGGCGCAAAAGAACGGGCAGATCGGTAGGTGAACGCTCGGCGGCTCTTTCGCCTCGCGCCGGGCCGTACGATTTTGCGGCTGATCCCAGTGCTCGCAGGAACTGCGAGGGAATCGGTTGGCAGGCGGAAGCGCCTGCCCCACTCGCCCCGTCTACGGCGTAATGCGGGCGGCGAGGACCAGGTAGAAGACCGTGCCCACCGCGATCACCGCCCCGTGCGCCAGACCCACGGATTTGGGGCTACGCACGTCCAGTTCTTCTCTCTTGATGTAAGCCGGCCGTCCGCTCATCATCTCGGTGAGAATGAAGTAGACGTTCCACAGCGTCTTCTGGATGCGGCCGCGCGTGGCCATCAGAATTGCCGCCATCACACCGCCCAGCACTGCGGTAATGATGAAGATCCCGATCCAATCCTGCCAGCCCACCAACGCTCCCACCGCGGCCATCAGCTTGACGTCGCCGGCGCCCATCGCCCGGATGACGTAAAGAAGGAAGTACACGCCGAAGCCCAATCCCAACCCACGGAGCGAAAACCAGACGCCGGCGAGCGAAAACCAGGAGCCCGGCGGCCCGAAGAGAAACGCGTTCAGCAGCAGGCCCAAGGCGGCACCTGTCACGGTGACCCAGTTCGGAATACGGCGGAAGCGGACGTCGTACACCGCAGCCACCAGCAACACGGCCAGCAGCACGATTACAACTCCCCGCGGAGGTAGCGTCAAAGACATGTCGGCTCAATCATAACGCGGCGATCAAGCCGCGCCCCAGTCCCCGATCGTTTACAGCCGAATGCTAACCGGGCCGCGGCCGGCTCGCCAGCCGGCACTGGGGAACTTGGTTTTGAAAACCAACCCACGCACGTCTGGCTAATTGAGGGTGCGGATCCTGATGTTCTTGAACCAGGCGTCATCGCCGTGATTCTGGAGAGAGATGGGGCAGCGCGCGCGCGGCTGTTTCACCAGCAGCTCCCAAACTCGCGAGCCTTCGCCCCAGCGTTTCGTCATGCTGAGGGCCACCTCGGGTGCATCCAGGCCGCCCTCCACCACCTTTTCGCCATTGAGCCAGTGCTCGAAGTGCTTCCCCCGCACGACCAGGCGCGAGTGGTTGAACTCGCCCACCGGCCGCGAGCGCTCGGCGAGCGGAGGGAAAATGTCGTATAGAGCCGCCGTCTGGTGACGGGGACCGCCACGCACGGCGTCGGAGTTGCGGACGTCGTCGGTGATTTGGTATTCGAAGCCGATCACGTACTCCTGGCCGCGGCTGGGTCGGCCGGCGGGCCGGTTGGCCAGCGCCTGGTTGACCTTATCCTCGAACCGCGGGGCGGGCTGCCCGTTCAGGAACACGCGATCCTGAATGCGGTACTTGAGCCCGCTGTTGCCACTGGGCGAGATCTTCCAGTCCCACTCCAGCTCGAAATCGCCATAATTCTCCTCGCTGAAAAGGTCCTCCACGATCCGCGGGTGCGCCACCGCTTTCAAGCAGCCATCCTCAATCACGAAGGAATCGCCCGCCGGCGACTTGCGGGCCGGGTCTTCCCAGTGGCTGAAATCGCGGCCGTCGAACAGCAGCACCCATCCAGCCTTGGTTTCCTGTGGCGTCAACTGATTGTCGGCGGCCCACAAACCCGCCAGTGGCAACGCGGCCAGCAGAGCGGCGGAGCAAATTGACTGCAACATGCTCTCATGTTATCAGTAGTGCTTGGCGCTATCCACGACCAACCTGGTGAGGCGAACAGCCGCATGACAGTATCGGAGCATACGTCTTCGCGGGCCTCGCCATGATCTTCCGGCTGCGCAAAGAGTTTCCCGCACCATCGCTGTCCGTTTTTGTATTGCTGCAACTGCTGGATATCCTGACCACGCTGCTCGGCCTGCGGGTGGGCGCGCACGAGGGCAGCATGTTCATCGGACGCCTCATGAAGATGGATCCGATGGCGGCGCTGCTGATCTCCAAGCTGTTCGCGGTCGTCCTGGTCTTGGTCGCGCTGCGCTGGCGCCGGCCGCGCGTCGTGGTGCTGGTGAACTACTGGGTGGCGTTGGTGGTGGTCTGGAATCTGTTCGCCATCTATTCCACCGTGCTCCTGCATTGAACGGAATCGTTAACCAGGCCTCGCCCACATGCTATAACCGTGACATGTCGCACGGCGCGATGACGCACTGACCCATGTACCTATTCGATCTTTTCCGCTCGTTTCTTCCGTTGCACAATCCGATCGGCTTCGGAGCCGCCGACTTCATCGAATTCGCGCTGGCGGCGATGCTGGTGCTGATGGTTGCGCTGCGGGGGAGGGTCGAGCCCGCCGCGCGCCGCCTGGCGGAGAGCACCCGGTGGTCGATGCTGTTTCTGGCACTGCTGCCGATCGCCTTGCGGCTGGCGCTGTTGCCGCGCTTCCCCGTGCCTACGCCGGGCGGCGCCGACGATTTCAGCTACCTGCTGCTCGGCGACACGCTGGCGCACCTGCGCCTGGCTAATCCGGTGCATCCCCTGCACCAGTTCTTCGAAGCCGTGTTCATTTTGCAGCAGCCGACTTACAGCTCGATCTTCCCGCTGGGACAAGGCGTCGTGCTGGCATTCGGCCAACTCCTCGGCCATCCTTGGGTGGGCGTTGCGCTTTCGGTGGGCGCGTTGAGCGCGGGCTGCTATTGGATGCTGCGCGGTTGGACGAGCGCCGGCTGGGCGCTGGTGGGCGGCGTGCTTGCCGCGATCGAGTTCGGTCCGCTCAGCCAGTGGATGAACCTGTATTGGGGCGGCGCGGTTTCCGGTATCGCCGGGTGCCTGGTGTGCGGCGCGCTGCCCCGCCTGCGCCGCGCTCCCACCACGCGCAACGCCGCGCTGCTCGGCGCAGGCCTGGGACTTCAACTGCTCACACGGCCTTTCGAGTTCGTGCTGCTCGCGATCGCCGCCGCCATGTTTCTGCTTCCCGGTTGGCGCCGCTTTCTCGGAGCGCTGCCGATTATCGGCGTCACGCTGCTGCCCGCGGCTTCGCTCAGCCTGGCGCAGAACAAGGTAGTCACCGGAAGATGGACCACGCTGCCGTATGCGCTCAGCCGCTACCAGTATGGGGTTCCGACGACGTTCACTTTCCAGCCGAACCCTGTGCCGCACGTCGCGCTGACGCCGGAGCAGGATCTGGATTACCGCGCCCAATCGATCGTCCATGGCGAAGCGACCGATACGCCGGCGAACTATCTCGCGCGGCTGGGAGAGCGGCTGCATTTTTACCGCTTCTTTTTTTGCCCGCCGCTGATCGTGGCGCTGCCGGCCTTTCTGGCGGCGATGGCGCGGCGCCGGAAGCTGTTGTGGGCTGCCGGGTCCATCCTGCTGTTCGCGCTGGCGGACAATTTCTATCCGTACTTTTACCCGCACTACATCGCCGCGCTAACGTGTGTGTTCGTGCTGGCGAGCGTAACCGCGCTCGAATTCCTAAGCCGCTGGCCGGCCGGGCGCGCGGCGGCGCGGCTCGTCGTCTTCCTGGCGGTTGCCCATTTCCTGTTCTGGTACGGCATGTTATGCGGGAACCAAAGCATGCTGCTCGCCGCCGGCCGTTTCGATACCGCCGACTTCATCAATTACGGCGACCCCGAAGGCCGCATCCGCATCGACGATCAACTGGCGGCTCACGCCGGCCGGCACCTGGTTTTCGTGCGTTACGGCCCGCAGCACATGTTCCACGAGTGGATCCACAACGCGGCCGATATCGACGCGGCGGACGTAGTGTGGGTTGCCGACCTCGGTTACGAGGAGAATCAGAAGCTGATCGAGTATTACCCCACCCGCCGCGTCTGGCTGGTCGAACCCGACGCAAGGCCGCCGCAGATTGTGCCATACCCGTAGAGGTGGCATCTAAGAGGTCACGCCGGTGTGCGAAAACAACAGTTGGCAGTCGAAAGCGCCTGCCCCCCTTTGCTGCGAGTCCTTTGTGAGCGGCGTGGGACAGACGCTTTCGTCTGTCAATCCGTTCACGGCGGCCAGCCACTTACCAGCCGGCGCGGTGGGCGATATAGGTTTTGATGGCGAGACCGGCCATCAGGATCCAGACCGCGTTGCGCAACAGCCCGCCATCGAGTGTGAAACCCGCCAGGATGGCGAGCACGGCGTAAGTAGCCATGGCGGCAGTGAAACGGTTTTTCATCGGCGCGGCATGTTGTAAGCGAAGTTGAGCTGGACCACAATGCGCTCGCCTTTGAATTCCGTCGGCAGCGGAGGAAACGGGTTGGATGCGCTGATGCCGGCCACGGCGGCTTCATCGAGCGGCCGCGAGCCGGATTGCTCCGCATACACCAGCTTGAGAACGGCGCCGGCCCGGCCGATCGCAAACTGGATCGAAACGTGGCCGCGCAAACCGAGCTTGACGCTTTCCGGCATCACCGCCGTCCAGTTGCGGCGCACGGCGGCCAGCACCTGCATCAGGTAGGGCCGGAAATCCACGCCCATGGGGTCGCTCTTCAACTCCACGTTGGCGCCGGGCACTCCGGGCGTGGGCGATTGGCGAATGCCGCCGTATGCGAACGGGTCCGACGCGCCGGGATCGCCCACCGCGATCCGGCCACCGAAGCCCTCGCCGCGCGCGGCATCCTGGACTAAATCCGCCACCGAACTGCGCGGCACCGGAATGCGTCCCGTCACCTGGCCGGGCGGCGCCGCGCGGCCGGCGTCTTCGAGCGTGATCTTGGGTTGCTCCGCCACTTGAATCTGCGGTTGCACCTGGGCGAATTGCGGCAGCTCGGTTTTGGGCGGCGCTTTGGTGGTGTCGATTTTGGGAGCTTCGGGCAGCGGCGGCGGAGCGGCGGGCTTGCCGGCAGGCGCCTGCGGCATGACCATAGGGCGGGGCTTCTCGTGCGGCGCCTCCGGCGGCGCTTGCGGCATCTCCACGCGCGGCCGCTCGGGAGAAGACCGCACCTCGAACTCCGCCGTGACTTTGCTCCGATTGGGGGCTTTCTGGGTGAGCTCGGTGGGCGGCTCGATGAGCGGCGTGAAGGTGCGCTCAATCGCCTGCCGCGGCCCCTCGAACCCCGGCAGCGTGAACAGCGCCACCACCACCGCTACGTGAATCGCGATAGTGAGGATGGCCGCTTTGCGATGCCGCGCGCCGGCGTCCGGATCGCTCCAGTCGGTCAGCAGGTGCAGTTCGGCGTCAATCGGCTGATTTGCTACGGTTTCCATCCCGCGGTCAACGTGTGCGAGACCACTTGCGAGTGCTCTT
>Ga0181518_10006001_pt1 | contig 10294 bp, 12 predicted proteins | sample PEATcosm2014_Bin_28_FD_119751 | JGI IMG/M metagenome (GOLD analysis project Ga0181518, IMG submission 119751) | Peatland microbial communities from MTU Mesocosm Facility, Houghton, MI, USA - PEATcosm2014_Bin01_60_metaG | ecosystem: Environmental > Terrestrial > Soil > Wetlands > Peat | place... | reverse complement strand
GTGAACAGCTCGATCTGCGCCATGGTCTGGTTGGTGAACGAGTTGGACATGACGAAGCTCGGGTGCCCCGTCGCGTTCCCCAGGTTCAGCAGCCGGCCCTCGGACAGGATGATGATGGCGTGTCCGTCGGGGAAGACCCACTTGTCGACCTGCGGCTTGATGTTCACCCGATCGATCCCCGGGGTCTTGGTCAGGCCCGCCATGTCGATCTCGTTGTCGAAGTGACCGATGTTCCCGACGATGGCCTGGTGCTTCATGCCCGCCATGTGCTTGGCCGTGATGATGTCCTTGTTCCCGGTCGTCGTGATGATGATGTCGGCCTGGGGGAGGATGTCCTCGAGCGTGGTCACCTGGTAGCCCTCCATCGCTGCCTGCAGCGCGCAGATCGGGTCGACCTCGGTCACGACGACACGGGCCCCCTGGCCGGCGAGCGACTGGGCGCAGCCCTTGCCGACGTCGCCGTAGCCGCAGACGACGGCGACCTTTCCGCCGATGAGCACATCGGTGGCGCGGTTGATCCCGTCCACCAGTGAGTGGCGGCAGCCGTACTTGTTGTCGAACTTGGACTTGGTCACCGAGTCGTTGACGTTGATGGCAGGGAACAGGAGCTCGCCCTTCTTGGCCATGTCGACCAGGCGGTGCACGCCGGTCGTCGTCTCTTCGGTGACGCCCCTGATCCCGTTGGCGATGGATGTCCAGCGTTCCGGATCCTCGGACAGGTTGCGGGTCAGGAGGGTGAGGACGACCTCGAACTCCTCCGAGTCGGCTGTCGACGGGTCGGGTACGGCACCCGCCTTCTCGAATTCGACGCCCTTGTGGACGAGCAGGGTGGCGTCGCCACCGTCGTCGAGGATCATGTTGGGACCGCCCTCGCCGGGCCACAAAAGGGCCTGCTCGGTGCACCACCAATACTCATCGAGCGTCTCACCCTTCCAGGCGAACACTGGCACGCCCTTGGGTTCGTCGACGGTGCCGTCGGGCCCGACGGCGACAGCGGCCGCGGCGTGGTCCTGGGTGGAGAAGATGTTGCAGCTGGCCCAGCGCACCTTGGCGCCGAGCGCAGTCAGCGTTTCGATGAGGACCGCCGTCTGCACCGTCATGTGCAGGGAGCCGGTGACACGGGCCCCGGCCAGGAGCTGGCTGGCGGCGTACTCGGCCCGCATGGCCATGAGGCCGGGCATCTCGTGCTCGGCCAGCTCGATCTCCTTGCGGCCGTACTCGGCCAGTGACAGGTCGGCCACCTTGAAGGGGACGGGTGATGTCATTGCAGCTCCTTAGGGTCGGATGGACGTGCGCAGGCGCGCACATCTGCGGCGGGCCGGACGGCGGAAGCGCAACGCACGTGCTCCGACCTCTGTCGGAGGCCGCATACCCGTCCCCACAATACGCTGCCCGAGGGGGGTCCGGGCACAATCCCCCGACGTCCTTCGCCTAGCGGGCGCCCCGGGCCATCTGAGCCCGACCAGAAGCCACGATCTGCGGCATCAGCGCCACGGCCAGGCTCCGAGGCGTTGGCATGGAGTTCGCGTATTCATCACCTTTGGGCTACCGAATCGCAACCCGATCTCCTCGGTTTCTCCTCAAGACTGCCCCAAGTGTTTCGAATCACAACGGACGAACAACTGCAGCTCCGCCCCCTCGTTGCGCTATTCCTTTGGGACACCGCCCGACACGGTCACCCACCAATCAGCTCAGCCCTCTCTACGCCCGTGCGTCGTCGCCCGTACCGAGCACGCCGTAACCGCGAACACTGGTGCTGTCAAATCTCGACACTGGCGTTGTCAGAGGACGAGGAAAGAGCCGATGGGCACTGGCCTGCGCCAGCTGGTCTCGCTATCCTGCCGTCACCCAGGGAATGCCTTGAGCGGTTGGGGGAGGACAAACGGATGAATTGTAATCCGGCTTCGTTGCCGGGGGTCCATGTCGGGGGGGGATCACGGGGTGCTCAGGGCACCGCACGTGCCGCCGATGGACCCCGTCATGTGGGTTGAGAAGGAGCTCACAGACAAGGATGATGCCGCCTATCAACTCACCGCGGCAGAGGATGCCTTGCATGCTTTCAAAGATGCAGGACGGCCTAGGAGCATCTTGTTCGTCTCCTGGCGCGACCTCGCGAATCCTATGGCTGGCGGATCTGAGCTTCTCGTCCACCAGTTGGCCTCTGGACTAGCTCAGCGCGGCTACAACGTGTCGCTGCTCTGCGGTGGCCCTGTCGAACCGAACGGCCTCTATCGAGTGGCGGACGGAGGTGGTGAGTTCTCGCAATATGTTCGAGCTCCCTTCCACTACCTTCGATCGTTTCGGTCCGCAGATCTTGTTGTCGAGGTGTGCAACGGGATGCCCTTCTTGGCGCCATTGTGGCGCCGCGGGCCGGTTCTGTGTCTGATCAACCACGTCCATACGGAGCTGTGGAGGGGTCGATTCGGGCCGGTCGTTGCTGCGTGTGGAAGCATGATCGAGTCGGACGTGATGCCTCGAGTGCATCGAAGGAATCTCGTCGTCACGGTTTCCGAGTCCTCTCGCTCTTCGCTTCTCGAGATCGGGGTTGCGGAGGAGCGGATCCGAATGATTCCCCAGGGGGTTGCCGAGCCTCCTCCCCTGGTCGGGAAGTCTCGTCCGCCGCGCTTCGTGGCCGTGGGACGACTCGTTGGTTATAAGCGAATCGACCTTCTCATGGAAATGTGGGATTCTGTCCGGCACCAAACAGGTGGCACGCTGACCGTCATCGGTGACGGTCCGGACCGCGAAAAGCTCGAGAGCACCAAGGTAGAGGGTGTCGAGTTCACGGGGTTTGTCTCGGAGGCTGAGAAGCACCGCCTTATGAGCGAAGCGTGGCTCCTTCTTCATCCCGCCGCCTGGGAAGGGTGGGGCCTGGTGATCACCGAAGCCGCTGTGAGGGGCACACCAGCGGTGGGCTTCGACGTGCCGGGTGTGCGTGATGCAATCGTCGATTCCGAGACCGGGCTATTGGCGAGCGACCCGGAAACGTTCAAGAGACATTGGATCCGGCTCACGGAGGACGAGGATCTTCATCGGCGGTTCAGAGAGACCGGCATCAAACGTGCACTGAGCTATCCAATAAAGGCCACGGTCAAGGAGTTCGAGCAGATTGCCGCCGAAGCTGTACAACGTCATCATGCAAGATCGTTCGTCCGCCGCTCCCACTCACGACCTTCCGAGGGCGAGTCCCGGGGAGCCGCGACAACTGACGTCAGTGAGTGATACGTCCCTACGGAGGCTCTAAGAAGACTCAGCGACTCCTCTCAGCTCCGGCCTCGGGCGGGCCGTACGCCAAGCCACGATGCTCGCCAGCATTGCGTCAGCAAGTGGACGTCGCATGACCGTTGTCGACGTCGGTTGCGGAGGCGGTATGTGCACTGAGGTCGCCATGAACGTGTGTAACGCCACGCCAAGCGCCTCCGTGCATCGTCGGATTTGACTGGTCGTGGGCTGGACTAGGCCAGGCGGTCGACGTCGTCATCATGAGCGAGCTGATCGAACATCTGGTGGACCCCGACAATGCGCTCGACGAAGCGCGGCGCGTGCTGGTGTCCGGAGGCAGTCTGCTGCTTTCGACCCCGAATCTGGCCGCGTGGTACAACCGTGTGTTGCTCGCACTGGGCTCTGTATACGGTTATTTCCTCGGGGTGCACCTACACCCAGTTCCTGCGAACTCCCTGCAAGTACTTGCGATTGTTCCGATCGACAGATCTTGTCGTCGAGGTGGGCAACGGGATGCCGTTCCTGGTGCCGTTGTGGCGGCGAGGACTGAGCCTCTGCCTGGTCAACCTTGTCCACACCGAGCAGTGGGACCAGTTCTTCAATTTGGTCATTTCCGAGGCTGGAGTTCGGGGTACGCCGGTAGTGGGCTTCGACGTTCGCGGCGTGCGCGATGCCATCGTGGACGGCGAGACCGCCTGCTGGCAACTGACGCCGATCAGTTCGCCCGCCATTGGGTCAGGCTTGCCCGAAACCGTCCCCTGCCTGCGAATCGCAATGGGCGAGGCAGCCCTGAAACTGAGCTCAGGCAGCCCCTGGGAGCTGACCGTCGACGCGTTCGCCAAGGTCGCCGAAGAGGCGGTCTTTCGCCACAAGCGGCGGCGCCTCCGTGTCAGCGCTCCTTGACTCGCGCCCTGACGGATCGGTGAGGCGGTCAAAGCGGTGCGGTCCGGTAGTCAAGCACGTAAGGACGGCAGATTGCGTACGGGTACAGACGCTGCTCACCCCGCTCGAGCCAGCCGTGCTGTCCTCCAGGTCGGGTCTCCCACCAGAGCTGAAGCGCACGTGTCAGTTCGCTCTGGACGTCACCATGTGGTGTGTGCAGCGGCGAAAGAATCTTGAGCGAATTACGAACGCCGCACACGATGCCGAGCTACGGCGAATGGGGACGGCTGGCATACAATCGATCGATGGACGTGTTGTCGACAGGATCAGGAACAACCCAGTCGGCATATGTGTGCGGGTCAGGATCCCTGTCTTTCCACATGACCCACGTAAGCCGATATGTGTGGCGACCACTTGTCCGGGGTTGCGTGCAGAGCTTGACGTTTCCAACGAAGGCAGAGGGTTCGATGCCACGCAACCGAGTCGTTCTATTCGACCGCGACTTCCTGGGTCAGCAAGGCGCTTACGCGGATCAGCATCAGTCCGGGCGACCACGTGACCTTCGACCTCCCATTGATGGTGAACCAATTTCCTCCTGCGCCAGGCGCTGCGCCGTGCCTGCGCCTGGGAAACACCGCTCAAGAAAGCAGGAGTGTCTTGCTTGAGCTCTTCGTGGTTGACGAGGGGGCTGGGCCAACCGTGCTTTTGATACACGGGCTAATGAGCTCATGTAACGACTGGATTCCAGTGGCAGCACAACTGACGGTGGACCACCGCGTGCTCATCCCGGATCGCCCCGGTTACGGAAAGAGCGGACACGGGCCGTTGTCGATGATGGAGAACGCCGAGTGTCTGGCGGAGATGTTGCACACTCGGGCGTCGGGACCCGTCATCGTGGTCGGCCACAGCTACGGCGGGGGTGTGGCCGTGCTGCTCGCCGCCCGCCACCCGTCGCTCGTGTCCGGGTTGGTGCTCGTGGCCACGGTCGGTCGACCAAACCGAAAGCACACATGGTGGCGCCACGTGCTCGCGTGGCCAGTAATCGGCGAGGTCGCGAGTGCCACCAAACTCTTCGTCCTTCAGTGCCTCCAGCCGCGATTGCGCCAGCTCACCAGATTGGCCACTTTGCGATTCTCGTGGTCAGCGGGCGCACGGCCCGACGACCGCCACATCGAGGAAGCGTCGAAGTGGCAGCCTGGATCGTGGCGAACCGTCGCAGCCGAGCAGAGATCCTTATTGCGGGAGATCGCCTCGATTGAGACCTCCCTGCCAGTGCTGCGGCTCCCGACCGTGGTGGTGGCAGGTGCGCTCGATAATGTCGTCCCACCCTCAGTCGCTGTGAGCACTGCCGCAGCTGTCGAGGGCGCGGAGCTGGTGATCGTGCCCAACACTGGTCACCCTCTACCTTGCGAGGCACCCAGCGCGGTGGTGTCTGCGGTGCACTGCGTCGAGATGCGAATAGCGGTGATGAAGCGCGCCGGCGAAGATGGAGGGGGCCTATAGAACCTAGCGATTCGTCCTGGGGTCGAGGAATTAGGGCTCGGATCGGGCGAGCCGCGTCTGTCGGCGGGCGCAAGATCACCATGTGCTGGACCGGACTCCCTGTCCAAGAGGCCGCACCGCTATGATCATCTTCCGTCGCCGAATTACACTGCCGCTGTGTCAGCCCACCTAGCCACATGTCCGCACGGCGAGTCCCTACTTGCTGCGCGTGGTGACGCCAACCCAGATGTACGGTGGGGAGGCACCGCGAGCAGTCACGACGAAGGGCTTAAATTGAACGAGTTGGAGCACCGAAGACACCCTGACTATGGGCCACTATGTTCTGCCAACCGGCCGCGTCACGGTGTGCCCGGACGCTGCGGGCAAGACGGCAGGACTGCGCGGGACTTCTTCATGATCGATGACCTCGGTGACTCCAATCTGCTGGTGTCTGCGGTTCCCCGCCGTCCGCGTAGCGGTGGTCCCGATGTCCACCGTTGATCAGCCACAAGTGTTGCTACCACGGCCCGCCTCCCGACACGAACTCGCCATCTTGCGATTTCCAGATCGACGCACAGACTGGGTCGTCATACTGATCGCATCATTGGTAACGCCGCTCGACATCGTCGAACTGAGACGGCGACTCGGCGCCCTCCACGGAGCGGTCCCCATGGTTGGGGCCAGGCTGCGCCATGAAACGTGGGATCCCGGCGAGCCGCCCGAACCGGTGGTTCTTGACGGCGAACCTCTTGATGATCCATGTCTTGATGCCGCATTCGATCTGGCAACGGAGCCGCCCCTGCGAGTCGTTCTGGGAAATGACGGGCGACGCCTGGCGGTGGCATGCCACCATGCCGCCTTCGACGGCCGAGCCCTCGTCGCGATCGTGGTCGCGCTCTTGGGGGGCCCCCTTCCCGCACCAGTGACTTCGGCTCCGCCAGGGCCACGCGGGTCCAAGTCCGTTCTCATCCGCCGTCTCTTAACTCCCGCAGACCGAATTGCACCCTCATCGATACCCCCGCGCCGCGATACCTGCTTGAGCGAAGAGATCGAGTTGAGCGGCCAGTCGGTCACCGGCCGATTGGCCCAGGCATGTGTGGATGCGGCCTCAGAGCACAACCGGCGCTTGGGGGCACCCTGGCACCGAGTCGGTATTTCGATTGCGAAGGGCGGCCCCCCCGGCGTGGGGAACGTGGCCAGCTATCGCCGACTGGACTTGCGGGCAGGGGATCCGGTCGCACCATCCGTAGCCGCGGCTCTGCTCTCTCCTGATGAACCCACCGAACAGACGCGTGCCGGGCTCGTGCTTACCCTGACTCACCCCATCGTCAACCGCTTCTCAGACTCGTTGCTTGTATCGAACCTTGGTCGCCAGTCCTTGCCGGGTACAACACGGCTCGAGTTCTTTCCCGTGGCACGTGGCCGCTCTGCGGTTGCGTTCGGCGCCGTCGGGGTGGATGGGATGGCCTCAACGCTGTCGCTCCGCGCGCGAGACCTCACAATGGCCGACGCACAGAAGTTACTTGGGGACGCGTTGCAATTCCTCAGGAAGAGTGGATCAAGCGAACCCGTCCCCGATGGCCCGAATTAGGCGGCCGTTCCCCCCCGGGGCCGTTTGGCTCCTACGAGTGCACCCAGCCCGTAGGCGGCCGCCTCCATCCCCCGCATGAATACAACACCCATGGCGACGACTGGCTGTGCAACCAAGCGACGCCAGTGGCGACCGTACGCTCCGATCGCCGCCTTTGATTGGTCGGCGAGCGCTCCCGGATGATCGCGCTTGTACGACGCAAGACCCCGTCCGTAGTAGTAGCGCTTGCGGAGGACACTGCCCAAGGTGATCCGACCCTCGTCGTGCACGATCAAGTCGGGGATCCAGGTCAAGGTGCAAGAATCTTCGAGCATCCTCGTTCTGAGTTCAGCATCCTCGGTACCTGAGAGTGATGCAACAAACCCTCCGGTGTCGATCATGTATTGACGTTTCACCAGACGTGGAGACTGAACAAGTAGCTCTTCGGTGCAGCAGCTGCGCTCGAGCGCCCTGCAGCGAGTCCAATAGCCGACTCCCACGGTCTTCTCGGGAATGAAGACGCCGTCGGCGTTCGACGCTGCGTTCATGGCTCGTTGCAAGATCGACGGGGGTAGCTCCATGTCACTGTCTATCCACAACACCCAATCACCAGCCGAGCATTCGATACCCAAGTTACGTTGGGCGCTTCGCTCCGGGCCTGCTTGAATGGCAATGTCGGCGAGTTGCTGAGCTACTTCCCAGGTCCCATCCTCACTGTAGTTGTCGACCACGACCAGCTCCACTGCCGGCCACGTCTGCTCTCGGATGGAGCGCAAGCAGCGTTCGATGGTGCGGATCGAGTCCTTGGTGGGGACCACGACAGAGACAAGCGGGCAGATGTCTGGCATCGCGGGCGTGGACTGCTCGCTCTCCGTCACCAGGTGAAAAGCTTGTCAGAGTCCCTTTCCGTTTGCAAGAAGGGCTCTCCTGACTGATCCAAGGGCACCCTGACCAGTTCCTGACGCGACAACGCCATCTCCCTCCGAGGAGGCCTTCTCGGGGCGCTTCGGGTCCCACCACGCCCCGATCTGTCGCTAGATCATCGACCATATGGTCACCTCGTTGTGTCGACTCCAGCCGATTGGAGAATCGGCACCTATTCGGACTTGCTCTGGATGCTGCATGGCCACCGGCACTACGAAATGTCGCTCCTTTTGACGTGGACCGAGCAAATGGGCATGGATCCCGTTCTGGTCGGCACGCGAGACGCTTGGGCCGATGTCATCGGGCTGCCGATATCGAGTACGCCTGCCGGCGGCTCCCATTACCGGTGCCTTTCGGTCGCGCGCTGTTTCGGTGGGAGCATCCCGGATCTGTTCGGTCCCGCTTCCAGGCTTCGTGCCTGAGCGGATCGAACAGACGGGAGAAGGGTGCACACCGACATGGATGAATGGACCGAGATCCGAAGGCTAACCGGTATAACCAACCCGACCGGCATAGACTTCCTGCTCTCGAGTGAGCTTGCGAGCCATGGCGGTGTGCGTTTAACGACCCGTTCTCGCGTCTTCATGTTTCCCCATCGAGGCGCATGGGCAAAGCGCTCTCAAGGCATCGCCAAGAGTACGCGAGCGGTAGCACGATATCATTGGGGGAGCCTAAGCTTCCGGCGTGCGAGCCGACACATAGAGAATCGAGGCCAGGCTCGGTGCTCGGCACAGCAAACGGTCAAGGGGCCGAAAGGCGCGAGGAACGTCGTGGAATGGAGCCCCCGTGATGCGTACATCAATGAATCCCTTTGCTGCCAGGAACTCGGCCAGGGCTCGACGGGTGAAGAGGCGCAGATGCCCGACTACTTCGCGGCCCGGGCGGCCATAAATGCCAGTGGTGCTGACTTCCGAGAACACTGGCTGCAAGCCCATCAAGAGCAGCGCCCGGTTGAACCAAGCTCCCAGGTTCGGGGTGGAGAGCAGCAGGTGTCCACCGGGCACGAGGACCCTGCGGGCTTCGGCGAGGGCGGCGTCGGGATCGACAAGGTGCTCGATCAGCTCGGTCATGATCACGACGTCCACACTTCCCGGAGGCAGAGGCAGGCCATGACCCGTCACCGACGCTTGCACAGCCGGCACCCCTCGCCTAAGTGCCTGCTGGAGGGCTGTCTCCGACAAGTCCACTCCGATAAGCGCTAACGAAGCACCTGGTCGGGCAGCACATTCAGCCATGGCGATAGACGTGACCAAGCCGGCAGCGCAGCCGATGTCGACTGCCCGCAATGGCCGACCGGCAGCGACAGCCAGGTCGGCCAGCATCACCCCTTGAAGATGTGCCCGCTCTGGTCCAAAGCCTCGCGCGACTCGACCATCGTGCGAGTCGTCTCTCGGCGCACGAGGTGCATGGGCGTTCGAAGGCTTAAAGACGGGGGTCACGGCGACACTTTATCTATCAAAGACACAAGAGCGTCAGCGGATATGAAGGAGGAACGCCGGGTGGGGATGTACTAGTCGCCGTCTTCTACACCAAGCTCCAGGGCCGCCTGCACCGACCACTACTCGAGGCGGACAAGCCCCCCGCACCCACCGAGCTTCGTCGAGCACTCGGGACCATCGACCATGTGCTCGGGGACTACGTCGCGGCAGCGCGTCTCGGGACTGCAGCCTGAAACTTGTCACAAGATCCAGAGACCTGGGGACCAAGAAGATCTAGCTGCACGGGGATCGAAGCCAGAAGCGAGCAACAGTTTACTCTCGGCACAAGGGTGAGAGGATGGATCTCTTGAACCCAGGCGCTCGCCCGACTGAGGGTCGACCCACCCGTCGTTCACCCGCCGCGCGGACACGTCCATCGCACCGGTGGGCGTGACGACCGGGCGAGGGGGGCATGGCCGTTGCGGACGACCTTCCTTCTTGGCCAAGCGACAAGACGCGGACGGTGACACGCCGGTGAGGAAGGAACGCGATGCTCAGCGCAGTGACTGACACGCGCTCGCAGGCGAAGCTCTCGAGCCTCATCGGCGAGATCTGCCGGACGGGCGCGCAGCGGATGCTCATCGCCGCTCGCCACCGAGGTCGACGACCATGGCCGGCTCGTCCATGCCGCGCCCCGAGCCGGGTTGCTGATCCACAGCTTCAGGTCGTACCTCGTTGACGTGCCGTTGACAATCATCAAAGATCTTCGCTGCCCGCAACAACGTGAGTAGAGCTT
>Ga0181518_10006000_pt1 | contig 10294 bp, 9 predicted proteins | sample PEATcosm2014_Bin_28_FD_119751 | JGI IMG/M metagenome (GOLD analysis project Ga0181518, IMG submission 119751) | Peatland microbial communities from MTU Mesocosm Facility, Houghton, MI, USA - PEATcosm2014_Bin01_60_metaG | ecosystem: Environmental > Terrestrial > Soil > Wetlands > Peat | place... | reverse complement strand
TTCCACGAAGGGCCATCGCGCATCCTGGTTTCCACGGCGAATCCCAAGGCCGTTGCGGCAATCGCGGCGCAGCACGGCGTCGAAGCCGTGGTGATCGGAACGACCGTCGAAAACGGTCTCGAGATCCGCCAGCGCGGCAACACTCTCGGCGCCTGGGATATCGCCACCCTCCGCCTCGCGTACGAAAACGCGCTGGTGGGGTGAATGAGCTTGGCCACGGATGAACACCGATGAACACGGATGGACGGCAGGTAGTTCGTCTATGTTGGGTGTGCGAGATCGAAGTGGGCACGCAATTCCCGGTGGTACGGGCAAGCTAAAGCATGCCCCACCAGCGGCGCGAACCGCGTTGGTGGGGCATGCTTTAGCTTGCCCGTGTATTCGAAGCGCGTGCGACCACCCGCAGGATCGAAACGTGGCTAACTGATAATGTCCGCCCCTGCGAAAGGCCGCTGGCACAATTCGAAAACCCCGCTCCTCGCGTGGGCGGCACTGGCGCTGCTTTGCTTGGTCTACTTCTATGGCCTTGATGCCGCTGGCGTGCTGGGACCGGATGAGCCGCGCTACGCTTCGATCGGCCGCGAAATGGCGCGCTCGGGCGATTGGATCACGCCTCGCCTCTGGGGCCAGCCGTGGTTCGAGAAACCGGCGCTGCTGTATTGGATGACCGGTGCCGCGTTCCGCCTCGGCCTCGGTCCGGATCTCGCCCCACGCTTGCCGGTGGCCCTATGCTCCGTCGCGTTTCTGGTCTTCTTTTGGTGGCTGCTGCGCCGTGAGTTCGGCAGCACGGTGGCATTGCTTGCCGCGCTGATTCTGGCGACCAGCGCTGAATGGATCGGCTTCAGCCAGGTGGGCGCAACCGACCTGCCCATGGCGGCGGCATTCACCGCGGCCCTGCTGGTGGCGCTGCCCTGGGCCGAGCGCGGCGAAACCCGCGGTCTGACGGCGGCCGGGGCTCTGCTTGGCGTGGCCGTGCTGGCCAAAGGGTTGGTGCCGCTGGCGCTGGCCGTGCCGCTGGTCTGGCCGGCCTGGAAGTTTCGCAGCGGCCTGACGCGCGCGCTGCCCCGCCTTGCCCTGCCGCTGGTGGCCGTGTGCCTGCCCTGGTACGGGCTTTGTTACCTCCGTAACGGTCCGGCGTTTCTGACTGACTTCTTCGTCAAGCACCATTTCGACCGCTTCGCCTCCGCTGCCTTGCAGCATCGCGAGTCCTGGTGGTTTTACCTGCCGGTGCTCGCCGGTGCGCTGCTGCCGTGGGTGCCGCTCATCTTCACGACTGTCCGCCGCGGCTTCTATGGCGATCCGCGCCGCCTGTTTCTGCTGCTGGTCGTGCTGTGGGGCCTGCTGTTGTTCTCCGCTTCCGTCAACAAACTGCCCGGATACGTGCTGCCGCTGGTTCCCGCCTGCGCCATCCTGATGGCCCTGGGTGTGAAAGAGACAGCCTGGGCGCCTCCGCTGGTGGCGCTGTGCGGTCTGTTATTAGTCTCGTTTCCGATTGCCGGGTCGGTGCTGCCGGGAGCCCTGCTGGCCGGCCTTTCGCGCACACCGCTGCCGGCTTTTCATTGGATCTGGCTTGCCCCCGTGCCGGTGGGGGCGGCGGCGTGGACGCTCGCCCGCCGCCAGCGCCGCCTCGCCGCCGTGGCATGCGTGGCTTGCGGCGCGGCTCTGGGAGTTCTATACCTGAAGAGGGAAGCGATGCCGGAAGTGGACCGTGTGGCTTCCGCGCGGCCGCTCTGGCGTCGGGTTTCCGCCCAGGCGGACCGCGTATGCGTGGAGACAATCCACAGGAACTGGCGTTATGGATTGAATTACTATTCGGTCGCACCTTTGCCGGATTGTCCGGCCGCGGACCGGCCCATTCATGTTTTCCAGGCGCCCGGCCGCCCGCCCGAACTCGAGACTCGCTAAGCTAAGGCAGTACTGGAATGGTTGACCTGCCCATGTCGCGCATTGTACCCTCACGATTTCCGGAGCCTGATCGATGATTCTGCCGCAGACTTACACCGCCGCTCTGTTTCTGATGATCTTCAGCATGATTTGCTGGGGATCCTGGGCCAACACTTATAAGCTGGCCGGAAAGTGGCGCTTCGAGCTGTACTACTTCGATTTTGCAGCGGGTCTGCTGCTCGCCGCCATCATTCTGGCTTACACGGCCGGCAGCATGGGATTCGACGGCTTCTCGTACAGCGACGATCTCATGCACGCCGGCAAGCGGCAATGGCTCCTCGGCTTCGCCGGTGGCGCGGTTTTCAATCTGGCCAACATGCTGTTGCTGGGAGCCGTTTCCGTGGCCGGGATGGCGGTGGCCTTTCCGGTGGGCATCGGCCTCGCGCTGATCGTCGGCGCGCTGCTCAATTTCATTCTGCGGCCAGCGGGAAATGCGACCCTGTTATTCGGGGGCTGCCTGCTGGTGTTGGTTGCAATTGTGGCGGATGCATATGCTTACGCCATGTTGGGGCGCATCCGGCATGAAGATCTGGCCAAACTCGGAAAGGCCAAGAGCACGCGGCGGCCGACCAAGGTGAAAGGCGTGGTCATCTCCGTCATCGCGGGCGTGCTGATGGGTTGCTTCTTCCCGCTGGTGGAGATGGGAGAGGAAGGCGACGTGGGGCTGGGCCCTTACGCCATTGCCGTCATGTTCGCCCTGGGCGTGGTCGCTTCCACCTTGGTGTACAACCTGTTCTTCATGAACCTGCCGATTGAAGGCCCGCCCCTCGAATTGCGCGACTTCTTTAAGAAGACGGTTATCTGGCAGCATCTGCTCGGCATCGCCGGCGGCGCCATCTGGTGCCTGGGCGCCGTGGCCGCGTTCGTAGCCGCCAAAGCCCCCCCCGAAGTTCACGTCAGCCCGGCCACTAGCTATTCCATGGGCCAGGGCGCCACCCTCATCAGCGCGCTTTGGGGCCTGCTGGTCTGGAAGGAGTTCAAAGGCGGCGACACGAAGATCAAAACCTTGATCGCCGTCATGCTGGTGCTCTATGCGTGCGGCCTGGCCCTCGTCTCCATGGCCCCGCTCTACGGCCAGCAGTAATGTGAAGCGGGTAGGACATACCGGACATACCATCGCTTTTGGTGGTCTGTCGCGCCACCCCAGAGCACAAAACCTCGACAGACGACGAAAACCGATCGTCCGTCCTACCTCTGCCCTAACCAGAGCGCAAGAACTCTTCCCGCGCGTCCATCGAAATCCCGAATCCGTGCCATAAAATCTTTCGGTTTCCCTTTGCGCGCGGATTTCGCGAGCATGGTAGCTGGGCTTTCTTGTACTGGAGCGTACCGTGCGGTTCTCCTCCTATCGGACCGAAAACTTCTACGACGAAATGTTCCAGGACGACGGCACGCCGCGACCGCACGTCCGCCTGCTGGTGGATACCATCGAGAGCCTGTCGGATGGCCACCTGCTGCGCTACCAGCGCGCCGCCGAGCGCCTGCTGCTGCAAATGGGCATCACCTTCAACGTGTACGGCGATACGGCCGGTACGGAGCGCATTTTCCCCTTCGACCTGATTCCCCGCATCATCGCCGCAGGCGAGTGGGACCTGATTGAGCGCGGCCTGGTGCAGCGCATCCACGCCCTCAACGCCTTTATCGACGACATCTACCACGACCAGAAGATTCTCAAGGACGGCGTCATCCCCGCCGACGTGATCCTCTCCGCCGCCAGTTACCGCAAGCAGTGCCACGGCCTCAATCCGCCCTGGCGCGTCTGGTGCCACATCACCGGAACCGACCTGGTGCGCGACCGCGACGGCCGCTTCTACGTGCTCGAGGACAATCTGCGCGTGCCCTCCGGCGTCAGCTACGTGCTGGAGAACCGCGAGGTGCTGAAGCGCATTTTCCCCGGCGTATTCGAAGGCCTGTCGGTGCGGCCGGTTAACGAGTACCCCAGCCGCCTGCTCGAGATGCTGGAATCGCTGGCTCCCGGCGAACAGAATCCGCGCGTGGTGCTGCTCTCGCCGGGCATTTACAACTCGGCCTACTTCGAGCACAGCTTCCTGGCGCAGCAGATGGGAATCCAACTGGTGGAAGGGCGCGACATGGTGGTCTCCGGCGGCGATGTCTTCATGCGCACCACCAAGGGCCTGGAGCGCGTGCACGTGATCTACCGCCGGGTGGACGACGATTTCATGGATCCGGAAGTCTTCCGCGCCGATTCGATGCTGGGCGTGCCCGGCCTGATGGCCGCTTACCGCGCCGGCCGCGTCGCCCTGGCCAACGCTCCCGGCAACGGCGTGGCCGACGACAAGGTGATTTATGCGTACGTCCCCGCCATGATCCGCTACTACGAAGCGGAAGACGCCATCCTGCCCAACGTGCCGACTTATCTTTGCTGGCGCGACACCGACCGCCAGTACGTGCTCGAACACCTGGCGGAGTTGGTCGTGAAGAGCGCTAACGAATCGGGAGGCTATGGGATGCTGGTGGGCCCACACTCGACGCGGGCCGAGCAGGAGGAATTCGCCGTCCGGATTCAAGCCAATCCGCGCAACTACATCGCGCAGCCCACGCTGGCGCTTTCCCGCGCGCCCACCATCGTCGACGATCATTTTGAAGGCCGCCACGTGGACCTGCGGCCCTACGTGCTCTGCGGCAAGGAGATTTCCGTGCTGCCCGGCGGGCTCACCCGCGTGGCCATGAAGAAAGGCTCGCTGGTGGTCAACTCGTCGCAGGGCGGCGGCAGCAAGGATACCTGGGTGCTCGCTCCCGGAGGCCCGTCATGATTGCGCCCGCCCAGCCCCTGTTGAGCCGCGTGGCCGAGTCGGTCTACTGGATGGCGCGCTACATCGAGCGCGCCGAGAACGTGGCCCGCTTCCTCGACGTCAACCACAACCTCATGCTCGACCTGCCCGGTGTTTTCTCCAGCCAGTGGCAGCCCATCATCAATACCACCGGCGACCGCGCGCTGTTCGCCGAGCGCTATGGAGAGGCCACCCAGCAGAACGCGGTGCAGTTTCTGGCGTTCGATGCCGAATACCCGAATTCGATTTACTCCTGCATCCTGGCGGCGCGCGAAAACGCCCGCTCGGTGCGCGAGACCATCTCCTCGGAAATGTGGCAGCAGATCAACACGCTCTACCTGATGATCACCGCCGAGGCGCGCAAGACCGCTCCCGAATCGCTGCCCGAGTTTTGCCACGCCGTGCGCATGGGCTGCCACCTGTTTGAAGGCATCACCCATTCGACCGTCAGCTACAACGAGGCCTGGCATTTCATTTCCGCCGGCCGCCGCCTGGAACGCGCCGACAAGACCACCCGCGTCCTGGACGTGAAGTATTTCATCCTGCTGCCTTCGGTCAGCGACGTGGGCACGCCGTTCGACGACGTGCAGTGGTCGGCGCTGCTCAAGAGCGTCAGCGGCTTTGAAATGTACCGCAAGAAGTATGGCCGCATCGCACCCGACCGCATCGTCGAGTTTCTGCTGCTGGACGGCGAATTCCCGCGCGCCGTGCGCCACTCCATCGGCCAGGCGGACGAGGCCCTGCACGCCATCACCGGCACGCCTCGCGGCGGCTTCTCCTGCGCCTCGGAACAACGCGTCGGCCTGTTACGCTCGGAGCTGGACTTTGCCCGCGTGGAAGGCATCCTCGAAGGCGGCTTGCACGAGTTCTTCGACGCGCTGCAAACGAAAATGAATACAATCGATGAGTGTATCCGGAACGACTTCTTCGCCCAGCGCCCCGAAGGCGCCAGGAGTTGGGCGTGAGGGCGCGTTTGACGGACGAAAGCGTCTGTCCCACTTTGCCGTCGAAGGGCTGCATGCGAGTGGGGCAGGCGCTTCCGCCTGCCAACCGTTTTACTTATGGCTGCCGAGGGGAGAGCGATGACATTCTGTCTGGGGATCAACGTGGAACAGGGACTGGTGGGTATCGCCGATACGCGCGTGCTCAGCGGCAACGAGTGCCTGATGGCCAAGAAGGTCGCCAGCTACCAGGGGCCCGGCTTCGCGTTCTTTGCGATGAATTCCGGCCTGCGCTCGCTACGCGATAAAATTCTTCTGCTTTTCGAAGAAGCCTTCGCCAAAGATTCGGTGACGCGCGACCGCCTTTATAAAGTGGTGAACCTCTATTCCAGTCAGGTGCGCCGGGTGGCCGAAGAGGACCGCGCCGCGCTCGAGCGCGCCGAGTTGTCCTTCAACTCGCACGCCCTGATCGGAGGCCAGATGGCGGGCGATTCCACGCAGCGCTTGTTCCATGTTTACCCGGAAGGAAACTGGGTCGAGATCGGTCCCGATACGCCCTACCAGATCATCGGCGCCAGCGGTTTCGGCAAGCCCATCCTGGAACGTTCGGTGAGGGCGGCCGATTCCATGCTCTACGCCTTCAAAGTCGGCTTGCTGGCTTTCGACGCCACCCGCCTCTGCGCCGCCGACGTGGGTTTCCCGGTGGACGTGCTGCTCTATTCGCGCGGCAGCTTCGAGCTGGTCGAGCATCGTTACGAAATGGACGACTTGCGCGAAATCTCCAACTGGTGGCAGGACCGGATGCGGCGCAGCGTGCAGGATCTGCCCTCGGAGTGGGTGGAGGCGGCTTTCTCGCGGCTGACCGGCTCGTCCGTGGCGTTCTGATCCCGCGGTCGGCGGCAAGCGTGCACCATGCGAATTCAAGTCCATCACTCGACCCAATACGTTTACGACAGCCCGGTTTTTCTCGAACCGCACACTTTCCGTCTGCGCCCGCGGGATGACGGCGCGCAACGCCTGCTCTCCTACCGGCTCGAGATCGCGCCCGCGCCCGCCGGCCGCATCGACTGCCTGGATCAGGACGGCAACGTGGCGGTGGAGGCGTGGTTCGATCGCAAGCTGACCGAATGGCGCATCGAGAGCGAATTCGAAATCGAAACCTTGCGCGAGAACCCGTTCGATTTCATCGCCTCGGCGGGCATGCTGGCGCTGGCGCCGGTGTATCCGGAATCGGTGGCGGCGTCGCTGGCGCCGTACCTGGAATCGGCCCAACCCTCGGCCGCCATCCGCCAGTTCGCCGCATCGGCCGCGGCGGCTGCCGGCGGCCACACGCTCGAATTCCTGACTGTCCTCAACCGCCGGCTCTTCGAAGGATTCGGCCACCAGGTGCGCGATGCCGGCCCGCCCCATCCACCCGAAGTCACCCTCGGCCTCAAGACGGGAACCTGCCGCGATCTGGTGGTGCTGTTCGCCGCCGCCGCGCGCGCCGTCGGCATCCCCACCCGCTTCGTCAGCGGCTACGAAGCCGGCGCCGCCGACCAGGAGAAGCCCAACCTGCACGCCTGGGCCGAAGTCTATCTGCAAGGCGGCGGCTGGCGCGGCTACGATCCTTCCGCCGGCCTGGCCGCCTCCAACCGTCACGTCGCCATGGCCGCCGCCGCCGACCCGCGCCTGGCCGCCCCCATCACCGGCACCATCCGCGGCTCCGCCCGCTCCGAAATGCATTTCGCGCTCGCCATGCAGCTCGTGGGATAGACCATCGCCTTTCGTGGTCTGTCATCGCTCGCCAAGGCGCGGCGCCTCGACAGACGACAAGAACCGATCGTCTATCCTACCGTTCGGCGGCCAAGTGGGGCAGACGCTTTCGTCTGCCAACCCTTTCGTCTGCCAACCCCAGCCCGCCTCACACCCCGCGCCGGTGGCCCCACAGGTCGATGTGCAGACGCGGGCTGAAGCGGAGCCCTTCCTCCTTGCAGATCTCGGCCAGCCATTGCCCGCGCTCGGCCAACCGCGCCGGCTCGGTGCCTTCCGGCATCAGAATCACTCGCTCCCGCGGCGCATCGAGCGCCTCCATCAGGGCGCGAATTTCCTCCAGGTCCCCCGGCTCCTCGACCACGAATTTCAGTTGATATTCATAGCGCGCCATCAATTCCAGAAGCACCCCCGGCTGAATCCGCAGGCGGTCGTGCGGCTCCGCCAAGCTGCCGCCGGGCGTCGAGTTGGAGAGCTTGGGGCTGATGCTCATCAGGTCGCATTCGACCGGCTGGAACACCGTGCCCGCCGTCTCGATGGTGATGTGCATCCCCAGCGCGCGCAGCCGCGCAGTGAGCGGAACGATCTCCGGCTGGATCATCGGCTCGCCGCCGGTGATCACCACGTGGCGCGCCGGGTGTGCACCCACTTCGTCCACGATCTGGTCGAGCCCGAGCTCCACGCCTTCCGGCTGCCACGAGGTATACGGCGTATCGCACCAGGCGCACCGCAGGTTGCAGCCGCTCGAACGGATGAACACCGACGGCACGCCCACCAGCGAGCCTTCGCCCTGCAGCGAGTAGAACAGCTCAGCGATCTTCAATGCCGGCCTCTTCGAATCCCTTGCGCCGCAGCAGGCAGGCGTCGCAGGCGCCGCAAGGCCGCCCGCCGGGGCCCGGATCGTAACAACTGTGGGTCAGGCCGAACGGCACGCCCAGTTCGCGCGCCAGAGTGACGATCTGTGCCTTGCCGAGGCCGATGAGCGGCGTGTGAATCGTCAGTCGGGTGCGCCCTTCCACGCCCGCCCGCGTCGCCAGGTCGGCCATTCGGCGGTATGCCTCGATATATTCCGGCCGGCAATCCGGATAGCCGGAGTAATCGAGCGCGTTGACGCCGATAAAAATGTCGGCGCTTTCGAGCACCTCCGCCCAGGCCAGCGCCAGCGAAAGGAAAATGGTGTTGCGCGCCGGCACGTAGGTCACCGGAATGCCATGGCTCATCTCCTCGAGCGACCGCGCCTTGGGGACGGCCACATCCGCCGTCAGCGCCGATCCGCCGAACACGTCGAGCCCCACCTTCACCACCAGGCGCCGTTCCACGCCCAGCGCCGCCGCCACCCGCGCCGCCGCCTCCAGCTCGAATTTGTGCCGCTGCCCGTAATCGAAGGTGAGCGCGCAGCAGGCAAACCCATCGCGCCGCGCCAGCGCCAGGCAGGTGGAAGAGTCCAGGCCGCCCGACAATAGACAAACCGCCTTTCCGCGAATCGGCAACTGTGTGGTCCCGTATAATTATAATGTTTCGGTTTACGGGCAAGCTAAAGCATGCCCCACCGATTGCGCTGGTGGGGCATGCTTTAGCTTGCCCGTACAGTTCTTCGCACCGCCCCAGACGGCTAAATGCGTATCCGTTTCCTCACCAGCACGCCGCTTGATATCCGCCGCGGCAGCGGCACTTACGTGGGGATCGCGGTGCTCGCCCGCGCGCTCCGCGAGTTGGGGCATCAGGTCGCCATCGAAACGCCGCGCACTCACCTGCCGGTCTACACCGCCGAACGGCTGCTGTTCAACCGCGGTTTGCAACCCTCCGCCGGTTTCGATCGCACGGTCGGCTTCGATATGGACGGCTACACACTCGCAACCGAAGCCGGCCACGTCGCGGCGCTCAAGGGTGTGATTGCCGATGAAGTGCGTTTTGAGCGCGGGCTGACGCGGCTCACCATGGGGATCCAGGCGCGGTGCGAGCGTCTGCACGTGCTCCGCGCTCCGCGTGTGGTGGTGACCAGCCGCTATTGTGCCGCGCAGGTGCGCGCTCTCTATGGCGCAATTCGCGAGCCGGCGGTGGTGCCGGAATCGATCGATCTGGCCGAGTGGCGGGCCGCGCTGGCTGCCGGAAACGCGTCGAGCCCCACCGGCCGGTTCCTGGTGTTGTTCGTGGGCCGGCTCTACCGGCGCAAGCGGGTGGATGTTTTGTTGCGCGCCGCCGCCGCGCTGCGCGGCCGCATCCCGGAATTGGAGGTGCGCATCGTGGGCGATGGACCGTGCGCCGCGCCGCTCCACCGGCTTGCCGCAGAGTTGAAGCTGGGTGGCACGGTCACCTTTCTCGGCGACGTTTCACGCTCCCAACTGGTGGAAGAGTATCGCGCCGCGTCGGCGTTCTGCCTGCCAAGCGTGCAGGAGGGTTTCGGCATCGTGCTGCTCGAGGCCATGGCCGCGGCCAAGCCGATTGTGGCGTCGCACGCGGCGGCCATCCCGGAAGTTGCGCCCCACGCCACCCTCGTCGAACCGGACAGCCCCGAAGCCCTGGCCGCCGGCATCGAATCGCTCTATCGATCACCCGAGGCTTGTGCCGCCCAGGCGCAAGCCGGCGCCGCGAGAGTGGAACAGTTCGATGCGCCGCGCGTAGCCCGCCTGTTCTGCGAGGCAATCGGCGGATAAGTCCGTTGTGGGGCAGGTTGACAACAGTTGACAACCTGCGCGCCGAATGTCATTCGGCGCAGCGGGCGAAGCCCGGCCGTTTTCGTCGCCCCGGCCACCGCCAGTCACACCTATCTTCCCCACTAATCCAATCACTTAGCCCTCAAAACCCTTGACGCACCCCTTATCCTTAAGTCAGGACTGTGGCGCCAGGCTCCGCTGCTAGTCTGTT
>Ga0181518_10005997_pt1 | contig 10298 bp, 8 predicted proteins | sample PEATcosm2014_Bin_28_FD_119751 | JGI IMG/M metagenome (GOLD analysis project Ga0181518, IMG submission 119751) | Peatland microbial communities from MTU Mesocosm Facility, Houghton, MI, USA - PEATcosm2014_Bin01_60_metaG | ecosystem: Environmental > Terrestrial > Soil > Wetlands > Peat | place... | reverse complement strand
TGGGTAGCGACGCCACGCTGAACGTGGCCACGACCGTGCAGGGCCATTCCCTCGAAGGCGGCACCTTCAAATCAGATCACATCAGCATCGGCGCCGGCTGCACCATCGGCACCCATGCCTTCGTCCACTACGGCGTCACCATCGGCGACGCGGCAATCATTGACACCGATTCCTTCGTCATGAAAGGCGAACACATCCCGTCGCGGTCACGCTGGCAGGGCAACCCCGCCGCCAGCGTGCCTGACAACGACGGTAGCCGTCGGCTAGTGGCGGCCCAGTGGGCCGTCGAAGCGGCTCCTTAGGCGGCGGGGCCCGGGGCGCGGCCGGGCGCGGCGGTCGTGAGACGGCGGTAGGTGGCCAGCGCGGCGTCGATCGCGACGTCCTGCGAGGGGAGCGCCCGGGCTCGCCCGAGCGCGGCGGCCGCCAGGCGCTGGGCGAGCGCGGGGTCGGTGAGCACCCGGCGGATCGCCGCGGCCAGCGCGTCCACGTCGCCGGGCGGGACGAGCAGCGCGGCGTCCTCGCCGGTCAGGTCCGGGATGCCGCCGGCCCGGCTGGCTACGATTGGGCACCCGGCGGCCAGTGCCTCCTGCAGGATGAGCGGCTGGCCCTCCCACCGGCTGGGCAGGACGAATACGCCGGCCGCGGCGAGGAGGACGGGCACGTCCGGGCGCGGGCCGAGGAAGCGGACTTCCGGGCCGAGCGGCGCGGCGCGCCCGGCCAGGGATTCGGCCAGCGGACCGGACCCGGCGATGGCGAGCAGCGGCACCGGGTCGAGGTCCGTCCACTGCCGCGCGGCGTCGATCAGGCTGGCGAAGTCCTTCTGCTCGGCGAGCCGTCCCACGGCCAGGACGATGGGCCGCCCGGTGCCGCCGGTCAGCTCCTCCCGGACCGCGTCGGCTTCGTCGGCGCCGGGGCCGCCGGCGTCGCCGAGGGGACCGGTCTCGGCGGGAGGACCGCCCCCGGGCACCCTGCCCGGGCCCACGGTGGGCGACGGGACCAGCGCGCGGCCCACGTCGCGTGCCCCGGCCCGGCGCATCCGCTCCTCCAGGTCGGCCGAGACGCACAACACGGTGGCTGCGCCCCGCGCGACCACCTGTGCCAGCGCCCGGTAGATTGCGCCGGTCACCCCGGCCGGGGGCGGCGCGTTGTGCACGGTGACCACCAGCGGCGGCCGCCGGCCGGGCGGGATGAACGCCAGCGCGATCGCGGTCAGCGCACCGGCCCGCAAACCATGCGCGTGCACCGTGTCCGCGCCGGAGCGGGTGATCAGCTGGCGGAGCCGCAGCACGGCCCACCCGTCACGCGAGCGGGGCCGGTCAGTGAACTCAACGGTCCGCGCCACCACACCTGGACCGAACGGGAATGCGCGCTGCGTCTCCGCCGGTGCGAAGACCTCAGCCTGCAGGCCACGGGCGGCGCATCCGGCCGCCAGCATCTGCACGTGCCGTCCGGTACCGCCGGCCGTGGTGCCGAGCACGAACGTCACCTTCACCCGCGCCACCTTCTCCCCAGCCCCCGGCTCCGCATGTCCCGGCCTCTCATGTCCCGGCCCGGCATGTCCCGGCCCCTCATGATCCGGGCTGCGGGCGCGGAGCGCGGAGCCGGCTGAGCAGGCGGCCAGCCGCGGCGCGGAGGTCCCCGCCGTCGGCGAGCAGCGTCACGCTGAGGAACACCAGCGCGGCCACGGCACTCGCCAGTATCGTGACGGCCGCGTTGGGCAGGAAACCGTGCACCGGCAGGGCCGCCGACACTCCCGCGCCCGCCGCCGCCCCGGCCAGGCCACCGGCCAGACCGGCGAGCGTGGCGCGCGGAACACCCCGCAGCGCGGCACGCCCGAGCGCGCGGCCCACGGTGGCCGTGAGCGCGATCCCGGCCAGGGTCAGGCCGATCGTGGTGCCCAGGCCGAGCGCGGGAACGACCCAGGACCGCGGTACGACCGGGATGATGGCGACGTCGGCCACGATGACCAGCAGCCAGCCCCCGGCGACCGCGGCGGCCGTCATCCGGCTGCGCCCGGCGGCGAACATCACCCGGGACAGGTTCGCGGTCAGCCCGTAGCCGACAAGGCCCGGGGCGAACAGGGCGAGCGCCGCGGCGAGCTGGCTGGACTGCGCGACGTCGTGGGTGGCGAACACGCGCGCGAGCGGCATGCACGCGCCGGCCAGCACCGCGGCCCCGAGCCAGGACATGAGCATGACCGCGCGGCTGGCCGCGGCGCTGGTGGCGACGAATTCCGCCCGGGCGGCCGGGCTGCTGTCGCTGGCCCGGGCGGACAGGACCGGGAACGCGCTGGTGGCGATGGGAACCGCGAGGCCCGCGTAGACGATGAAGAAGACCTGCCAGCCGTAGCTGTACAGGACGAGCGCGCCGCTCGCGCCGTGGCCGTTGGCCAGCACGATCGCCGCGATCGTCGATAGGTCCTGGGCGATGAGCGTGATCACGCCCACCACGGCCAGCCCGCGCACGCGCGCCGCAACGCCGTCCGGGAAGCGCAGCGCAGGCCGTAGCCCGAGCCGGAGCCGCCCCACCGGAACGCCCGCGGTGACGGCGAGGGCCGCCACCCCCGCGGTGGTGCCCAGCGCGAGGGTCAGTTCCGCGCTGGGCGGTAGCGCGCCGGGCCGGTTCTGGTAACCCTGTCCGAGGGCCTGGAAGCCGATGTACGCGCCCGTCACCACGACGCTGGACAGGATGGGCGCGAGCGCCGGGGCGGTGAAACGGCGGTGCGACTGAAGGATCCCGTAGAGCACGACCGCGAGGCCGTACAGCGGGATCTGCGGCGCGAACGCGACCAGCATCCGCGCGCTGAGGGCCAGCGTAGCCGCGTGCCCGCAGCCGCGGGCGGCCGGGATGAGCAGTGTGGTCAGCGGGCCGGCCACCAGCACGATCACCACGGCGGCCGGCACCAGCAGCAGCATCGCCCAGGTCAGCAGGGCCGATGCGATCCGCTGGGCATCGGCCGGGCCGCCGTTCGTCCCGTCCGCGGCCCGCGCCGCCGGGCCGGCCAGAACCGGGACCACCGCGCTGGTCAGCGCGCCGCCGAGCACGATGTCGTAGATGATGTTCGGTACCTGGTTGGCGGTCGTGTAGGCGGTGCCGACACAGCTGGCCCCGACGGTATGGGCGAACACGAGCTGGCGCCCGAAACCGATGACGCCGGACCCCACGGTGAGCACCCCGATGACGGCAGCGGCCCGGCCGATCCCCCTACCAGGCTGCCGAGCTGACCCCCGCTCGGCCACCGGTGTGGTCACGGGGAGGGCGGCGCAGCCATGGCGTTGTGCTCGGGGGCCTGGTGGGTCGCCTCGTGGGTCGCCGCGTCCGGCCCACGCTCCGCGGGAACGGTCACGTCCGGAACAGCATACCGGGTGGGGCTGGCTGAATTGGCGGCGTGCGCGGGGCGGCGGCCGAGCATGTCCAGCCAGTGCAGCGGCGGCGTCCGCTGAATGACCTTGGTGAAACTCACGACCTCACTCGCCGCGTTCAGGCCGGCAACGCCGGCCAGGATGGCGATCCGGCCCCGGCGGGACAGGCTGCCGGCCGCGGCCGCGCCGAGCAGCGCGCCCAGGGCGTTGGCGCCGGCGTCCCCCAGCATGGCCCGCTCGCCCAGGTCCTCCGGGAGCAGCGCCACAGCCGCCCCGACCGGCCCCGCGACGGCGGCCCCAGCCCCTTCAGCGGGCCACGAACGGCCAGCCGCACCCGAGGCGAGCTGGCTGATCCCGAGCGGGACACCGGCGGCCAGGGCGACCTTGAGAGCCCGGCCCGGCCGCAGGTCGAACAGGTTCATCAGGTTCGCCGATCCGGCGACCAGGGCCGCGTTGATCGCAACGTCCACGGCCGGTCCCCCGTTCAGCACGGCGGCCGCGACCCCGGTTGCGCCGATGCCGCCGATCTTCACCGCCCCGGTCGTGACCTGGCCGTGCGCCAGGGCGCCGAGGTGGCCGCGGAACCCGCGCCGGTCCCCCGATCCGGCGATATCGTCGTAGCCGCCGAACGCGGCGGCTCCGGTCGCGGCGGCCACCAGCGCCGCCCGGGACCGGGCCGGAACCCGGGGGGCGGCCGCAGCCGCGATCGCGCCGGCGATCGCGGCCGCCGGGCCTTCCAGCAGGGTGACCGGCTCGCCTCGGTGGTTCGCCCGCGTCCACCGTTCCGCACCGCCTGGCGGGTCGCGGGTGAGGGCCGCGTACGCGGCCCGCGCGGCAGCCGCCGCGATGACCGCCGTGACGGCCGGGGCCACAGCGCGCCGGGCGTTGGCCATTACTTCTTTCCCTTCGCGGAAGTGGTGGTCTTGGTGCTGGCGGACGGCGACACACTCGGGACGGGCGCCGGGCTGGGCCCAGCCGAGTTCGCGCCCGACTGGGTACCGTAGCTGCCCGGCTTGTGCCCATTCAGCTGCTGCTGGAGCGCCTGAACGACGACGATCTGGCCGGTGACCTGGTCCGCGTTGTCCACGGTGGACGCGCTGTTCGCGGCCCCGCTGGACCGCACGGCCGAGATGGCGCTGCCCTGGCCTGACCCGCTGGACGGCCCGGCCACCACGGTGGCCTCGCTGCCCGTGCCGAACTCCTGCGCCAGCGAGACGATCGCCTGGTTGGCCGGATCGGAGTTGCCGTCTGCCGGGGCGCTGGAGGGGGTCACGATGACGGCGAGCGTCGCGCCCTGGGCGGGCTGGCCGGTGACCGTGATGAACTGGCCGGCCGAGTAACTCGACAGGATCGTCTGGGCGGCCTCGGTGTCCCCCGCCTGGCTGCTGGACCCGCCGGACCCGCCGGACCCGCTCGAGCCGCTGGACGACGAACCCGACGACACCAGCGCGCTGGCCAGGACCTGCGCCGCCTGCTGCTGCGGGGTCCCATTGGCGAGGGTCAGGCCCGGCGGGACCACCCGCTGGGTGAGCTGGTCAAGCAGGCTCAAATTGCTGGCGCTGGTATCGGCGAACCTGGCCGACAGGGCAACCTGCCCGCTGACTGTCGCGCCCGCGTCGCCGAGGGCGGTCGTGACGCCGTTGACGACGCCGGCCGGCGCGCCCGGAGCGGTGATGACGACGACGCGCTGGCCGTCGAGCAGGTGCGCCAGCAGGACCGGCTCGGCCGCCTGCGCGAACGCGCGGTCCCCGTTGACCTCCTGCTGGAGCGCGCTGTTCTCAGCGTCGGCCGCGTTCAGCTTCGCGCTCAGCGCACTCGAGGTGCGGTCGAGCGCGGTGAGCGCGGCGCCGCGCAGCTCGGTCGAGCCCAGCACGATGCCCACGGCGAGAGCCAGGAAAACCGCGACGATGGAGACGAGATGGTACCGAAAATCAATCACTTGAATAGTCCGGTCAGCCAGGAGACGAACGAATGCCACGTTGCATCGAAGTATCTGATCAGGATGGGCTCGGCGGGCGAGGCGGCCACCGCGACCAGCACGGTTACCGCGGCGGCGAGCGCCAGCACGATCAGGGCCCAGCCGGAGATCCTGCTGCGGTACAGCCGGCTGACGCCCTTGGCGTTGACGATCTTGGTACCGACCCGGAGCTGGGTCAGGAACGTGCTCGCCATCCCCGACCGGCCCTTGTCCAGGAACTCCTCGAGCGTCCAGTGCGTACCGACCGCCACGATCAGGCTCGCGCCCTTGCCGTCGGCTAGGAGCAGGGCCACGTCCTCGCTGGTACCGGGGGCCGGGCAGACCGCGGCGGTCAGGCCGAGCTCCTTGATGCGGATCAGGCCCGGCGCGTGCCCGTCGGCGTAGGCGTGCACGATGAGCTCCGCGCCGCAGCGCAGCGTCTCGTCGGTGACCGAGTCCATGTCACCCACGATGGCGTCGGGAACGTAGCCGGCTTCGAGCAGCGCGTCGGCGCCGCCGTCGACGCCGATCATGACCGGCCGGTACTCCCGGATATAGGGCCGCAGCGCCGCCAGATCCTCGCGGCAGTGATAGCCGCGGACCACAACGAGTACATGGCGGCCGTCCATCACCGTGCGCAGCTCGGGCAGCGTGACCCCGTCGACCAGGAGCTCGTGCTCGCGCTTGAGGAACTCCATGGTGTTCGCGGCGAACGCCTCGATCTGGGTGACGATCCCGGCCCGCGCCTCGGCCATCATCGCAGCGACCGATTCGGCCGTCTGCGGCGTTCCCTTGGCGACGACCTGCTCACCGAGGTAGAGGGTGTCACCGTCGAGCCGGACCGCCGCGCCCTCGTGCACCCGGCTGAACACGTCCGGCCCGACGTCGTCGACGAGCGGGATACCGGCGTCCATCAGCAGCTGCGGGCCGAGGTTCGGGTAGCGCCCGCTCATGCTGACCGCCGCGTTCACCACGGCGACCACCTTCCGGCTGATCAGGGCGTCGGCGGCGACCCGGTCCAGGTCGGTATGGTCGATGATGGCGATATCGCCGGGGCAGAGCCGCCTGGTCAGGTTCTTCGTCCGACGGTCCAGACGCGCAGTAGCGACCACCCCGGGCGGTTCGTCAGACTTGCCACGGTGGATATTCGGGATCCTTACGGCCGACACCTTCATCGTTGTTCCATCCTGTCAGAGCCCCCGACCACACGCTGTCATCTCGGTAATTACGGCGTGTTATCGAGTGCGTACAGATCGAACGAGCGGCGGGACTCGCGGCGCTGCTGTCAATAATGCGGTATAGCAGCAAATGCTCCGTCAGCACGGCAGCAAATGGACGGTGGCGCAATGGCCTGGGGAAACCGGGACCCGCTGATAGTCCCGAACGGGCGTTGGCAGATGCTGTCCATCAGCAGGAGCCTCCGCGCCCGGCGGGCGGCCGCCGAACCGCGGATGACTGAAGGTGGAACCGCCGATGACTGACGGTGGAACCGCGGATGACTGACGGAGGATGGGTACGCAGTGATCAACGACAGGGCGACAGCGGACCCGGCGGCCGACCAGACCGGCGGCTCGGCGAGCGGCAAGACCGGCGGCTCGGCGAGCGGCAAGACCGGCGGCTCGGCGAGCGGCAAGACCGGCGAGCTGATCAGGCTCACGTCGCTGTCACACGGCGCGGGCTGCGCGTGCAAGTTGCCGCTGTCGGCCCTGGATCAGCTGATGGCGACGCTCGGCACGGATCCGGACCGTCCCGGTGGCCTCGTGCCCGCGGCGGGCGATCTGCTGGTCGGCGCGGCCGAGGGCGACGACGCCGCCGTCCTGCGCCTGGATGAGGACCGCGCACTGGTGTTGACCACCGACTTTTTCACCCCCATCGTCGACGATCCGCGCGACTGGGGCCGGGTGGCCGCCACCAACGCGATGTCGGACGTCTACGCGATGGGCGGCAAGCCGGTGATCGCCGTCAACCTGACGGCCTGGCCCGGCGAACTCCCGGTCGAGATGCTCGCCGACGTGCTGCGCGGAGGCGCGGAGGCGGCCGCGGCCGCGGGCTGCCTGGTCGTCGGGGGCCACACCATCGACGATCCGGAGCCCAAGTACGGTCTGGCCGTGGTCGGGATGGCGGACCCGCGGAGGCTGCTGACCGTGGACCGCGCGCGGGACGGCGACCTGCTCATCCTGACCAAGCCCATCGGCACCGGGGTGGTGGCGACGGCCCACAAGCGCGCGGCGGCGCCCCCGGCGGTGCTGGCGGCGGCGGTGACGGCCATGACCACGCTGAACGCGGCGGCCAGCGAGGCGGCCCTGCGCGCCGGGGCCGTGGCGACGACCGACGTCACCGGCTTCGGGCTGCTGGGCCACCTGCACCGGATGCTGCGCGCGAGCGGCGCGGCCGCCGAAGTCTGGGCCGACCAGGTGCCGCTGCTGCCCGGCGCGGCGGGCCTGGCCGCGGCTGGGTTCATCTCCGGCGGCACCCGCGCCAACACGTCCTACCTGGCGGACGCCGTCGACATCGAGCCGGACACCGACCCGGTCGCGGCCGTCCTGCTGCACGACGCCCAGACGTCCGGAGGGCTGCTGATCGCGGTCGCCCCGGACGCGGTGGACGGGCTGCGCGACGACCTACGGGCGCAGGGCGCTGAGGCCGCGGTCGTCGGCACCGTCCAGGCCCGCCCCGCGAGCCCGGCGGGCCCGGCGGGCCGGATCACCGTCCGCGCCACGGGTGGCGCCAGAGTAGTTTCCTGACCCGAACCCGGGCATGACGAGGAGCACAAGGAGCGCCACAACGGGCACACGGACTTCCCGCGTCAGGGTGTCGACGGGACGGTAGGCGCCTGACCCCGAGCACCCTTGAGGGGAATCGGGGCCGCTGTGGCATCGTTATCACTGTGAGCTGCACGCGGCCACCAGAACGGACGGAGCCCCGCGCCAGATCACGAACAGGAACGGCAACACCCGGCTTGCCAGCGCAGGCGCCGGGTACGACCGCATATGGGCAGACTCCGTTTCGTCAGACCCCTTTGCTATGGTCCAGCACCGGATCTCTGCTCAACACTACGGACGGAGGACCCTGTGACCTGGCTAGTTAACGAACCGCGGGATGACAAGCTGACCGAGGACGAGGCCGAGGCTCACGTTCACGGCATCTGCTTCAAGACCGGGCCGCCACGGCGGGTCGGTGTCGAACTCGAGTGGCTGGTCCGCGACGCCCACGATCCCGCGCTCCCCCTCCCGGCGGAGCGCATCTTCCCGGCCGTTGCCGATCTCACCGCCCCGGCCGTCCTCCCCTCCCCCGCCGCGCTGCCCACCGGGAGCATGCTCACCACGGAACCCGGTGGCCAGCTGGAACTTAGCTCCGCCCCCGCCGACAGCCTCGGCGAGTGTGTGACGGCCGCCCGCCGCGAGATGACCGCCCTGCGCGAGACCGTTCGGCGTGCGGGCCTGGCCCTGCAGGGCTACGGCTACGACCCGCTCCGCCCTCCCCGCCGCGTGCTGCAACTGCCCCGCTACGCGGCGATGGAGGAGTTCTTCGATCGCACCGGTCCCTGGGGCCGCGAGATGATGTGCAACACCGCGTCCGTGCAAGTCTGCCTGGACGCCGGGCTGGACACCGCGGCGGCCGGCGGGTACCGCTGGCGCTGGCGGCTCGCGCACCGCATCGGCCCCGTGCTGGTGGCCGCGTTCGCCAACTCCGCGCTACGGCAGGGCCGGCCGTCCGGCTGGCGGTCCACCCGCCAGGAGGTGTGGGGCCACCTCGACCCGGGGCGCACCCTGCCGCCGGCCACCGAGGGTGATCCGCGCGACGCCTACACCGCCTATTCGCTGGATGCCGAGCTGATGCTGCTCCGCCGGCCGGGTTCGCCGTCCTGGGTGGCGCCCCGCGGGCTGACCTTCCGTGGCTGGCTGCGCGGCGACAGGAACGGTGTCCGGCCGCCCACCGTGGACGACCTCACCTACCATCTGTCCACGCTGTTCCCCCCGGTGCGCCCGCGCGGCCACCTGGAACTGCGGATGATCGACGCGCAGCCCGGGGACGGCTGGATCGTCCCGGCGGCGGTCGCCTGGGCCCTGCTCGAGGATCCGCGCGCCGCCGACGACGCGATGGCCGCGACCGAACCGCTGTGGGCCGGCCAGGAGCGCGTCGCAGTCGGCGTGACTTCCGCCCCAGGTCCGTTCGGCTATGCCAGATCGCCGAGCGGGAGCCAGAGTCGCACGCTGAGCAGCAGCCATAACGGCCATCACGCGCATGATTGCGCGCTAGATGGGAACCCGTGGCGGCGGGCGGCGCGGGACGGCCCGGCCGATCCGGTGCTCGCCCGCGCCGGCCAGCAGTGCTTCGAGGCGGCGGACGCGGCCCTCGGCCGCGCGGGAACACCCGCCGACATCCGCCGCCGCGTGGCCGAATTCGCCGAACGATACGTGACCAGACGCCGATGCCCAGCCGACGACCAACTCGAGGGGATGCCTTGACCGCAGCAGGAACCGAGACCGCAGCAGGAACCGAGGCCCTGCGTTCGGAGATCTCCGCCGCCCTGACCGCCGCCCGGGCCCGCACCACCGCACTGACCGACTGCGTGGACGAGGCCGACCTGACCCGGCAGCATTCGCCGCTGATGTCGCCACTGGTCTGGGACCTGGCGCACATCGCCAACCAGGAGGAGATGTGGCTGCTGCGCGCGGTCGGCGGCCAGGAACCGATCCACCCGGAGATCGACCCGCTCTACGACGCGTTCGAGCACCCGCGTGCGCAGCGCCCCACGCTGCCGCTGCTCCCGCCGCCCGAGGCGCGCCGCTACGCGGCCGACGTCCGCGGCCGGGTCCTCGACCTGCTGGAGGTGGCCCGCTTCAGCGGGCCCCGCCTGCTCACTGGCGGCTTCGCCTACGGCATGATCGTCCAGCACGAACAGCAGCACGACGAGACGATGCTGATCACGCACCAGTTGCGGAAGGGGGCGCCGGTGCTGACCGCGCCGCCCGCTG
>Ga0181518_10005989_pt1 | contig 10303 bp, 9 predicted proteins | sample PEATcosm2014_Bin_28_FD_119751 | JGI IMG/M metagenome (GOLD analysis project Ga0181518, IMG submission 119751) | Peatland microbial communities from MTU Mesocosm Facility, Houghton, MI, USA - PEATcosm2014_Bin01_60_metaG | ecosystem: Environmental > Terrestrial > Soil > Wetlands > Peat | place... | reverse complement strand
CGCCGGGCGGAGTGAAGGCGACGACCGGATCGAGCCCCTGACGCTCCAGAGTTTCGCTGTAGAACTCGGCTTTACCGCTGGGTGTCGGGAAATTGCCTTGGGCGAAGGGGAGAAAAGGCGCGGCGGTGGCTGCCGAGCTGCGCTCGGCTGGACGGCCGATGGCAGCCGTCCCCACGTGGATCGTGGAGCTTTCAAAGTTCAGCCGGATGTGGTGCTCGCGCTCCAGCCGATCGCGTGTAATCCCTTGGAGCCGGGGATTCGGCGACTCGAGGGCGCGGTCGATCATGGAATCCACCGTTTCGTGGAAGCAGTCGTCCTCAAAACCCATGCGCTCGGCGAGCGCACGGAACATTTCGACATTCGACCGGCATTCGCCGGCCGGATCCATCGCCTGATTCGAAACCTGGAGGTAGTAGTGTCCGTAAGCAGCCTGCAGGTCTTTGTGTTCGAAAAATGTGGTAGCGGGGAGCACAATGTCGGCGTAGTCGGTTGTGTCGGTAAAGAACTGCTCGTGGACCACGGTGAAAAGGTCGGGGCGCTTCAATCCGCGAATCACTTCGTTGTGGTTTGGGCACACCGCTGCGGGATTCGAGTTGTACGCGAACAGCGCCTGAATGGGCGGTACCATCGTCGTCGAGTTCAGCACGCTGCCGAGTTGCACCATGTTGATGGTCCGGGCGGGGCGTCGCAGCGCCTTCTGCATCAACTCAGGCATCTCGAGCGCCTCCTTGTTCAACCCGAAAGACCCGCTGAGCGAGAGTTGCAGTCCGCCACCGATTTCTTTCCACGACCCGATCAAACAAGGCAGCATGGTGACCGCGCGCATCGACATGCCTCCGCGCTCGGAGCGCTGGATGCCGTAGTTGACTCGAATAACGGACGGGCGCTCGGTCGCGTACTCGCGGGCTAGCTTGCGAATATCGTCGGCGGAGATGCCGGTCCAGTGGGCAACTTTTTCCGGCGGATACTGTTCCGCGCGAGCCTTCAGGTCTTCGAACCCCACGCTGTAGCGCGAGACATAGTCGGCGTCGAAAAGATTTTCGTTAATGATGACGTGCATCAAGCCAAGAGCGAGAGCGGCATCAGTGCCGGGATTGATCGGCATGTACCAGTCGGCGCACTTCGCGGTGCGCGTGCGGTAGGGATCGATGACCACCAGCTTCGCGCCTTTGCGGCGAGCTTCTTCGATGAAGGGCCAGAGATGAACGTTGTTGCCGTGGATGTTCGAGCCCCAGGCGATGATGTAGCGCGAATGCGCAAACTGTTCCGGCTCGGTGCCGAGCTTGATGCCAATCACCGATTTCAGGCCTTCCTCGCCGGCGGTGGAGCAGATACTGCGTTCCAGTTGCGAAGCGCCCAGGCGGTGGAAGAAACGGCGGTCCATGGATGCGCCGTTAAGCGCGCCCAGCGTGCCTCCATAAGAATAGGGCAGGATGGATTCGGAGCCGTATTCGGCAACGATTCGGCGGAAGCGATGCGTAATTTCGTCGAGCGCTTCGTCCCAGGAGATGCGTTCAAAAACCTCACTAGTTGGCGCGGGCTGGCCGGGCGAGGACGCCCGGCGCTCCACAGTCTCGAACGATGGAGAGACAGGCGTCCCCGCCCGTCCTTCTCGCAGGGAAGCCGCCCCTTTCGCCTTCACGCGCCGCATGGGGTAAAGCACCCGCTCGGGCGAGTACACGCGGTCCAGATACTTGGCAACTTTGGCGCAGAGAAATCCGCGTGTGACGGGGTGCTCGGGATCGCCCTGAATTCTGGTGGCACGGCCGTCTTCGATGGTGATCAGGACGCCGCACGCGTCCGGGCAGTCGTGCGGGCAGGCGGCGTGAACGACGCGCTTCATCCCCAGATTATAAGGTCAATTCAGCGGAGCGGTGGAGAGGAGGATGCTCCGCCCGGCTAAACGGCGAGATACCGGTTCCTCGATCGTGTGATTTATCACGCGACATCCGGGAAAAAGGACACTCCTCCGGGTTGCCCGGCTGGGCTGCCGAGGATAGACCATCCGGGTGGTGTCCTTGATCAGGCTCCGTGCTATCGTCCGTTTATCGACAACCGGAAATTCCTCGCGGAGTTACTTCAATGCGAAATCTCCTTTCCTCATTGCTGGTGGTTCTTTGTCTGGGTTCGGCGCTGCCCGCGCAGACGGGCTGCAGCGGCATGGCTCTAGGCATCGGCGCCAGTCTGAACGGGTTTATCCCATTTCCCGCGGATAATCTCTGGAATCAGAACATCGCCACCGCGCCCGTCGATCCTAATTCGGATGCAATCATCAACTTCATCGGCGCGACCACACCCCTGCACCCCGATTTCGGTTCGGGCCTTTATGGGGGGCAAAGCATCGGAATTCCTTACATCGTGGTGAGTGGCTCGCCCCTGGTGAAGATTGACTTCACAGCCTATGGCGACGAGAGCGATCCCGGGCCGATGCCGGTTCCCGCGAACGCTCCGGTCGAGGGCTATCCCAAGCCCGGCGATGGCGACCGGCACGTACTGGTGCTCGATCGCGACAACTGCTGGCTCTATGAGCTGTACAATTCGCACCTGCTTAAGAACGGAAGCTGGGATGCCGGATCCGCCGCCATGTGGGATTTGCTGGACAATGAAAGTGAGCAAAGGCCATACACGTGGACTTCTGCCGACGCGGCTGGGCTGGCGATTTTCCCGGGACTGGCGCGCTACGACGAATTTGCGGAGGGCGCTATCCAGCACGCGCTGCGTTTCACGCTGAAGAACAGCCAGGCGGCGTTTACTCCTCCGGCGAGCCATTGGGCGGCAAACTCGACGAACCCTTTGGCGGCGCCGATGGGCATGCGCTTGCGTTTGAAGGCAAGCTACGACATTTCGGGATTTCCCGCGCAGTCGAAGGTGATTCTTGCCGCCCTGCAGCAATACGGAATGATCATGGCGGACAACGGCAGCTCGATGTTCATCACCGGAGCGCCGGACGATCGCTGGGACAACAACGACCTCGGAGCGCTGAAAACGGTGCCGGCCTCGGCGTTTGAAGTCTTGCTGATGAATCCGATCTATACGGCAGCCAACGTTCCGCAGAGACCGAGCCCGACGATCGGGAGCTTTGCGGCCAATCCGCAGACAGTTTCGGCAGGATCGCCAGTGACGTTGAGTTGGAGCGTCACCAACGGCGAATACAACATCGTGTCACCGCAGGTGGGAGTGATGCGCGGGACTTCAGCGACGGTGGTGCCGTCGAAGACGACGACCTACACGCTCTATTCGACGAACCAGAACGGCCGGACAACGGCCAAGGTCAAGGTGACGGTGAAATAAGAGATTGTGTGGAAGCGGGGCTTTGCGCTGGTTGGACGGGGCCGAGCCCCGTCACTACGCGAGACTACTTGAACTCCAGAACTTCCTTTTCCTTGGCTTTGCTCATCTCTTCCATCTTTTTGATTTCGTCGTCGGTGAGCTTCTGGATTTCGTCGAGCGCGCGCTTCTCGTCGTCCTCGGTAATTTTCTTGTCTTTCAGCGTCTTCTTAGTGGCGTCGTTGCCGTCGCGGCGGATGTTGCGGACCGCGGTGCGGTGCTCTTCGAGAATCCGGTGCAGGTGCTTGACCATGTCCTTGCGGCGCTCTTCGGTAAGCGCGGGCACGGGCACGCGCACAAGTTTGCCGTCGTTCATCGGATTCAGGCCGAGGTCGGCGCTGCGGATGGCCTTTTCAATCGCCCCAAGCTGCGAGGGATCGAACGGCTGCACCGTAATCATTTGCGGCTCGGGCGCGTGGATCTGGGCGATCTGGTTGAGCGGCATCTGCGACCCGTAGTAGTCGACCGAAACCGTGTCGAGCATGTGAACGTTCGCGCGCCCGGTGCGCGTGGCGGCCATTTCGCGGCGGAAGTCTTCCACCGCTTTATCCATCCGCGTCTTGAGTTGCGCGAAGACGTCCTTCAGGGCAGGATGAGCCATAGTTCGAGGCTCCTAGCATACATGAGAATCAAAACCTTAAATTATAAACCCAAGACTGACCTCTGACCTTGCTTTACGCGCTGACCAGCGACCCGATCTTCTCGCCAAGCACGACTCGTCGGATATTGCCACGCTGGTTCAGGTTGAAAACGATGATGGGCAGATTGTTGTCCTTGCACAAAGAAATGGCGGTCGAATCCATTACCTTGAGGCCCTGCTTCAGCACGTCCATGTAGGTTAGGTGCGAGAACTTCTTGGCGTCCGGCACCTTCATCGGGTCGGCGTCGTAGATGCCATCCACTTTGGTGGCTTTGAGAATGGCGTCGGCTTTGATTTCCATGGCGCGCAGCGAGGCGGCCGTGTCGGTCGAGAAATATGGATTGCCAGTGCCGCCGGCGAAGATGACGACGCGTCCTTTTTCAAGATGCCGAATGGCGCGGCGCCGGATGAAGGGCTCGGCCACCTGGTTCATCTCAATGGCCGTCTGCACCCGGGTGTAGACGTTCTGTTTTTCGAGAGCGTCTTGCAAGGCAAGCGCGTTGATGACCGTAGCCAGCATGCCCATGTGATCCGCGGAGACGCGATCCATGTTCCTGGCCTGGTCGGCAACGCCGCGAAAGAAATTGCCGCCGCCCACGACGATGGCCAACTGGATGCCGAGATTGCGTACATCCGCAAGTTCAGCCGCGATTTCATGAATGCGGAGGGTGTCGACGCCAAAGCCTTGCGTGGCGGCAAGAGCTTCACCGGAGATTTTCAGCAAGATGCGCTTGAAGATCGGTTCAGGCATGGCGGATCTCCTTCGCTTCGCACAGGATGTCTAGATATTACGACCAGCTACGATGACTAGCTACGCGGAGAAGCATAAACGAAAGGGGCGCCGCAGCGCCCCTGAATTATTCGGCTGCTACTTGGCAACCGGAGCCGACGCCGCGCCCCCCTCGTCCGGCTGGTTGTCGGGCTTGGTGCTGACGAAGGCGACAGTAGCCGTTGCGTCGCCAACCTTGAACCGGGCAAAGCGCCGCACGGCGATATTCTCGCCGAGCTTGCCGACCTTGGCGGCGATCAGTTGCGAGATGCTGATGGTCTGGTCTTTGATGAAGGGCTGCTCGAGCAGGCAAACCTCCTCGTAGAACTTCTCCATCTTGCCAGCCACGATTTTTTCGATCACGGGAGCGGGCTTGCCGGTGGCAGCGGCCTGGGCGCGATAAATGTCTTTCTCGCGTTCGAAGGCTTCCGGCGTGACGTCTTCTTTGCGGACGAACTTCGGATCGCTCGCCGCAATGTGCATGGCGATGTCGTGCACCAGCTCTTTGAAGTCTTCCGTGCGCGCCACGAAATCGCTTTCGCAGTTGACCTCGACCAGCACCCCAATCTTGCCGCCGGCATGAATGTAGTGCGCCACCGAGCCTTCGCTGGTAACGCGGGTCGCCTTCTTGGCAGCTACCGAGACTCCCTTTTTACGCAACAGAACGATCGCCTGTTCCAGATCCCCTTTCGCTTCGGTCAGGGCCTGTTTGCAATCCATCATCGGCGCTCCGGTCTTTTCGCGGAGCTCTTTTACTTGTGCAGCGGAAATATTTGCCATAGTAGTGCTCATGAGTGCCTCAGAATCCAGGTTTCAAAGTTTCAAGGTTTCAAGGTTTCAGAGTTTCAAGGAGGGTCGGTCGGGGGGCCAATCAAATCAGGGGACCAATCAAGGTTGCAACCCTGAAACTTTGCAACCTTGAAACCTTGAAACTTGCGTTTTGCTAGAACCGCCGCGTCTCAGCCTGGAGCTCGTCGACGTCCTCCGTGGCGGCTGTGGGACGCTTGCGCGTGCCCTTGCCAAGTACATCTTCCATGCGGATCTCCTCGCCTTCGACGCCCGTGCTTTCGGATCCCGCAGCGGTTCCCGTCCCATCGGGTGCGACTTCTTTGAACAGTTCTTCCGTGCTCGGGGTTTCGACCGCCGGTTCGGGCGCCGCCACCGCCTGAATGTCCGCCATCTGCTTGTCGTCCCGGGCATGAACGCCCTCGGCAATCGACTCCGAGATCTTCGAGGTAAACAGCCGGATCGCCCGCAGAGCGTCGTCGTTGCCGGGTATCACGTAATCCACTTCACTCGGGTCGCAGTTCGTATCGACCACGGCGACCACGGGAATGCCCAGCTTGCGCGATTCGCGCACCGCGATCTGCTCTTTATTCGAATCGATGACGAAGATCGCATCCGGCAAGCGCGTCATGTTCTTGATACCGGCGAGATTCGCCTCCAAGTGCTTGCGCTCGCGCTCGAGCTTGATCACTTCTTTCTTCGGAAGGAGATCGTAACGGCCATCGGTGGCCATTTCGTCGAGTTCCTTGAGCCGCTTCACGGATTTCTGCACCGTGACCCAGTTGGTCAGCAGGCCACCCAGCCAGCGCTGGTTCACGTAGAACATCGAACAGCGCTGCGCCTCTTCGGCAATTGCGTCCTGCGCCTGCCGTTTGGTGCCCACGAAGAGGATGATTCTGCCCTCGGCGGCCAGGTCCTGGACAAATTTCGACGCTTCCTTGAACATTTTCAGCGTCTTTTGCAGATCGATAATGTAGATACCATTGCGCTCACCAAAGATGTACTCCTTCATCTTGGGGTTCCACCGCTTCGTCTGATGCCCGAAGTGAACGCCTGCTTCGAGCAACTCCTTCATCGTAATGTTTGCCAATCAACCTCCTCAGTTGGTCTGCATCCGGACGCTAAAGGCCCCAGATTGCCATTCCCTTCCACCCCATCTCGGGGAGGTGGGGGGATGAATTGAACTCCCTAAAACCAGTCGTTCGTCGTTGGTCGCTAGTCGTTTGCCAACGACCATCGACTGACGACCATCGACTATCTCTTTGAGAACTGGAACCGTTTCCTTGCGCCTTTTTGTCCGTATTTCTTGCGCTCTTTGGCGCGCGGATCGCGAGTCACCATGCCTTCGGCCTTGAGCTTCTTGCGCAGTTCCGCGTTAAACTCCATCAGGGCGCGCGTAATGCCCAGACGCACCGCATCGGCTTGTCCCGCGACTCCGCCGCCGCACACATTCGCCAGCACATTGAAGTTGGCCATAGTCTCGGTCGAGACCAGCGGCGACTTCGCGCTGATGCGCTGCGAGGGTGTCACAAAATACTCTTCGAGCGCTTTGCCGTTGACCTTGAACTCGCCGCTGCCAGGACGAAGAAAGACGCGTGCGATCGCTGCCTTGCGGCGTCCGGTTCCGTAGTATTGAACTGTTTCTGCCATTTAAGCTTCGAGCCGCGAGCTTCCAGCTTCGAGCACCCGGGTGCGCGAAGATTGAAGCGTTTGGCTTATCAACCTTTCCAAGAAAATCTAAAATCCGTCTTAGCTTGCTCGCAGCCTGAGGCTGCAGCGCGCAACTTTCTTAGGCAAACACCTTCGCTTCCGGCTTCTGCGCTTCGTGCGGGTGCTTGTCACCGCGGTAAACCTTCAGCTTCGTGAACATCTGCTTACCCAGTTTGTTCTTGGGAAGCATCCGCGATATGGCGTCTTCAATCACCAGCTCGGGCTTGCGAACCATGCGCTTTTTCATTTCTTCCGAACGTAGGCCGCCGGGATACCCCGTATAGCGGTGATAGACCTTCTGATCCGCCTTCATGCCGGTGATCTTGATCTTCTCGGCATTAATAATGACCACGTGATCGCCGGTGTCGATAAACGGAGTGTACTTGGGACTCTCTTTGCCCATCAGAATGCGGGCCACGCGCGAGGCGAGACGGCCGAGCGGTAACCCGGTTGCATCCACCACAAACCACTTGCGCGCAATATCTCCCTCTTTAGGGAAATAGGTTGACATCGGAAATCTCCCAGAAACTGAAACTAAAGAACGTTATGAAGACCGCTGAGTGCCCAATTAATCCACGCAGAAGGCGCGCTAGGTATTCCCGGCGGGCAGCCGCAGGACTTCCAAAGAGTTATAGGATAGCCCAGCGCCGAAGCGATTGTCAACGACTTGTGCTCGCAAGTCCTGTGCCCTTAGTAGGGTACCTTGGTTTCGTGTCCTCGCCTCCGCGGATGCCGGAAGCACTCTACCGCGTGGTCATTGACCATGCCGGTGGCCTGCATGAAGGCGTAGCAGATAGTCGAGCCGACGAAGTTGAAGCCGCGTTTTTTCAGATCCTTGCTCATCGCGTCGGATTGAGGCGTGCGCGCCGGAACCTTCTTGCCTAACCGCCGGGCGTTCACCAGTGGTTTACCACCCACAAATTGCCAGATGTAACGATCGAACGAGCCAAACTCCTTTTGCACCGCCAGAAATGCCCTGGCGTTTCGTATTGCCGATGCCACCTTCAGCCGGTTGCGGACGATCCCCTCATCGCGCAGCAGCCGCTGCGTCTTTCTCCGGTCGTAGCGAGCGATTTTCTGCGGATCGAACCCGTCGAAGGCTACGCGATAATTCTCGCGTTTCCGCAAAATCGTGTCCCAGCTGAGCCCGGCTTGCGCGCCCTCCAGGATCAGGAACTCAAACAGAACGCGGTCGTCGTGTTGCGGGACTCCCCATTCTCGGTCGTGATAGCGAATCGCGAGCTCGTTGCTGGCCCACGTGCAGCGAACAGCATTGTTATTTTTATTAGGTACCGTCATCTTGAGCTTGACGCTTCACGCCGCTCGCTTGCCGGCGAGAGCGCCGTCAATCTGGCGCAATTCCTCAGCTGAGAATTTCAGGTTCTTCAGCGCAGCCACGTTGTCGTCCACCTGCGACACCTTGCTCGTGCCCACGAGCGCGCTGGTGACACGCGGATCGCGCAGCACCCATGCCACCGCCATTTCCGCCAGCGTTTGCCCGCGCTGGGCGGCGATTTCATTCAGCTTGCGAACCTTGACGAGAGTAGTTTCGCCGACGTCTTTCTTCTTCAGAAAGAAATCGCGCGCGGCGCGCGAGTCGCTGGGTATTCCCTTCAGGTAGCGATCCGACAGCAGTCCCTGCGCCAGGGGACTGAAGACGATCGCTCCCACGCCTTCCTTCTCCAGCACGTCGAGCAAACCCTGCTCGGGATCGCGTACGAACATCGAATACTTCGGCTGATGAATCAGGCAGGGCGTTCCGAGGTCGCGCAGAATCCTTACCGCTTCGGCTGTCTGCTTGGCGTTATAAGCGGAAATGCCCGCGTAGAGCGCGCGGCCCGAGCGTACCGCTGTGTCGAGCGCCCCGAGCGATTCTTCCATTGGTGTATCGGGATCGGGCCGATGATGATAGAAAATGTCCACATACTCAAGCCCCATGCGCTTCAGGCTCTGATCCAGGCTAGCCAGCATATATTTGCGCGAGCCGCGATCTCCGTAGGGGCCGGGCCACATATCCCAACCCGCCTTCGTCGAAATAATCAGCTCGTCGCGGTGGGGAAGAAAGTCTTTTCTCAGGATCTGCCCGAAGGTCTCTTCTGCCGATCCATACGGAGGTCCGTAATTGTTGGCGAGATCGAAGTGGGTGATGCCAAGATCGAAGGCTCGGCGCAGCATGGCGCGTGAATTTTCGAAGTTATCCACGCCGCCGAAGTTGTGCCACAGTCCGAGCGAAACGGCGGGGAGTTGGATGCCGCTGCGCCCCGAGCGGCGATATTGCATGGAGTCATAGCGCTTTTCATGCGCAACGTACATGATCGTTCTCCTTGACGGAACTCATTCTATGAGGTCAGTCGTATTTTTCGTATCGAATCGACGTTCGATCCCAACCCAAACTCTTCAGCAACTCGCGGTTCGCCTTGACCATCTTGTCGAGACCACAGATATAGGCGTGCATGTCGGTGCGGTCCCGAACGATTTCGGAGAGATGTTCCTGCACGTATCCGCGCAGGCCTACCCACTCCTCGGCAGCGCGGCTCAACGTAGGCAGAAAATGAAAGTTGGCGTGGTCGGCGGCGAGACGCTCAAACTCCTCGCGATAGTAAATGTCGTGCTCGCGGCGCGCACCGAATAGCAGCCAGAACCGGTGTCCCCGATGGCGGTCGTGCTCCGCCAGGAGCCAGTGCAGCATGGAACGGAAGGGCGCGACCCCAGTTCCCGTGGCAATGAACACGGTGTCGCGCAGCGGTGGACGCAGAATGAAATCACCGAACGGACCTTGAAACGCGATCTTCTCGCCTTCGTCGAGACTGCAGAGATAGTTCGACATGAATCCATCCTGCACGCGATTCAGGCAGAAGGCGAAGTGTCCGTTCTCGGAAGGCGGCGACGCGATGGAATAGGCGCGCGTCATCTCCTCGCCATCGGGCGTGTTGACCTTTACCGAGAGCCATTGCCCCGGAACAAAGCCGAAGCGGGGAACGCCGTCCACTTCGAGTTCGAGGTGCTTGGTGAACTCGGAGAGGGGGACCGAGCGAAGCACTCGGGCGTTGAAAGTCTTGAACTGAGCCATT
>Ga0181518_10005971_pt1 | contig 10323 bp, 9 predicted proteins | sample PEATcosm2014_Bin_28_FD_119751 | JGI IMG/M metagenome (GOLD analysis project Ga0181518, IMG submission 119751) | Peatland microbial communities from MTU Mesocosm Facility, Houghton, MI, USA - PEATcosm2014_Bin01_60_metaG | ecosystem: Environmental > Terrestrial > Soil > Wetlands > Peat | place... | reverse complement strand
TGGGCAAGGCGACCGAGTACTTCATGATGCGCATCGCGCTGCCCAACGGCCTGCTCACCTCGCGCCAGTTGCTCGTCATCGGCGAGCTGACGCAGAAGTACGCGCGCAACCTGGCCGACATCACCACACGGCAGAACATCCAACTGCACTGGCTCACCATCGAGGCACTGCCGGAGATCGTCGACGCGCTCACCGGGATCGGCCTCAGTCCCAAGGGCGCGTGCGGCGATGTGATGCGCAATGTTACAGGCTGCCCGCTGGCAGGACTGGACGGGCATGAGCTCATCGACGCCAGTCCGCTGGCACTGGAGGTGGCGCGCGGCCTGACCGCCAACCCGGAGTTCTACAACCTGCCGCGCAAGTTCAAAATCTGCATCACTGGATGTCGGGCGTGGTGCTCTTATCCGGAGATCAACGACATAGGTCTTACGGCCGTCCCACGCGCGCAGAACGGCAGGCCGGAGATAGGTTTTTCGCTGCGCGTCGGGGGAGGGTTGTCCACCGATCCCCACCTGGGGGTGCGGCTGAACGCATTCGTGCAATGGCCGCAGGTAGTCCCGGTGGTTCAGGGGATCGCCGAGATGTTTCGCGAGGCCGGCGTGCTGCGCGAACACCGCGAGCGGGCTCGCCTCAAGTTTCTGTTCCTCCGGCACGGATGGACCCCGGAAACTTTTCTCCGGGAACTTGAGCAGCGGATCGGATTCACCCTGGACCCCTCCGTTCCGGAAGAAGCGCCGAACGATATTTGCCGCGACCATGTGGGCATCCATCCCCAGAAGCAGCCCGGCTACAGCTATGTTGGCGCCGCGGTGTTGCGCGGCCGCCTGACCGCCGGCCAGATGCATACCGTGGCGGAATTGGCCGAGCAATTCGGCGCGGGTGACGTGCGCACTACCAACATGCAAAACCTGCTGATCGTCAATGTGCCCAGCGCCCGGGCGGGCGAACTGGGAAACGAACTCACAGCTCTCGGGCTCCCGGTCAACGGCTCGCCCTTCTGGCGCGGCGCAATCGCCTGCACCGGCACCGAATTCTGCAAGATCGCGATCACGGAGACCAAGGGCTTCGCGCGCTGGCTGGTGGAGGAGTTGGACGAGCGCCTGCCGGAGTTCGATCAGCAATTGAAGCTGCACGTCACCGGCTGCCCCAACAGTTGCGGACAGCACTGGATCGCGGACATCGGTCTTGAGGGCAAGAAGATCAAGGCCAATGGCCGGCTGCAGGATGCCTACTACTTCTGCGTCGGAGGGGCGGTCGGCAAGCATCAGGCCATCGCCCGGCTGACCGGCTACCGGTGCCTGGCCAGCGACGTTCCGGATGCCATCGAGCGGCTGCTGCGCTCATACATGGAACTGCGCCTGCCCGGTGAGAACCTGCGCCGCTTCTTCGGCCGGCTCAGCGACTCGGAGATTCGAGAATCCCTTGCCGGCCTTCCCATGGTGCCGGTGGAGCGCGACCTGCCCACCGCAAGGCCATCGCATGGGGTCGAGGGCTGATGATGGCAAACCTGTTTCCCATGTTCGTCAAGCTGGCCGGCCGCAAGTGCCTGCTTGTGGGCGGCGGGCCAGTCGCAGAAGGGAAAGTCGAAGGGCTGCTTTCTTGCCAAGCAGCCGTCGTGCTTGTGGCGCCTGAGGTGACGGAGAAGATTGCGCGTTGGCACGATCAGGGCCGGCTGACCTGGCATGCGCGCCGATTCCAGTCGCCCGATCTGGAAGGCGCATTCCTGGTGGTCGCCGCAACTGGCGTGGATGCGGTGAACGAACAGGTTTTTCGCGAGGCGGAAGCTCGCGGGATTCTGTGCAACGCGGTCGATGAACCCGAGCGCTGCCACTTTTATTATCCGGCCATCGTCCGGCGCGGCCCGTTGCAGATAGCGATCTCCACGGGAGGCCTGAGTCCGGCGCTGGCGAGCCGGCTGCGTGCCGAGTTGGAGGCGCAGTTTGGCCCGGAATACGAGCGCTGGCTGCAGAAGCTGGGCGCCATGCGGCGGGCTCTGTTCGCCAGAAGAATCGATCCGCGCCGGCGAACCCGCGTCTTGCAGCTCCTTGCCAGCCGCAAATCGTTGGAGCGCTTTCTCCGCTTGGAGCGCCGCACCGGAGGTTCCGCCTGATGGGAAAGGTCTACCTCATCGGCGCCGGGCCGGGCGATCCGGAACTGCTCACGGTAAAAGCGGCGCGGATTCTTGCATCCGCCGACATTGTCCTGCATGATGCCCTAGTCACCCAGGAGATACTGGAACTGGCATCGCCAAAGGCACGCATCATCGACGTCGGCAAGCGCTGCGGACAAAAACTGCTGACTCAGGACGAGATCAACGCCTATCTGATTCACGCGTCCAGCGTGGCCGGCATCGTGGTGCGGCTGAAGAGTGGCGACCCGCTGATCTTCGGACGCGCCGGCGAAGAGATCGAAGCGCTGCAACGCGCCGGCGTGGAATTTGAAATTGTTCCCGGCATTACCTCGGCATTGGCCGCGGCGGCGGCGGCCCGCGTCTCGCTCACGGACCGGCGATTCGCCTCGCAAGTGCTGTTCACCACCGCGCACCGCAAGGGCGGTGAAATGGCCCTGGATTGGACCAGCGCTATCACGCCCAACACCACCGTCGTGGTCTATATGCCCGGCGCCGCTTACGCTGGACTTAAGGACGCGCTCCTTCGGAGCGGTCTCGATCCGCAGACTCCTTGCGTCGTGGTTTCTTGCGCGGCGCGAAGGTCTCAGGAGATGCGCTGGACCGACATTGCCGGCTTGCGGACATTGAGTGGCATCGCGGCGCCGGCCCTGCTCATCGTGGGCCGGGTTGCGCGCTCCGACGCGGAAGCGATAACCGCCGACCTCTGGAAGCAGCTCAGAACCACCGCAGTTCACGACGAACAACATATCGCGTAACGCGAAAAGGAGATCGACATGAGCCGAGAGAAGCACAGCACAATCTGGTCAAGTTTCAGGCTTTCCCTCGACACCTGGGCAGTGGCAAGCGCGCTGGCCGCCGCGCTGCTGGTGCGCGCCGGCGTGCTGAAGCACATCCCGTGGTGAACCTTGCTGTATTTCTTGTAGACATTGTTCCACGTGGAACATTTTCGTCTAAGTGATTGAAGAATTGAGGAGACGACATGGCTGACTCTATCGCGCTGCCCCGGCTTCGGCCCATCAGTCCGCGGCTTCACCTGTTCAAACTGCTTCCCGGGATCGCGCTGCTGGCCGCCATCGGATATGCGGGCAAGCTGCTCGAACAGAACCTCTCCCGCTACGCCAAGGCTCACCACACTGTTATTCCTAACATCGAGTACGTGCTGTGGGCGATCGTGATCGGACTGGCGATCGCCAACACGGTCAGAATCCCCGAAGTGTTTCTGCCGGGCATTGCGACCTACGAATTCTGGCTCAAGACCGGAATCGTGCTGCTGGGAGCGCGCTACGTGCTAGGCGATGTGGTAAAGCTCGGCTCGATCAGCCTGGTGCTGGTGGCGCTGGAGCTGGCGTTGGCGATCGCGCTGATGACCTGGCTGGGCCGCCTGTTCAAGTTACGGCCTAAGCTGAGTTCGCTGCTGGCGATCGGTTCCTCCATCTGCGGGGTGTCGGCCATCATCGCTGCTAAAGGCGCCATCGATGCCGATGACGAAGACGCTTCCTTTGCCATCGCAGCCATCCTGGCGTTGGGCGCGATCGCGCTGTTCACTTTTCCGCTGATCGGGCACTGGCTGGGAATGAGCGACCACGCCTACGGAATGTGGGCGGGCCTGGCCGTGGATAACACCGCGGAGGCCACCGCTGCTGGCGCGTTATACTCCGACGCCGCGGGCAAGATCGCCGTCCTGGCAAAGACCACGCGCAACGCCATGATCGGATTTGTGGTGCTGGGATACGCGCTGCATTGGGCTAGCGCCGGACAGGCCAAGACCATCTCCAACAAAGCTTCGTTCCTGTGGCAGAAGTTTCCCAAGTTCGTGCTCGGCTTCCTGCTGATCTCCCTGCTGGCGACGGCGCACCTCTTCAACAAAGAACAGCTCATCAGCCTGGCCAATCTCTCGCGCTGGGCTTTTCTGCTCACCTTCGCGGGAGTGGGATTGCGCACCAACTTTCGCGAGATGACCAAGCAGGGTATCCGGCCCTTCATCGTCGGAGCCCTGGGTGAAGTGGCCATCGCGTCGCTGACGCTCGTATTGGTGTTGGGAGCAAACCGGGTCTTTCACTTATGACCGGAAAGGCGTCATCTTTAGCGTTTCCATGAGTTACAGTAGGGCCGGTCAACTCATGAACCCAAAGACCATCAACGCCACTTCCCTTCCGAAGCAGGGTGAGACTGCGTCCCCAGTAACGCTCGCCCGGATTCAAGAGGCACGGGAGCGCATTCACCAGGCCATTGCCGTATCACCGTGCGCGCACTCTCATGCTCTTTCGCGGCTGGCGGGCAGTCCGGTGTTTCTTAAACTGGAAAACCTGCAGCGGACCGGAGCGTTCAAGGAACGTGGCGCTCTGAACAAGCTCCTCTGCCTGACTTCCGACGAGAGGAAGCGCGGCCTGGTCACGGCGTCGGCCGGCAATCATGCGCAGGCGGTGGCGTATCACGCCTCCCGCCTCGGCATACGGGCCGAGATCTGGATGCCGCTCACCACCCCGCTGGTCAAAGTGTCATCCACGCAAAGCCATGGCGCCGAGGTGGTCCTCCACGGAACCGGCTTCGATGAGACCTATGAGGCGTCCCTGGAACGCTGCCGGGAACTTCAGGCCACCTTTATTCACCCCTTCGACGACGAGGACGTCATCGCCGGACAGGGAACGATCGCACTGGAATTGTTAGAACAGATTCAGCACCTCGAAGTCGTCGTGACTTCGGTGGGAGGTGGCGGACTCATCTCCGGCATAGCTGTTGCCCTAAAGGAACTCAACCCCGCGATCCGCGTCATCGGGGTGCAATCGTCGCTGATTCCCTCCATGGTCCGGGCCGCGCGCGAGGGACATCCCGTTACCCTGCCGGCAGTGTCCACAGTAGCCGACGGAATCGCAGTCCGGTCCGCGGGCGAAAAAACATTGCCCCTGGTCAAGAAGTATGTGGATGACCTGGTGGTGGTGGACGACGAGGAGATTGCCGCGGCCATCCTGTTCCTTCTGGAACGCGAGAAGACGATGGCCGAGGGGGCGGGCGCCTGCGGGGTGGCGGCGCTTCTCCACGGCAAGATTTCCCTGGGAGGAAAGACCGCTGCCATCGTGATTTCGGGAGGAAATCTCGACGTAACGCTGCTTTCACGCATCATCGAACGAGGCCTGGTCAAGGACGGCCGCCTGGTTCGCCTGCGCATTCCTCTACCGGACCACCCCGGAGCCTTGCATCGGCTGACCCAGGTGATTGCGGGACAGCGGATCAACATCGTGGAAACCGAGTACCACCGCACTTTCTACGGCGCGCGCTTGGGCCATACCCTCATCGACCTCACCATGGAAGCCCGTGACCTCAACCACGCCAATGAACTGAGCGCGGCACTCACCGCCGCCGGATACAACTTTGAGAGGATCACGTAGGTTCGGAAGGCCGCGTTTTCCTGATATCGTCGAACTGGATTTTTGATTTCTTCTTGGCTGGGTAGGATGCTACTGTAATTCTCGACCTATGTTCTTCGAGACCCACAGACTGTGTATGTGTTGTTCTTGCGCATGTCCTTCTGACATGTGCGGAAACGGTTTGTGGGCTTTGCGAGGAGCGCCTCCAACGCTTATCAATTAAGCATCAGTTCTGAGTAGTTCCTCAAACGGCCCACGATCTCGCGATCGCGGGCCGTTTTGTTTTGTACGAAAGCCAATCCTTTAAGGAGGACTTATGAATTCCCCAGAAGCAAGAAAGAATCCGGTAACCCGTGTATTAACCCAAACGCTCACGCCTATTCGCCTGGCTGTGATTTCCCTGGCTTTTCTGCTCTCAACCGGCGTACTGGCACAAAACCTCAACTGGGAAGGCCAGACCGGGGCATTCGTTACGCCCTTTGCGTACACGAGTTCCTCTCCCGCCAGCGGCTTTGGCCACCCCGCGGTAAGCTTCCATTATCTGGATGCCGGTGACGTGATCGGAAACTACTTCCAGACCTCCATCACCATCGGCTTCTTGAAAAGGTTCGAAGCCGGCTATACCCGGTCGTTCAACGCGGCGGGCAGTGACCCAGACCTGAGTCCCTTGTTCGAAGGAGGATTTAACACCTTCCACGCCAAGGCGAATCTCATACCGGAGAATGCATGGAAGACAAATTACCTGCCGGCAATCTCGGCGGGGTTTGTCGTGCGGTCTCAGGTCCGGCACGTGGGCGGAGTCCTCAACGGCGCTGATACCACCAATGGCGATGCCTACCTGGTGGCAACCAAAACCATCACGCAGGTCAAGAAACTTCCCATCGTCCTCAACCTGGGCGGCAAAGCGACCAATGCCGCTGTCTTCGGTATCGCCGGCAATGCCGCGGCCTGGCAGGGAAGGCTGTTCGGAGCGGTGGGTTTTGTGCTGCCCGGTCCTGTGAAGTCCAAGCTCGTGGTGGGCTCGGAATTCGCTCAGCAGCCCCATCACATCCAAGGGTTGCCTGGGGCGACATTGCCTACCACGCTGACCTACTTCGTCCGGGTACTCCCCAACCCGGAACGGCCCATCAATGTGGATTTTGGAGTGGCACAGGCCGCAGGCGCGGTGCTGCCTGGCGCGGACGTGCACGCCAGGGCTCAATTCGCAACCGGGATCTCGTATCGCTTTTGAACAACGGCGGCGCCTGCGTGTGCTCGCCCATGCCGTCATGAGCGGGGTCACAAAAGAGCGTGACTTGCATCACACTCAGACTCGCTGCGGTTGTCGATAATCAGGCCGTTGTTCCCACCGGGTTCGCGGCGGAGATGTGACCTTGGATCACAACAGTCAGAAGCGGCGCCGTACGGGCAGTGCGCAGGGCATCTGGCACCGGCGCTGTTGTCCCTGTCCTTGTCCTTGCCGGTAACGGCATCCCCACACACCAAGCACCACAATATAGATAGAATCAACGAGCACTCCGCCAGAGTGCATGGAGCACGGTATGAAGATCGCAAAAGATATTACAGAGCTGATCGGACACACCCCGCTGGTCCAACTGAACAAGGTGACCGCAGGCTGCCGGGCTATGGTGGCCGCCAAGCTGGAGAGCTTTAATCCCAACAACAGCGTGAAGGACCGCATCGGCGTCAGCATGATTGCGGCGGCCGAGCAGGCGGGCAAGATCCGCCCGGGAAAGACCGTGCTCATCGAACCGACCAGCGGCAACACCGGCATTGCCTTGGCGTTTGTGGCTGCGGTGAAGGGCTACCGCCTGATCCTGACCATGCCCGACACTATGAGCATGGAGCGCCGCATCCTGTTGCGGGCCTTCGGAGCGGAGCTTGTCCTCACCCCCGGCTCGAAGGGCATGAAGGGAGCCATGGCCAAGGCCGAGCAGATTCTGGCTGAGACTCCAAATGGATTCATCCTGCAGCAGTTCGCCAATCCCGCCAATCCGAAGATCCACTTCGAAACCACCGGGCCCGAGATCTGGGAGGATACCGATGGCAAGGTCGATATCCTCGTCTCCGGGGTGGGAACCGGCGGCACGCTGACCGGCGTGACCGAATACATCCGGCCGAAGAAGCCGGCGTTCAAGGTGATTGCCGTCGAGCCCACCGAGAGTCCGGTGCTCGCCGGGGGACAGCACAGCCCGCACAAGATACAGGGCATCGGCGCCGGCTTTGTGCCCGAAGTGCTGCGGACGGATTTCATCGACGAGATTGTCCAGGTTTCGAGCGAAGATGCTATTGTGATGGCTCGCCGCCTGGTCCAGGAAGAGGGCCTGCTGGTGGGCATCTCGTCCGGCGCCGCCGTGCAGGCCGCGGTTACGGTGGCGCGCCGGCCGGAGAATGCCGGCAAGCTGATCGTGGTGGTGGTGCCCGATTTCGGAGAGCGCTACCTGAGCAGCATCCTTTTCCAGGCTCTGCGGGAGGAAGCGCAGCACATGGAAGCTGTGCTGGTTTGAGCTTTTGAATTATGGCAGGCCTATTCAAGTCGGCTCGCGAGTACGTCGCCTCGGTCTTTGACCGGGATCCCGCGGCCAAGTCCTGGATCGAAGTCCTGCTCTGCTACCCGGGCCTGCACGCCTTGTGGGCGCATCGGGTGAACCACTGGCTGTGGACGCACCACCTGCGGCTGCTGGCGCGATTCCTGTCGCAGGTTGCGCGCCTGCTGACGGGGATCGAGATCCATCCCGGGGCGCAGATCGGCCGCCGCTTCTTTATCGATCACGGCATGGGCGTGGTCATCGGCGAGACCACCATCATTGGGGATGACGTAACCCTCTACCAGGGCGTGACCCTGGGCGGAACCGGCAAGGAAAAGGGCAAACGCCACCCAACCCTGCGCAACAACGTGGTGGTGGGAGGCGGATCCAAGATCCTGGGCAACATCACTATCGGCGAGAACTGCCGCGTGGGCGCAGGATCGGTGGTGCTAAACGATGTCCCGGACAATTCCACCATCGTGGGCGTCCCCGGGCACATCATCTTTCGCGATGGGAAGCGGGTGGTCATCACCGATCCGAAAGAGATCCGTGATCCGCTGTCGGATGCCCTGGCGGCGCTGGCCGACCAGGTTCAGAAGCTGGAGGAGACGGTCAAGGAGCTGGCGCGGGAAAAGGAGCAGAACGTCCCCACAGCAGGTTCCAAGACCAGATAGCCGTTCTGGTGTCAACGAAGACGGGAGCGGTCATGCGCCTCCTCGCGGGAGAGGCAGCGGCCATCCGTCTTCAGCAAGGGCTTGCGTGCGAGGGCCCGGCGCATGGCGCCTTCATAGCCGTCCCCTTCGAGCATGCGCTCTTTCAAAATCGCGGCCAGAAGGCGGGACACAATGGTGTCTTTTCGGGCGGCCTCAAGGCGTACCCAGCGAGCGACGTTTTCCTCCAGGGTGACGGTAATGTTGCGCAGCCGAGACTTCATGACACGAGTATAGTGCCACTATTTCCGTGTCAACTGTTGCCCTCGCTGGAAAAGTAGGCGCGATCCACGAGCGCGACGCCTAAACAGACGTTAAAAAAAGGCCCCCTTCCGGGGGCCTGCTGATAGAAATCTGAAATGCGGTCCTACTGCGCCGCGCCGACGGTTTGCATGCCCGTGCTGCTGGCGTGGGTGCTGGCCGCGGGCGAGAAGAAGTTGTGGTCGTAGAGATTGCGGTACATGCGGCCGGCGATCTCCGCCGCCTTGGGACCGAAGGTGGGACGCCCGCCGCGCAGGAAGACCACCACCACGATGCGTCCGGAGTTGGTCTTGGCGTAGGACCCGAACCAGCCGAAGCGGGTGCCGTCGTGCGAGCAGGTGCCGGTTTTGCCCAAAACCTGTTCTTCGCTGAAGTTGTAGCGCAGGCTGCGCGCGGTGCCGTACTCGACCGCGCCGGCCATCCCATCCGCCATCGAGGGGACCAGCGGCGCGATATCAAGCTGGCGCTTCACTTTTGGCTGAAATCCCGCGACTTCTTCCGGCCGGGTGGGATGCTGCAGGTAGAAGAGCGTGCCACCGTTGGCTATGGCCGCCACCAGCGCGCCCAGTTGCAGGGGCGTCACGGAGATGCTTTCCCCGAACGAGCACATCTTGGCCACGCCGCCGGCCTTGGAAGCCAACTCCTGGCTGGGGAACACGCCTAGGTGCTCGCCACCGATGTTGTAACCGGCCAGCTCGCCCAGGCCGAACTCGTGCGCGTAGTAGCTGACCTTCTCGAACCCGAGCCGGCGTCCCAACGCTTCGAAATAGGCGTTGTTGGAGTGCGCCAGGGCATCGGTGAGGTTCATGCGCGAGCGGGCGCCGAGCGTGACCTCGGTGTGCTTGTCGACGATGCGTTCGTTCAGAGCCGCCAGCGCTACCGTCAGCTTGATGGTCGAACACGGCTGCGCCCCGCTGGAGAGCGCCAGCTTCTGGTTGACCATGCTCAGCACCCGGCCGCTGTCGGGATCGACGGCCACCACCGTGCCGTTCATGTTGCCCAGGGCCTCGATGGCGGCGGCGCGGACCACCGGATCTTCGCCTGCGATCACGTCGCCCTCGGTGATGTCGTCGGCGTACGAGCTGGTGTAGAAACGCTCGTAGGAACGGCGGTGCCGGCGGGCGGTGCTGCGGGTGGCGCGGGTATGCCGGAGGCGGGCGAGGTGCTTCTGCGTGCGTGGCGTCTCGGTGATGCGTGCCGAGGAAGCGCTCTTGTTGGCGCGGGTCGAGCGCGTTGCGGCGCTCGCCGGCAGCAGAACTGCGATACATATGATCAGGACGAGATGAGCGACGAAGCCTGGTTTCAACATTGTGCCTAATACCTGAATT
>Ga0181518_10005970_pt1 | contig 10323 bp, 8 predicted proteins | sample PEATcosm2014_Bin_28_FD_119751 | JGI IMG/M metagenome (GOLD analysis project Ga0181518, IMG submission 119751) | Peatland microbial communities from MTU Mesocosm Facility, Houghton, MI, USA - PEATcosm2014_Bin01_60_metaG | ecosystem: Environmental > Terrestrial > Soil > Wetlands > Peat | place... | reverse complement strand
GCCGCATACTCCAGCCCCGCCCGGCCCGCCTGGTAATCTTCATCCATGAAGTTGTACTGAATCTGGCAGAACGACCAATCGTAAGCATCCACGATCGGGTGGAAGAGCGGCGCTTCGTCGTGAAAGGAAAAACCCGCATGTTTGATTCTCCCATCGGCCAGCGCCGCCTCCAGGAATTCTGCCACCCCAAGCGGGCTGAGCTTCTTCCACATATCCTCCGACAAACCGTGTACGAGGTAGAAGTCAATATAATCGGTTTGCAACCGCTCCAGTTGCTGGTCCAGGAATCGGTCCATGTCCGCCCGGCTCTCCACAAACCAACTCGGCAGCTTCGTCGCCAAATGAATGTTCCGCCGCTCCCGTTTCAGCGCCTTCCCCAGAAACACCTCGCTCATCCCCGCCTGGAACGGCACCGCCGAATGATACACGTAAGCCGTATCGAAATAATTGACCCCGTGGCGGATCGCATAATCCACCATCCCCTGGGCCTTCTCCTCGTCAATCAGGTGCGCCTGGCCGCCGATGATCGGCAGCCGCATGCACCCAAAACCCAGAATCGAGAGCTTTTCACCGGTCTTCCCGGCTGGTCTATACAACATACGACGCTGCCCAGCATATCCCCCGGCCCCGACACTTCAACCGCGAAATGCAGGACTTTGGATGCTGCTTGACAAGGGGGCGGACAAATCCGTTAATGGCGACGGAAAGGCTGATGCAACGCCGTGACCACTGACAAATACAGTCCGCCGAAATACTTTCAAATCCGCCGCAAGATCGTCGGGGCAATTCAACGGGGCGAATTGCTGCCCGGCGCGCCGGTGCCTTCGGAGAACGACATCATCGCGAAATATCAGGTCAGCAATACCACCGCCCGCAAGGTGCATCACGACATGGAGAGGGAAGGATGGGTCACGCGCATCAAGGGCAAGGGGACGTTCGTGCGCGATTTCCCCGTGCTGCGCGCCATTAACCGGATTTTCGGTTTCACGCGGAATATGATCGAGGCCGGGCGAAAACCGGCGACCAGGCTCATCGGGTTCCACCTGCGCGAGGAGGACCATTCGCAGACCATCAACGGACGCCTGTTCACGCTCAAAGGGCCGTTCTGCGAAATCGAGCGCCTCCGGCTGGCCGACGGCATCCCGATGATGAAGGAGACGCGCTATATCTCGTTGAATCTGTGCCCGGACATCCAGCGGCAGAACCTGGAGCAGTCGCTCTACCAGGTCTTCGAGAAGCACTACGGCATCCATTTGACGGAGATCAACCAGATGCTCAGTGCGATTGTGCTCGAAGGGGAATGGCTGACGGTCTTTCAGGTGGAAAGGCCCATCCCGGCCTTCCGGGTGGAGGGGGCGTCATTCTGCGGCAAGGACATCATTGTCGAAATGGAGAACGCGGTCTATCGCGGCGACATGTACCGCTTCGCGGCCAAGGCCGTCCGGTAAGCCTTTGGGAGCCAAAAACCCGCGCAAGACACTGGAAACGCACCTTTTACGCCGCGCGATGCACAAGGGAGTGCTACCTGAGCGCGACGCTCGCGCCATGCCTGCGCCCCGCGGTCGGGCGTCGGCGGTGGCGAAGGGGGAGGTGAGGCCCCCTTGACAGGAACCCAAGTAACTGTTACTTAGTGCGTCAACGCTCAATAGTTTGGACAACTGGGCCGGAATCGGCCAGACATTGCCCTGAGACTGTCGGTAACTGATGAATAAACGACTAAGAGAAATTCGCCACGTGGCGCTGGACATGGACGGCACGATTTACAGCGGCGGCACGCTGTTCAAATCCACCGTGCCGTTTCTGGCTTTGCTGGGGGAATTGGGCGTCGGGCACACATTCCTGACCAACAACTCCTCCATGAGCGCCAAGGATTACCTCGCGCGGTTGCGCCAGATCGGCATCGCGGCGACCCCGGACCAGCTCTACACCTCGACGCAGGCGACCATCGAGTATCTGCGGGAACATAAGCCGGCGGTGCGACGGTTGTTCGTGCTCGGCACCGCCAGCATGAGCCGGGAACTGGAAGCCGCCGGGTTTATGCTGACGGCAGACAGCGCCAGCGACGAGCCGGATGGGGTGTTGGTGGGGTTCGACACGGAGTTGACGTTCTCCCGGCTGTGCCGCGCGGCGTATTGGATCAGCAAAAGCAAACCCTTCGTCGCCACGCACCCTGATCGGGTCTGCCCGACGGACCAGCCAACCGTTCTAGTGGATTGCGGCGCCTTATGCGCCGCTTTGGAGCAGGCTGCCGGGCGCGCCCCGGACGCGGTGTTGGGCAAACCCGATCCCTGCATGTTGCGAGGCATTTTGAGCCGCCACGCTCTGGCGCCGGAGCAGCTCGCCATGGTGGGAGACCGTTTGTACACGGACATGGCAATGGCTCACCGGGCCGGGGCCCTGGGGGTGCTGGTGCTGACCGGCGAGACCACCGCGGCGGCGGGGGCTAATCATTCGCCGACGCCCGACTTGGTGGTGTCCGGGCTGGCTGAATTCGGCGAACGGCTGCGGCGGGCGCGGCAAGAGAAAGGTTCGCGGTGAAGAACACCGAAGGTAGGGCGCGTCACTCCGTGCGCGCCGTGAATGCCGGGGACGGATCGAACTTGGCCGGTCTCCGTGTGGATGCCGGCGCGCACGGAGTGACGCGCCCTGCCGGTGCTGGGGACCCGCACCCAGCCGAGCAGCGCCAAAGCGCGTTGCGGGCGCTCAAAGAAGGGCCACTGGACATTCTCGTCATCGGCGGCGGCATCGTCGGCGCGGGCATCGCTCGGGACGCGGCGATGCGCGGACTGCGGGTCGGGCTGGTCGAGCAACACGACTTTGCCTTTGGCACGAGCAGCCGTTCGACCCGGCTGCTGCACGGCGGGCTGCGTTACTTGGCGCAAGGCCACGTCGGCCTGGTGCGGGAAGCGAGCGTCGAGAAGAAGGTGATTCACCACATCGCGCCGCATCTGGCGGACCCGTTGCCGTTCATCTTCCCGACCTATCGCGGCAACCGGAACTGGGTGCTCTGGCAGTTGAAGATCGGCGTGAAGCTTTACGACCTGCTCTGCCGCGGGCGCAACCTCGGCAAGTCCACGTGGCTCAGCCGGAGCCAGGCGCTGCAACGCGTGCCGGGCCTGGCCGCCGCCGGCCTCAAAGGGGCGGTGCGGTACTACGACGGCTTCACGAACGATGCGCGGCTGACCCTCGACACGCTGCGCTCGGCGGCGAAGGGCGGGGCAACCGTGCTGAATTACTGCCGCTTCGAGGGCGCAGCGCGGTCGGAGGTTTGGCAGTGCGAACTCGAGGATTGCCTGACGCAGAGCACTTTCCCAGTGCGCGCCCGGGCCGTGGTGAACGCCACCGGGCCGTGGGCGGACGGGCTGCCGCATAGCCGGGTCAAATTGCGCCTCACCAAAGGCATTCACCTCGTCGTCGAGCACGCCCGGCTGCCGGTGACCGAGACCGTCGTCATGACCGAAGGCAACCGCATCCTCTTCGCCCTCCCGTGGGGCCAGCGGACCATCCTCGGCACGACGGACACCGACTACGACGGGCCGCTCGACGACGTGCGGGCGGACGCTACAGACCTCGGGTATGTGTTGCAGATAACGAACCAGTTTTTCCCGGCGGCGAAGCTGGTCGAGGCGGACGTGATCAGCGCGTGGGCCGGGCTGCGGCCGTTGGTCGCGGACCCGGGCGGGAAGCCGTCGGACATATCGCGCGCACACGAGATTCACAATCCCGAGCCGGGTTGGTGGGATGTGGCGGGGGGCAAGCTTACGACCTACCGTCTGATGGGGGAGCAGACGGTGGACCAGATTGTTAAAGAGTTAAAAAGGTTAAAGGAGTTAAATGGGGAGTCGGGGCGGTGCCGCACGGCGGAGGAGCCGTTGCTGCCGACGGCGGAGACTGGCGGGGTGAGTGGAATCCTGCCGCCGGAGTTCAGCCGGAAGACCGTGGAACACTACGCGGCCCGGGAGTGGGCCGTGCATTTGGACGACGTGATGGTGCGGCGGACGAGTTGGCACTACTACTTCAGGGACGCCACAGCCAAGGCACAGCAGGTGGCTGGCTGGATGGCCGAACTGCTCGGTTGGACGGAGGCCCAGCGGTCGGCCGAAATGGCGCGTTACGGCCAGATCGGTAGTTGCCTGACCAGCCAAAAGCCCCAATGCTCGGCTGAAGTGAAGCAACGGCATGATCGGCCTCCTGTTCCAGTGGTTTAGGCCCGCCCCGCCAACGCCGCGGTTGCCCCCGGCGGAGGTGGCGCGGCTCTACCCGCGCTACCGCTGGCGCGTCTTCGAATCGGCGTTCATCGCCTACGCCACCTTCTACATCGTGCGCAATAACTTTGCGCCGGTGTCAAAGGAAATCGGCGCGGCGCTGCATTACGACAAGGCCATGATTGGCGACATCCTGGCCGGGACGGCCCTTGCTTACGGCCTGGGCAAACTGGTGATGGGCTACTTCGCTGACCGGAGCGACGCGCGGAAATACGCCGCCGCCGGCATGTTGCTGACGGCGGCGCTCAATTTCATCTTTGGCGCGACAACCCATTACTGGACGCACCTGTTCCTCTGGACGCTCAACGGGTTCGTGCAGGGGATGGGTTACGGCCCTTGCACGCGCGGATTGTCGCATTGGTACAGCGTGAAGGAGCGCGGGGCCATCTTCGGCGTATGGAACATCTCGCACAACGTCGGCGGCGGCATCGCCGGCTACCTGGCCGCCAAGTGCGCCGAGCATTGGGGCTGGGCTTCGGCGTTTTACGTGCCGGGCGTGATCGCGACGCTGTGCGCCTTCTACCTGTTCTGGCGGATGCGCGACACGCCGCAAGCCGAGGGCCTCCCGCCGGTGGAAGAATACAAGAAGGATTATCCGCCCGAAGAAAGGGAAGACCACGAAAAGGAACTCAGCGCGCGCGAGCTGCTCTGGAAGTATATCCTGCCGAACAAAATGCTATGGGTGCTCTCCATCGCGAACATCTTCGTCTATATCGCCCGCTACGCGATGGTGGATTGGGGGCCGACCTACCTCAAAGAGGTCAAGGGCGCATCGCTGGCCGAAGGCGGTTTTAGCACGCTGGTGATCGAGTTCGCCGGCGCGGCGGGGATGCTGACGATGGGGTGGCTTTCCGACAAGCTCGGCGGCCGGCGCGGGCGCGTGAGCGTCATGGCGATGATCCCGTTGCTGGTGGCCTTCGCGGCCATCCGCGTCACACCCAAAGGCATGTTGTGGCTGGATATGACGCTGTTCGCGGTGATCGGCTTCTTTGTTTATACGCCGGTGATGTTCTCGGGCGTGATGTCCCTGGACCTGACGACCAAAAAGGCCGTCGGCACGGCGGCGGGGTTCGTGGGCTTCTTCGGCTACGTCGGCCGGGTCATCCAGGGCAAGGGCCTTGGTTGGCTGGCACAGTACTACGGCTGGGACCCCGCGCTCTGGGCCGTGCTGGGCTGCACCGCGATTGGCATCATCCTGCTGGCCTTTCTCTGGAACGTGCGGCCCAGAGGATGACGGACGGCAGAAAGAGGGCGGACCCGGGATGTTATTTGAGCGTGCTGCTTGAAAAACGCGACCATCTTCTCCGGCGCGTCATCGGGGTACATGTGTCACCCGTTGTGGACGACAAACTCAACCGGCGCATTGGTGGAGTTGATCCTCCGGGCGGCTTCCACTGCGCGTTCCCGGGTCTTGAAGTCCACAATCAGGTCGTTCCTGCCGGCGATATGAAGGACCGGGCACGGCTTGGCCTGATTCAGTAATTGGGCGTCGCTTGCCGCCACCGGGGCGACGGCGGCCAGGGAGTCGCCGCATTCGAGATTTCCGGCATGATCGGCGCGCTCATCGGCGGCTGGCTGAGCGACCGGCTGTTCGGCGGGCGCGGCTTCCGCTCCTGCGTGTTTTATATGGCCTCGGCCGGGCTCTCGATCCTACTGTTTTGGAAAGTGGCGGGCGAGTCCCGTCTGGCTCAACACCCTGCTCCTCTTACGGACTCCACGCCGTGCGATAAAAGCGTCCTTGGAAGCCGGACGCCGGGGCGTCCGTGTACTGAATCGAGGGGAAAGGGAGATTCGTGTAGTTGGTCAGCGTCAGCCAATCCGTCAGGTTGGTGGAGGCTTCCAGACAAAAGGTGATGTTCGTGGGCGCGGTGATAGTAAGCTGGCAGGCGCCGCCGGGCAAAAGATCTATTCCGTTGAACAGGATGTCCGGCGCAGGAACGTATTTAATTGTGACGCAATCGCCCCCGGAAGTGCCCGTGACATAGACGTTGTCGCTGCTGTCCACAGCCAGGGCGGATGCTTGAGAGCCGCCCGGTGCGTCGTAGCGGTTGGTCCACAGAGGCGTGCCGCCGCTCGAATAGGCGATGGTCAGATAGTCGTAATTGCTGCTGGCGCCCCAGGAATAGCCGGTCACATAGACGTTGCCGCTGCTGCCCACGGCCAGGGCTTGGGCGTAGTCGTTGGTGTGGCCTGGCCCGTCGTAGCGGTTAGTCCACAAAAGGGTGCCAACGCTGGAATAGGCCGCAGTCAGATAGTCGTAGCCGGTGGAGCCTACCCCATAACAGCCAGTGACATAAACGTTACCATTGCTTCCCACGGCAATGGCGTTCGCGTAAGCCGGGAAAGAACATTGCGCCACTTGCTGGTTAGCCCACAAGAACGCGCCCCCGCTGGAGTAGGCGGAGGTCAGATAACCACCGCATTGCGCTCCCATTACATCATACACATTCCCGCTGTGACTCGCCGCAACAATCACAGGAGGGAATATCTCGCAACCATTGCAGGAATTGACCCACCGGGTTGCTCCTGTTGAGGAATAGGCAACGAGTGCATACCCCCAAGCGGGACCTTCCGTGGCCTGATCAGTGTAAACGATGACATAGACATTTCCGGCGCCATCCACGGCCAGGGCCGCAGCTAGACAATCGGTAAGTGTTGATTGAGCCCCGCCGCTGTAGAGATTCGTCCACAGAGGCGTGCCAATGCTGGAGTAAGCCAGTGTCGCACAACTGTGATATTCCGTGTTGCGCAAAGCATAGCCTGTGACATAGACGTTGTTGCTGTTGTCCACAGCCACGGCAGTGGCGAAAGCATTGAGGTTGGCTGGTCCACTGTAGTAGTTGGTCCATAATGAAGCGCCATTGCTGGCATAAGCAATGGTTTCGTACTTGTTGGGGATTCCCATCACCCCGTGCCAAATGCCTGTCACATAGATGTTGCCGCTGTTATCAAGGGCCATACTTGAAACCAAGGTCGGGAAGGTGCCCCCGATGTTTGTCCAGAGGGGCACCCCGCTGCCCGAGTACTTAATTATCAACTCCTGCCACCCGAGCTGGGCGGCCACGATCACGTTGCCCTCGGCGTCCACGGCGACATTCGTGCCCGAGGCACCGGGATACCGCTGAACCCAGGCTTGGACGGCTGGCCCGGCGCGCAACGTCGGCGCCAGCAAAAGCAGGCAGAGAGGCAGCAGGAGCCAAGTCCCGGCGACTCCCCTCGGCTCGGTCGTCTTTGAGGATGGGCTTGGTACAGATGTCGGGCCCCGGAGGCTCCTAGGCAGCCAACTGCGCAAGCCATGAACGTTGCGCTTCATAACTCCGAACCAGAGTAAACCAGAAACCGTCCCCCGCGTCAAGCCCGGGAAGGATGGTATTCTGCGCCTGCCAGCGGACTTTGCAGGCGGAACGGTGGTGATTGAAACAGGTTCACCCAGTGGGTGAGGGGGGCTGTAGCTTGCATTGTTTTTGCCTGCTGTCCGTCCAAAGCTCTCATTTTCGCGAGGACTTCTTGTGCAAACGCAGCAGCCCGCTTTCCCAATCACCAGTCACCAGTCACCAATCACCAATCACCAATCACCCCGCCCGCACCTTTGCCGCGCCGTTCCGGCCTCGACTTTCTCATTCCGCGCGCATAGCGGCGAGGATCTTGGCCCCTTCCTTCGAGCGGCGGAAATACCAGATGAAGAACAGCGAGAAGGCGGCCAACAAGACGGCGCCGCCCCACAACCGCAGTTGCGGATGATCGGCCAGGCCGCTGCCCAGGAGGGCGAAGATGAAGCTCTCGGGCAGGTATCCCACAAACGAAGCGGCGAGGAACGTCCCCAATGGGATGGCCGTGACGCCGGCCAGATAGTTGGTGAGAAAGTTGTTGCCGACCGGGCAGAGCCGAATCAGCAGCACGACCATGAAGCCGTGCTGGCCGAGCAAATCATCGAACCGTTGCAGGCGCCGGCCCATGCGGCGCGCCACCAGTTCGCGACCCAGGTGCCGCGAGTAAAGAAACGGCGCGATGATGGCCAGCGTCATGGCCACTTGCGACCACAAGGTGCCCAGGACCACGCCGAACATCGCCCCGCCCACCGCGGACAGCACAATGCGGGGAAAGCCGATCGACACCAGACCCGTGCCCGCCGCGGCGTAGGCCAACCAGGCCCAGCCGCCCCATTGCGCCAGCCATTGCTGTAGCCGCGCGACCCGCTCGAACGTCGCCCCCCGGCTCCAGGGCGTCAGCGTCAGCAGCCACGTCGAGACGATGAGGAATCCGGCCAGCAACAAGACCCGCCAAACGTCGCCCAGGGCGGAACGCGGCGGGGCCGGGGCGGCAGCCTGTGTGCCACCCGATGCGGGCGCTGACTCTTGCATACCGCCTTCGATGCTATTCACCCCGTGCCGGTTAATCCAGCCGCAAAGCGCCGCAAGATTCTTTGCGCAACGCCACAACCCGCTTTCCCCATGTAACCCATGTAACCCATTTAACTTATTTAACTCATGTAACTCATTTAACCCCTTTACCCCCTTGTTTGCCCTTTGTGCCGTCACCACACTTCCACCGGCCCCTTTGGCACCGGAATGTGCCCCGGCTGGGGGCTGCCCGGTCCCGCCATAAAAGAAGCCACCAGCGGCGCGGGGCGGAAGCGCGGTTTCAATTCGCCGGCTTCATCCACGAACTGCTGACGCCAGCGGCGGTAGTATTCGAGCAGCTCGTAAAACTCGGCGCGAGTCGAGACGCGCACCACGCGCCGGTTGAACTCGTTGGCCGGGCCGAACCGCTTCGCATGCCACGGCGCGACTTTGCGGAACATCCGGCAACCGTGCGCTTCGCCAAAAACCTCAATCATCAAATCCAGGTGGCGGCACATCACCCGCACTCGCTCCTCGAAGGAAGGCTCGGGGAGAAGCTGGCCTGTCTTGAGGTAATGCCGCGTGTGCTGGAAAATCCAGGGATTGTAAAACGCGCCGCGGCCGATGCTCACGCCGGCGCAGCCCGTCTGCTCGAGCATCACTTTCGCCGCCTGCGGCGTGGTGACATCCCCATTGCCGATCACGGGCACTCTCTTCAACGCCTGCACCACCGCCCGGATGCCGGCCAGGTTGACCGTGCCGGAAAATCCCTGCTCGCGCGTCCGGCCATGAACGATGACCGCCGACACCCCGGCGTCCTCAAGCGCGCGCGCCAGGTCCGGGGCCGTGATGTTTTGGTCATCCCAGCCAAGCCGCATCTTGGCGGTGACGGGTATCTTGACGGCATCTACCACCCCTTTCACCAGGCGCGCCGTTTTGTCCAACTCCGTCATCATCGCCGACCCGCCGCCGACGCGGCAGACCTTGCGCACCGGACAGCCCATGTTGATGTCGGCACAGGCGATGCCAAGGGACTCAAGATAGACTGCGGCCTCGCGCATTTCTTCCGGCACCGAGCCGAAAAGTTGCGCGGCCAGCGGCCGGTCGGCGGGGGAAGTTTCGATCAGCTTGAGGGCTTTGGCCTTCTTTTCCAGCAGGGAGCGGGCGTTGACCAGGTCGGTGGTGGCCAGGCCGACACCGCCCAACTCGCGGACCGTCAGGCGAAACGGCAGGTTGGTGTAGCCTGCCAGCGGCGACAGAAACAGGTTGGAAGCCAATGTCAGCGGTCCCAGACGCATCGCCCACACTATAGCCGCGGCTGCCAACCAACGCGATTCCCATTCAGTGGAATTGCCGTCGTCCGGCAGGGCCACTGCCAAAGTCTATAGATGAAGGGCGGAGCGCCGACGTTCTCGCCGGCTTAGACCGCTGGAATTCAGATAGGATGCGCAGCACCGAAAAAATGACCCTGAGCCACTGCCATTTCTGGGTTTGCCTTCCCCCACGAGCCTTCTGGAATTATCCTGCTCCCCGTCCCGCCGCCAACACCCCGCACGTTGCCCGGCGGGGCGCCCGGTCAACTCCTCGGCGAGACGCCTGTGTCGCATTGACGGGTTCTGCCCGTTTTGCCGCCTTGACGCGCCGTCGTAAGCGCATACCATAAGCCAATAATTTATGAGTCGGGCCTCGCGCTTTTCCCTGCTGCCAGTATGACCGAG
>Ga0181518_10005965_pt1 | contig 10326 bp, 18 predicted proteins | sample PEATcosm2014_Bin_28_FD_119751 | JGI IMG/M metagenome (GOLD analysis project Ga0181518, IMG submission 119751) | Peatland microbial communities from MTU Mesocosm Facility, Houghton, MI, USA - PEATcosm2014_Bin01_60_metaG | ecosystem: Environmental > Terrestrial > Soil > Wetlands > Peat | place... | reverse complement strand
GAAGTCGGCGATGTGATCACGCGGTTCGGCGGCAAGGATGTGCATGGCGCCCGTCAACTGAAGCTCTCGGTGGCAGAGATCAAACCTGGTCAGACTGTTCCGGTTGAGGTTCTGCGCGACGGTTCGGCCAAGCCGCTCCGGGTCACCATCAGCCAGGCATCCAATAGCGACCTCCTCGCCAAGGCGGCCCGAAATGCCTATGAACAGGATCCTGGTGCGCTGCAGGGAGTGATTATAGGTGAGCTCAACAGCGAATTCCGGCAGAAGCTCAGCATCCCCCGTGATGTGCAGGGTGCGGTGGTGCTCGATCTCCACGCGTATTCGGCGGCTGCGCAAGCAGGTCTCCGGCCCGGCGACGTTATTCTATCCATCAACCGCAAGGAAGTCAGGAACGCGGGGGAGGCTTCGACATTGACGCAAAACGCCAAGGACAAGCGCACGCTGTTACGGGTATGGAGCAATAGCGGCAGTCATTTCATTCTCATCGAGGACTAAGAGCCATGGAAGCGCGCGCGAACGCCACACGATTTTTCGGGGCCTTCAATTTTATGACCCCGGCGGAAACTGGCCAGTCGATGCGCTACTTGCTGTCTTTGAGCGCCTTACGTTCTTGTCCGCCCTGTGGCACAGGCTGTGCATATAGCCTGATCATGTTGAAGAATACCGAAAACTTGAATACCCAAAATGATGCACTGCCCCTGATCGCAGCCGAGGATTTCAAGGCGGAAGTCCTGCAGTCAAAGCAACCGGTACTGGTTGAGTTCTGGGCTCCCTGGAGCCGGCCATGCCAGGTTTTCGATTCTGTGCTTCAGGAACTAGCCAGCGCCTGTGCAGGCAAGGTCAAGGTGGTCAAAGTCAGCGCGGACGACAATCTCGACCTTAGTCTTTGGTACGATATTCAGTCGGTCCCGACCTTGGTCTATTTTGTCCGTGGAAATCCGTGCCTGCGCATCATCGGCACCGCGACCAAGGAGGCCATTTTGGCCAAACTCAAACCCTTTTCCCAGTAAGCCCTATGCACCCACTATTACTTATCGCAGTCGTCGTCCTCAGCGTGCTGTACGCGCTCGCCTGGCACGACCAACCTGCACGGAATGATCGGCGAACCGATGAACCGTCATCGAAAGCCCAACCGGGTGTGAAGGCCGCACCGCAACTCAAAACAGGATTATGAACTCCGCCGATGAGGGTGAACCACGTGCAGCGCAAGTCAGTGGCGCCGTCCGGGAGAAGTGTTTCGTTTGCGGCAAACCGGTCGAGGGACAGGGCTGTTGCAAGATACACCGTGAAGAAGGGGGGCCATTGATTTTCTGTTGTCCCGACTGCGTGATTCAATACTTGGACTCAACGCGTAATCCGGACGACGCGCGCGCGCACGAACTTCAGGTCTATCAGGACAGCGTTCGTTTCCTGGTCGGAGAAGGCGAACCGAGATCATGAATACCCACCCACGCAATAGGACAAAGGCCACATCTCAGACCACAGTTACAACTTTGGTGGTGGATGATTCTCCGTTCATGTTGAAAATCCTCGCTCACATTCTGGAAGAAGCCGGCAATTTCGATCTCGTTGGCACTGCAACCGATGGATCCCAGGCTCTTCGCCATGTGTCGATGGTGTCGCCCGAGTTGGTCCTGATGGATGTCCACATGCCGCGTCTCAACGGCATACAAGCCATACGATACATCAAGCAGCGTGAGCACCCGCCTGCCATCATCATCGTCACCTCGGATGACAGTCAGATTACGAAAGCGATGGCTGAGGAGGCGGGGGCCGATGGATTCGTCAGCAAGGAAGGCAACCTCCGGCAGCAGTTGATGGGCGCCCTCCAGGACCTGTTCGAGCCCAACGGCGCGAAGCGCGCGAAAACCAGGAACACTGTAAATGAAACCTGCCTTTCTACCAACATGGCCTCGGATAACGGACTTGGGAACTTCGCCACGCGTGAGCGGTTCGGTTCTGCCTTGGGTAAGTTTGCGATTCAGGCAACTGACTCTGGCAAGGCCACTGCGCCATGCGGAACACCCTCTTTGGGAAGCGCACAGCGCCCGCAAGCGCGATGCCCGCATAGCATCCGGCACACAGTCAGCCTGCCAGACGACAGCACGATAAGGTTTTGAAGCAGTGAAAACGCCCAGAATCAATCCCCAGCCAACAAACGCTTTCACGCTGCATGCTCCCGTGTTGCCACAACTCCCGGAGAGACTCCGCGGATTGGTGAACGCCGCGTATGCCTCATATGGAGGCGCTGAAAATATGAAGTTAAACGATTGGCGTGATCTGGAGCTGGAACTCAAATCCAGACTTGAAAATGAATACCAAGAACATCAGCAATAACAGGAATCTCTTCGTAGCCTCCTTAAACGCCGTGCCCGCGTGCCAAATGCGGGACGGGGACACCGACTGGTTTCCAGCCGTGGACGTAACCGAGACCGGGCAAGAGTACGTGTTCGACGTAGACCTGCCTGGTCTCAAACCCGAGGAGATACAACTGCGTGTGCGTAGCGACGGGCTTTACATTAGCGGGCAGCGGGTGCCCAGGCATCGGGGCGGGGAACCCGTGCGGGTGGAGCGTCCCGCTGGTGCCTTCGTTCGCCAGTTGCCATTGCCACCGGACGCATGCGGAGAAATCCGGGCCACCTTTGGCGAGGGAATTCTGGAATTGCGCGTGCCCAGGGCACGCCCCTACAGCAGGCCCGAACAAGCCAAAGCCGTCGCTCTCGAACCCGAAAAGGTTGCGCCATGACCACGCCCGCGATTGAACTGGCCCTGCAGATTCGTTCCGAGGATGGCCTGCACCGATGGAAGTGTCACGCGGGCGTCTTTGATTTAGCAATGGAGAGCCCATGAAAACAACCGCCTCCATCCCGAATCTGGTGGCTGTGCGGACGTCGCCGGGGGTGTTGCTGGCCAGGGTGTCGGGCAACTGGCGAGAGGGGCCCACGCTACCCGGCGTGGAGGTTGTTCGAGAAACCTTGAGTAAGGAGCCGTCCGTGAAGTCCGTGGAATTCGACACGGCCGGCCTGACCGGCTGGGACTCGCGCTTTGTGGCGTTCATCAGCCAGTGCGCCGGGCTAGTCCGCGGACGCAACATCGAAATCGGCTACGACGGACTGCCGGAGGGCGCGCGCCGATTGCTGCGCCTGGCCCAGGCAGTGCCCGAAAAAGTGGATGCGCACCGCACGCTAGCCAAAGTCTCTTTTTTCCGAAGCGTGGGTGAGCGCACGATCCAGGGGTGGGACGGCATACTGGGGCTCTTCACCTTTTTGGGCCAAAACCTCATGGCGCTGGTGAACCTGCTGCGGGGTCGCGCACAGTTCCGCTGGGCCGACGCCTTTCTGGTCATGGAACAGACCGGCCCCCAGGCGTTGGGCATAGTGGCCATGATCAATTTTTTAGTGGGGCTGATTCTGGCTTTTGTGGGAGCACTTGAACTGGAACGGTTCGGTGCCTCCATCTATGTGGCCGACCTGGTGGGCATCGCCACGGTGCGGGAGATGGGCTGTATCATGACCGGCATCATCCTGTGCGGTCGCACCGGCGCTGCCTTCGCGGCCCAGCTTGGGACCATGAAGGTCAATGAGGAAATCAGTGCTCTGGAAACCTTTGGTCTGTCGCCCATCGAGTTCCTGGTCCTGCCAAGGATGGTCGCTCTGGTCCTGATGATGCCCTTTCTCTGCGTTTTTGCCGACCTGATCAGCATCGCGGGCGGCTTCTTTGTGTCGGTCAGCATGCTGGACATCACCTCCACTGAGTATGTCAACCGCACGATCCAGGCCATTCAATTCAAGAGCTTCCTGCTCGGCATCGTCAAAGGCACCTTCTTTGGGTTCCTCGTGGCCTACACTGGCTGTCTCCGGGGAATCCAGAGCGGCCATACTGCCGCCGCAGTGGGACAGGCCACCACCCGGGCGGTGGTGTCAGGGATTTCTGCGATCATCGCTACGGACGGCATTTTTGCGGTGCTCTGCAACGCGCTGCACATTTGAACGCGGGACATGAACACCGAGGACATCAAAATTGAGATCAAGAAACTGAGCATGGCTTACGGTCCCTACGTGGTCATGCGCGATATTAGTGCCCGCGTCAAACGCGGTTCGGTGTTCGTCATCATGGGTGAAAGTGGCTCGGGCAAAAGCACGCTGCTGCGGACGATGATCGGCCTGCAGCCGCCTGCTCAAGGAGACATCCTCTACGACGGCCGGAGTTTTTGGGGCTCGGACGAAGAGGCGCGCCGCGCTCGGGTGCGCAAGTTCGGTGTACTCTTCCAAAGTGCCGCGCTCTGGAGCTCCATGACCTTGGCGGAGAACGTCGAACTCCCACTGGCTCAATATACTGATTGGCCAGAAGCCGACCGGCAAGAGGTCGTCCGGCTCAAGCTGGCGCTAGTGGGCTTGGCGGGCTTTGAGGACTATTATCCTGCCGAGCTTTCCGGCGGCATGCGCAAGCGGGCGGGACTGGCTCGCGCCATGGCGCTGGACCCGGAAATCCTGTTTTTCGATGAACCCTCAGCCGGGCTGGATCCTGTCCTTTCGCGCAACCTGGACCAATTGATCCTGGAACTGCGCGACACATTGGGCGCCACTGTTGTGGTTGTCACCCACGAACTGGCCAGCATTTTCACCATCGCCGACGACTCGATCTTCCTCGATGCCGAATCGCGGACCGTGAGAGTCCAGGGCAATCCCACGGAACTGCGTGAGCATTCCCCTGACCCGAAGATAAGGACCTTTCTCACCCGCGGCGAATTATCTGGGCGGGGTACGACACCATGAAAACATCCAATCCCACAGCTCTCGGCTTGTTCCTCGTCATCGGTCTGGCATTAGGCGTGGCTGGAGTGCTTATCTTCAGTTCCGGCAACCTTTTCCACCAGCAACAAAAGTCCATCCTTTACTTCGACGGCTCGCTCAAAGGCTTGAACCCGGGCGCTCCTGTGAAATTCCGGGGTGTGACCATCGGCAAGGTGGACCAGATTCTGATCCGCCACAATCAACCCAGCGACGACTACGCCATGCCAGTGATTATTGCGGTTGACAAAAAGCTCGTCCAATCCAAGTCCGATGAGACGCTTCAGATCGGCAGCCAGGCCCACGTGAATGAAAACATCCGTCGGGGTCTTCGTGGCCGCCTGGACGCCGAGAGTCTAGTGACCGGGGTCCTTTACGTGAGCCTGGACATGGTGCCGGCGGCGCCCCCTGCGTTGTTTCATCAGCTCAAGCCCGAGTACATGGAGATTCCGACCATCCCCAGCCAGGTGCAGCGACTCTTGGACCACCTCGAGCAGCTTGACCTGCCCGGAATTTCGGCGAAACTGACTGCTTTGCTGAGTCATTTGGATACCAGCCTGGGCCATTTGGACCTTCCGCAGATCAACGCCGACGTGACCAACCTGCTCGGGGCGGCAAATCAACTTCTCGCCTCACCGGACCTGACCAACTCCGTTGTCTCCCTGCGACGGACGTTGAACCGCGCGGAGGCGCTATTGGCGAGGATTGACGGTCGCGTGGACCCGCTAGCCGACAATCTCACGAATACGCTGTTTGAAGCACAGAAGACACTTGCCGAGGTCCGCCGGGGTGCCCAGAACCTCTCCGACCTGCTGGGCCCTGATAACTCCTTTGGCTCCGATCTTACACAGGCGCTGGAGCAACTAGGTAACGCGAGCCGCGCTGTTGCCGACCTCGCCGAATTCCTGCAACGCAATCCGAACGCTTTGTTAGCAGGGAGGAAGAAACCCAAAGAATGAGGCTTGAAATGAAACGGCCAAGTTATCTCCACCTGCTCCTCATCATGTTCAGTCTGTGCTTGCTCTTGGGCGGATGCGTCATAAAGCCTGCGCGGGTGCCAACGCGACACTTCGTTTTGGTGCCTGGTCCGGCACCCGAGCAGGCCTCGAGCACAGCGCAGCAGTCCTCGGTTGAAGTCGGGTTCGTGAAGATGCCTTCATATCTTCTGCGAGATTCAATGGTTGTCCGCAAGAGCGCCGACGAAGTTGAGTACCTCGAAACTGCGCTTTGGGCCGAGCGGCTGGACCATTCCTTCCGGCAGACGTTGGCGCATAATCTCTCCATGCTGCTGGCCTCGGACCGGGCTTATCTCTCCGCTTTTGAACGCGACCGGTTAGTAGTGCGAGTATCCGTCAATGTGGAACAGTTCGACGTGGATACTGAAGGGCGGGGAACGCTGCTCGCGAAATGGCGGCTCACCGCTGCCGGTGCTGATAAACCCATAAAGATCGGTCAGACTCGCTTGACCAGACCCGGCCCCGCCACGCGCGGCAACCCACAAGCCATCGCCACGACCTTGAGCGCGCTGCTCGCGGAATTCAGTCGGGAGCTGGCGCCAGCGCTCCGAGAATCCGCTCGGGCCAGGCAATGAACCGACTTTTCCATGAGTCGTATCTGCGCGCTGTCCTCGGGTTCGTTGGCATCACTGACATTGACGTGCTGTATGTCGAACGGTTGCGTTGAACGCCATCGGCCCTGAGAAGGCGGTCGTCTCCGCGATTGCGAGGTGAAAACAAATGGTTGCTCAAGTGACCTGAGTTGAGGAAGGGAGACGAGTTTAGCTTACAAACTTCCCGCCGCCTTTGACTCGGCCTCCCCTTTCGATACTTTTCGCAAGATCCATCAGGCCTTCTTGCTTCCGCTCAGATCCCTTCCTGTCAAATCCCAATCCAAGGCTTCGGTGACGCCCTCGGGCCTAAAATCCTCCATCAGTAGTTTCTGTGGCATCATCTCGAAATACTGAGCCAAACGTACGATCTGCAACGCAGTCGGTTCGGCACCATGGATTAGAGCGCCCACTGCTTTACAATGCAAGCCGCACCGCCTCGAGATCGCCGCCTCCGAGCTGCCAGAACGAAGCACTAAATATTCCGCGTTCGTTCGGAAAAACGGAGTGATTGCCAACTCCGGCCGCTGCAGGTCCTCCATTTCCGTAAGCTTCGCCAAAGGAGTTGAGCAAGCCATCGAGAACCTCTATTCCGTGGAAGGCGCCGATGCAATCCGCAAGAAGTCGCTCGATGCCAAAGCAAAGAACCTCGTGCCATTCGCCGCCATCAAGCGCTTCCGGGAGACCATCGGCCAAGAGCTGCACCGCCTGAGTTCAACCCGCCCAGCAATGGCTGCCTGACATGCTCGATGCCGCTGCGGCCCACCGCAGTGGCCCGACACGCCACCAATCCAGCGCTTCTCAGATGAAGCTCAAGTTGCGATTTCCACGACCCATGGTTGCCGTGACGTCCTCATTCCCCGGTCCCAAGCTCACCGACGGCGCCGCCGGGACGTTTGAGATCATAGGGAGCCGACCTAATGAAGAGCTGCTGACCCGTGGTGATTTGTGACTCCATGCGTGACTCGGGAGACGAAAAAGCCTCGACTTGCCAAATTCGGACAAGCTGGACAGAGCGGAATTGAACCGGCGTTTCGATTCCGGTCCGCCCTCGCCCAGGGGTACGCTATTTGGCGGCCCAGGTGATGATTACTTCCACGATCTTCGGGACCAGGAACAGCATGACGGAGCCGCCGAGGTTTTTGCCCATGGCCTCCATGTCTCCTGACTTAAATTTGAGGGCGGCAATTCCCATAAAGATAATCCCAAGCAGATATACGATAGAGGGCGTAACGGGTTGCTCCTCAGGCGACAGTTCGACTCGAGGACGGGCGTCCAGTCCCCATACGACGACTTCTGGCCGAATGGCTATTTCATGCTGTTCGGTCGGCACTCTCGCTGGTTGAACCATTCCATGACGGACCTCGGCCGATAAAATATGAGCCGACCGCGGCGAACGTGCGGCAACATTCTGCACTTCATTTCCTTTCTGATCCACTGGAGGCTAGGGCGGCTCCGTTCATCCCAAAGGATTTCAAGAAGGCGCTCAGCCGACACCCATTGGTCCAGTTCGGAGAGCGGTGAGGCGGCGGGCGTCTTCGATATCGGCATTGATGTAACAATGCTCGATGAATCTGGCTTGGATGAAGCGGCACGGGTGGGATTGAATGCGGGATCTCCCACATGCCCAGGCTGGCCGTTTGCGAAGGTTTCTTCGGTCACTGACTGGCGAGTTCTTTCGCATTGTTGTGTTTCGCCAATTACTGTGCCGCTGTCCGAGGTGGAACGTCGCGGAAGTTGGCTGGCGCGAATGCGTTCACGGGCTGCTTAAGTGCGCACCCGGAATGGAATTCATGCTACAGCCAGCGTAACAGATAAAGGCCGTTTTGGGATGCCTGCCTGCAACTTGTTATTGCTTGATATTGTTGCGGCATGTTTCGGCAGGTTAGCGAAGGTTTCCGCTCGTTGATTCTCAGGGGCTTACGAAAAGTGCTGCTTGTCATAACCCATGAAAGGAACACTTTGCGTTTGTCGGAGCGTTTTCCGCATTTTTCTCTGACTCCAACCTCGCTGTAGCGGAATAGCGTAGCTTCACGCCACCGTTATTGATGACGGCAGAGTCGCAAGGGACAAGTCTGAGATGATGGGCTTTGAGGATGATGCAACCGCTGCGTCTCCATTCTTAAACTCGGGTGGAAGCGACTTCGCATTCTCCGATTTGCGTGCCTTGCGCTTCGCAACCGTAGCGGCGGCGACGTCCTCTTTGAATGCACTCATAGCCTCGCATGCCGCCGAGACTGTCGTTTTGACCGTTTCGGTTATGGCTGAATCCAGCTTGTGACCTCGCGGAAGTTCCACCTCGATCGCCCCCTTCGCCTTGAGCCAAGTTGGGAGCATGACCCAATACTCCCGCGCTTCCTGGTTCGTGACCAGCCATCCGCGCCCGCGGTGGGTGTGGCTTATGCTTTCAACGTGGCATTGGAACCAGCAGCGCCTCCAAATCTTCCTCGCAGTATCGTCGTTCCTGCCGTGTTTCCTCCCCGAGTTTCAGGCACTTGTAACGAAGTTTCCCCGGCACCGGATCGTCCTGCCACGGGATCGCCCTTCTTTCAATGGTGTCGACCGAGACGTCAAGCTTTTCAGCCGCACCCTTTCGTGAGAGCCAGTTTCGTGAGAGCACGCTCGTAGATCTTCAGTCCAAGGCGAATAGTTCCCCGCGCAACTTGGGGCAACGGTTCCAGACTTCCAATTCCTCTTTTCGCGCTAATGGATGCCAGATGTTTGGCTGGAGCGACAAATTCAACACGAAACGGAGGTCGTCCCACATAGTCATGCGCCCTGTCTGGCTGGCGACTTCATGTGCGAAAGCAACACATAGGAGTCCCTGATCGAACGCGAGGCTGGTGATCATGAAAGGCCCCATGTCCCTGCTTTCCAAGTGCCTCGGCAACTGCTGCAGCCACCGCGAAGGGAGTTCTTCCAGTCCAGTGGGGACCAGACCCGCGCGCCGGGCGAAGAATAGGCGCGCCTCAGCAACCACCTCCTCCCGCCAAGAGTCTGGCCCAGTCAGTCCAGCTGCGACCGCCAGGACGCACGGCGCGACTCTTTGTTTAAGACCACAGGCAAGCAAGAGGCCCTGAACGTGCTGGGCGGAACTCAAGCGGGCGATTTGTTCTTCTCTCATAGCCCAAGGCTATCGGCAACGTTTCAAGGCGGAACACGCTGCTGCGCGGAGGCCGACGTAATTGCCCTGCCAACCACCGATGGTGAACGGCGATGGACTTGGTTTCATCGACCACTTGTTTGGCGACGATTTACAGGAGTTGCAGCTTTCCCTTTTCCGGCCGTCCTCTATTCATCCCCAATCTTCGCCGGCATGCCTCCAGTTCGTTCACAAATTGGCGCAGCTCTCGGGCCATGTGCCTGGGCTCCTCTGGTAGGGGAGCTGCGGTACGGCTCCGATTTGCGGGCTGTACTCCCAGTTTTCCAACTCCGGCCGGGCTTTGCGACCGACACTGGCGATGAGGCACTTGTCGACGTCCCATCCCGTCGGAAAGGCCGCATCCGTCAGCCGTTTGGCTTGCGTCACGGGGATCGCGCAGTGGAGGACTTTGGCCCGGCGGCGGTCGGCCCGGCTGAATACTTCCTGGTTGATTTCCCATCCCGGCTCGGCGATATAAGCCCACCGTTCCCGGAACTCGGCGCTTTGCAAATCGTTGTTCATACTGTCTTTCTGCCACGGCGACGTGTTTCGCGAAGCGCTCTTGTTCAGGGCTCTGAAAAACATTCCCCCCGGCACCATGTTTACTGGTCAGGAGATCGGGCTTGAGATGGTCGGAATTGGTTTTGCCTGGCCATCAGCCCTTTGGCTAATCACCTCCGCCGCGTGACGTCCCGATCCTGGATGGCGGAGCGTTGCTCGCCAGAACCCTGTTGCTTGGCATGCAGATCCAGGTAGCGGAGAAAATCGCCGACATGGAATAGGGTCTT